>OBEQ010601153.1_pt1 | contig 26219 bp, 25 predicted proteins | sample 1670901 | NCBI WGS metagenome assembly OBEQ01 (sample SAMEA104232315, study PRJEB22302) | groundwater metagenome | biome: forest; feature: aquifer; material: groundwater | place: USA | collected 2011-08-07 | depth 5.4 m | reverse complement strand
GGGACGGCCCGGGAGCAGCGCTACACGGCGCTGGCCCGGCTGGCGCGCCGCCGGCGCGCCACGGTCGTCGCGGTCGGCCACACGCAGGAGGACCAGGCCGAGACGGTCCTGCTGGCGCTGCTGCGCGGCAGCGGGCTGACCGGCGCTGGCGGGATGCCGGCGAGTCGCCCCCTCGGCCCGTCGGGCCTCCGGCTGGTTCGGCCATTCCTTGCCTGCCGGCATGACGAGCTGAAAACATATCTGCGCCACCGGCGTCTGCCGTGGGCGGTGGACGCGACGAACGCGCGCCTGACCTTTCGCCGGAACCGGCTGCGGCGAGCGGTCCTCCCGCCGCTCGTCCGGGCGTTCGGCCCCTCGGTCATCGAGCGCCTGACGACGTTTGCCGACCTGGCGCGCGCCGACGATGCGTGGGGGCAGCAGGCGGTCGCCGGCTGGTGCCGGCGCGGCGTCCGGGTGCGCGCCGGCGTGGCGCGTGTCTCCGTGGCGAGACTCCGGCGGCAGCCGATCGCCGTCCAGCGGCGGGTGGTGCGGTGGATGGTGGCGCGGACGGCCGGGGCGCTGCAGGGGCTGGCGTTCCGGCACGTGGCCGCGTTGCTCGACCGGCTCACGGTCGGGACGCCGGGCCATCTGGACTGGCCGCACGGCGTGGCCGTCGAGGTGACGGCGCGCACGGTGACCATCCGTCGGCAGGCCGGCTTGCGTGGCTGAACATTCCATGTTAGACTGACGCGTCTCAACGACCGATGGCGACTCCGACGACCACACCCCCGAAACAGATGGCTCCGGCCGGCCCCGCAGGGCCGCCGAAAGTCTCCCGCGGTATTCTCTGGCTGCTGGTGGCGATGGCCACCGTGGCCTACCTCTACCGCATGGGCCAGATGGCGGAGGGGATGCCGGTGAAGCTCGGGTATGCCCAGTTCTTCCATATGCTGGAGCACAACACCTCGACGCCGACCATTCACACCGCCATCTTGTCGGACGGCAAGGTGTCTGGTGAGCAGATGGACGGGAGCAGATATGAGGTGGCGGTGCCCGAGGACCCCGACCTCATCCGCACGCTGCGGGAGCAGGTGAAAGATTTCCGGATCGAGCCGCCGAGGACCTTCTGGCTCAACGTGTTCTTTCAATTGGCGGGCCCGCTCCTGCTCCTCCTCTTCTTCTGGACGATGGTCGCCCGCGGGGCGCAGGGCGGGGGGCGGATCCTCGCGTTCGGCAAGAGCCGGGCGCGGCAGGTCACCGACACCGAGACGCGGTTCACCTTCGACGACGTCGCAGGCGTGGACGAGGCCAAGGAGGAGCTGAAGGAAATCATCGAGTTCCTGAAAGATCCCAAGAAATTCCAGCGGCTGGGCGGCAAGATCCCCAAAGGGGTGCTCCTCATGGGGCCGCCGGGGACGGGGAAAACGCTGCTGGCCAAGGCGGTGGCCGGGGAGGCCGGCGTCCCGTTCTTCTCGATCAGCGGCTCGGATTTCGTCGAGATGTTCGTCGGCGTCGGCGCCTCCCGCGTGCGGGACCTGTTCGAGCAGGCGAAGAAGTCGGCCAAGACCTCCGGCCGCGGCTGCATCATCTTCATTGACGAGATTGACGCCGTCGGGCGCCAGCGGTTCGCCGGCATCGGCGGCGGGCACGACGAGCGGGAGCAGACGCTCAACGCCCTCTTGGTCGAGATGGACGGGTTCAACACGCAGGAAGGGGTCATCCTCGTGGCGGCCACCAACCGGCCGGACGTGCTGGACCCGGCGCTGCTGCGCCCCGGCCGCTTCGACCGGCAGATCGTTATTGACCGGCCGGACATCAACGGCCGCGAAGCGATCCTGAAAGTCCACACGCGCAAGATCACCCTCGCTCCCGCCGTGGACCTGAAGTCCATCGCCCGGCAGACGCCGGGGTTCTCCGGCGCCGACCTGGCCAACCTGGCGAATGAGGGCGCGCTGCTGGCGGCGCGCCGCAACAAGGACGCCGTGGGGACCCTGGAGTTGGAGCAATCCATCGAGCGGGTGATGGCCGGCCCCGAGCGCAAATCGCGCCTCATTTCCAACTACGAGAAATCCATCGTCGCGGCGCATGAAGCGGGCCACGCGCTGGTCGCGCTCCTCGTGCCTGGCGCGGACCCGGTCCATAAGGTTTCCATCATCCCGCGCGGGACGGCGGCGCTGGGCTATACAATGCAGATGCCGTTGGAAGACCGGTACATCATGACGAAGACAGAGTTGCTGGGGAAGATCACCGTCCTCCTGGGCGGCCGCACGGCCGAGGAGCTGATGTGCCAGGAGGTGACGACGGGGGCGCAGAACGACCTCGAAGTGGCGACGGACCTCGCCCACCGCATGGTCTGCGAGTACGGGATGAGCGAGGCGCTGGGGCGCCTGACGTTCGGCAAGCGGCAGAGCATGGTGTTCCTCGGCCGCGACCTGGCCGAGGAACGGAATTACTCCGACCGCACCGCCGTCGTGATTGACGAGGAAATCCGCAAGATCATTGACACGTGTTCTGTGAGGGCCCGGGAGGAGCTGACCCGCCATCGCGAGGAGCTAACCCGGTTGACCAACGCGCTGCTGGAGCACGAGGTGCTGGATGGTGAAGAGGCCAAGCGGATTGTCGGCCTGCCCCGCGCCGCCGAGCAGTCCGACGACGTGCCCTCGCCCGCCGCATAACGCCCCGCGCATCCTCGCCTGCGGCCGGTTCCGGGTGGCCTTCGGGGCCCGCCCGCTGGTCATGGGGATCCTCAACGTCACCCCCGACTCGTTCAGCGACGGCGGCCGGTACCTCGAGCCGGCCGCGGCGTGCGAGCGGGCGCGGGCGATGGTGGCTGAGGGGGCCGACCTCATTGACATTGGCGGCGAGTCCACGCGGCCGGGCGCCATCCCGGTGCCGGCCGATGAAGAACTCCGCCGCGTCCTGCCGGTGATCCGCGCGCTCGCGCCGACGCTGCCCATCCCCCTCTCCGTGGACACCCGCAAGGCGGTCGTCGCCCGGGAGGCGCTGGCGGCCGGCGCCTCGATGATCAACGATGTGACGGCGCTCAAGGGCGACCCGGCCATGGCCGATGTTGTCGCCCAGGCCGGGGTTCCCGTCATCCTCATGCACATGCAGGGTACCCCCGAGACGATGCAGCAAGCCCCGCAGTACGCGGACGTCGTGGCCGACGTCGCCGGATGGCTGCAGGAAGCGGCGGCCGACGCCCGCGCGCGCGGCGTCGCCGAAGCGCAGCTGCTCATTGACCCCGGCCTCGGCTTTGGCAAACGGCCGGAGCACAACCTCCAACTGCTGCGCGCGCTCGACCGGTTCGTCGAGACCGGCTATCCGGTCGTCGTCGGCCCCTCGCGGAAGTCGCTGATCAGCGCCGTGCTGGGGGTCAGCCCCGACGCGCGGCTCGCCGGGACGGCGGCGGCCGTCGCGTGGGCGGCGGCCGCGGGCGCGGCGATCGTCCGCGTGCATGACGTGCGGGCGATGGCGCAGGTGGTGCGGATGACCGACGCGATCCGGCGGGGCGCGGCATGATCGCCCCCGGCGCCTGGTGGCAGACCGTGCTGGAGATCGCCCTCCTCTGGGCGTTTTACTATGGTCTGCTCGTCTTCGTCCGCGGGACGGCGGCCATCCAGGTGCTGCGCGGCGCCCTCGTCCTCCTGCTCCTGTTCGTGCTCACCGAAGTGCTCGGGTTGCAGGTGATCAACTGGCTGCTGACGAAACTCGTCGCCATCTCGGTGATCGCGCTCCTCATCGTGTTCCAGCCGGAGCTGCGGCGCGCGCTCGCGCAGATCGGCGGCGAACATTTCTTCCGGGTCGTTCAGCCGAAGGACGAGGTCATTGACGAAGTGATCAACGCGGTGACGACGATGGCCCGCAAGAAGATGGGCGCCATTCTCGCCATCGAGCGGCAGACGCCCCTGCGGCCCTACACCGAGAGCGGCATCATGCTCGACAGCGCGGTGACGAGCGAGCTGCTGGCGACCCTCTTCACCTCGCCGGCGCCGCTCCACGACGGCGGCGTCATCATCGCGGACGGGCGGGTGCTCGCCGCCGCCTGCCTGTTCCCGTTGACGCAGGACCCGCGCGTGTCGAAAACGATGGGCACGCGCCACCGCGCCGCGCTCGGCCTGTCCGAGGAAACCGATGCGCTGATCATCGTCGTCTCCGAGGAGACGGGGGCCATCTCGCTGGCGGTCCGCGGGGAGCTCTCGCGCGATCTTGACCGCGACTCGCTGGCGCAGGCCCTGCGGGAATTGTACGGGCAGCGGGGGTTGCTGGTGGCCAACCCGTTCCGCGAACCCCCGACGGGAGGGTAGACGATGGCGCAGCCGTCCTGGCTCCGCGATTGGCCGACGAAGCTCCTGGCGCTGGCGCTGGCCGTCGCGACCTGGTGGGCCGTGCGGCGGATCCTGCCGCACTGGTAGGCCGGAGTTCCGCTGCCGTGCCCCAACTGGGCGTGAACATTGACCACGTGGCGACGCTCCGCCAGGCCCGCCGCACCGTCGAACCGAACCCGGTCTGGGCGGCGGCGGAAGCGGAGCTGGCCGGTTGCGATTCGATCGTCTGCCATCTGCGGGAGGACCGCCGGCATATCCAGGACCGTGACCTCCGGGCGTTGCGCCGGACGGTCAGCACCCGGTTGAACCTCGAGCTGGCGGCCGCCGAGGAGATCGTGACGATTGCCCTGCGCGTCCGGCCGGACCAGGCCACGCTGGTCCCGGAGCGCCGGCAGGAGATCACGACGGAAGGGGGGCTGGATGTTGTCGCGCACCGCCGGCGGCTGGCCCCGGTCATCCGGCGGCTGCAGGACCGCGGCATCACGGTGAGTGTGTTCATTGATCCCGATCCACGACAACTGGAGGGGGCTAAGGCGTTGAGTGTTTCGATGATCGAATTGCACACCGGCCGGTACGCGAACGCCCGCACCGCGGCGGCTCGCCGTCAGGCGCTGGGGCAGTTGCGCGCCGCGGCGCTTCAGGCGCAGGCGATGGGATTGACCGTCAATGCCGGCCACGGCCTGACCTACCGGAATGTCGCCGCCGTGGCGGCGCTCCCGACGATGGCGGAGCTCAACATCGGCTACAGCATTATCGCCCGGGCCATGTTCGTCGGCCTGCGGCAGGCGGTCCGCGAGATGGCGGCCCTCGTGCACGGAGCGGCGTCGTGATCCTCGGCTGCGGCGTGGATCTCGTTGAGGTGGCCCGCCTGCGGCGCGTCCTGCGCCGGCAGGGCCGGACATTTTTGGCGCGCGTCTTCACGCCGGAAGAGCGGCGCTACTGTGTCGCGAAGCGGCTGTCGGCGGAGCATCTGGCCGCGCGGTTCGCGGCAAAGGAGGCCGTTGCCAAGGCGTTCGGCGACCGGCAGGGACTCACGATGCGGTGGCAGGACGTCGCCGTGGTGCGCGCCCCCAGCGGCCAGCCGCAGGTGCAGTTGACCGGCCCGGCGCGGCAGCTCCAGCGCCGGCGCCGTGTGCGCCGCATCCATCTGTCGTTGACGCACACCGCGCGCTACGCGGTGGCGATGGCCGTGCTGGAAGGGCGTGGGGCATGAGCGCCACCTCCCGGTTCCGACGACGAGCCGACAGCCAAAAAGGGGACTGCGGCCGTGTTCTCGTGGTCGGTGGGTCCATCGGGCTGACCGGTGCGCCGGTGTTGTGCGCCCTCGGGGCCCTGCGCAGCGGCGCCGGACTCGTGACCGTGGCGGTGCCCGAAAACATTTACTTCGTGGTCGCCGCGCACCTGCTGGAAGCGATGCCGACGCCGTTGCCCGAGGCGGCCGGCGGGTGTCTCTCGTCCGCGTCGATTCCCATGCTGGTGGCGCTGGCCGCGCGGGCCGACGTGGTCGCGCTCGGCCCCGGCCTGTCATCGTCGCCGGCCACTCAGCAGTGCGTCCGGCGATTGCTGCCGAAGCTCCAGCGCCCGCTCGTGCTGGACGCCGACGGCCTGAACGCCGTCGCGGAGCGCCCCGAGCTCGTGCGCCGCGTGCGCGCTCCCGTCATCCTGACCCCGCATCCCGGCGAGATGGCCCGGCTCCTGGGCCGCCGCGTCGAGACGATCCAGCGCGATCGGCTCGCGGCGGCGAAGGCCACGGCGAAGTCGTGGCGCGCGGTCGTCGTCCTCAAAGGCCACCGCACCGTCGTCGCGGATCCCGGCGGCAAGACCTTCGTCAACACGACGGGGAATCCCGGCATGGCGACCGGCGGGATGGGGGACGTGCTGGCCGGCGTCATCGCCGCGCTGGTGGGGCAGGGCTTCTCCCCGTTTGATGCCGCGGCCACCGGCGCGCGCCTGCACGGGCTCGCCGGCGATCTCGCCGCCCGCGCCCTCGGCCCCGTCGGCCTGCTGGCGTCGGACGTCGCCGCCCGCCTCCCCGCCGCCATCCGGCGGGCGATGTGATACACTCGACCTATCGCCGGCGTAGCTCAACGGTAGAGCAACGGTTTTGTAAACCGTCCGCTGGAGGTTCAATTCCTCTCGCCGGCTTGTCTTTGATCTGGAGACCACGTACAATGCACACACCGTTGATGTGCGGAGTCTCCCGGATGACGCGATGAAGACGGTATTATCTCCCGACCAACTCAGACAATGGTATTGGGAGGAACAGCGTTCAGTTCCTACCATTGCCAAGACCCTCGGCGTATCGCGGCACGCCGTCTACGATTTGATGCGAAAACATCAGATTGCTCGTCGGAGTTTGACGGAGAGCAATTACATCGTTTCCAAGAGGAAGCCACAATTCTCCGTTAAACTTGCCCTGAGCGTGGACGATGAAAAGCTGAAGGTCGCGGGCATCATGTTGTATTGGGCGGAGGGCGCCCACACCGGCTCCGGAGTAGACTTCGCTAACAGCAACCCAGAAATGATCGCGCTCTTCTTAAGATTTCTCCGAGAGATCTGCGGAACGAGCGAGCTTAGGTTACGCGTGTACATGTACCACCACGGCGATACGCAACAGGTGGAGGCCGCAAAACATTTTTGGCGTGAGGTGACGAAGATTCCTCTCGCGCAATTCTCAAAACCGTATATCCGTCGTGGGAATCCGCATTACAGCGGACGGATCATGCTGCATGGACTCGTGCATATCCGGTACATGGATAAACGGTTATTGGAGCTTATTCAGCGTTGGATTGTTGAATATCGTAGCGTTGTAAACGGGGCAGGTACCAAAGCGGCCAACTGGGGTGGCCTGTAAAGCCACTGGCTTCGGCCTTCAGAGGTTCGAATCCTCTCCTGCCCACCACTCTTTTCAAGGAGACGTAGGGCGTGCCCAAGAAACCATCCAATGTGGACGTGTGGTTGAAACGGGAAACGCCTCGCGTGCGCAAAGCGCTGGAGAACGCATCCCGCCATTTCAATGCGAACGACCGCCTCACCGTGAATACCCTCGAGGCCGTGTACGGACGGGAAAGCAGTTTTGGCACCATGATGGGAACGCGCGGTTCTCGCGGACCAGCCGGTCATTTTCGGTTCGATCCGGAGACGGCGAGGCGGTACCGCTTGAGTGTTTCGAAGAACAACGATCAACGTTTCGACCTCGATCGCGCCGCGTCCGCAGCGGCGCGCTACCTGAAAGATCTCAATACGATGTTTGGCACGAAGACGGCATTAGTCAAAGCGCCGGACACCATTCCCGTCAAGGACGTGTCGGAGCGGAAAAAGTTTGTGCTCGGAGCGTACAACGGTGGCGAAGGCCGCATTGCCGGCGCTCAGCATCTGGCTGAAGACGCTGGCCGGGATCCATCGGTGTGGAGCGAGGTCCAGCCATTCCTTGAAGCGGCCAAGGCCACCGAGACCAAAGCGGCAGAGATCAGGGCCTATGTTGAGACGGTCCCCTCGTATGAGATGGAATTTGCTCAAAAATCTCCGGCCAACAAGCACTTGAAACAGAAGACGGTCAAGGAAGCAAAGAATCGGTGTACCGACGGGCACTGGGTCACGATTGACGATCGGCCGGTGTTCATCTGTGCCTAAGAAATTCGTGACGAGGGCGAGTCTTTTTGTCGCAGGCGTCGTCGCCTGCGCGGTGCTCTTGTTCGCGCGCCAATCAACGGCTGCCGCGGACAGGCTATTCGGGAACGCCACCTACTTCACCAGTTGCCCGTACGTTGCTGAGACCGTCACATTGGCGAACGGCGAGGGCGTGGTGTGGAATCATCGCTTCCATGTGTCCCTGTATTACGAAGGCCACTACGTCTATGGCGATTTCAACGGCGACGGATTGAAAGACGCGGCGGTGACCATCGGCGAGAGCGGGGGCGGCAGCGACAATGAAATTTCGTTGGCGTTTCTCATCAATGAGGGCGGAAAGTTGGTTCATCGGCAGTCGATTTATCTGGACGATTCGGCCACCATTCGTTCTGTAAAGGTTCGTGATGGTAAGGTCATCGTGGATATGCTGGTCCACCGACCAGAGGATTGCCATGCTGGCCCCACGAAGCATGTCAGGAATGTCTACGCGTATGACGGACCCGATCGTGGGATGGAGGGGACACCGTTGGGCGATGGAGGGGAAGTGCGGTCGGAGCCCCCGCCTCGCCTGAGGGTTGCCGAGGGTGTCCAAGGATTACCGGAAATCTACAAGACGCCGATCCCTGCCCAGATCCGTCAGACGTTTGATCAGACCACCGTGGATTGCGACACCTGTGCCAAATCTGCCTTCATCGTCCGCGATGGGGATAAATCCGTGGACGTCTTCAGCAAGAAATTTCTCGTGATCGGGCTGGATCCTGAGGGGTTTTCGGGCATGTGGGTCACCCTTGTTTTTGAAGGTGTGCCCCATGCGTTCCGGATATGGCTCTACGAGGCTGAGGATGGGAAATATGTGTTGCGCACGATGGCAGAGTTACCCGAGCCCTTAGACGCGGAGCTTCTTCGCCAGATCCAAAGCCCCGCCTATCGTGAGTATTGGCTGTAGCCAGATGGAGTCAACAACGACGATGCTTTACGTGTTTTGTGACGAATCAGGACCAAAGCATGGATTTCTTACGACGTGCGCAGTAGCTGTCTCTCAGTCACTATATGATGAGAGATGCGAGCAAATTAGTTTTCAAAGTTCAAAGAGTCATTTGCAAATCATCGATAGTTTTCTACAGGAAACAGGTGGATTGGGCGTTGTCTGGAGGGTGGATCTCTCAGACCCCAAGATCAATCCCGAACTCATTGGGAATAAAGGCAAACAGCTTCGCTTTGAAAGTAGCAAGAAAGGTTTAGCTCTCCCTGATCATGTATGGGCGATTTCTATGTCGCTCGCTATTGTACAAACACTGGCATTCTATGTACTCAGCGGGCATGACATGACGAAAGTTGATATCTACTATGATCGGAAGGATCTTACGGACGAACATAAGCAACAATTGCATCGGGTTCTCCAAGAAAAAGTCCCAGGAATTCTTGAGCAAATGCGCAAAGAACGGACCGGTAAATCAAACCGTCTGACTATCGAGATCCATGAAATTCCAAGAGCTCAGCAAGGGCAATCCGCCACGCGATTTCAACGCGGCGTCGTTATTCCGGATAGACTGATGCGTCGCTATGACGAAATTGAGAGGGCGGAAAGCTTATCTCGGATACGTTGTTTTGTTGATACCCCACGCGTTTTGGATGAATATCAGTTTTCTCCGGGGCGTATCTGAGAACGGGCTCATATGGGGACGCGTGTTTTCCACTTCAAGGTTCTTCCTCCTCTGAAGGAGGGGAAGAATAAGGGGAACCATGGGTTCCCCTTATAACTGAACCCGACACGAATCGTGGTACAGGTGAGCCGGTGCCTGTGTACCCACGTGATCGGGCCATCGTTCGTTGAAATGTCGGGTTCAGTTGCGGGCGTAGTTCAACGGTAGAACGGGAGTTTTCCAAACTCCTCATGGCGGTTCAATTCCGCCCGCCCGCTCCATTCCCTTCTCGCAGCTTTCATGCCCCGTCGAGCAAGGGCGTGGCCCGACCCGGCAACTGGAGGTCGCGCGTTGCGGGCACGGTGCCCCGCCGGGTCCATCGGTTCTGATCGAGCAGCGCGGGGCGAGCAACCGCGATCCTCCCGTAGCGAAGGCCCGGCGCGCTGGGCCGGGCCGAGCGGTGCCGGGCGGGCCACGCCCGAAGCGAGAAAAAAATCTTGACTTCCCGCGCCCACACAGTACACTAGTGCGTTTGTACCACCTGTTCCCACGGCGGCAGCTGGCCTTCACGCAGGGACAGTATATAGAGGTAGACGCTGCTGCTGTAGCTCAGTTGGTAGAGCACGTCCTTGGTAAGGACGGGGTCACCGGTTCAAATCCGGTCAGCAGCTCCAGCCGCGATCGTCATGATGAGCCTCCGATGACGGCAAGAGGGGAACTGTCGTCATGGGGGAGCTCTGTTTTGATTAACCACGGACGCCAGTCAGAGGAGAAGGGCCATGGCCACGAAGGAAAAGTTCGACCGGACTAAACCGCACGTCAATGTGGGCACGATCGGCCACGTGGATCACGGCAAGACGACGTTGACGCAGGCCATCACGTTCGTGCTGGCCAAAAAGGGGTTGGCGGAGAAGCGCCCCTACGACTCGATTGACAACGCGCCCGAAGAGAAAGAGCGCGGCGTCACGATCAACATCGCCCACGTCGAGTACCAGACCGAGCACCGCCACTACGCCCACGTAGACTGTCCGGGCCATGCGGACTACATCAAGAACATGATCACCGGCGCCGCCCAGATGGACGGCGCCATTTTGGTGGTGTCGGCCGCGGACGGCCCGATGCCCCAGACCCGCGAGCACATCCTCCTGGCGCGGCAGGTCGGCGTGCCGGCCATCGTCGTCTTCCTCAACAAGTGCGATGCGGCCGACAAGGACCTCCTCGACCTGGTCGAGCTGGAGATCCGCGAACTGCTGACGAAGTACGGCTTCCCCGGCGACAAGACCCCGATCATCCGCGGCAGCGCCCTGAAGGCCAGCGAGGGGGACGCGACGTGGGAGCAGACGATCGTAGACCTCATGAAGGCGGTGGACGAGTTCATCCCCACGCCGAAGCGCGACATTGACAAGCCGTTCCTGATGGCGGTCGAGGACGTCTTCTCGATCACCGGCCGCGGGACGGTCGGCACGGGCCGCATCGAGCGCGGCGTGGTCAAGATCAACGACACGGTCGAAGTCGTAGGGTTGCGGCCGAAGCCGTCCCAGACGGTCGTCACCGGCATCGAGATGTTTCGCAAGCTCCTTGATGAGGGGCAGGCGGGCGACAACGTCGGGCTCTTGCTGCGCGGGATTGACAAGAAGGACCTGGAGCGCGGCATGGTGCTCGCCAAGCCCGGCTCAATCACCCCGCATACGAAGTTCTCGGCGGAGGTCTACGCGCTGACGAAGGAAGAGGGCGGCCGGCACACCCCGTTCTTCAATGGGTATCGGCCGCAGTTTTATTTCCGGACGACCGATGTGACGGGCACCGTGGCGCTGCCGAAGGGTACGGAGATGGTGATGCCCGGGGACAACGTCAAGGTCGAGGTGGAGCTGGGCACGCCGATCGCCTGCGAGGAAGGGCTGCGGTTCGCCATCCGCGAAGGCGGCCGCACGGTCGGCGCCGGCGCCGTCAGCAAGATCCTGGCCTAACGGCCTGACGGGGACCGGATGCGCGAACTCATCGCCTTGGCGTGCGGCAAGTGTCAGCGCCGGAACTATCACACGGGGCGGAACAAGAAGCAGCACACCAACCGACTCGAGCTGAGCAAGTTCTGCCGTTGGTGCCGCGGCTACACGGCGCACAAGGAGACGAAGTGACGCAGGCCTGTAGCTCCAACTGGCTAGAGCAGCGGTCTCCAAAACCGCGGGTTGCAGGTTCGAATCCTGCCAGGCCTGCCATCTCGCGGTTGTTCCTCGTCTAGGGTTTCCGCCGACCTCGATGGGATCCCAACACCAATGATGCGTCGCGTGTCGGTATTTGTTCGCGAAGTGCGGACGGAAATGGGCAAGGTGTCATGGTCGTCGAGGCCGGAGTTGATCGGGTCCACTTGGGTGGTGTTGGCGAGCTCGGCGGCGCTGGCGGTGGTCGTGGGCATGTTCGACTTTCTCTGCACAACGTTGATTCGGTGGATGATCCGATAGCCGCGATGGCGAAACAATGGTTCGTGGTCCATACCCTGACGGGGCAGGAAGAGAAGGTCAAGAGCGCCATCGAGGGGAAGATTGCCCAGCAGTCGGCCGATGGCGCTCTCAGCCAGGTCTTGATCCCAATGGAGAAGGTCTCCGAGGTCAAGGCTGGCAAGAAGAAGATCTCCGAGCGCAAGTTCTTCCCGGGCTATGTGCTGGTGGAGATGGAGTTGACCGACGACACCTGGTACCTCGTGAAGAACATCCCCGGGGTCAGCGGGTTCGTCGGCTCGGGCCAGCGCCCCGTCCCGCTGGGGGACGACGAGATCCAGGCCATCATGAAGGCGGCCGAGGAGAAGCAGGAGAAGCCGATCCCCAAGGTGATCTTCGACCGCGGGGAGAGCGTGCGGATCACCGAGGGCCCCTTCACCAATTTCAACGGCTTGATTGAGGACGTGAATCCCGAGAAAGGGAAGCTCAAGGTGATGGTGACCATCTTCGGCCGGGCGACGCCGGTCGAGCTCGAATACTGGCAGGTGGAGAAGATCTGATGGCCAAGAAGGTGACGGCCCAGATCAAGCTCTACTGCCCGGCCGGCCAGGCGAATCCGGCGCCCCCCGTGGGCCCGGCGCTCGGCCAGCACGGCGTGAACATCATGGACTTCTGCAAGCAGTTCAACGCGCAGAGCCAGGGCCGGGAAGGGCTGATCCTGCCGGTGGTCATCAGCGTGTACGAGGACCGGAGCTTCTCCTTTATCATCAAGAGCCCGCCGAGCTCGGTGTTGCTCAAGCGGGCCTGCGGCATCGCCAAGGCGTCCGGCGAGCCGAACAAGAACAAGGTCGGCAAGGTGACGCGCGCGCAGCTGGTGGAGATCGCCCAACAGAAACTCCAGGACATGAACACGCGCGATCTGGACCGGGCCGTGAAGGTGGTGGAGGGGACGGCCCGTAGCATGGGGATTGAGGTGATCTGATGCCGGCCACGCTCAGCAAGCGCATGCGCGCCACCTACGAGGCCGTGGACCGCCGCAAGGCGTACCCGGTTGCGGAGGCAGTCGCCCAGCTCCAGCAGGCCCCCAAGGTCAAGTTCGATGAGACCGTGGACCTGGCGGTGAAGCTGGACATTGACCCGAAGCAGACGGAGCTGGCGGTCCGCGGCACGGTGGTCCTCCCGCACGGGACCGGCCAGTTGCGCCGCGTCATCGTGTTCGCCAAGGGGGACGCGGTGAAGGCGGCCCAGACGGCCGGCGCCGACGTCGTCGGCGGCGACGAGCTCATCCAGAAAGTGGCCGGCGGCTGGCTGGACTTCGATGTGGTGGTGGCGACGCCCGATCTGATGAAGGACCTGTCCAAGCTGGGGAAGACCCTCGGCCCGCGCGGGCTGATGCCGAGCCCGAAAGCCGGCACCGTCACGATGAACGTGGCGCAGGCGGTCAAGGAGATCAAGCTGGGGAAGGTCGAGTTCAAGATGGACAAGCAGGGGGACATCCACTTGGCCGTCGGCAAGCGGTCGTTCCCGGCGGAGCACCTCGTGGCCAACATCACGGCTTTCCTGGAGGCGTTGTGGCGGGGCCGCCCCGCCGCGGCCAAGGGCCAGTACGTGCGGGCGATCTCGCTGTCGTCCACCATGGGCCCCGGGCTCCGGCTGGACGTGACCAGCGTGCGCCAGGCGGCGGCGTGACGGCGACGGCGGTGGAGAGCGCGCCGGCCCAGCGGCTGGGGCAGCGGATCCGGGCGCACGTCGTCCAGGACCTGACCCGGACCGCGAGCGGCGCCGCGGCGGTCTTCGTCGTGAGCTGGGAGAAGGTGCCGGTGCCGGAGCTGGAGTCGCTGCGCCGGTCGCTGGGGACCGTGTCGGCCGCGCTCAAGGTGGTCAAGAATTCGCTCGGCCAGCGCGCGCTCAACGACGTCGGGTTGGCGTCCCTGAGCGCCGGGTTCCACGGCACCAGCGCCGTCACCACGGCGTCGGCCGACCCGGTGGCCGTCTCGAAGGTGCTGGTCATTTTCGCCAAAGAGCATGAGGGGTTCAAGGTGCGCGGGGCGGTGGTCGAGGGGCAGGCGCTGACGGTGGACGCCGTCAAGGCCCTGGCCGCGCTGCCGTCGCGCAAAACCCTGCTGGCCAAGATGGTCGGCGGGATGCAGGCGCCCGTGAGCGGATTCGTCGGCGTGCTGTCCGGCGTGCTGCGACAGGCGGTCTTGGTGATGAACGCGATTCGGCAATCTAAGGAGAAGTCGTCATGACGGAAGTCACCGCAGCACCAGAGTTGTCCCAGAAGGCCCAAAACATCGTCAGCGCGGTCGAGTCGCTGACGGTCCTCGAGCTGGCCTCCCTCGTCAAGGCGCTGGAGACCAAGTTCGGCGTGACGGCGGCCGTCCCCGTGGCGGCAGCCGGCGCCGCGCCGGCCGGCGCCGCCGCAGCCGCGGCGGAAGAGAAGTCCACGTTTGAGGTCGTGCTGGCCGAGGTCGGGGCCAACAAGATCCAGGTGATCAAAGAGATCCGGGCCGTCACCAACCTCGGCTTGAAGGAAGCCAAGGACCTGGTGGATTCCGCCCCGAAGCCGATCAAGGCCGGCGTGCCGAAGGACGAGGCGAACACGATCAAGCAGAAGCTGGAAGCGGTCGGCGCCAAGATCGAGCTGAAGTAGCGTGATGAGTCAGCGACAGAATCTCGGACGATTGCCGGAGACGGCGGAGCTGCCGGATCTGCTGGAACTGCAGACCCAGTCGTTCGCCGACTTCCTGCAGATGGACGTCCCGAGGACCAAGCGCGACAACGTCGGGCTCCAGGAGGTCTTCAACGAGGTGTTCCCGATCGAGAGCCACCACGGGACGCACCGATTGGAGTTCCTCTACTACACGCTCGGCAAGCCCAAGTATGACCTCTGGGAGAGCCAGCGCCGGGGCCTGACGTACGCGGCCGCCCTCAAGGTGAAACTGCGCCTGCGCTCCGCCAAGGAGATGCGGGAACAGGAGGTCTACCTCGGCGACCTGCCGCTGATGACCCCGACCGGGACCTTCATCATCAACGGCGACGAGCGGGTGATCGTCAGCCAGCTCCATCGCTCGCCGGGCGTCTCGTTCGAGGAGGAGATCCACCCCAACGGGAAGCGCCTCTTCTCGGCGCGGATCATCCCGTACCGCGGCGCCTGGCTCGAGTTCGAGTTCGACCTGACCGACGTCCTCTACGCGGTGATTGACCGCCGCCGTAAGATCCCCGTCACCGTCTTCCTGCGGGCGATCGGCGCCGGCACCGACGAGGAAATCCTCAAGACGTTCTGCGGCATCGAGACGATCAAGGCCGGCTCGCTGGCCGATTTCAAGCCGGCGATCGGCCGCGTCTGCGCCGCCGCGGTGACCGACCCGGCGACCCACGCCGTCCTCGTCCCGCGCCTGGAGGAGCTCACGAAGGACCACGTCACCCTCCTCTGGAACGCGGAGATCCGCCAGATCACGGTGCTGAAGCAGGCGGTCCCCGAGATCCGCAACACCTTCGCCAAGGACCGCCTCAAGACCCGCGACGACTCGATGCTGGACATCTTCCGGCGCCTGCGGCCGGGCGACCCGGCGACGATCGCCGCCGCCCAGGCGCTCCTGACCCGCTTCTTCTTCGACCCGAAGACCTACGACCTCGGCCGCGTCGGCCGCTATATGCTCAATCGCAAGCTCGGGATGACCAGCGATGACGAGCAGAAGGTGCTCGACCAGGCGACCGTCGTGCGGGTGATCCAGGCGCTCCTGGAGCTCAAGGCCGGCCAGCGGACCGTGGACGACATTGACCACCTCGGCAACCGCCGCATCCGGACGATCGGCGAGCTGCTGCAGAACCAGTTCCGCATCGCCCTCTCGCGCGTGGACCGCTCCTGCCGGGAGCGGATGACGCTCTACGAGTTGGACAACACGATGCCGCACCAGCTCGTCAACGCGAAGCTGGTCTCGTCGGTCATCCGCGACTTCTTCGGCCGGTCCCAGTTGTCGCAGTTCATGGACCAGACCAACCCCTTGGCGGAGCTGACGCACAAGCGCCGCCTCTCGGCCCTCGGGCCCGGCGGGCTCTCGCGCAAGCGCGCCGGCTTCGAGGTGCGCGACGTCCACTACTCCCACTACGGCCGCATCTGCCCGATCGAGACGCCGGAAGGCCCGAACATCGGCCTGATCGCGTCGCTCTCCACCTACGCCCGCATCAACCGCCACGGCTTCATCGAGACGCCCTACCGGAAGGTGGAGCGGGGCCGGGTCAGCGACACGGTCGAGCACCTCTCCGCCGACGTCGAAGACCGGTACGTCATCGCCCAGGCCAACGCCCGGCTGGACAAGCAAGGCCGCTTCCAGGACAAGCTCGTGCCGTGCCGGCGCAAGGGGGACTTCCCCCTGTTGCCGCCCGAGAAAATTCATTACATGGATGTCTCGCCGCGCCAGCTCGTCTCGGTCGCGGCCTCGCTGATCCCGTTCCTGGAGCACGACGACGCCAACCGCGCCCTCATGGGGTCCAACATGCAGCGCCAGGGCGTGCCGCTGCTCTTCCCGGAGGCCCCGCTCATCGGCACCGGCATCGAGCTGCGGGTGGCGCGCGATTCCGGCGCCGTGGTGGTCGCGCAGGAGGACGGCGTCGTCCGCGCCGTCCAGTCCGATGAGATCGTCATTGACCGCAGCGTCTACACCCTGCGGAAGTTCATCCGCTCCAACGCCAGCACCTGCGTCAACCAGCGCCCGCTCGTCCGCGTCGGCCAGAAGGTCCGCGCCGGCGAGGTGATCGCCGACGGGACCGCCACGAAGGACGGCGAGCTGGCCCTGGGCCGCAACATCCTGGTCGCGTTCATGCCGTGGCGCGGCTACAACTTCGAAGACGCGATCCTCATCAGCGAGAAGCTGGTCAAGTACGACGTCTTCACCTCGATCCACATCGAGGAGTTCGAGCTGGAGGCCCGCGACACGCGGCTGGGCAACGAGGAGATCACCCGCGATATCCCGAACGTCGGCGAGGAGGCGCTGAAGGACCTCGACGAATCGGGCATCATCCGCGTCGGCGCCGAGGTCCATCCCGGCGACGTCCTGGTGGGGAAGGTGGTCCCGAAGTCGGAGACGGAGCTCTCCCCCGAAGAGCGGCTGCTGCACGCTATCTTCGGCGAGAAGGCCGGCGACGTCCGGGACGCGTCGCTGACGGTTCCGCCGGGCGTCGAGGGGATCATCGTGGACGTCAAGGTGTTCTCCCGGAAGAAGGCCAAACCCTCGACGAAAGAGGCGATCGCCGCGGAGCAGCAGCAGATCGAGGAGATCCGCCACTACTACCAGACGCAGATCAACGCCATCAAGCGCGACCGGTACCACAAGCTGGCGAAGCTCCTCGTCGGCCAGAAGCTCAGCCACGGCGTGCTGGACGAGGAGACCGGGGCCACCCTCATCCCGTATCACCACCCGATCAAGCGCAGCGATCTTGCGAAGCTGGAGCGGGCCGACCTCGACGACCTCCAGATCGAGAGCAACCCGGCGCTTGAGGAGGAGGTCAAGCGCCTCTGCCGCGTCTTCCGCGACCAGATTGATGAGCTGGCGTACGAGCAGGAGCGCGAGGTGGACCGGATCAAGCGCGGCGATGAGCTGCCGGCCGGCGTCCTCAAGAAAGTGGTCGTCTACGTCGCCGCCAAGCGGAAAATCCAGGTCGGCGACAAGGTGGCCGGCCGCCACGGGAACAAAGGCGTCATCGCGAAGATCCTCCCCGAGGAGGACATGCCGTTCCTCCCCGACGGGACGCCGGTGGAGGTGGTCCTCAACCCGCTCGGCGTCCCCTCCCGCATGAACGTCGGGCAGATCCTCGAGACGCACCTGGGCTGGGCGGTGAAGGCCCTCGGCCTCGAGGGGTCGTCGCCGGTGTTCGACGGGGCGCGCGAGTCGGAGATCCGCGAGCTGCTCAAGAAGGCCGGACTGCCGGAAGACGGCCGCATCCAGCTCCGCGATGGATGGACCGGCGAGCCGTTCGACCAGAAGGTCACCGTCGGCTACATCTACATCATGAAACTCGCCCACCTGGTGGACGACAAGATCCACGCCCGCTCGATCGGCCCGTACTCGCTGGTGACCCAGCAGCCGCTGGGCGGCAAGGCGCAGTTCGGCGGCCAGCGGTTCGGCGAGATGGAGGTGTGGGCGTTGGAGGCGTACGGCGCGGCCTACACCTTGCAGGAGCTGCTGACCGTGAAATCGGACGACGTCATCGGCCGCACCCGCATCTACGAGGCGATCGTCAAGGGGGAGCACGCCCTGCAGGCCGGCACCCCGGAGTCGTTCAACGTGCTGGTCAAAGAGCTGCAGAGTTTGTGTCTCGATATCCGGACGGAACGGACCAACAAGGCGTTATGACACGAGGACGCGCGCATGGTTGAGAGACTCGAGAAACCGGATCGGCTGGAGTCGTTCGACGCCGCCGCGCTGGAGCGGCTGGGCCGCCTCGCGTTTGACCGCGAGCGCCTGGCGCCGCCGGAGCCCCGCGCCTTTGACGCCATCTCCATCCGCCTGGCCTCCCCCGAGGTCATCCGGGGCTGGTCCCGCGGCGAGGTGAAGAAGCCGGAGACGATCAACTACCGGACGCTGAAGCCGGAGAAGGACGGCCTCTTCTGCGAGCGAATCTTCGGGCCGACGAAGGACTGGGAGTGCAACTGCGGCAAGTACAAGCGCATCAAGTATAAGGGGATCATCTGCGACCGCTGCGGCGTCGAGGTGACCCGGGCCAGCGTCCGCCGCGAGCGGATGGGGCACATCGAGCTGGCCGCCCCCGTGACCCACATCTGGTTCTTCAAAGCGATGCCCTCCCGCCTGGCCACCCTCCTCGACATGAATCTCCGCGATCTCGAGCGGGTCATCTACTACGAGGAGTACGTCGTGGTGGACCCGGGCGAAACGCCCCTGAAGCCGCGGACGCTGCTCTCCGAGGAGCGGTACCAGGACGCCGTCAAGCGGTTCGGCCACAAGTTCACGGCGAAGATGGGGGCGGAGGCGGTGCGCGACCTCCTCGGCCAGCTCGAGCTTGAGAAGATGATGGACGTGCTCAAAAAGGAGCTGAAGGAGGCCAAGGGAGAACAGCTCCAGAAGAAGCTGGTCAAGACCTTGCGGATCGCTGAGGCGTTCCGGAAGTCGGGCAACGACCCCGGCTGGATGATTCTCTCGGTGATCCCGGTGATCCCGCCCGACCTCAGGCCGCTCGTCCCGCTCGACGGCGGGCGCTTCGCGACCTCCGACCTCAACGACCTCTACCGCCGCGTGATCAACCGCAACAACCGGCTGAAGAAGCTGCTGGTCCTGCGCGCCCCCGAGGTGATCGTCCGCAACGAGAAGCGGATGCTCCAGGAGGCGGTGGACGCCATCTTCGACAACGGCCGGCACGGCCGCCCCGTGATGGGGCCGGGGAACCGCCCGCTGAAGTCGCTCTCTGACATGCTCAAGGGGAAGCAGGGGCGCTTCCGCCAGAACCTGCTCGGCAAGCGCGTGGACTACTCCGGCCGTTCGGTCATCGTGATCGGCCCGGAGCTGAAGATCCACCAGTGCGGGCTCCCGAAGAAGATGGCCCTCGAGCTGTTCGAGCCGTTCATCATCAAGAAACTGCGCGAGCGCGGCTTCGTCCACACGATCAAGTCGGCCAAGCGGATGGTCGAGCGGGCGCGCCTGGAGGTGTGGGACATCCTCGACGAGGTGATCAAAGAGCACCCGATCATGCTCAACCGCGCCCCGACGCTGCACCGCCTCGGCATCCAGGCGTTCGAGCCGCTGCTGATCGAGGGCAAGGCCATCCAGATCCACCCGCTGGTGTGCACCGCGTTCAACGCCGACTTCGACGGCGACCAGATGGCGGTCCATGTGCCGCTCTCGATGGAGGCGCAGATGGAGTGCCGCCTCCTGCTGCTGGCGGCCAACAACATCTTCTCGCCCGCGGACGGCCGTCCCGTGGCGACGCCGACCCAGGACATCGTGCTCGGCTGCCACTACCTGACGAAGGAGAAAGTCGGGGCCCAGGGGGAAGGCCGCCGCTTCAGTTCGCCGACCGAGGCGATGGTCGCCTACCAGGACCACGAGGTGGCGCTCCACGCCACGGTGAAGGTCCGGGTACAGGGGGCGGTGGTGTCCACCACCATCGGCCGCGTCCTGTTCAACCAGCATCTGCCCGAGGGCTTCCCGTTCTTCAACGGCGTCGCCAGCAAGACGGAGCTGTCCGACCTCGTCACCCAGGTCTACAAGCACCACGGCCACCACGAGTGCATCAAGGTGCTCGACCGGCTCAAGACGCTCGGCTTCGAGATGGGGACGCGGGCGGGGCTGTCCATCAGCATGGACGACCTCCACATCCCGCGGCGCAAGCCGGACGTGCTCGCCGCGGCCCAGAAGGAAGTGGCCTCGGTCGAGGACCAGTACCAGAACGGGCTCATCACCGACGGCGAGCGCTACAACAAGGTCATTGATATCTGGACGCACGCCACCGACGCCATCTCCGACATGATCTTCAAGGAGCTCGACCCGTTCAACCCGGTCTTCTTGATGGCCGACTCCGGCGCCCGCGGCTCGAAGCAGCAGATCCGCCAGCTCTCCGGGATGCGCGGCCTGATGGCCAAGCCGTCGGGCGAGATCATCGAGACGCCGATCACGGCGAATTTCCGCGAGGGGCTGACGGTGCTGGAGTACTTCATCTCCACGCACGGCGCCCGCAAGGGGCTGGCCGACACGGCGCTGAAGACCGCCGACTCCGGGTACCTCACCCGGCGGCTCGTGGACGTCGCCCAGGACGTCTCGATCCGTGAGGACGACTGCGGCACGCTCAACGGCATTCTGCTCGGCGAGATCGTCGAGGGGGACGAGATCGTCGTCCCGCTGCGCGAGCGGATCATCGGGCGGACGGCGCTCGACAACATCGCCGACGTCATTACCGACACCATCATCGTCGAGGCCAACCACGAGATCACCGAGGAGGCGGCCGACAAGATCGAGCAGGCCGGCATCGAGCGCATCCGCATCCGCTCCGTGCTCACCTGCGAGGCTCAGTACGGCGTCTGCGCCAAGTGCTACGGCCGCAACTTGGCCACCGGCCGGATCGTCGAGTTGGGCGAGGCGGTGGGGATCGTCGCCGCGCAGTCCATCGGCGAGCCCGGCACGCAGCTGACGATGCGCACCTTCCATATCGGCGGCACGGCCTTCCGCGTCATCGAGCAATCGCACATGAAGGCCAAGCACACCGGGACGCTGAAGTTCCATAACCTGCGCGTCGTGGAGCGCGGCAAGGAGCACGTCGTCCTCAACCGCAACGGGCAGGTGTCGCTCCACGACGCCGAGGGGCGCGAGCTGGAGCGGTACCCGGTGCCCAACGGCGCCATCCTCAAGCATGCCGAAGGGGAGAAGGTCACCAAGGACGAAATCTTTGTCAAGTGGGACCCGTACACGGTACCGATCCTGACCGAGGTGGCCGGCCGCGTGAAGTACGAGGACCTGAAGGAGGGGGCCACGATGCGCGAGGAGCTCGACCAGGCCACGGGGCTCACCGACCGGGTGGTCATCGAGCACCGCGGCGAATACCATCCGCAGCTCCTCATCCTCGACGCCAAGAAAGATGTCTCGGCCATCTACCCGATTCCCTCGGGCGCCCACATCGTCGCCAAGAACGACCAGAAGGTCGAGGCCGGCGACCTCATCGCCAAGACGCCGCGCGTCCTCACGAAGACGAAGGACATCACCGGCGGTCTGCCGCGCGTGGCGGAGCTCTTCGAGGCGCACCGGCCGAAGGACCCGGCCATCATCAGCGAGATTGACGGCACCGTCGAGTTCGGCCCCTCGAAGAAGGGCCAGCGCCGCGTCGTCGTCAAGAGCCCCACCGGCATGAAGAAGGAATACCTCATCCCCCACGGCAAGCACCTGAACGTCTACAAAGGGGACTGGGTCACCGCCGGCCAGCCGCTCATTGACGGCCCGATCGTGCCGCAGGACATCCTGCGGATCGGCGGCGACAAGAAATTGCAGGAGTATCTCGTCAACGAAATCCAGGAGGTCTACCGCCTGCAGGGGGTCCGCATCAACGACAAGCACATCGAGGTCATCGTCCGCCAGATGCTCAAGAAGGTCCGGGTCGAGGACCCGGGCGACGCCGACTTCCTCATCGGCCAGCAGGTGGACAAGTGGAACTTCCAGCACGAGAACGAGCGGATCACCAAGAAGGGGGGCAAGCCGGCCTCGGCGACCCAGCTGCTCCTCGGGGTGACGAAGGCCAGTCTGTCCACGGAGAGCTTCATTTCCGCCGCCAGCTTCCAGGAGACGACCCGCGTACTGACCGAGGCGGCGACCGCCGGCAAGCGCGATGAGCTGCGCGGCTTGAAGGAGAACGTCATCATGGGGCACTTGATCCCGGCCGGGACCGGCTTCCCGACGCACCGAGACGTGGAGATGGCCAAGAAGGTGCTGGAGATGACCCTCCCGGCCCCCGAGGCCGAGGCGCCGGCGGCGGGCGACGGCGCGGAGACCTCGGAGGCGTCGGAGTAGCCATGCCGACCATTTCCCAGCTCATCCGATTCGGCCGCCACCCGAATCTCAAGCGGACGAAGTCCCCGGCGCTGCAGGGGCGGCCGCAGGTGCGCGGCGTCTGCCTGCAGGTCAAGACGCAGACCCCGAAGAAGCCGAACTCCGCCCTGCGGAAGGTCGCGCGCGTCCGGCTCACCAACAGCGTCGAGGTCACCGCGTACATCCCGGGCGAAGGCCACAACCTGCAGGAGCACTCCATCGTCCTGGTGCGCGGCGGGCGCGTCAAGGACCTGCCCGGCGTCCGGTACCACATCATCCGCGGCACGCTCGACGCGGCCGGGGTCAACAACCGCCGGAAATCGCGCAGCAAGTACGGCGCGAAGATGCCGAAGGGATAGCGCCCTCATGCGACGTCGTCAAGCGGAACGCCGGGAGCAGGTGCCCGACCCGAAGTACCACTCGAAGCTCATCACGCGCTTCATCAACATGATGATGCTGTGCGGCAAGCGGTCCATCGCCGAGCGCATCGTCTACCGCGCGTTCGACCGGCTGAAGACCCAGACGCAGACCGAGGACGTCGTCCAGGCGTTCCAGAAGGCGGTCGAGAACGCCCGGCCGTTCCTGGAGGTGAAGTCCCGCCGCGTCGGCGGCGCCACCTACCAGGTGCCGGTCGAGATCCACGGCGAGCGGGGCACGGCGCTGGCCCTGCGGTGGATCCGCGATTTCGCCCGCGGCAAGAAGGGGAAGTCCATGGAGGAGCGGTTGTCGGAGGAGCTGATCGCCGCCTACCGCGGCGAGGGCGCCGCCGTCAAGCGCAAGGAAGAGACGCACCGGATGGCGGAGGCCAATAAGGCCTTCAGCCATTATCGCTGGTAACCCGTCATGTCGGGCGCTCCGTTAGCGCGGACGCGGAACATCGGCATCGTCGCCCACATTGACGCGGGCAAGACGACGACGACCGAGCGCATCCTCTACTACACGGGCCGTCTCCACAAGATGGGGGAAGTGCACGACGGCACGACGACGATGGACTGGATGGTGCAGGAGCAGGAGCGCGGCATCACCATCACGTCGGCCTGCACCACCTGCTTCTGGAAGGAGCACCGGATCAACATCATTGATACCCCGGGCCACGTGGACTTCACCATCGAGGTCGAGCGGTCGCTGAAGGTCCTCGACGGCTGCGTCGTCATCTTCGACGCCGTCAGCGGGGTCGAGCCGCAGTCGGAGACCGTCTGGCGCCAGGCCGACCGGTACGACGTCCCGCGGCTGGCGTACGTCAACAAGATGGACCGTGTCGGCGCCGATTTCTTCGGCACGGTGCGCCAGATCCACGAGCGGCTGGGGGCGGTCCCGGTGCCCATCCAGCTCCCGCTCGGGGCCGAGGCGCAGTTCCGCGGCGTGGTGGACCTCCTGCGGCAGAAGGTGGAGGTCTACCTCGACGACCTCGGCAAGGAGATCGAGGAGCAGGACGTGCCGGCCGAGATGGCCCTGCTGGTGCAGGAGTGGCGCGCGAAGCTGTTCGAGCGGGTGGCCGAGCACGATGACGAGGTGATGGACGCGTTCGTGCACGGCACGCTCTCGACGGTCACGGTGGACGCGCTGAAGCGGGCGATCCACCGGGCCACCATCGCCAACAAGATCGTCCCGGTGCTCTGCGGGTCGTCGTTCAAGAACAAGGGGGTCCAGCTTCTGCTCGATGCGGTGGTGGACTACCTGCCCAACCCGCTGGAGGTCCCGCCGATCAAGGGGATCAACCCGGAGAGCGACCAGGCGGCCGAGCGCCGCACCGACCCGAACGAGCCGTTCTGCGCGCTGGCGTTCAAGCTGATGACCGACCCGTTCGTCGGCAAGCTGACGTTCATCCGCGTCTACTCCGGCACGCTGGCGTCCGGCTCATACGTCTACAACAGCAAGCGGCGGACCAAGGAGCGCGTCGGCAAGCTCGTGCGGATGCACGCCAACAAGCAGGAGATCATCCAGGAGGTCTCGGCCGGCGACATCGCCGCCGCGGTCGGGCTCAAGGAGACGCGCACCGGCGAGACGGTCTGCGACGAGAAGTCGCCGATCATCCTCGAGTCCATGCATTTCCCGGACCCGGTCATCTCGCTGGCCATTGAGCCGGAGACCTCGATGGACCAGGACCGGCTGGGGCTCTCGCTCAACAAGCTGCAGGAAGAGGACCCGTCGTTCCGCGTCTCGTACAATCAGGAGACGGCGCAGACGATCATCTCCGGGATGGGGGAGCTGCATCTGGAAATCATCCTCGACCGCCTGAAGCGCGAGTTCAAGGTCGGGACGAAGACGGGGCGCCCGCAGGTGGCGTACAAAGAGACGATCACCCGGAAGGCCGAGTCGGTCGGGAAGTTCATCCAGCAGTCGGGCGGCCGCGGGCAGTACGGGCACGTCGAGTTCTCCCTCGAGCCGGGGGCGCGCAACAGCGGCGTCGTCTTCGTCAACGACATCGTCGGCGGCGCGATCCCCAAGGAGTTCATCTCCGCCGTCAAGGACGGCGTGGTCGAGGCCGCCCGGACCGGCATCCTGGCCGGTTACCCGGTCAACGATCTCATCGTTACGCTGCACGACGGGTCCTACCACGATGTGGACTCCTCGGAAATCGCGTTCAAACTCGCCGCCTCCATCGGGCTACAGGCCGGGCTCAAAAAGGCCGGCCCTATCATCCTGGAGCCGATTATGGCGTTGGAGGTCGTGGTGCCGGAGGACTACCTGGGCCCCGTCGTCGGCGACCTGAGCGCCCGCCGGTGCAAGATCGTCGAGATGGGCCAGCGGGCCAACGCGAAGGTCATCAAGGGCGAGGTGCCGCTCGGCGAGATGTTTGGGTACGCGACGGTGGTCCGGTCCCTCTCGCAGGGGCGGGCGTCGTACACGATGGAGCCGTCGTACTACGCGCCGGTGCCCCGGAACGTTCAGGACGAGATCGTCGCCAAGCGCCAGGCGGGCCACGCCGGCGCGGTGAGGCGGTAATCCCATGGCGACCCAGACACGGATTCGGATCAAGCTGCGGGCGTACGACCACCGGGTGTTGGATCAGTCGGCCCTCGAGATTGTCGAGACCGCCCGGCGGACCGGGGCGTCCGTCGCCGGGCCGGTGCCGCTGCCGACCAAGCGGGAGATCTACACGGTCCTGCGGTCGCCGCACGTGGACAAGAAGTCGCGCGAGCAATTCAAGCTGGAGACGCACAAGCGGATGCTGGATATCCTCAGCCCGACGTCGCGGACGGTGGATGCCCTGCGCAAGCTGGACCTCCCCGCCGGTGTGGATGTGGAGATCAAGTGACCCCATGGCCCTCGGCCTGCTCGGCAAAAAACTCGGCATGACCCAGCTCTTCCTCCCGGACGGCCGCCCCGTCGGCGTGACCGTCATCGAGGCGGGGCCGTGCCCGGTGGTGTCGGTGCGGACCGTCGAGCAGGACGGGTATCGCGCCGTCCAGCTCGGGTTTGACGACAAGCCGGCGCGGCTGGTCCCCAAACCCGAGCTGGGACAGTTCGCCAAGGCCGGCGCCACACCGAAGCGGTTCGTGCGGGAGATCCGCCTGTCGCCGACGGACGAGGCGCCGCAGGCGCCGGTGACGGTCGCCACGTTCACGCCCGGCGACTTCGTGGATGTGGTCGGCACGACGATCGGCAAAGGGTTCCAGGGCGGGATGAAGCGGCACCACTGGCGCGGCGGCGGGGCCAGCCATGGCTCGATGTCGC
>OBEQ012342463.1_pt1 | contig 26224 bp, 17 predicted proteins | sample 1670901 | NCBI WGS metagenome assembly OBEQ01 (sample SAMEA104232315, study PRJEB22302) | groundwater metagenome | biome: forest; feature: aquifer; material: groundwater | place: USA | collected 2011-08-07 | depth 5.4 m | reverse complement strand
TACTTTTGGGAGCGGCGGGGCAACATTTTAGCAAGCCAATTTCCCAAGCCGAATTTCCGGCCGAAAATGAATTCTTTTTTAATCATCCGGTATTTCCGGTCGGTGTATTGCGGGTAATTAAAACTTTCCAGAAAATAATCAAACGTATCAAACGACAGGTGCCATTTATGTAGCGGGTCGCGCCATGAATTCGGATGTGAATAATGCGGCGTGCGGATTTTTAAAACAGCGCCGGGCCTGGCGACCCGGTGGATTTCATTCATCGTATCGAGAATGCTGTCCATAATTTGAATTGTATCCTGGCAAATCACGGTATCGAATGTATTGTCGCTGAAAGGCCAGGGGAATCGGTTGAAATCATGGACGACATCGACGCCGGGCTGCTTCATCCGGTCCATGCCGGTTGCGCCCGGGAATTTATTCCCGCCGCAGCCGATGTCTAGGATTTTGGAATTTCCCAACGCCTTACCAGCCGCTTCGGATCGTTTGGATAACGTAGTCGGCATCGTCGTTCGTGAGTTGGTTGTGGAGAGGAATGCAAATGTATTTTTCTTCCACGGAATTCATGGCGGGGAGTGCTAATCTTTTCCCGCCGAAGATCGGGATGATGTCGCAGCGGATATGAACCAAATCCGTTTCGATGCCGGAAGAATTAAGTTTTGCTTTGAAGGCGTCGCGGCGATCCACTTTTATGGTAAAAAGCCAATTGCCCGAAACCCGGTCGGAAGGGCAGTTGACCAGCTCTAGCCCTGGGATCCCGGAAAGTCCTTGCCGGTATCGGTTTGCCAATTCTCGCCGGCGGGTGAGAATGGTGGAGAGCTCATCCAATTGATGAAGCAAAAGAGTCGCGGTAATATCGTTCATATGATATTTGTAGCCGACCTCCTGCATTTGAAATTTTTCATAAATCGGACCTTTGAACTCCCGGTCTATGTCGTACCAACGAAGCAGTTTCGCGCGCTTCGACCAATCTTCGCGGAGAACGGTAAGCATTCCGCCATCGCCGGTCGTAATTTGTTTAATGGCTTGGAAAGAAAAACAAGTCGCATCGGAAAGCGAGCCGACCGGTTTTCCTTTGTAACTTCCTCCGATCGCATGCGCCGCGTCTTCGATAACAGCGAGCTTATGCGCCTTTGCAATTTTCCGGATCTCATCCATATCGCAGGGCAGACCCGCCCAATCGACGATGAGAATAGCCTTTGTTTTCTTTGTAATTTTTTTCTCGATTGTTTTAGGGTCGATGTTAAGCGAATGTTCCTGAACGTCGGCAAAAACCGCTTTGGCGCCGCAGTAAAGAATGGGAATGTTGGTGGCCGAGCAAGTAAGGGGCGTTGCGATGACTTCGTCACCGCGTTCCACGCCGGCTAGAATCAAAGCGAGATGAAGAGCCGACGTGCATGAATTTACGCTGATATTGTATGGCACGCCCGAAACCGTTTTAAATTTCTGTTCGGCTTCTTCTACTTTGGGGCCTTGGCCGATCCAGCGAGTACGCAGGGTTTGGGTAAGATCGGCGATGGCTTTTTCAGACACACTGGGCCAAAAAAGAGGGACGGCGCGCTTAGATTTGGATGCGGTTGTCTTTTCGAGCATTTGAGTTTTCATTATGTGATTTGGGGCGATTTAAAAACCGGTGATTATAACACAGAACTTCATTTAGCCAGCTCAGTTATTCAATACCTTAAGTCATTGATCAGCAGTGGTTTATATAAACAATAAGTCCGATAACTCTGGCCTTGAAGCGCACGCTGTCCTTTGCTACGATCTTAGACCATTTAATACTTAGTTTAGATATATTTAACAATTTCAAAGGGGCGTTGGCCGGAGTCTCGGCAGGCGCCCCTTTTCGTTTACGCCCTAAACTTTAAACCGGCGGAAACGCCCCAGGAGCCCGAAGGGCGACGCGGGGTTTCTTTTGTTTTAGTACTTTTAAACTTATATGAAGCTTAATGAATCGCCGCAAAAAATTTGGTTCAGGCTGGTCGCTCTCATTCTCTGCATCGTTCTGCCTCTGACCGAAATTACTCCCGCCTTTGCTGCCCGCGATTCCGAAATTCCGCTTCACGTAGCGCTAGGCAGCAGTGCGGATACTGATGCTACGAACAGGATGCGCGATTTAAAACTCCGCTTAAACGAAATGTTTATTCACGAACGCATCCTTAGCCAACTTACACCGGATGAAATTCAGCAACTTCAAAGTACCGGCTTCGGCGCAGCTTCGCGCGGAACCAGGGCAGACAAAAAAACCAGGGCAGTTCGCCCCGCAGCCGGCACCGCAAAAATCGATGCACCCAACCCGCGGTTAAAAATCAGTCGCCGTTTCTTACGCGTATTATTTTTCGCCCTCTTTTATGTTGGTCCTCCTTGGGTTTTGTTGCGCTTACCCGAAGATATTTCAAAATTATTTAGCGAACTTCTTTTCGATGTCGTGAGCGTGTATTTTTCTATGGAGGTGTTTACAAGGGTTATAGAAAAAGTCGCCTTTTTTAACGGAAGTATTTGGTTAAAAGATCAGACGATTTCCCAAAGAATTTTAAGAATAAGCGCTTTTGTTTTAGGCTGCACAACTATATTAAATTTTTCTTTTATGGTGGGGATCTCTTTTGTGACCTTTATTTATAACCTCTTATCTCTTTTCATTTCTCCTTTTTACCAACAGCATATCGCGTTTACTGCCCCCAGTGTGTTAATTACCGCGCTAGTCATACGCATTCTACGAAAAGGGATTCGCGAAAAAAGCTTTAAAGAGGAAACAGGAGAAGCGCTATCTCGATTTAAACAATCCGGTTGGGGCTCGCGCATCCGAGGATTTGTAGAGGGGATATTTAGCGTTTTTATTTTTGGGGCGAGCCTGATTTTTCAAACAGATTTTTTTCGATATTTTTATATTCCCATTTTTTATGGAATCCTGCCGTGGTCTGTTACGCTTCAGAATGGAAATAGCATCCGGGTTCATGGAATCTCGCAGGACAAGATATCACCTGCTCAGATGACTTACATTTTGAACGCGTTGCCGGACCAGGTTTATGATGAGAAAAACCCGGACCGGATAAATTTCTATGCCTACCCGCCGGAAATCTGGCACTACGGCGGTTTTTATTCCGACAGTGAAAAGTGGTGGAGATTCCTGCCCTCGAAAATTTTTACAAAAATATTTTTAGCAGCTTATGGTGGGAACGATTTGCAAGCCATGAATTTGTGGCATGAGCAAGGGCATCATGTTTATGCAGCAGAATGGTTCCACGCCCGCCGGGAAAGGTGGGAAGAATTGTATGAAAAGTATCGAAAGGACCCCAAGAGGTTTGTTCTTACCCAATATTCTTTAAAAAATGCGGGAGAAGGATTCGCCGAGTGGTTTGCCTATTTTACTCGGGATAATGGACACCGTATTCTCGAATACATGGGAAAAGGCGATGACGTTCAAAAGGAAATGTGGCTTATTATCGCAAGCGTCTTTCTGGAAGATCATGAAGGCCGGCCCGTTTTACAAATCAATTTTCCGGAAACGCAAAAAATAATCGGGGTCCAGGTTCGCTTGGACAATGAAGGCAATTTAACGGCTAATGAACTCAAGCAAGCCGTTCAGCTGGCCCAGCGCGTCGAGCTCGGTAGTATCGTTTTATCCTGGCCTTTTCCTTTGGACAGGAAGGCTGCTGAAAAAATGGCCTACCATCTCACGGACCATATGGATCCCTTATTAGAAAACAAACTTAAGCTTTTAGGTCTCATCGCAACGCGCGACGACATTTTAAGCGGTTCCATCATTAACGCGAGCGCCAATGAAATCATCAAAGTATTAAACGAGATGGTTCTAAGGCCGGTGCAAAATATTCCCCTACATGAAATGGCCGTTTCGCTTCTTTTGAAAATTGGCGACGAATCTTCAACCCCGGCACTTTTGTATTACCTCCGGGTATTTAGCACCGACGAGACTCGGGAACCCGTTTATAAAGTGCTTAAGCAAATGAAATCGCCGGAAGCGAAAAAAGCCATAAGCGATTCGTTCGATCAAGTGCTGAAAGACCGTCAAACTGTTTTTGACAACGTCTACGAACTAAAGCGCCTCGATTTTCTAGTCATGGTGTATGTCATTTTAGGCGGCGAGCATTCCATTCTTGATCGCGCGCTCCTTGAAGATATTATCCGCCGGCGGGATGGGTTCGACCAGATCGATAAAATGTACGGGAAATTTTGGGGCGATGAAGTCTATCGTTATCTTCGCGAGATCGATAAACACGACGGCGAACTTCCGCCCGGTCAAAGACCAACCAGGGGCGGCATTACCACCGGCTTCGGTGTGGTAGAAGACGCCGATTTATATGATCAAATCATTGGCTTTCATAGAACGCAGCGCGAAAAATTCAAGACCGCTTATGCGAAAGCGCACCCACCTGAACGTGCGGCATTAAATTCTTATGAAGACGATGAACGAGAGAAAGGATTGGAAAATACCGTAGCTCGATTGTTTGATGAGACAATCGTTCACTCGTCGGCCGACGATCATTTCCAAATTGCCGCGATGGAAAACGATCCGGGGCCTAAGACGTATTACGATGCATTCTACTGGTCGTTAACCGGGGATTATCTTTTAGGCTGGTACGCCAGTGTGATTTTGGACCGGCTTAAAACTGGATTTGATTTATCGGATGAATCGTTACATCCCGATGTACTTCTAAATAAAATCATCGGCTACCTAACGCCTACCCACAGCGATAACGTGATTGAAGAAGCGTATGCTTTGGCCGAAGCGCATCTGCCTAAGGATTTCGATCCTTATCATACCCACGGCGTGTATGCCCGGGGGTTATTGAAAGGACTGTCCAAAATGTTTGCGGAAGCGGATGCAAGGGCGGTGCGTATTTTATTACAAAGACGCGGCGCTTCGCATGAGCTTTTAAACGAAGTTATGCAAATGTTTCGACTCCACCGTGATTTTCTAATCGCGCGTTCGACATTTCTCATGCGTTTGGCTACGGAAGAAAACTACAGCTATCATGTGCGAAACGCGTTTAATCGTTTTGAAGTAAACGTTCAAGAGGCGCTTAGACATGGGCGGAAGCCTCCCTATTTAGTCCCGGTCGGCTTTGGCATGGCAGAACCCGCTTTGCCCATGATTGACATACATGCCGCCACATTAGTGGTAAATGGCAAGACGCTCAAAATTATTCCGATGACGCCCGAATTACTTCAATCGAAACGGCGGCTGTTTTTCGAGCTGTTTAAATTAATGGATACTGATATCTATCTCAACATGGTTGAGCATGTGGATCAGTTTGCTTTCGATAGCAAAAAGATGAATCCTAAAATGAGTTTTGCTGTTCTCAATGAAGCCGGAGAACCGATTGCTTCGGCAGCGCTTGCCGATTCAACGACAGGTGTATATAAACCGGGAGAATCGGTTTACTTAAGAATGTTTACAACGCACCCTGATTTTCAAGGTACGGGCGTCGCTGCCTGGTTGCTTTATCAAGCACTAGCGCGCGCGAAAGAACTTGGCTACAAACATGCCGAATGGGTGACCACATTAAATTCAAAACGGGCCATTCATTTTTATGAAAAGATCGGCGCCGCGCGCGCGGAAGAACCTTTTATCCGCCCGCAAGCCGAAATCGAAAATGTTCCTTATGTCGTTTTTCAAGCGGTTATCGATACCGTCCTCCCACGCCTCGCATCGGATTTTCAGTCCAAGCAAGTTCCTGCCGGCTTCGGAGTGTTGGCAGCGGGGCTGCTGGATATTGTTCAAGTGAGTGAATGGCTGGTACACGGCGTCGGTTTAGGCATTGCCATTATTATGTATCTTGTTTTCCCTTTGACTATTCTTGATTTAATCAAAGAAGTGATTCATATTTTTGCGTTACAACTTTCAATTAAAACGCTAAAAAATAGTCAAGCACCGGTCGATGAGCGCCTCGCCGCCATCCGCCGCTTGTCGCCCGATCGTTGGATCAAACCTCCTCTGAGAACCAAAAAAATTGTTGTAGCTATGCTCACCGATCGCGAGCCGGCTATCCGCAGTGCGGCACGAGAAATTCTGCTTCAATACTTCCGGCGGAAATACGAATCGCCCATAGGCTCCCATTATGAAGTTGACGTTGCGCGACAAATGACCAAAGCTTCGCGTGAGTACAGCGAAGATCTGGGGGAATATTTCCGGCCGTATCTCGAATCCATCCTAAATGATTCTATGCGCTTTGTGAAAAAGCGCAGGCAGTCGTATTTTTATGCAGAGGCCGCGGACCTATTTTCCAAGCCGGCAAGGCCGGTTGAAGATCGCCGTCTGGCTGCCCAAGCTATAGCGCGCCTCCTCTTTGTGCATCCCGAATGGAGTTGGGATACTAAAATTTCGGAGGTGCTTAAAGACGAAGATGCGGAAGTGCGCCGTACGGCCGTACGCGCGATGAGGGAGCTTATGCGTAGAAGAAAAGTGGTGCGGCCTTTATTTTTAAATGACATAGGTTTTGATAGTGTATTTGAAGGAGAACATACGATCGACACCGCGGGCATTATTAGCGCGCTCGGCGATTCGGATGCCGAAGTTCGTCAAACGGCTACGCTTGCTTTGGCCGGCGCGTTTACGGTGGATTACACGTTCAATCTTGATGATGAAAAAATACTCGCCGAGATAGAAAAAGGTATCGCCTCCGGCGTGGATATCGAAGAATATTTTGAGCCCCTCGAAGACGCTCTGCTTTATTGGATTCTCGAAGAACCGTTTAAAACAGCTCTGGTCAACCATCACTATCGTCTCGATTCTAAACCCAACCGCCTTCGCCTGCTTTTACACGGGATGAATCAATTGCGAACCAAATACGGCCGGGCGAACAAGCCCAAAGATATTCTTGATACGCTTAATTTTTCTACGGGAATGGATGAATTTTGGTGGGAATGGATGTGGAAAGCGGTGAGGGAAAGCGGCCAAAATGGGATCGTCGGCGAAATAATAAGGCCTGTCGAGATATCGACGGGAAGGCCGGTAATGAATACAACGACCGCGCCTTTAAGGCTTGAGTTGGAATTTCGCGATGCATTTAAACAATCGCTTGAAGATGCTTACCGCGCTCCTGTTGCACCGGCCGACGTCGCACGCTATTTATATGATTTAAAAGATTTTTCAGAAAAAATGCGTAACCCTAAGTTTGATTCACAAATCCGGCAATCTTTACGCGGTCTCTATTCGCCTTACCAGATCGCCGTGCTTTACAAAGTTACTCTCGCGCTTACGCGGCTTCGCCGTTATGACGTTGCCGGTTTATTCACCGTAAAAGACGAAGACAAAATTATCCGCGTCGTAGCGAAGCTTCGTAAAGAGGCTACGGAACATTTGGCGGACTTATTTACGTCCGAAGGTACGCCGGATAGTGTGTCTCTCAGCCGTGATCCGCGCGCGGCCGATGAAATTTTCGGCAATTTTTACAAAGGCGGCATGGACTTTGAAATCCAAGCCGACGAAACTATGCACGATTGGATCGGAGAAGAACGGAGCGTCCGTCGGTTAGAACACGCGCTAAAGACCGATTTTAAAAATGGCATCCGGCCCAAAGGATTACCCGTAGTATTTCATGTCGAATTCGAAAAATCTTTCCGGGTTTACCGGAAATTGTACTGGAATTCATTTAAAGCCGGTTGGTCTAAGCAGGGAATCCCGGCCCTTATTTTTATGTTTGCGGTGGGGACTTCATCCATTATATTCCGCGAAAAATCAGCCATCCTCGGATCCTGTATGTTTCTTGGAATCCTCGGAGTGAGCACGTTGCTTATGCTAGGCATGGTCATTAAATTTGGTGAAAAATACGGCTGGATCTTCAAGTATTACAAAGATCAATGGGTCGAACATATTTTTCACAAAAATCAGGGACAGAAATTACTCGAATCTTTTATCCAAAAGAACTTGCCCGCTGAATCTGTCGCTACCGAACCTGCCGGCTTCGGCGCGCTTGGTATAACGAACAATAATCACAAAGCTCCTAAAAAAGAAAACCGAGAAATAAGATATTTTAGAAATAAATTTTTGCGGGCTCGGGGCAATCGGCAGGACGTGGCGCTTAAAGAATGGCTTATTCACGAGCCCGAATCGCTTGCGACGTGGTTAACGTACGGCCTTAAAAAAACCATCGAAGAACCAAGCGATTTTGATTTTTTTGAATTGCCGCGCCGGCTGGGCGATCGGCGCCGTGATTCATTTAGCCTTTCTCATAAAGTTATTGCTGCTATATTTTCACTCGACAACCTTATCTCCGATACAGAAGTACGTAGGCAAATGGGCAAGACACGGCTTCGGACATTTAAACGCTCTCTTCGCCAAATTTATTCCATGTTCGAATGGCCCATTCGCGCGTATCCCTTTATCGACGGAACTATTCATGGAGATTATTCGGCGCTTGCCGAAGTCAACACGCAATCGATGGAAACAATTTTTTCCAACGCCAACTCTATGCTCTCACAATTGGGAGAAACGAACGGCTATTTTGAGACGGAAGAGCCCGCAAAAATTTTGGAGGCTCAAAAAACTGCCTTTTTAGAAACGCCGCGTCATTTATTCATGCCCCGGTATCTTAAGGAGAGCGCTTATGGAGATCATCCGAATGGCATAGGGCATGGGCAAACAATTTCTCAGCCCTCGCTCATGGCGTTCCTGCTCATGCTTCTTAATTTAAAGCCGACAGATAATGTGCTCGAAGTGGGAGCCGGGAGCGGTTGGTTTGCTGCCTTGATGTCCAGAAAAGCAAATCACGTTCATGCTACGGAACTTATCCCCGAACTGGCTAAAAAAGCCGAAGGCACCATCGCTAAAATGGGTATTAGGAATGTAACGGTCATTGCCTCGGACGGCACGTTGGGTTATCCCGAGGCCGGCCCTTACGATGCAATTGTGGTTTCGGCGGGCAGCCCCCATATTTCCACTACGCTTTGGAATCAACTGGCTGAGGGTGGGCGGTTAGTTGCCCCGGTTTACGCGGGCAGTTTTCGGGAGAAAGAATATTATAAATTTGTTTTAGTTGTCAAAGAAAATGGAAAGCCGGTTGTTAAAGCAAGGCCTAGCATAACGCTCGCATACGTTCCTCTGCTCGGAATGCACGGTTGGACAGATGCAGTACGCGCGAAATTCCGAGCGCAGGAAGAGGAGGCGCGGGCACAAGCCGAAGCGGCGGAAGCAGCAGAAAAGGCAGTTGCATTGCAATCCACAGGAGAAGTGGCGAGTACCGATTCAAAAACAGAAACCGCCGTGGCCGGTTTTGGGCTTAAGGGAGAAAAACCTGGAGCGGCTGTGGATTTAACATTTGATAGGATAAAAGGCGAATGGGATTCGATCAAGGACGGAACGACGCTCCTTATTACCGACAACCATCCTGGCGCCGAGCGGGTGTTATTTAACATGCCGCCCAAAATGCGCGCTGCTATTTTCCGGGATGTAAAAAATGTGATGGTGGTTCTGCCGGCCGATTCCGAGAAAGCATGGGCGCTGGCGAAAAGAATTGCGCGTCTGCTAAGTATTCACGAAGAAAACGCGCATGGGTTTGCCCGCTACGAAGAGCTGGGTCAGGAAGAAAATTTAATGCTTCTTCGCCGGGAATTGTTCCAGTTCGGCAAAGAAGAACATTTGCCGCCCATCATCCGGCATTTGCGCACGGAAAATAATGTTGCTATTGCCGGATGGCTTGAATGGCTGGACAAGCAGCATAGCGCCGTAAATATTTCCGCCTAAGTTTCTGCCTGAAGCCCGGTCTTTTTTAATTCTTCCAATTGCCGGAGATGTTTACGGCTCACTTCAAATGCGGGATCGAGCGCGACCGCTTTTTCAAAAGCGCTTTTCGCCTCTTCCCATTTTCCCATCTTAAAAAAGGTCAGCCCGATATTATCGTAAACGAAAGCGTGGTCGGGTGTGATTTCCAGTACTTTGCGATATTGCTCGAGTGATTTTTCGTATCCGCCCTGCCTGAAGAGCGCTGTGCCGAGATTGTAGTGGGCCAGAAAATTTTTTGGGCTTACTTTAATCGCATGGTTTAAAAACGTAATGCTGTCCTGCCATTTCGCTGTTTGCTGCGAAGTTAAAAAAGCAAAAATACATAAAACCGCAGCGGATAAAACATAAGCTGTTTTCTTTGGCCATTTCAGCAGCTTAATCAATTCCGGCGCGTCCCAAGCAACCATGATCGCCAAGCCAATAATAGGAACGTACATGAACCGGTCTCCGACAGGGATAAGGGTTGTCGCCGGCGAAAGCGTGGCGAGAAACCAGAGCCAGCCAAAAGCCAGGTAGGGGCGCACCGCCCTTTGCCTCAGCGCAAGCCAAGACATCGCAGTAAGTAAAAAAATCGAAGACGCCGTTTGCCAAACCGGCGATAGGTTTGTCAAATCGGGGCTGCGAAGACCCAGGTTCAATGGGAGTATTGTTTTGGCAACATACCATACGTACGAAATGGGTATGCTTAGGAGAATTTTAACCGGCGGAATTTCATAAAACGATGTCGACGGCGCTTTGTTTATCACAAGAATCATCATCCCTGAAAGAATCAACAGAGGAATTTTTTCAAACAGAAGCGCGAAACGCTCTTGTGCCAATTTTGTTTTTTGAATTCTTTCGAGCGGCCAGAAGTCGAGCAGAAGAAGAATAAAAGGCAGGGCTACAAGCGAAGGTTTGGACAAAAGGCAGGGCAAAAAAGAAAAAATAACAGCTAGGTATCTTAACATTACCGGGCGCTTGGTGAAATCAACGTAGAGCCAGATCGTTAAAAAGCCGAAGAAAGCGCACAAGAGATCTTTTCTCGCCGTAATCCAGGCCACCGTTTCTACCTGGAACGGATGAATAGCAAAGACCGCAGCTACAAAAGCGCTTGCCCAAAGTTTTCCCGTCAATTTCCGGAGAAGCGCAAAAAGAAAAAGGGCATTCAGTACATGAATCAAAAGATTCATGAGATGATGCCCGGCCGGGTTCATTCCAAAAAGTTTTACGTCCACCAGCCGCGATAACAGCGTTACCGGCTGCCAATAATCGGTATGGGGGGAATCGTAAATAAGATCCGCCGAGAACGCCCATTCGATGGCTTCGCGCGTTATTCCTTGCTTGAGATGGGGGTTATCGCGCACATAACTCAGGTCGTCGATCACGAAAAAATCGTGATAAACCACTTCGGCAAACACGCAGAGCGTCATTAAAATAAGAAAAACGGAGATTAGAAACGTTTTACTCATGCTATACCCCTGCATACCGTTTGCCGATATATAAACTCATGGTTCTATGTATCGGCCTAATGAACAGAGATATCAATCCTCGGAAGCTAACATGAATCCAGATGACATCAAAGAAGTTAAGAAAAGAAAACCACGCTGGGTAGGATTCTTCGCCGTCGCTATTCTCGTAGCGTCCATGGGCAATATACTTAACTGCGTATATCTGTTGGTGGTCCTACGAATACTTTATCTAGACCCGATCACGGCGGATGCTGTCAAAAAGATGGAATGTAATATCCTCGCAGCGACCGGAATAGTTATCGCTATTCTTATCGTATATATTTGGAGATTACCCGCCTCCGTCAAAGAATGGGAAAATAAAGAATGGGGAAAGAGATTCGTGTTTTGGTTTATGCTGCTTTCGATTGTGGCGATACCGGCGACGGTTCTTATCATACCTTTGACTAAAGAAACCCACATCCATATACAGGCCTATCTGCTTTTGGAAGGCATCGTACTTAATTTTCTCGTCACTTGGTATTTCAGCCGGTCAAAAATAAAATCGACCTTTATCAAATAGCCGCCATGTAATTACATACCCATGACCTTTGTTTTTAGCATCGTATCGTTTCTCGCCTCCTTCCTTCTTTTTCAAATTGAGTTGATGATTGCTAAACTTCTTTTGCCTATGTTCGGCGGAAGTTTCCATGTGTGGACTACCTGCATGATGTTTTTTACCGGGATGCTTCTCGCCGGATATCTTTACGCCGACCGGGTAATGAATTTGGCAAATCAGCGGCTCTACGCAAGAGTGCACATTATTTTGCTGGGACTTGTGGCGCTGAGTTTTCCCATTTCCGTCCGTCACGTTCACCCCGGGCTTTCTCCTCTCACCGATGTCCTGTTGCTGCTCTGCCTAAGTATCGGACTGCCTTTTTTTACTTTGTCGGTGACAAGCCCACTGATACAAAAATGGTTTTCATTATCCGGCGCGCCTTCGGCAAAAAATCCCTACTTTCTTTATGCTGCTTCCAATGCCGGAGCGTTGGTCGCGCTTTTAAGCTACCCCACGGTGTTTGAACCTCTTTTCACCGTTAATCAACAACTCGCGATTTGGTACGCGCTCTATGCCGTTTTTGTTTTTTGCCATTTTTTCTGCGTTCCCAAAAAGGAGGCACAAAAATCTTCACGCGTAGAATTGGCGGAAGTAAGAAAATCTAAACATGAGTTTAATTGGGAAAGCCCGGTTTATTGGACGCTCATAAGCGCTGGGACGTGCGCATTAATGATGGCGGTGACTAATATCATCACGCTCGATATCGCTGCCGTGCCGCTTCTGTGGATGCTCCCGCTCAGTATTTATCTGGCGAGCATAATACTAAATTTTAAGCAAAAACCCTGGTACCCGGCGTATCTAAACATCCTTTGCCTTCTCTTGGCCGCCACGCTCGCTGTTTTTGTTTTCCGTAATCCCAACAAGATGTTTACAAAATGGATCATACTTTTCCATTGTTTGATTCTTTTTATTGGCTGCATGATTGGGCATAAGAATTTGTATAACTCTAAACCAAACCGCCCAAATTTGCTGGGGCAGTATTATTTATGCGTAGGCTTAGGAGGATGGTTTGCCGCTTTGGTGATCGGTGTCGTTATTCCGCTGCTGGGCCGGCATTTTCCGATGATCATGATAGATTATATTTTTGCCTTTCTGCTTGTTATCACGAGTTTCATCATGCGCGATGCCGGCCCAATAAGGGCGTTCTTTTCACGGCGCAGGGCGGCCGCCGTAATAGTTTCCGCTTCGCTTTTATTTCTAGCAGGATTGGGCATATCTGCCATGATTAAAACGGAAAATAAAGATCTTCTATTTTCCATCCGGAATTTTTACGGAGTTTGGCGGGTAAGGAGACAAGAAGGCTTTAACGTACTTTTTCATGGAAATACGATTCACGGGAAACAATACAAGCAAGCGGATAAACAAAATTTGCCGTTAACGTATTATCATCACAGATCGCCGGTTGCCGATTTGTTTAAGATGGAAAAGGGCTTTCATCGCGTCGGGGTCGTTGGCCTCGGAGTGGGGTCGCTTTTGATGTATGGCCAGCCGGGCGAGGCGTGGGACGTTTACGAGCTTGATCCAGATGTGGTAGATATTGCCAAGCAATTCTTTACTTTTCTGGGCATCAGCCCGGTTAAGCCCCAAATTATTTTAGGAGATGCCCGTCTTTCGCTTAGCCGCACCGATCCAGCCATTTATGATTTATTTATCTTGGATGCGTTTAGTAGCGATTCGATTCCCCTGCATCTTCTCACCCGGGAAGCGCTTGAGATTTATGTATCCAAACTTACCGCCGGCGGAGTATTGGTTTTCCACATATCCAGCCGTTATTTAAATCTAAAAGGGGCGCTACGGGATCTGGCCGAATCAGAACAAATTCCCGCTGCTTTTAAAATCGTTATAAATGCGGATGCCGAGAAAGGGGAGTCGGGATCCGAATGGTTTGTGATGAGCCGTGACAGTGCGAAGATTGCGAGGCTTATTTCAGAATACGGCTGGAAAGATGCCCGTACAGAATTAGAATTGCCCCGCCGCCGTCCCTGGTCCGATCAATACGTCAACATCATCCCCGCCCTCCTCGCAAAATAATTAAACTTATATTTACGACGGAATGAATCGGCGCTAAAATGCTTACGCTTTGATAGGAGCTTCATGAAAAAAACGTTATTTCTTATATTAGGGTTATTGCTTGCAAGTTCTGCATATGCGGCGCTGCGTACGGAGACGGTTGCGTATAAAGACGGTGAAGCGGAGTTGGAAGGATTTTTAGCTTACGACGATGCGCGAGAGGGAAAGCTTCCGGGCGTGTTGGTTTTTCATGAATGGAAAGGTTTAAACGAATACGCGAAAAAACGTGCGACCATGCTTGCCGAGCTTGGGTATGTGGCGTTTGCGGCCGATATGTATGGGAAAGGTGTTAGGGCTGAAACGCATGAAGAAGCCGCGAAGCTCTCTTCTTTATATAAGGAAGACCGCTCGCTTATGAGAAATCGGGCTAAGGCAGCCCTCGATTTTCTTGCAAGCCAGGAACGCGTAAATCCCGATCGTATCGCTGCAATAGGCTATTGTTTCGGCGGGACCACGGTCCATGAAATGGCGCGCGCCGGGTTTAATTTAAAGGGAGCCGTTAGTTTCCACGGCGCGCTTGATACGCCGGTTCCTGCGAAGCCCGGCGACATTAAGACAAAGGTTCTTGTGTTCCACGGCGCTAACGATGAGTTTACCAATCCGAATGTTCCGGCATTTATGGAAGAGATGAGAAAATCGGGTGCGGATTGGCAATTTGTTTCTTTCGGCGGCGCTGTGCATAGTTTCACCGTACCGGAAGCGGGTAGCGATCCGTCCAAAGGGATGGCGTATAACGAAGCGGCCGATCGCCGATCGTGGCAGATGATGAAAGCGTTTTTTTTGGAAGTTTTACAATAAAAAAGTGAAACCAACAAGAAAGGAAGGTTGTATGAAAGGCGCTAAGAAAATAATAGCTCTCGTGCTGCTTTTTAGTTTAATCGTTCCCGCCATGCCGTCGTCCGTGTGGGCAGAAAATACGGCTGTACATGGGAAAATGACAGGGAAAACATTAGTGCATGGACTGGCTTCGCTTTTATTGTGGCCCGGCTTAGGTCAGTATTTAAACGATAACCCGACCAATAAAAATGTTACGCACGCGCTTTTAGGCTTAACCGGAATTTTCCGTATATGGTCCGGTTGGGACGCCATGATCGATCGAAAAGGCGGCAGGTGGGACGGGAAGATATAATTACGCTTAAGGAGCCGTTTCTATGATGAAGAAAATATTTCGAAAATTATCGGGAGGCAGGGTTTCGATTTTTAAAATCGAAAACCGGCGCGGATATGCCGCTCTTTGTATGCAGAATCTAACGGAGGGCAGATCGCCGGTACAGGCTTTTCAGCGCATGGCCAAAGCGCTTAAGCGAAAAGGCTATGAACTGACGGGCAAAGTTCCCCGCCCGCGTTAAGATAATTTTCATTTTTAAAATAATGAACCCGCAGGGCGCACTTCGGTGCGCCCTGCGCCTTAGCGCGGGACATTGGTTTTTGTTCGGACAAAGCCTTCCAGGCTTTGCCGAACAGTACTTTCGCAAAAGCGAAAGTACGCCCTTGCGGTCTTTGGATATTTATGCTGACGCAAAACGATCTTAACATTTCTCGGTTGGGTCCTTGCCTAATCAAGTCTCCGCTCCATCGGTTTCTTGAAAGCGACGATTATGCCTTAAGTTTTGTTCATGATTCGGATCAGGTCTTATTTGATCCAACGTCCAAAGCCATAGAAGCTTCGCATAAACAGGGCGAAGCATTGCCCAAAGCCGAGCTGGCCGGGCCGCGATCAGAAATTTATTTTAAGCCCGAAGAAGTGCGCGCTGCTATCGTTACATGCGGCGGTTTATGCCCCGGCATTAACGACGTTATCCGCAGTTTAACCATGGAACTCTACTATCGTTACGGTGTGCAGGACATCTGGGGGATTCGCTATGGGTACCGGGGATTTATCGAACGGTTTGGCCATCAACCGATGATATTAACACCGGAAGTTGTGCATGATATTCACCGGTTGGGCGGCAGTATTTTAAGTTCTTCCCGGGGGGAACAGAGCAGCGAGGAAATCGTCAAATTCTTAAAAAAGCATAAGATCAACTGCCTTTTTGTGATCGGCGGCGACGGCACCATGCGCGCGGCGCGTGAGATTGCCGAATGCACCGAACGGGCCGGTTTGAAAGTAAGCGTTGTCGGAATACCGAAGACCGTCGATAACGATATTCTGTTCATAGATCATAGTTTTGGTTTCGAAACGGCTTTTTCGGAGGCGGAAAAATCCATTGTCTCCGCGCACACCGAAGCGCACGGCGCCCCCAACGGTATCGGTCTCGTGAAATTGATGGGCCGGCAATCCGGTTTTATTGCTTGTTACGCAGCGCTCGCAACCAACGATGTTAATTTTGTATTAATTCCCGAAGTCCCGTTCCGTTTGGACGGGGACGGAGGTTTTCTTGCGGCTTTAAAAGAGTGGCTTGGGCGCCGGGGTCATGCCGTTATCGTTGTCGCCGAAGGAGCGGGACAGGAATTGATGGAAAGCGAACCGTTCGGAACGGATGCTTCGGGCAATCCTCGCTTGAAAGACATCGGCGTTTTTTTGAAGCATAAAATCAATGCTTACTTCAAAGAATTAGGCGTTATCGTAAATTTGAAATACATAGATCCGAGTTATATGATCCGAAGCGTTCCCGCTTCGGCACCGGATAGCGTGTATTGTTTCGAATTAGCCAGGCATGCCGTACACGCAGCCATGAGCGGCAGAACAAAAATGGTCGTCGGCCGGCGGCATGGTTTTTATGTGTATTTACCGATGACTCTTATCGGTTCGGGCCGCAAACGCGTTGATCCGGATGGAGAGCTTTGGTTTGCCGTGTTGGAAGCAACCGGGCAGTCGGTTTGTTTTCATGCTCGCCGTCCTGTGAATACCGGCGCTAGACCAAGAGTACGCACATGAAATTTTTAGCTACAAATTTGCCGGGCGTTATCATCGTCGAGCCGGAGGTGCATCAGGATAATCGCGGATATTTTTTTGAAAGCTATCATCAGAGAAAATTTAAGGGCGCGAGCTTACCGCTGGACTTTGTTCAGGATAATTTTTCCAAATCTGTTCAAAATACCCTTCGAGGCCTTCATGCCCAAATTCGTAAACCTCAGGGGAAGCTTATAGGAGTTATTGAAGGAGAGATTTTCGACGTTGCTGTGGATATTCGAAAACATTCTCCGGCGTTTGGCAAGTGGACAAGCGCTGTTCTTTCGTCGGAAAATTTTAAGCGAATGTACGTTCCCCCCGGCTTCGCGCACGGCTTTTACGTGCTCAGTAAAATAGCCGTGGTGGAGTATAAGTGCACCGATTTTTACGATCCGGCAGGTGAAGTTACGATTCTTTGGAACGATCCGGATCTCGCTATTGCCTGGCCCGTAAAAAAACAAAAACCTATGCTATCGGAAAAGGATGCGCGGGGGAAAAAGCTCTCGGATTTAATAGGGCTTTGACGTTTTGGCAATTTCTGATACAATGTTTTTGTTTTTAAGGACTTATATGAACACACTTATTACGCAAACCTATTCAATTAAAGCCCTTGCGATGGCGCACGTTATAGATACGCGCGCCAAAGCAGCGCGTGTATCTAAGCGATTCCCTTGCGGAATCGCAGCAGTGCATGGGTTTGGAGGTCTCGGACAGTAAAGCAAGCAAAGGTAAAACGAGGCAAGCAGAGATGAGCCCATGGCTGAAAAAGTCATGGGCTTTTTTATTTTATATGAATGTGAGGTGAACCATGGTACCAACAAAAAATAAAACAGAACCGCCGGGTATTAGAAAAGTGAAAAGAGATCCGCTGAAGCAGACTGCGCTCCTTTATTTAAAAGAAGCGTTGCTGGATGAAAACTACGAATTATGCGAAGAGCTCGTTGGCGCAGCGTATGAGTTTGGGGCGGACTCTTTTGAAATTCAAAGCATTTTGGAGGATCCGAGGAGGATTCCCTCTTTATGAGGTTGTCTTTGTTTAGGGCAACGCTATGCCAATGCGAATGTGACTGTACTAATCAGGCAAAGAGCCATCACGACCAAAACAAAAATACCGTGAACAACGATTTCATGTCTTTTCTCACCGCGTTCCATTCTTTCTAACCTTTCTATCCACCTGAATTTCTCCTTAAGAACGCTCGAACGAACCCATAAAGAAAAAGCCCTAACCGAGGCGGATAGGGCTTAGATGATGACAAAGCTTTTTTCTCGCTTTCGGCGGTCTGGCGGCCTTCGGTTTCCCGGTCAGGCCCATGACTTTGCCGATGAACTTTCGTCCATCGCCTCGCACATTTTCGCGAGGGTCCCATCCTTTCGAATGGTTTGCTATTATCGTTTCGAGCTTTCATGACAAGGAGCGGTAAAACTCTCACCCAAAAAGTACCCGATGACTTATAGGAATTCAACAACGGTTTTACAGCCTTCTCCGTGCTATTTATGCCGTAAGCAAATATGAATAAATAACTTACAGTATGATAAAATAAGTCTAAATTATGTCTAGTTTTACATAAAAATGCGTAAATTTGATATACGTTGGGGAGTGCGTTACTATATTGAGGTTCGTTTTAGAAAATGAAAACTTTTGAGGAGAATTCATATGAAGAAATTTTTTCCCATCTTTTTAGCATTGTCGTTAACTTTGTTAGGTGCCGATTTTACCGCGCTCGCCCATGAAGGGGCCGACCATAACGAATATATCGAATCGTCCCAGGTTGATTTGTCCAATTTAAATCCCGTTAAACGCGAAGACGGCGTTATCGATCTTAATAATAAAATGTGTCTCATGTCGCACAAGGATATCAGCGGGAAAGATTTTTACGTGCATAACGGCGTCAACTATGGATTTTGCTGCAAGATGTGCATCCGGGATTTTACAAAGGCCCCGGAAAAATTTGCGTTGAGCCAGGAAACGATCAACAAAGCAATGACAAAAACGGCGTAAGAAGCGCACGTCTATTGACCGCTCCCATTCATCCTTATCTGGTTCATTTTCCCGTAGCATTTCTTTTTTTGGAGGCGCTTCTCATTATTATGTGGCGCTTAAAAGGAAATGAACAATACGAAGCCTTTTCCTATTTGGTGATGAAGCTCGCCCTGATTTCATTTCCGTTTGTAATGCTGGCCGGCTATATTGACGCCGGTGGAATCCCGGATCGCGTTCGAGGGCATTTTCTTTCGGCGATCTTTCTTGCAGCATTAACCGCGACAAGGTTTTTTCTGCGTCGAACGCATAAAATTGGATTGTGGCAGGGAAATATGAAAGGATTTGCCGCTTTGTTGCTGGTTTTCAGCGTGGTTTTAACCGGCCTCACCGCCCATCTAGGCGGTGTTATCGCATACAGCAGCCTATAATGAGTTGAGCGAAAACAATTGATTTTATGACGTTTGTCATATGCGACAGGTTGTCCGGGGGTAATATGGAAGATGAAAATACGCAAAGAGCAGGAGGCCATGGGGATAAAAACGTTCGATCTTAGATTGTAAAATTTGATTAAAAATAGTATGAACTAGAAAACGGAGAGAAATATGAAACGATTATATTGTGGTATGTTGGCGATTGTATTGCTTTTGGGGTTAAGTATTGCAGCATTTCCGGCCTATGCCGCCAACGCAGAGGAGCATCTGAAGGAAGCTGCGGCTTATGACCAGAAAGTTACGGAATTGGATGCCGTGATTCAAGAACACGAACAAATGAAGAAGGATTTTCCAAACCGGTTCGTTAATTTTGACGGAAAATTTGGCCGTGGCGGAACCATGGATTCACATTGCAACGCCATTATTGAAAAGACAAAAGCATTGCAAACCGAGTACCGTGATTTTGCCGAAGCGCATCGGGCGGAAGCAGCAAAAGCCTAACCAAACTTAAGAAAGATATAAAAAAGGCGAAAGGAGAAATTTTCCTTTCGCCTTTTTTATTCCTCTTCCTCGTATTGACGTTTTAACTGGTCGACAACGCTTGGATCGGCGAGCGTTGTAGTATCGCCCAATACTTTTCCGGTTGCGATATCGCGAAGAAGCCGGCGCATAATTTTCCCGGAACGGGTTTTCGGAAGATCGTGCGAGAAAAGAATTTCTTCGGGCCGCGCGATGGCGCCGATTTTGGCTTGAACGAATTCTTTTAGATCTGCGGCAAGCTTCTTAGGATCCTGTCCTGCTTTTTTAGCACTCTCCTTAAGCGTAACAAAAGCAACGATCGCAACACCCTTAATTTCATGGGGTCTTGAGACCACAGCGGCTTCAGCAACAGCGGGGTGTTCGACAAGTGCGCTTTCCACTTCGGCGGTTCCAATCCGATGGCCGGAGACATTAATAACGTCATCTACGCGGCCGAGGAACCAGAAATAACCGTCCTCATCTTTTTTCCCGCCGTCTCCGGTGAAATATGTATTCGGCCATTTACTCCAATAGGTCTGTTGGTAACGTTCGGGATCTTTGTAAATTCCTCGAAGCATGGCCGGCCAGGGTTTTTTCAGAACGACGTAACCGCCGCCGGTTTGAACGGAATTTCCTTTTTCATCCACCAAATCCGCTTCGATTCCCGGAAACGGTTTCGTGGCAGAGCCCGGCTTTAAAGTGGTCATGCCGGGTAACGGTGTAATTAGAATCATTCCCGTTTCTGTTTGCCACCATGTATCTACGATGGGGCAGCGCTCGCGCCCAATATATTTGTAATACCACATCCAAGCTTCGGGATTGATCGGTTCGCCGACGCTTCCGAGAAGCCGTAAACTCGACAAATCCGATTTTTCGGTTAATTCGGTCCCCCATTTCATGAAGGCCCGAATCGCCGTCGGAGCCGTATAGAAAATAGTGACACCGTATTTTTCTATAATTTTCCAGAAGCGGTCTTTCGAAGGCCAATCCGGCGCGCCTTCGTACATGACTTGCGTGGCGCCGTTTGCCATCGGTCCGTAAATGACATAGCTATGCCCCGTGATCCAACCGGCATCTGCCGTGCACCAATAAATATCGCTTTCTTTTAAATCGAATACCCATTTGGTCGTGGCGTATGTCCCGGTTAAATATCCGCCGGTGGTGTGAATGATTCCTTTCGGTTTTCCGGTTGTACCGGAAGTGTAGAGTGTAAAGAGAATATCTTCCGAGTCCATTTGCTCGGGTTCGCAGTAGGGGTTGGCGTCGGCCATAAGTTCGTGGTACCAAAGATCACGGCCGGTTTTCATGCGTTGAGGAGCGCCGAGGCGGCTTACAACAACTACTTTTTCAACAGTGGGCGTGGACATGAGCGCGTAATCGGCGTCGTGTTTTAACGGAACGATTTGCCCGCGCCGGTAACCGCCGTCGGCCGTTATTAAAATTTTTGCTTCAGCGTCGTTAATCCGGTCGCGCAGTGCTTCGGCACTGAATCCTCCGAAGACAACACTGTGTATGGCACCGATTCGCGCTGAGGCCAGAACAGCGATAACGATTTCGGGAATCATGGGCATATAAATAGCAACACGATCGCCGCGCTTTACACCGAGGCTTTTTAATACGTTGGCGAATTTATTCACATCGCGGTAAAGCGTTCCGTAAGTGAGAATTCGTTCCGCGCCGTCTTCGCCTTCCCAAAGAATCGCAGCTTTATTTTTCTTTTCCGTCCGGGCGTGCCGGTCGAGGCAATTCACACTCGCGTTGATTTTTCCGCCAACGAACCATTTTGCATAGGGAGGATTCCATTCCAGCACTTTATCCCAAGGCTTAAACCATTCGAGCTGTTTTGCCCAATCCGCCCAATATGATTCGGGGTCTCTTTTGGCTTTTTCATAAATTTGCGGATCAATGATCGCAGCATTTTTCTTAAACTCCGCGCTCGGCTCAAACGTGCGGGATTCTTTCAAAAGGGAATCGAGCGAATCTGGATTTGTCGTCGTGGACATAAAATCTCCGTAAAGTCCAAATTATATGAGATGGAATCTAAGAATACACGCGGTCATTACACATTGCGGCTCCCCTGAAAATGAGAATCCCGTTTTAGATTCCCCGGTCAGGCCAGCAATACGATTATAAACCATTTATTTTAAATAACTTACAGCTAAAAATTAGCTCAAATCTCACTTTGAAATCATAAGGCCGGTATGTTAGACTTCTCTCTAATACTAATTATAAGACGTTATTTTACGGTATTTCTATTGGTTACCCGTTGTTTTGCCGGCAGGCTTAGCCGCATACAACGGGCATTTTCTCTGTCTTTAAACTCAAACTTTTATGAACCTTTTGCGAACCGTAAAACTGTCTCCCGTCCGAACATTCATTGCCTCTCTGCTCATTGTGTGTCTTGTTGCCACCGCCTCACCTTTTTCCGGCGCGCAAATTTCTGAGCACTCTATTGCTTGGCCTGCCGAACTTGGAAGCCTTTCCATCCCTCCCGAGCTCGGACGGATTAGCGATCGCTTTACCGGATATGCCGGCAAGGCCGTTGTTTTCATTCAAGATGCTCACGCTCACTACGAAGCGCAAAAAAATATTTCCAATATTTTGAAACTGCTTTCCGAAAAACACCGGTTGGATTTCGTCGGCGTTGAAGGACTTGAAGGACTTGAAGACTTTTCGTTCATTCGGAGTTTTCCGCAGGCCGGTGCGCGTGAGAAAGTTTTGGATCAAGCCGTGAGAGAGGGTGGGACTACCGGTGTTGAATATTTTGCCATGACGGAAGAGAAGCCCATTCGTGTAGTAGGCGTTGACGACGAAGAACTCTACATTCGAAATATTCAGCAATACGCCGAGCTTGTCGGAAACCACAAAGATTTTGACCGGACATTCAGCGAAATAAAGCAGGCCGCCCAAAATCTCGGCGCCTCGGTTTATTCGGACAAGCTTAAAGAAATGAATCGCATGATGGAAAAGTATGACCGGAATACAACCGATTTATTTTCTCTTTTGAGAGCTCTTAGAAAATGGGCATCGGGCTCAAAGGTATCGTTCGAAGATTTAGGCAACGTTACTCGCATATTTGGAATATTAGATTCGAAAAGTGAAATATCAGATGAAGACCTCAAAAAGGAATGGCAGGACGTAAATGTTGTCGATTTATGGAATGAGATCGAAACATTTGTCGATCGGTTAAAAACGCAATTTTCCGCAACAGCGGCCGAACGTGAAATACTGGCCATCGACGAGTATGTCAAATTGCTCGAACGTGGGCGCCGTCTCGAATTAAACCGTAATGAAGTCGAACAATTTTCTGCGTTTCAAAATACGATCGGCGGGAATTTCATTTCTACATTGGCCAAGCTGGCTCTTGAGAAAAGAGTGAAAATTCCGGCGTTTTCAGAAACCACCGTCGAAGAGGTCGGGCGTATCGCTTCGGCCATTCTTGAATTTTACGAAGTTGCTTACGATCGCGACCGGGGTTTCGTTGATAAATTAAAAACAGAAATGCGCCGGAAGAATTCGTCCGTGGCCGCGCTTGTAACCGGAGGTTTTCACGGCGAAGGAATTTTAAAGCAGCTCAAGAAGCAAAAAATTTCTTACATCGTCATCACGCCGACCATGACGGAATTTCCCAAAGAAAATCTTTACGCAAAGCTCATGCTTGATTTTGGATCGGTCTTGTCATTCCCGCGGAAGCGGGAATCTAATTTTTTAGATTCCCCGGTCAAGCCGGGGAATGACATAAATTTCACCGCACGGCTCCTCCCCATGTACACGCCGCTTCCCGTTTACCAAGAAGACCCGAGCCGGGGGATCGATTTAGAGAAGATGCGTAAAGTTTGGGAGAAGCAACGCCGCTACCGGGATGGAATATCCCGCGAAATGATCAGAGAAGCCGGCATTTCGGATGCAGAGCCTTGGCTTAGACGATTTCAACAAGAATCCGGTCGAGATGCCATAGTCCTCGGCGGACAAAAAACAGTTTTTGCTATGTCTGTGCCCGACGCACTCCGCGCTTTCCGGTATTTGTCCGGTTCAAAAAATCCCGACGACATTTACGCCGTCGTCGAAACCGGCAACATGATTCCTTTAGGCCAAGGATTTGGAGCGCAAGTGGAATCCTTAAAGAATGAACCTCTACGAATTTCGAAAGACCGGCTGGAAGAAATAGCCGATCCCCAAGCACTGCCGGGCGGTCTTACGATCAAAGATTTAACCATCGCAGAGCTTTCGCTTTTATTTCAGCAGAGTCCGTACGAAGCAATCCAGGATGCGGCTTTCGAGGAATTAAAGAAAAAAGCGGATATTGATTCGATTCCTTTGCTGGGCGACAGGATAGAAGAACTTGAAAACGAACTGAGAAGCCTTGAGCAAGCCCGCGCCGATTGGATTGCTCGAAATGCAATACGCGAAGGTAAAGCGGTCGACGCTTTTTTCATGGACACCGCCAATCCCGAGGCTGGAAAATATCGAACCTTGCGGGATTCGGTCAGAAGGCTATTTCGAAAAATTAACTATATTCGTGACGCGATTAGCGAAATTTATACCCGTTCGAATCTGGCAGAAAAAGGATTTCTCCCCCCGCCGCCCCTCGACCGTATTCAACGTTTTACCATCCCTGCCCGCGCACCGTTTTCGGCTGACCCGGTATTTGATTATGAACACAGCGCTCTCCGTATACTCACATCGGAGAAGACCGTCCCCGATATGAAAAATTTTCTAACGATCGGTTCTCATCTCTACGAAAAAGAAGGAGAGGTTGTCGAGGCCGGGGAAGCGGTACCCATTTTAATGATAAGAAAATTTGATACGCTTGAAGATACAAGAACGCACAAACACTATTTTACAAGCGTCTATTCACCGGACGACATATTTGCCATGATGGCGGGTTATTTATTTTTTGATTTAATCGGCCTGCCGGTAAGAGAATCTTTTGTTATGAAGGATGAACATGGCGAGCTAAAAATAGTAAGAGAGCTGATCGAAAACGGCACCCGGTTCGAAGATTACGACGTGAAGTATGGGCGCCCGCTTGTTTTTGACGAAAAATGGCAGCGCGTTTTAAGAGCTTCCTTGCTCTTGGATGAGATTGTCGGTTATACGGACCGTGACGAAACCAACTTGTTTACGGTTATCACGAAAAATGGTGAGCACGTGCCTTTGTTTGTCGATATGAAGTTTTCTCTCGGCTTACCAAAGTATTCTATTCCCGGCGCCGAAAGCGGCATTCAATACGATTTTTCGAAATACGTCGGCACCGGCGGAGCTGGAAAACTGCCCGAAGGTTTTGCCTTTAACAAATACCAATCTGCAGCTACGAAAGAAGACCTGGCGTGGATGGCTAAGCGGCTTGAACCGATAACGGATGAGCATATCGACCAAATCGTAGATTATGTTTCGTCGGTTGTAAAAAATCATACCTTTGATTTAGAAAAACTCAAAGCCGAATGGAAAAATTCCCTCCGTAAAGCAAAAGCAATATACGGTCAAACCGGATTCGGCGCGGGGGCAGATAGGGAAAGCCTCATTGAGCGGCTTCAATCGAGACCTTCTCTTCTTCCGCTTATAGAAGAAAAACAGCCAGATATTCTAGACGGAAAACCTCAATTCACGGAAGGCGGATCCGTTAACATTTTCATTGATCCAGATGAACCGGCGGTCTTTTACAAAGTATTCCCACCTTACGAAGACGGACACCTTTTAAACGAAGCCGAAGCGCTGCTAGATATCCGGGAAAAGAATAAAAACCTGGCAGGCATACCGCAAATTCTTGCACTTGGTGAAAAAGAGGATGGACGAGTTTGGCTCCGTATGAGAGGTATTGCTGGTGCCAGAGATCTAGAATTTGCCCTAGAGGAAAATTGGTTCACGCCGGCCGAGGTGGCAGAAATCTTAATACGCGTGGCGAAAACTTTATACGAACTTCATTTAGTCGGTTGGAGGCAGGGTGAAGCAAAACGAAAAAATATTTTGGTAAACAGAGCAAAGGAAACTTTAGTAATCGATTTCGGATTCGCCGGCAAGCACAAAGAAGGTGACATAGATCCAACTATGGAGCAGCTGGGTGTTACTTTATGGATTCTTTTTGAAGATTTACTTGGAGAACACTACGAAGGTAGTGCCGTACAAGTATTGGCTGAAAAAATGATGGTCAATCAAATCCAAGGCGGAATGCCGGCTGTAATCGAAGAACTTCAAAAAATAAAGCATGGCTTTGAAGAACGAGAAACCGCCGGCTTTGGCGCAGCAAGTTTAAATAAAGAACGCGATGAAATTCTTGGCGTGCTCAAAGCCATTCCCGCCCTTGGTCGTTTGATTGATACTACGTCGCTCACTTTTAGAGACAGGCAAGCTATGAGTTTGGGCTCACAGAGTTTTATTTTCGAAGATCAGGGCAATCCAGAAGTTTTTTACAAGGTTTCCAAAAACAGCTTAAATACGCTGGATGCCGTGCATCTTGTTTTAGACGAGGTGAAAACGTGACAGAACAAAAAACTCCCTCAAATCCAAGCGGCAACGGCATTCCAGTGTTTGGAAAATTCCGCACC
>OBEQ013065439.1_pt1 | contig 26257 bp, 27 predicted proteins | sample 1670901 | NCBI WGS metagenome assembly OBEQ01 (sample SAMEA104232315, study PRJEB22302) | groundwater metagenome | biome: forest; feature: aquifer; material: groundwater | place: USA | collected 2011-08-07 | depth 5.4 m | reverse complement strand
TTCTTGGTCGCGTTCATCGCTCCAAATATCTCTGGAAAGAGTTATGACCTGCACGGAATGGCCCTCTTGCATTAATGCATCCGCTTCTTTAACAAGCCTTGGATTCACCCATAAATGAACTGATGAAATTAAGCATATTTTCATATGGTGCCCCCCATTTGAGCGACTTTCACATCTAGACGCTATTGAAAGGGGATACGGTTAAAGGCTTGCGAATATCTCCATAAACCTGCTTTTCCCCTTCCGTATCTCTTGAATCATGGAAGAAGCGTCAACCCAACGATTAAACTCCCATCGATATGCATTGATCGTATAATTAAATTTAAAATCAGGACTAATTCGGAATAAGGAACGGATGCAGTCAATGGTTTCTTCTTTAAACTCTGGTAGATTCGCCTCAAACCAAACAACATTCACCTGATGACTTAGACCATTGATCGCTTGAAGCTCAGAACCCTCGATATCTATTTTTATGATCTTCGGTTCACCCCATTCACAAATTAACTCGTCCAAAGTGGTTGTCGTAATCTCCCTGTAGGATTTAACAGTCATTGTATCTTTAAACCGCGATTTATCCTGGTCTGCTAACGTTTGTACCCATTTTTTTGATAAGGTGTTATAGCCACTTGCGGAATCTAATACATAGAAAGTTTTAACACCTTTTTGACAGTCGACGGCCTTATTAACAATTTTGACTCGTCGATTTTTTCCAAATCGATAGTTTAATATTCTGCAGCAATCGAAATCGGGTTCTACCACAATTACTTTTTTTGCCCTTAATTTCAAAAAAATATATGTTTTACTACCTAGATTAGCTCCGATGTCAAAAATAACAGAGTCCGGGGGAACGATTTTCTCGAGAAAGTCAATTTCTTTTTTAATTGCACGTCTATATTCAGGAAATCGCACAGATCGGTAGAGTTCCGCCCATTGAGACCATTTTAATTTTTGATAAATTCTTTTAACGTGTCTCAGTAGCATAAGGTAGTGCTTCGGGATTTAGACTGTTTGATCTAGCAGATGTATAACCTTCTTTTGCTGCCAATCTCAATTGCTCGGCCATTTGATTTACAATATGAGACGCTTCAAAAGAAGCTATAAAATCTTTGTTCTTCGAATTAAGTTTGTGATTGGGGTAATTTTTCAAGACAATGCGTTTAATGCATTCGGCGATCGCATCCGGATCATCGGGATTGGCGATAACTCCCAATCCAGATTTATTGACGACATCACGCATCGCTCCATTGGGGAGAACGCCAAAAATTGTTTTGCCCAGACCGAGATATTCAAACGTCTTTCCTGCAATGCTATAGTCGGGTTTATTCTCAATCTTTGCCGAGGTTAATAGGACAGCGTCGGCACTCGCTTGTAACTTAATTGACTCCGGATGAGTAATCGGGCCCAACAATTTCACAAAATCTTTCGTTTGCGTATCCTCAAGCATCTCAGGCAACCAAGCAGGAATTAAACCTGCGAAAATAATCTCTAACTTTCCAGCCAATTCTGGACTTGCCTCTGCAAATCGTTTTAAACCCTTCAAGAAAAAATAAGGCGACCGATACAACCAATTTTCTTTACGCTTCCTATAATGAATCCAACGGTGTGGCGTGTGCTGCCACCATGGTTGCATCACGGCCTTATAAGATTCGGGATTGTAATAAAAACTTCCTACGTGCACGATTCGAGTACGGCCATTCGCGGATTCCATCTTCTGAACGCTCCTTATATCCTCGGGGTCAAAACCGTTATAGATCACTTTAAGTCTTTTCGGATCTAACTCTTTGAACTCTTCTAGCCAATCTTCTCGTGTCACATGAGAGGTACAAACCGAAACATTTGCCTTTTTAAGACATTCTTTTTCTCGGTTCCTTACATGTAGATAATGTAAATAAGATGGGAAGGGGGTAGAACACCACAAAGTCCATGGGTCTCGCCAATCCATGACCCAAGGGAGGCGATACCGATGAGATACTTGAGAAGCTAATACAGCCACCCCAAAAGGTGGTGCTGTCGCTAATAGCACATCGGGTCTTGATTCATAAATAAATTTTTCTAAAAATTCAAAAAGTGGTTCTTTCCAAAAAATAGACAGCGGATCGCCTGCAAACGAATAATTCAATAAATGCCGAGTCACGGGATTTCTCAGCCATGTCCAATACCAATCAGGATATCCATAGGATATTCTATGGATACGAACGCTTTCGGGAATATTACGGGTAAGAGTTTTATCTATTGGCGCTGAAGACCATTTCTTATAATCTTGGGTCCGCACCGTGACCACATCTATTTCATGTCCAAGACGGGGCAAGTACTTACACAGTTTAATGACCCTATGAACCCCTCCCGAAGATAGCGGAGGAAATTCAAATGTCAGAAAAAGTACTTTCACGTGTGTATTTGATCGGATGTTTTAATAAACAGTGAATTATGATTGATCAGTTTGATGACAGCTTTCACTATTGAGGACGATTTAATTGAATTGAGATAACTTAAGTAATCTTTACTAACGCAATTGAGTTTTCCGCTGTATATTTTGTAATTATCCCGGTAACCAAAGACGTGTTCATTTATGCCCTTTTCCATGCTACTAATAAGTGGTTAAGTCCCCACTGTGTCCAAAAATATTTTTTCTCAACATCCTCAAATCCTGCACGTTTTAGCCTATCAATAATTTCTGAATCCGTAAGAAAGTAATCTTCCTCTTCATGCATACCACGTTCTGTATCTACATCATAATGAGTGCCAAACAATCGATCATAACCCCACACAACTTTATGCATTAAAATTTCGGCTATCGGATTTCCCATCGTCACAATGATATTGCCTCCCACCTTAAGGCATCGCCAGGCCTCAGCGATCTCTGAGTCCCTTTGAGACCTTGGAACATGGTTTATGTTGGCAATAAATGTGATGGACTCGAAGTAGGCGTTACCAAAAGGAAAGTGTTTCATGTCCGCCACGATATTCTCCTCAGAAAGCCCTTCATAAGGGAATATATCTATCCCCTTACCATTTCCATTCAGGTGGCGGCTTATAAATAAATTATGGCTCCCGCAGCCTACATCGAGACAATACCCTTTCACTTCTTCAGCCACATAGTCGAACCTCTCTGTCCTCAATGAAGACAACCCCCATCTATCTTCTGTAAAAAGCGTGAACGCCCTCAGAGGAAAGGTGACGAAATCTTTTATTTTTTGTATAGAGTTTCTTTTCATTGAGATAATGTCACGGAACCAGGCGTCTTAATTCAGCACTTTAATCACGAAGAGGATTAAGTACCCCCCTCTAAAAGTGCAGGGTCAAATTTTCAACCCTGTACTGCCGGAAGGGGTACTTTTTAGTCATATTGTCAACATCATCCCTTGAGAGCGAACGGTGAGGGTTCCTTCCACTTACCCCGGAACACGAACTCCCTCAGCGGTTTGATCTGATCCCTGGCTTTCGCCAGAAGAACCATATTGCTCTTCACTTTTTCAATGCCTGAAATGCGGTTGTTATCCACGACATCAGAGAATGAGCGCTTTTTTCTAAATTGGAAGGCGCTTTTTCCCTTTTAAGAAGATTTAAGAGATTCTTGATTGGCATCTAGGAAATATTCCAAAAAAGGAGCAATCATTTTTTTGGAATTGAAATCGGATAGAACACGTTTCTTGGCCTGCTCTCCAAGTTGTTTTGCAAAATCAGGATGAATTAAAAGTTGTCGCATGGCTTTTGCCAAATCTTCATGCCCCCGCTCGGTATCAACCAATAAACCTGTAAGGTCATGCTGAATGGCATCGGGAACTCCCCCATTATTCCCCCCTATGGAAGTCTTGCCATATAAAGCCGCTTCTAAAAATACAATCCCGAAACCCTCCATATCAGTTTTTAAGCGCCGATTAGGTAATACAAAAAATTGACACTCGGAAAATAGGACGTGTTTTGCATCATCATCGATAGCTCCAACAAAATGAACCCGAGAGGCAACACCTAATTCGTCCGCAAGTCCTTTCAATCTGTCGTATTCAGGCCCCATTCCACCAATGACATAACCCAAGTGGGGGTAAGAAGTAGCTATTTCTGAAAAAACACGAATAGCAAGATCGATTCCCTTGCGAGGAATCAAACAACATAGAGAAAAAATAAAGGGCTTATCACAAAAATTCAGTTGGCTTTTAATCTTACGCTTTTTATCAGTATTCATCTCTAGAAATCTATTGGGTTCGACTCCAATCACAACACGGGTAACACGGCTTGGGGAAACTCCTAAGGTCTGTACAAGTTCCCGAGTGGCGTTACTATTTGCAAAAACTCGATCTGCCATCCGAAGATCTTGAATAAGATGAAATCGTTTTATAAAGTGGTGACTTTCTAAAAATTCTTTACCGTGTGCCACCACGGTGTAAGGAATGCCAAGCTCTCTACATCCTTGGCACCAAGGATGCGTTACATCACTTAATCGAAAAATAATTACCTTTTTTTTGGTTTCCCCATTTAATGCAAGAACCAATTGCTCTTTGGCGTAACTTTTTTTCTTCATTAACCACTTTAATGTATTAATCTTATGGACAAAGGGTTTGTTGTCTCCTCTCATGGCAAACTGAGAACGGAACCATTTCACCTCTTCATAAGCTAATGAAGGCATTTGGCTATAGGCAGAGGCGCTTGCACATGATGTGATAATTTTAACGGGGAAATATTTGGATAAAGCCAAAGAAAAATTGTGGAGAAATTCCGCGATACCCCCTTTTTGGGGTTTGGAATCTTCAGTGAGGATAAGGATTTGACTTGAGGGCGTCATGGGAAAAGAAGCGCAAAGAACACTTTTTGGATCAGGTCCTGAACGCTGGGAACAGAGCCTCGTTTCAAGACATCGCGGGAAAGAAACGAGAACCAGATTTCGACCTGGTTGAGCCGGTAGGCATGAAGGGGAAGGAGATGAGAGACAATCCGTTTGTTGGGCTTCTGAAGGATTTGCTTTCTCTCCTCTTTCGTTATTTTCTTCCAATGCAGACCACAGGCGCGGCTCATCAGCTTTTGGACCGGTTTGCTCATAAATTAGATGAACTTTTTCGCGTGATCAGGATTTGCCATAGAAATCTCCTTAAATGGGCGAGTTGCTTCACGATCAAGCAACAGAAAGAAATGCCTTCTCATTTTAATCCACTTGTTTATAAACCATAGAATGGCCATCGTCATAAACCAAAGCAAGCCTTGGCTCTTTTTTAAAACGGTTAGAGATCTGCTTTTCGGAAAGATGAAAATCTTCCAATGTCTTCTTGTTAATAACAACCGCGTTTACCTGTGCTTTTTTTAAAAAAGGATAAACATTCCCCCTCATTAAACTCTTTTTGAAGTCAGCGTAGCGAAATCGGTTCACAACATCGCCAACAACCTGAAAACCTTGCAAATTATAGTAGTATTTTAAATGGGTATAACCGAAAGTGTAAATTGCCCCTTCTGTAATTCCAAAAGTTTTTAGTTTTCCAATAAGCTCGATAGCCGGCAGACCTAAATAACTATAAAACAGTTTGTAAGATTTCCCGTCAACGGGAACGGGTCGATTAAAGTTGTTCTTAAAATACCGGAGCGCGTTTATGTTTGGTCCGACCAGTAAAAAAGCCGCTGTTACTGTAGCAACCATTTTTCTCTTGCCAAAAAAATTTAAAAAAAATCCGGCGCTTACGGCGGCTAAAGCAGCAAAAGTCGCATAGCGGATTAAACACGAACTAGCCACCCATACCGCGATACCGTACCAAAGTGCCAACACGGGATCGGCTTGGCGTTTTCTTAATAGTGACGGCAACATACAAAGCGTCAATGGGATGAAGAGTACAAAACCTTGTAAAGGCCAGTCTCTCAACGGACCGTTCTCAGTAGAAGTAAGCAACTGGATTGGCAACGTTAAGAAAAACCAAATCCCGTTTGAGTGTTTGAGCTTCACACTCGTTGCAATAGCGCGATAATCCTCGGGCGTCCAGAAAAGGTCGGTCTTGTGACGAAGCATATTGATTATCGGGGGGATCGGATCATGATCGATGAAGAAATTTCTTAAGTACCAAAGGCAACCAAAACTCAAGAAAGTTAAAGCAAACCAAAAATACCTCTTTGGGTTCTGGCTGATTATGCCCAGACCCAAGAATAGGGGTATGTAAAAAATACCCGTTATCTTAATGCCGACACACATACCGCAGATAAGCGCTGAGGGAATGTAAAAAAACCTCGTTTTGTCACCCTGTCTCGAAAAATACACGCTGTAAACGGCCAAAAGCATATAGGCCATGAAGGGAATATCTAAATACCCTACTGTCAAATAACGCTGCACAAGGGGAGACAAATAAAAACCCAGTGCCGCACAATAGGCAATCGGCCCGCTCACTTTCAGCCTCCTGAGAAAAACAACAACCCCAAGACTGGCCATAGAACCACAAAGCCACGAAAGCAAATGGACAAATGCCACGCTGTCAAACATCAATCCCAACGTTTGGAGCATGTGGAAGTTAAATGTATAAAGGGGGAAGCGCATCGAAGGATCTAGGGTCAAGGCATAATGGTCAATCCACTGCTTAGCGTAAGGCAGGTGATAAGACATCTCATCGTAGCGGTAAGGCGGCAATGCTGCTGGAAAAGAATTCAAAAAAAATAGTAAAAATAACCATTTTTCCTCTCGCGCCGCTAGGTGAAATGTCTTTAGCGCAGCGAAAAATGGCTTTGTTTTTTCTTTCGAAACAAACGAAACTAAAACAATTACAAAAAAAATTCCTAGAACATTTTTTTTTGTTAACTCATGCGATAATAAAAGAATTGCCAACATTAAGCTCGTACAAGCGCTACCAAAAGCAAAATTTAAGATGAGGTCCTCGGCACCACTTAAGTAATTCACGTGTCGAATAAATAATTTACCCAGGAGAATGCAAAACCATAAAAAAACGATGATAAAAAAAAGCGCGGGAAACCAGAGCTCGTAAACTCTCAGGTGAATGAAATTCTCCCAGTAAATAAAATTTAGATTGTTTTCTATTATTTGTGAGATCACTTGATTTTGGAGCTATCTTTTTTCAAAGTGGGCCTTCGGTAGGGGACAAAGACCACATCGAGAATAAGTGCGGTGAGCAAAAGCTGAAAACCTAGAATAATTGGTAAAGCGGCGAGCATCACCGTACCAGCAGGCGTGGGTTCGCCGGGATAGGGCGGCGTAATCCAGATACGCAAACCATAAAAAATACCGGAAAGGAATAAAACCAGCCCAAACAGCGCACAAATCGACAATATCCCGAAATCCCTGACGATGTACCGCCGGTAAAAACGACGGAAAAACGCCCTGCCCATCGTAAAGGGAAAGAGCAAGATCACTAAACCTGGGTTAAGATGGCTCTTTTCTTCTTCATATACGGAGGGCATGTCGACGTCGGCAACACAAGCACCAACAATATTTAATTCTACAAGCATGCTTATTTCAAAAAAATAATTCCGCCCGATATCCTCCAGATCCAGCTTATCGAATGTCTCAGTGAGGATTGCGGTGTACCCATTTGTCACGTCGAAAGTGTTCCAGTAGCCCGATACCATTTTGGTAAAAAATGAGAGCGCCGTGTTTCCGGCTCTCCTTAAAACAGGCATTTTCTGTAACGTACGATAATCGGTAAAGCGGTTTCCTTTGGAATAATGAGCCTTTCTTGAAATGAGCGGATAAATCAATGCCTCCAGATATTCTGGTTTCATCTGTCCGTCCCCATCCATTTTGACCATGATATCCATTTCTAATTCGGCTGCTTTTTTGTAACCGGTCAACATGGCAGCACCCACTCCTTGGTTGTGTTCGTGCCTGATCAGAACGAGCCGGTCACTTTTAATGCTTTCTACTTTATAGACAGTGTCGTCGTTTGAGCCATCGTCCACTACGATGATCTTTTGTACAAAACACGGGATAGTTCGTACGACTTTCTCGATATGTTGCGCCACATTATAAGCAGGGATGATAACCCCAACATTTTTTTGAGTCATATGCCCTCTTTCGATAATCCCTTGGTCACCTTCAATCGTTTCCTTGGGGATGAACATTCTCTCAATACGGATTCAAATTTTTCCATAAAAGTATCAAAATATGGAGTGAAGCGATAGCGCTCCAGGAAAACACGGATGGCATTGCGTGAATATCGTTCTCGATCGGATAGAATCCGATCGACCGCCGCCGGTATTTCATCCAGGGTGTTCACCCGGACACCGCAGCCCTCTTCGTTGATCCAATCCAACTGGCGGGAATTGCAGCAGATGACGGGTAAACCGCAGCTCAAGAATAACCCAAGCTTGCCAGAGGTGTCAGGGTTAAACGCTTCAGCAGGGTTGTCCTGGTTATACAACAGCAAACCTATTTCAGCCGAAGAAACAGCGTACGGCATGAGGTTCGAAGGTAAAACTTCAGAATGATAGCGGATGTTCTCGTTCCGATTTGAGGGAAATCCGGTAAAAGCGCCGGAATGCCGGCCATGAAATACCGTAAAAAAATTATTACGCCAAGTTGAGGCGGCACGAAGAAACGGGTCTATCAAATCCCACTTTGTGCCTCCACAATGCACAAGAATTGGCTTTTCATTTGGAATACTCAACACTTCGTGATAAAAAGAGCTTTGGATGCCGACTCTGGATTCAGCAGGAGCATTGGGAAGCACAGCGTAAGGATGATCGGGCGGCATTTGATTCTCTAACCTTAAAAGCTCAAACCTCGAATGGCTAAGAGAAACCGTCATGCAGCATTGGTGATGGACGGTCATCTCTCTTTTTTTCAACTTATAAGGCACCACATAATTGCCGCCGATCTTGCCTGTCCGCAATAACTCACTACCTTCCCAAGAATAGATCTCATCCGAAAAATAAACCAACGGAATACGCCTGAGAGATGCCGGACCGGCCGCCCAAAAAAGAGCCCTCTGCGGGGTAGCTAGAATCGCATCGTACTTTCTTCCTATCAAAAGCGTCCAAATAAACCGCCTGGTCCTACCGCCAGAGAATTGTCGGATAGCGAGCCTTGGGGAATCAATCGTCGGCAGCGGGTGATAAGCAGAAAACGGCACAAAAAGATCCACGCTCCAACCCCGGCTGAGAAAATGGGTGATTGTTTCCCGGAAAAAATAATGCGCATCGACATAGGAACGGTCAAAAACTAAACAAACGCAGCGTTCACTCATGATCCGCCTAACGCACAGCTTCCACGTTCAGACTAATAAGCAACCCTGATTCTTTTTGCAGATGCGGATAATAAGCCTGCGAAAAGTCATCGATTCCACTGTGTTCTGTCTGACGCCAATCATAAAGACGGACCTGATCAAAACCTGCGTCCGTCAAAACTTCACGCAACAAATCAAAATCGTAAGCTGTGCGGTGATAAATGAACGTCGGGGAACTGGAACCTGCAACTTCCATGCGTCCACAAAGAGGTCCTAAAATCTGTTTCAAATCACCCGTACGCTCATAGATGGTGATGAGGGATCGGATATCAGGGACCGCCACCCGTAAAATTCCACCCGGTCTCAACACCCGCCTCCATTCTTTTAAAATAGGGAACGCCTCGAAACGATCAAAATACTCCAACACATGACAAGCGTAAATCAAATTGGCGGATTCGCTCTTGAAAAAAGGAAGATGTCTGACATCATGCCGATGATCGATGTGAGGGAAATCCGCCAAATCTACATGAACAAACCCAGGGATATATCGTTTGCCACAGCCGAGGTGTACTTTCACGAGTGCCGCTCTTTCTTCACTTCAAAGAATTCACGCACGGCGGCACAAGTATAATCAATGTCCTCATCGCTCAAGAAAGCAGAGGATGGCAACCAGAGACCGCGTGTGGAATAGCGTTCAGTGACCGGATAGAACCCGTCGCGGTCGTAAGCTTTCTGAGAATGGATCGGAGGATAAATCCGCCGTGAACCGATGCCCTTTACTTTTAAAAAAGCCAACAATTTTTCAGGGGCATCGGTGAAAATATCAATAAACCATGGGGTAGTCGTCTTAAGATCGGTTTCAATCCATTCGATATCCGAAAGACCGGCTAACTGCCGGCGATAGCGATCGTAGATCGCTTTCTTACGGTCCACGCGACTTGGTAATTTTTTCATTTGTTCGATACCGATAACAGCTTGGATGTCGGTGAATTTGAAATTAAAACCGATGGTGTCATGAATATCAACTCCCCCTTGTTGTCTTCCGAAATCTTTGATCCGTCGAACCCGTTCAGCCAGCTTCGAATCCTGAGTGATAACCGCCCCTCCCTGCCCTGTCGTGATGATTTTGGGAGCGCTAAACGAAAACGTCCCGAGATCGCCGACCGTTCCCAGATGATGCCCACCGCTATAGGAGCCAAGAGACTGTGCAGCATCCTCTAACAGTCCGATCCCACGAGACCGACACCATGCTTTGAGGCGTTCCAAATCGTTGGCCCGGCCGTTAAAAGATACGTGAATCACTGCTTTTGTTCGCGGGGTAACTGCTTCTGCCACCCGATCAAGATCCAGACAGAGTGTCTGGGGTTCGACATCCACAAAGACAGGCTTGGCCCCAATCATCTTGGCGCAATTAGCCGTCGCGATCATGCTTAGATCCGGAACGATCACCTCGTCGCCCGGAGACACCTCCAACGCCAGGAGGGCCACGCTCAAGGCCACCGTGCCGTTATTAACAATCGCACAATATCGTGAGCCAGTAAATTGGCAAATGCACTCTTCAAATTCCTCCGTTTTTTTGAATTCCGTCACCCAACCTCCGGAACGCATATAAGCCGACAGCGCGTCAGCTTCCTTTTCGTCGAACCAAGGCTCCATTTGGGCAATACGGCGATGGGTGGTACTCATTCAAATTTTTCCTTATCTTTTTCAACATCGATAAACGGACCGTTTTTGACTTCAAGCACACAGGTGTCCTCCTCCAAAATTTCATACCCATGCCCGCCACCCGCTAGCACCACAAGATCACCTGCCCTGAGAATACGGTCCCCAACCTTGTTTTTAAAATCATCGTAAATGAGCAATTTCATGGCCCCTTTCTTGACGAAGGCCATTTCGTGAGTCTTCAAAGCGGAGCGCTCGTAAGTCTTGTGAATGTGCGAAGCCAATTTCTTGCCCTTTGGATAACGCCAAGAACCGACCTGGATAAAAAATGTTTCTGGAGTAAAAAAGTTGAGGCCGGGCTTCCAATCGCTCTCGAGATAAATGATTGCCAGTATTTTGTCCCCGCTGCGAATAATTTCCATAGTTTGAGGCTCTACCCTTTCTTTGGCCGGTTTAAATAATCTGAAAAGTTGAAAACGGTTTATAAAATTGATACAACTTGACTAATTCTTGGATCCCTTCGTCGAGAGAAATCTTAACTCGATATCCATGGCGTTTAATTTTTGAAAAATTTACCTCGAAATTCCGGTAGTCAATATCGCTCATTTGAGAATCGACAACAGTGCATTTTGTTTGTGCTTCCACCCGCCGGGCGATTTCAAGTTTCGAGTAATTCATGCTTTCGTCACCTACATTAAACACTTGATCCATCATCTCATTTCTCTTGTCCATCGCTAGCAGATAAGCATCTACCGCATCGCGCAAATGCACGAATGTTCGCTTGGTTTTGCCTTCAAAAATCACGATGCTCCTTTCATGCACGGCCTTATAAACGAAATCATTGACCAGCAAATCGACCCGCATGCGAGGACTCACTCCGAAGATCGTGGCAAACCTGAGTGCGATAGAATTTTTCCGGTTCATGACAATCTTTTCCGCCTCATACTTGGTGATACCATAAAGACTTATTGGTTTGATCGGTGCGTTTTCATCGCAAATTGATTGCGCATTGCCATAAAAAGATGTGGTGGATGCATAAATCAACGTTTGACCCGATGTTAAGTGATTCACGATATTGCGTGTGGCATCCACGTTAATGTATTGAGCCGAACTTGGGTTGGCTTCACATGCCGGATACCCGCTGATTCCGGCCAGATGATATACCACCTGAAACGGCTCCAGTATGCCATCCAGCCGATTGCGGATATCGTATTTGATAACGCTAAGATTTGGATTTGGAAACAAATGAAGAACGGATTCGTACCCGTACATAAAATTATCCAGAATCGTCACCCGATGGCCCTGCTCCAAGAGAGCCCGAACCAACATAATACCAACGTAGCCGGCGCCGCCGGTCACCAAAATGTTTGCCATAGCACTCACCTCTGGTTACGCATTAACTGTTTTCCTTAGCACAAAAACCGGTTGAAAGCCTCCGCCTTTTCCCCTATCCCGTTCAAAATCCTCTCGTTTACAACCATATTGGGCAACTCGCTCCCATCCCGCGACGAGTAGCGGAAAACGCAGGTTGCCGTAAATGCGGTGGGCATTCCAAACCAACAAATCCCGCCCGATCGGAACCGATAAGTAGAGGTACCCGCCAGGCCTTAACATCGCGCGGGTTTTACGCATCGCCTCCAAATCTGCGTCAGGCGACAATTGATCGCCATAACGTCCCAAACCGTCATGTTCAAAAGAGGAAATTGAGAAAACTGCATCTACAACTTTGTGATGACCCTCGAAATCGTCCGGTGTCGTCGCCCGGATAAGAGGATGAGATGAAATAATGCGGTTATATTCGATTGTCAGACAGCTCCGAGCTCCGAATTCGAGTGCAACTGCTTCATACCAGGGCCGGACAGAACCCATCACAGCAACCAGGAGCCCATACACTGGGAAATCGTTGAGCGCACTATAAAGAAAATGATCTGTTCCGGCATAACCATACTCCTCGCGTCTACGGGCCTTTTCACGGAGCCGCTCAACTTCAGCCGTTTCGAAGATCAAAGCTTCTTCTTCAGAGTAAGCATCATCGTGATACCAATAAACCACAGGAATGCGACCTTTTATCGTGTATGCTTCCTGCAAGTTTTTGGGGATCTGTGGCGGCGGTGTCCACCGGCATAAGCAATCATGTAGTCGAGTCCATAATGGGAGTTCACTTCTCTTGATCAAGCCCAATTCTTTTGAAAATGTTTTCAATATCCTCCATCGACGCTGGGCGTTTTTTTTCCGTTCACCACTCATTTCAGACCGGAGCCTGGCTTCGGCATCAAACACCATTCGTTCCAATCGTCGGACTTGAAATGCCGAGCCGATGGCCAAACTAACGAAAAAGAGAGCCAAAACAACGATAGCCCACGGCAGAGCGATCCTCATAGTCAACGCCGCATAAATCACACATCCGACGGAAATGATAGTAAGCGTCAAGCAGAACGATGTCTTATGTCCTAGCCTTACTGCTTTCGTTTCAACAAAATTTTTTATTTTTGAAATTATCACAAAAGATGCCCGTAGCGCTTCAGCTTTTGTAGACAGTTTCAGGCTGAAAATGCTTAGCGGTTTCAGGGTGTAAGTAGACCCAATCAGGGGTCCGGTAGTCGAGTGCCTGATGGATCCGTTTTGTGTTGTACCAGTCAATGTATTTGGCCACCTCTTGGGCCGCTACTACCGGGTCCTGGTACGATTCCCGGTAAATCTTCTCGTATTTCAGGTTCTTGTGAAAGCGTTCCATGTTGGCAATCCCATTGGGAGAGCGGTACATGATCCGGAGATGAATCAAAGGCGTGCTCGCGAGGTAACGCTGGAGTTGCCAGGCAGTGAATTGCGTTCCGTTGTCGGTGATTAAATACATCCGCTCGGGCAGCTCGCCTCGTAGCTTCATCACGGTCTCTTGGGCTTCTTGAAGGAGCTCGATCACTTCCTCCGTTCTCATCCGCATCCGAAACAGGTGTGCCAGGATTTTCCTTGAGAAGCAATCGATCACAGAAATGACACGGTACCTGCCAAACGCCCAGATATCAATCTCCGTGATATCGATCATCCAGACGTGGTTGGGGTATTGGGCCTTGGGCAAGGGCTCTTTGGCATTACGCTTCGCCGTACGCCTCAAGTGTCTTTCAGGGAGGATCTTTAAGCCCTCTTCCTTGAGGTTGCGGTAAATGCTGGAGGGACTCAAGAGATGCTCGTGTTGGGTGATCGCCCAAATCTTCCGGTAGCCATAGACGGGGTTCTCAAGGCAGGTTTGGCGGAGCAAGGGTTTGAAGGCTTCACGGATCCGGTTCCTCGGCACTCGCTTCTCCTTCGGACGGTCAAAGCGCGCCCGGTAGAAACTTGCCCGTGGCACGCCCAACACCTCACAAAACCGATTCACGCTCATTCGTTTCTCTTTCCGGAATCCTTCCAGCTCCTCACGTTTGGCCCCTTCAAGTTTTCCAAGCTTTAGAGGCCCTCGACTTTTTTTAAAAGGTCACACTCGACCGCAAGCTCACCGATCTTCTTTAAGAGACGATCGATTTCCTGATCCTTGGCCCGGTCGACGTGACTGCGTCCTTTTTCAAGTCCCGCCTTCCCTCCCTGCAAAAAAAGCATCACGCCACTGATAATAAAGCGGCGTCGAGACCCCGTGGGAGCGGCATAACTCCGTAATCCCAGTCTTATTCTGCAATCCCGCCAATACGATCTGCAACTTATCCTCCGTCGTCCACTTCTTCCTCCCCATTTTGCGCCTTTAGTTCGGTTGTCATTTTACCCCGAAAATCTCTACAACCAAACTGTCTCACGTTAAAAGAAGCGCAAAGAATTCACAGATTCCCAACTTTTTTTGAAATTCTATCTTTTGCAATAGCTGAAACACTTTTGTGGCTCTAATTGAGGGAGGGAAATTCGATGTCTTCTTTTATTTTTTTAAAAAACTGCTTATCGTTAATCCTCTGTTTGCCAATGCTTTGCAGTCGTCTTAGCAATGCAAGCGGCATTCTTCCAACCGCGTCAAAAATTCCATAGGTCAATGGTCTGTTTCCTTCAAAGAAATTTCTGAAAGCTCTCAACGGCAATAAAAGTAAATACATAAGAAGGAAAAATGAATTCCCGCAGTTTTTAATGGTAAAGAGAACTTCGTTTCTAAGAATCATTTGAGTAGTTTTAGATCGGTCGTAAACCTGATCGAAGGTCGCACCGGTCTTATGGTAAATCACGGACCGAGGTTCATAAATCACCTTCCATCCTCTTTTCCAGGCTCTATAAGAAAGGTCGGTATCTTCGCAATAGCCGGGACGATAAAGAGGATCAAACCCACCAAGCTCTACAAACATACTGCGGCGAAATGCGGCGTATCCACCCCCTGCGTCCAAAGTAAGGCAGACGCGTTGAACGCTATAGTCCCATTTTTTATAAAACCAAAAATGCTTGAAATATCCTATTCTTTTCCCCGTTGTTATTTGGTCTCCATTCCAATTAAGCGTTTTGGCCGTCACGGCAAAAACTTCCGGATTCTCAAAATGAGGCAAAAGAGGCGCGATAAAATTTCGATCGAATCGCATATCATTGTTTAGGATAATCACGATATCCTCTGTCCGTTGAGCAATCGCGTCATTGAGAGAAAAAAGGTAATCATTCTTCGGTGCAACAATTACTTCCGCTTGGAGGAAATTTGAGTGAATATAACCAACATCTCCTTCTGTGCTTTGGTTATCAACCACAATAACAGAGCCTGAACGGCCTAGCGTTTGGACAGCTTCAAGCGCGGTTGTGAGACAATCTTTCAAATGTTTTTTTCCGTTGTAATTAAGAATCATCAAACAGTATGTTTTCTGAAAATGAACTTTATGCGGGGTCACCATGGCAATCTTTGGTGATTATGAATCTAATAAATTCAGCGCAGAACTCATTTGTTTAAACGCTGCCAATAAATTCCTTGACCGTAATCGACGCGTTGTATTTTTTTATGAATGTCATTTGACTTACGGTAATCTTCAACGGCTAGACGACAAGGGGGAAGCACGTCATAGTCGTCAACTATGATGTAACCGCCTATTGAAAGTTTGGGATAAAGATTCACCAGCGAATCCATTTTCGATTCATACATATCTCCACCCAATCGCAAAACAGCCAATTGAGTTATGGAAACCTTGGGTAACGTATCTCGAAACCACCCTTTGCAAAACTGGAGGTTATCAAGCCTTCGAAGCCCGATCATTGTATGTACGGTCGGGGGCTGGTCGTAACCGCTTTCCCGCTCTTTCAGGTTAAAAGCCTTTATTCGTTAATGAATTCAAACGTCTAACGATTTCTGAGCCATTGAAAACAATTGTTTCAATCAGAGTACATATTCTTCTAATATTGTCTTCGTTGACCAAAGTCCCGCTAGGCAATGAAAGAACTTCTTCACATCTCTTTTCGGTAATAGGCAATGATATTTCTTGATAAAACGGATCGGAGCGGTAAGGTTCCATTCGGTGACAGCCGGGATAAAAATAACGGCGCGTCAGAACATTTTCGGCCGCTAAAACTTTAAGAATTAGATCCCTGCTAATTTGGGTGATTTTTTCATTTACCGCCAAGACAATATAATGATAATTACATTTTTCATTTTCGTCATAGGGAATTAATTCTATTCCGGGGATGCCCGCTAGCCTTTCGCTATAGGAGTGATAATTACGACGGTTCGTTTCGATAAATTCGGATAGACTCTCAAGATTCGATAAACCCACAGCTGCATTTATCTCACTCATTTTTCCATTTGTACCCAAATAAACAACATTATCATATCCCGAAAAACCAAAATTCTTCATAAGTCGAATTTTGGCCGCTAAATCATCGTTGTTCGTAACAATAGCACCGCCCTCAAAAGTATTGAAAAACTTTGTGGCATGAAAACTAAAAATCTCGGCTTCTCCGAAATTACCAATCTTTTCCCCTTTGTAAGAACAAGCAAAGCTATGAGCCGCGTCAAAGATTAATTTGAGATTTCGTCGTCTGGCAATTTTCGTCAATGCATCCACGTCACAGGGCCTACTCCACAAATGAACACCAATGATACCTGTCGTATTCGATGTGATAAGGGCTTCGACCTTTTTAGCATCAATGGTAAACGTTTTAGGGTCGATGTCACAAAAGACGGGCGTGATTTCTTCCCACTTCAAAGCATGGGCTGTTGCAATAAAAGTAAACGAGGGAACAATAACTTCTCCTTTTAAATCAAGGGCTCTAATGATTATCTCCAATGCGGTAGTTCCATTACATATTGCGATACAATGTTTCACACTCAACATTTCAGCAATTTTCTGCTCGAATTCTTGAACATACGGCCCATTATTCGTCAACCATCCCCGGTCCAGCAGATCGTTAACACGCCTCAAGAAATGCTCCCTATTCCCTGTGTACGGGCGCCCTACATATACTTTTTCATTAAAAGCGGGCGTTTCACCGAATACTGCTAAATCTTCAAGTCGGCTTTTGTCATTCATCTTCTGCAAGCTTTCTTATCACACGAGCTGGAACCCCATATCCTATAACTCCTTCAGGAATATCATTTAACACAAGAGATCCCGCTCCTACTAGTGATTCAGCACCTATTTTCACACCAGGATTGATGGTCGCCCCAATACCTATCTGAGCAGCGCGCCCCACAATAACTCTTCCCGCTAAATGAGCACCGGGGCCAATGTGAGCGCCATCTTCTATAAGACATTCGTGATCAATGCTTGAAGAAGTATTAATAATGACACTCTCGCCGATTCTGGAACCAGAATTTACGACTACACCAGCTGCGACTACAGTCCCTTTACCAATCAATACATCCTTTGCAATCACAGCCTTTGGATGAACGGCTGTAATCAGAGAAAACCCCTTCTCGCAAACGAGCGAAGACAATCTTAACCGTTCCTTACAATTCCCAAATCCAAAAATCAGATACCTAACACCGATTTGTTTAAGCGAATCGAGTTGCTCACGTCCTCCCAAAATAGGAGCTCCAGAGAAATTAATTCCTCGTCTCTCTGGTTTTATATCATCTAAAAAACCGATTATTTCATACTCTTTTCTTAAGCGGATAATATCTGCAATTACTAATGCGTGCCCCGAAGCTCCCCATATGACTAATTTACGAACCATAACGGTCAATTATCTTTCTGTTTGGATTTTGTAACCAGTAAGGTTTCTTTCTCAATTTGTGAAGAATTCTGTTCCGAAAAGATAAAAGAACTCCGATGGGGCGAATCAAATTCGAGAGAGGGCAAAATCCAAATGTAGGGCTACTATTTTTACCATCCAAGCGGATATGCTGTATGAGACTTTTTGCAGGGGAAAGTAATAGCTCGCCTTCCTTATATAAAGAGTTGGTAATTCTATAGTCGAGAGCGCCGTTCAAGCATTGATCAACAAGCCAGTCGTAACGCTTTTTGATAAAATTAACGCGCCATAACCAATTGCCATTGATCGAAGCCACGGACTTCCATTCAGACAAGCGAGTGCGAAAATGCTGATGATCTCCAGGCTGGGATTTCTCTGATGGGTCGTGATTACCCGGATGATCGAACATGGATAGCAAGTTTACTTGGGGTATTTCATCAAAAGCGGCCAGTGCGTGAACCAGCGCATCCTTTTTAAATAAATAGTCCTGTTCACAAAAATAAAGGACGTCATGATTCTGGGCTAATTCTATCGTTTTCAGAAATTGGTTCAAAACGTGCTGGTGCTTCTCCGGAACGCTTGTTTGCTGAAGGCCAAATTGGACATTCGAATTATCTATAGTCTTGGGGTTAAAACGCTTCAAAATTTTTTCCGCCATAGCAATAAATTTATCTGAACAACGATCAGCTAAAATGCACAGATCTAAGGGCGTAGAAATATTGTCCCCGAAACTCTTGAGGCATTGTTCGACGATGAAATAAGTAAACTCTCTACTCCAAACTGTGCTGGTAATTGGTTCGTAATCGCAAAGGGGGATGGCAACAAAAAGTTTCATTATTTTTTATCTCTTATCGAACGCCACAAACTTCTGAGGGTTCCATATCTTTGAGAACCAAGTACTTTCTTAAGGATTCCAACGAATAAACTGCGCATAATAAGAAATTGGCTGTACATGAATCGTTTGATCGCTTCGTTGATGACAATCGACACATACATTTTGAAATACTTCCATTTTGATAACCCAACTAAGGGATACATGGTTGCGAATCTTTCTTCGTATTGCGACCCAATTTGGCGAAGCTTCATTCTCAATTGATGTATTTCTGGATTCTCTTGAAGTGGCAATATCCTGCCTGAAGAAAAAGCTTCTACAGCGGTTAAAGGCATAAGATCCACGTGAGGGTAAGCAATCTCGAACCATCGCTTTAGAGAAAAGTCGGCCCCAACAGTATTCGGTTGGGGATGGGCAAAATGCCAAAGGGCTACGCTTTGGTCATGCCATATTTCCGGCAATCCCGCATTGATCAAACGCCATGTTAAATCAGCACCTGCCATGTATCCTCGATAAGAATTGTGTTCGTCCCAGCCTCCATAGCGAATAGCATCTATTTTTCTCACAGACATACAGGCTCCCACATTAGGCCAAAGACCTCCCTTCCATGAGTAATTGCTAAGATCTTTTATATCTGACAAAGACTCAGGATATGTTTCATGCGTTCGCCATTCATAATGCATTAGAATTAGCGACTGTGGTTCGATCGTTTTTTTAGGATAGAACATGTGAATAATCGATTCAATAAAATTAGGCGGATATACAGCATCACTATCACAGTTAGTAACAATTTGACCTCTGGCGTGCAAAATGCCCGCGTTTAAACCAACATGTTTATGATACAATCCCTTTTGTCCACATGTAATAATCACATCTGCTTTTTCCATTACCTCGGGAATGACACGGTGATAAGTTTCGACCCAAATTAATTCGTACTGATTCCTCGGAATATTTTGTTTGGATAACCAATCAAGCGAGTCAAATCTTTTTCGTACTGACCAATCCAAAAGAATTACTGAAACTTTTGGTGCTGATGAGGGGTTGTATTTGTGTACGATCAAATTCGTTTTCATCTTGTTTCTCTCTTATAAAAGCTTCGTGAGTTTCAAATTGGTGGGATGTTTGAACCCGCCTTGACTGTCTACCTGTTGAGTCGTGTCGTCAGGGAACAGAAAGAGATGCGTTTCGCCAAGTCTCATCAACACCTGATGAGGTGCTCGCTCATTTTCACGCCATGGATGGATTTTTTCCTCTTCCCTGTGTGAACCGATTCTCTTTAAGGCAAATGTGGTGTCAATGGAAACCCTCGATCCTGCTTTGGGAAAGCGTGAGCTGGCATGAAGCGTGGCAAAATCAGCCAGCACCAAGCAACCTTTTTCTGGAATGAAATCTATTCTGGAATATTTTTGAGCAATAGTAGCACCGTCGGCATAACTAGGGCGAGGCTTCAACCAATCTTCCTGAAATTCTGGAGGAGGATCGTAAAAGACGACACGATTTCGAGCTGTATTACCAAAAAGAGGGAGGTGGGTTGTCACGCTTTCGGATGATTCCCCCGCCCAACTGTCCGAGTGAATATGTTCCGTGGGGTGGTGTCGCTTCATATTTTCTTCGGAAACCGAGGCAAACTTAATCCTCAGATTAAGCGGGACATGCCAGGAGAGAATAAAGTCCGAAACATTCAACTCGTTGACGATTTCTACAAAAGTTCGTGCCAAGATATTGTATTCCAAAATCGTGTAGCGCTTAGGAACGATCATCCCATTTGGAGTGATGTTTTTAATCTCTTCCTGATGTTTTACCAGTTCGAATAATAGTTTCTCTTCGTCCAAGATAACGGGTTGGCCAGGTAGACACTTGGACATATAAAGCATGGCTGCTACCCGCAATCGACGCGGGGCTTTTTCCTCAATCCGGTAAGCAGAGATCAGCTTGCTGGGTCGTTCGCAGGGAAAACGACGGCTAAGTTCATCAAAGGCTTCAATTCTTGACCGAAGGCTCATGAAGCTATGCCCTTTATTGCAAAACTTTTCTCATGCATTAACTCTTTCATTCGCTGGACGCCTTCCTTCAATAGTTCAACATTAGAAGTTAAGGCGATGCGGATGAAACGATCGGAGGAGGGACCGAAGGTGGCACCAGGAACCACAGCCACTTGTTTCTTTTCGAGAAGCAAATCCGCAAACTGGTCCGACGTGAGGCCTGTTTTGCTGATATCCACAAGAATATAGAAGGCTCCCTGTGGGATATAGTGCACTTCGTCTTTTAAAATGCTTAAGGCCAAATCACGCTTTTCTTGAAAACGTCGCTTTAGTTCCTCTACATCTTTTGAACATTGAAGCAATGCCGAGAGAGCTGCGGCCTGAGATATAGAAGGAGCTGATGAAATATAAAGCTCTTGGGCATTAATGAAGCTTTTGTGGAGTGATTTATTTTTTGTGACAGTGTAACCCACCCTTAAGCCAGTCATATTGTAGGTCTTGGAAAAGCTGTAGACACCGATAACGTGCTCGCTGTTGGGGAAGGACAAAGGAGAAACGTAGCATCCCGAAAAAACAAAGGCTTCATACACTTCGTCGCTAATCAGCCAAAGATTTCTTTTGGCTGCGAACTCCACCAGTTCACGCACCAAATCTTCAGAAAAAACCGCCCCGCTGGGATTCGATGGAGAGTTAATAATTAATAACTTCGTCTTATTTGTAACCAAGGAACCAAGTTTGTTTAGATCAATCTGAAAATTATTTTTTTCTTCAAGGGGATAATATCTTACCTTGCCACCGTAGTGGAGAACGGAGTAAGCAAAGTTGGGGTAGCCTGGGTCTGGAACAAGAGCTTCGTCGCCCGAATTAATGAGGGCACCGACCGCTATTGAAACTCCGTAAGTTGCCCCTGGCGTCACAAAAATATCATCTTCATCTACCTCAACTCGATTGGCTGTCTTTAATTTATTCTTGATGGCCTTTCTAAGTTCAAGCCACCCTGCATTAAGGGTGTATTTGGTGAAACCTTTTAATGCGGCTTTGCTCGCAGCTTCACAAATGGCTTGGGGTGTCGGCTCCTGAGGCTCTCCAAATCCGAGATGAATCACCTTGTGCCCGCTCACGTTCAATTCCAATACTTTATCCGTAATTCTTCGGATACCTGAACGAGGCAGGTTTGCGAGGACAGAATTGATACTTCGTTCTTTCATCTACAGTCTGGTAGAAGGGTGGCTGGCAAACTTCTCCCGTAGAAGGTTTTTGACAGTTTCCGCAATCCTCTGTGGAGTTGGAGTTCCATTTTCGAGATGGGGTGCAGCGCCTGGCGACCGGTCAAGTTGACCCAAGGCCTTCACGGGCAGGCCGGTGGCCAGCATTAATTCGTAAGCAATCGATTGCGAGGCCCCAGCGATCTCAAATGCAGAATCAATTACCAAACCCAAGCTTGTATTTCTTAATGGTCCTAGAAGTCTTTGTGTCAATTCAAACGGCTTGAGCCAAAGGAGGTGAATTACGTTGCATTTAATCCCTTCCTTACGAAGCAGTTCAACGGCTTGAAGGGTGTTAAAGCGCGATGCGGAGATCGGAAAAATAGTAATGTTCGCATTGGGATCGACAATATCTGGCATTTCCTCTTTGGACAAATAGCTGCGGCGATGCTCGCTCACTAAGATAGGATCGTCGTGATCCATATAACGCTTCCACACTTCCTCATATTCTTTCGGAGTCATCGGCGCACAAACAGGCAATCCTGGCATATGCATGAAGATACTGTGAAAGCAGTTCGTATGAACGGGTCCCGCTCCTCCTCCCTCTGTTGCAATGGCACGTATAAATACGGGACAAGGTCTTCCCCATATTTCTTTTGATTTCGCAGCGTAATTGACCAAAGGGCTTGCTGCGAGCCAGAGAAAACTCTGAAATCGAAGCACGTAAATCGGCCGACGCCCCACAACCGCACACCCGATGGCAAAGCCCGGTCCACTGACATCTGCCATTGGAAGCTCCACAAGACCCCTCACATGAGGTGGCACCGTGTTCTGGATCCAGCCTACTGCGGTAATGCACTGGCCCAAGAGGAGCCCGTTATTTTTTTCAAGATGCTCCCGCGTTATCTCGCGGATAGTTTCTGCAACCGTTCGTTCCACAATCGCTCCATTGAATGCCTGGCTTCATTTTCAATTTTGGAAGCCTCGGAATCGAGTTCCAGATCTTTCAATTCCGCTTTCACGAGGCTAAATCGGTCCCATTCCGGAGGGCCATCGACGCCCACTCCGACATGCCAATAGTTTCGACAGGTTCTTACGTTCATGAAACCTGGCAAATTTTTAGAGAGTTCTGTTGCATGACGAAGGACAAGCCAGGGGTCGTCTGTGATATCCATTGAGGGAATCCCAATAGCCTGAATCACATCGGCAATTCGCCAGTTTCTGCGATCCCGGGTGGGTGTCAGGACGGAAAGATCGTTGTCCTCGCATACAAAAAGAATTGGAAGTTTGTGCGTTGCCGCAAACCCCATCGCGCCATAAAAATAATCCTCCTCTACCGCTCCGTCCCCGAAAGAACAAAGCACCCTTGACCCTGGCTCTCCCAAAGCCACCCCACAAGCAATGGGCACGTGTTCGGCAATCAAACCCTCGTGGCCGATCATTTTAATTTCAGAAGCTTGGATTGGAGGTGAACCGCCCATTCCACGGCAACATCCCGTCGGAAGACCTAAAAGCTCATCCCTCAATTTAATGGGATCTCCGCCAAAGGCGAGATAAACAGAGTGTCCGCGATGCTGTGTGAGAAGGTAAGCATCCTTCATCACGAGGGAAAGGGCTGCGGCAATCGATTCTTGACCAATGGAAAGATAAACTGGACACTTAACGAATCCATTACTTACAGCTCTTGCCACTTGAAGCTCAAAATAACGAACGAGGCAAATTTTTCGGAAGATTTCCAGGGATACCTCGGGAGGGCAGGCAGCAGCAAGATTGGGAATTTGTCCTAAGTTTGGCGATCTCATTAATCCAGCAGAACTCCGGGTTCGTTCAACCATTGCCTGACCGATTCGTACGAGACTTTGTTGACGACAAATTGTGAGTCTAAGGCCTGGAGGATCGGCCGCACTACCTCTGCAACAACCATGCTTTCTGCATTATGAGCGTTCTGGCCTTGGGGTCCCACTCGGCTGTGAATGCAGTATTGATCGATCCGGGATTCACCAAGGTGAAAACAATACGGTATTGGCTATATTCTTTCTGCACGGCCTCCGCTAGTTTTTCAATAGCCCCTTTGGCGGCTGCGTAAACACTAAGTTTTGGAAGAGCTCGCTCGCCTGAACGGGAAGATAACATCACCACATGGGCACGCTTCCTATCAGACGATTTCATTTTATTTCGCTTCATCCGCGGTAATAATTCTCTCAGCCAAAAAACAGGCGCCTTCGAGTTGGTATCGAAAATTTGTTCAATATCCTCATAACTCATGGACTCGAGCGTCCCGTAAACATGGCTTCCGCTGGCACAATTGATAAAGATATCAACCTGTTCGTGACCTTTTTCGTAAATTTGGTGGACCAAATTGGACATCGCTTCGGTATCACAGATATCGAGAGAGACGGGTTGGATCTCTGTCTTGAAACGGCCTCGATGGCTATGAATCTGGTTTAATCTTTTGGCAACTTGATCGAGTTTGCCGTCTCGGTTTCTTGCAACGAGTGTGAGTTTTCGACATACGCTCGTCAGGTGGCTCGCCAACTCCTCTCCGATGCCGTTTGAGGCACCGGTAATCAAAGCATGTTTCCCCAATGTCCAAAAATATCCTGTCCCATTTTGGTGATTTTTGTGATTAGGATGCTTCATCGCGTTCTACCTCATGGTGTTTAATTGGAACAGCATATTTTCTCTTCAGTCGATGTGTCGTCATTTGCTTGATATGTTGAAGCGTCTCATACCCGAACTTTTTCTCAACATGGTTGAGATACTTTGGGTGAGTGAAAAAAGTGTGAAAGGCATCGTCTCGAAACTGGAGAACCTCGCCCGCTGAAACATATTGGGTAGCAAGAGGTAAAGTTTCATAAGCATGGTAGGCGTAACCGATCCAATTTTCAGGGAGACGGATTCCGTTACTGATAGCTAGGTTGTAGAGTTTTGAACCGGGAAATGCCGTGGCGCAATTAAAATTGGCCCAGTCCGGACAAAGATCAATGGCCATATCCAATGTTTCTTGCATCGTTTCAAAGGTGTCTTCCGGCAGCCCAAAGATAAAATTGGCACCAAAATTAATTCCTGCCGCGCGTACTTTCTCGAGTGTTTTTTTGATGTCGTTTAAGCCAAAACTTTTGGCCGCCACGTCGCGTATATGTTCACTGCCAGATTCAATTCCAAATCCAAGCCATCGAACCCCGGCGCGCCTCAATTTATCCAACAAGTGATCCTGACAGGTATCAATCCGGGCATAAGCCCAAATATTAAGATCGTAACCTCTCTCAATGATTTTGTCGCATACCCCTGTAACGTGACGATCATTTAACACAAACATTTCGTCCTCAAATTTGATATTTCGCACGCCGTGTTGATTGACAAGAATATCGATCTGCCCAATGATCGATTCGGGACTCCAGAAACGGTAACTATTGACTTCGTCTTTGTAGCCCATCACCTTTTCGCCAGGCTTAAAAGGAGCTTGGATGCAACAAAAAATGCAGTGGTAAGGACAGCCCAGAGTTGTGTAGAGGGAGGCGTAAGGCTCACGTTTGAGACCTCCGAAACAATGCCAATTGTGGGCCCGGTATTTTTGCATCGGCAAGAGATCCCAACTAGAGCCGGGCATTTCTTGGTCCAAATTTTTAACCAAAGGGGCTGGAGAAGTAGACGTGGGGGTCTTGTCTTTCCAATACCAAAGACCTCGAACTTTTTGATAGTCTTTATCCTTTGATTTTATCGCTTGAAGAAGTTCAAGAACCGTATAGGGTCCTTCACCTCCACAAACAAAATCCGTACTCTCTTCTCTAAGCGTCCGTTCGGGCAAGGCTGCAACGTGCCCTCCTACCATAAGTATCTTCTGTACAGGAGACCTTTTTTTGATAGCCATACAAATTGCTCCTGCGGCCGGCATTGTCGGAGTAGTAGCCGAGGGGTGGTGACCGTAAATAACAACGGTGGCGAGCAAAGGATTCAGTTGACTGGTTCTCTCGGCCACTTCTTCGGGGCCTAAATTTTCTGCGTTGGCGTCGAGAATTTGGACGGAGAATCTGTGCTGTCGGATAAAGGTCGCGATCATTCCCGCCCAGACCGGTGGTTCTATTGCAGCTAATTCCTTTCCCAGATTTTGATACAGCTTTGTTCGATCACCTGGATTAATAATGAGAAGGTCTAAGTTATTAGAAGTGGTTTCACAAGTCTTCATAAGTGATTGACGATAAAGGACTGACGGAGGTGATCGGTGAGTCGAGCGACGTATTTAAGCGTCAAGCAATGGCGGAAGATCGAACCGTTACTGCCCCAGTTAAGCAGCAAAGGGCG
>OBEQ010012215.1_pt1 | contig 26272 bp, 26 predicted proteins | sample 1670901 | NCBI WGS metagenome assembly OBEQ01 (sample SAMEA104232315, study PRJEB22302) | groundwater metagenome | biome: forest; feature: aquifer; material: groundwater | place: USA | collected 2011-08-07 | depth 5.4 m | reverse complement strand
TTACCGGCATTGCGTCAAAAAGTTCATTAGAAACAATAGCTCCCCATATTATGGGAATTTGATTAATGTCGGGGCAACTGAAAACTTTGCCCGGGAAAAGCCGAGTGAGCTTCTGGGTGGCAAGATGCAAACGCTGGATCGAGCGATCCACAAGAATAACTTGGGTTTTGGCGAAAAGATCCGGGTAATCTCTTTGAAAAATTTCGAGACACCCATTGGCAATAGCGGCCTGACTTCCGCAACCCACCTCAACAACGGTAAATACTTTAGGTGCTATGTAACTGGGCAGGTTCATCCATAGATGAGCGAGCTCGCGTGCCACGGCCCACCCCAAATAAGGACCAAAATTTACCGCTGTTACGTAATCAGGAATAGACTGAGCATGCGTGGAGTAATAGCCTTCTCCCTGATCATAGAGGGCAAACTCCATCCAATTTTTAAAATCCATTTTGACAAAAAGGAGTAGTCTATAAGTCCTTAAGTCCGAGGTCTTTAAGTCAACGAAAAAATCTGTTGATTGACTTAGAGACTTAAAGACCTACAGACTTACGGACTTCTTATGGACTATTCTTTACAGGTCTTCCAATCCCAAAGTCTTTTTACCGGCATCCGCCTGAACTTTGGCTATCGAAGCGCGCACTATCTCTTCTACTTTCTTAGAAAGCGCGTCCACATAATCTCCGCCCGTCCTTAAACCCGCTTCCTTTACCATTTTCTTCACTTTGCTAACCACAACTAGATTTTCTGGCATATTACCCTCCCTTTATTGCTCAAACCTTGACCGTATTCTATTACAGGAAAACTTAAAGCGCAAATACACGCGTATCCACAACGCTATTACTTGTATACAATTTCTTCCAATTCAGCTTTGACTGATCCGATAAACACTTCGGCTTTCACCTTGACCGGAATTTTTCTGGCGTCATTGGTAAGCCAGATCGTCATGGATTTGCCCTTCTGGATAAATATCCCTTCCTTCGCCAACTCGGGTTCTACAACGAAGCATTGAAACTCTCCCGCCGCAACCCTAACCTTTTCGATTCTCGCGACTTTTACCCGCAATGGCCAATCTTCTCCAGTGTTGATATCAATGGCAAAACTCTTGCCAACTTCCAAGTTTTGAGCACGCACTAAATATAAAGCGGAAAGCACGTCATAAGCGTACGGCTTCATGGACCCTTTTTCCTCAATGATGAGCCCGTCTTTCTTATACACTTTAGCGTGGAATTCTCCCGCGCGATGGTCATAAAAAACATCCTCATCGCGCCTAAATCTCCCCTCGCGCAAATGTTTGGAAAAACCTAAAGAAACAAAAGACTTCGTATCGAGCCAGGCCATATTTTCATCGCGTACCTTATAAAAACTGTCAAAAAATGGAAGTGTCCTTGCCGAAGAAGAAAGCAAGTACGCGGTTGTAGAGGCAATCTCCACCTTTTCCATAGACCCCAGGTAGGACTCCCCAACCTTAATAACACCCCAGCGAACGGAGTATCGGTATTTTTCCTGACCCAGTCCTATCGTGCGCTCCAAACCGGCAAAGGCATTGCCATTGCTCACGGTATCAATGGAATTGCTCGATACCGCGACTTGGGCCGCGTATAACAAAGCAAACATGGCAAAGAAAACAGAAAAAAGAAAATTCATCGTGTCACGCTAGAGTCGATAAACCAATTTAAACCAGAGAAAAACAAAAACCCCAAGGAACGCTATAAAATTTCTCCACTCCTTAGAATGCTCAAACCTGTCCCAATGAAAACTGGCCAATTCTTCTTTCACCCAAGCACGCAAAGCTTCCCTGTGGGGAGCAAAAGCGGGCACTTCCTTCGCGTACTTGAGCCATTCGTTTCTAAAACGCCCATAAAGTGTTTCTTCCTCAATTAAAATGGCTTCCTTGTAAACGAACAGAAAATAACTCAGCATCAAAATTCCTAAAAATAGAAACGTAAAAGCCCAGCTAAAACTAGCGCAAGCAATCCAAACGCCCGCGGCCTCAAGCGCCGTACCCAAATACATCGGATGCCTTACGAATCGGTAAGGGCCCGAAGTTTGCAATTCTTGAGATCCGGCCGGCATCGTTCCCCTGGCCCAAACACGAACCAAGGCCCCCACCAAAGCCGTCAGGAAACCCAAAGAAAAGAAAAAGCGATTGCGGGGATGAGCGATTAAAACCGCGATCAAAACAATAACAAAACGATTTACATAAATTCTGTGTCTTACAAGAAAGCTCCTTATTCGTTCTTTAGTATCCAACGCGTAGCCTCCCTAAAATTCCCAAATTTTGTAATCTGCCGATTCTTCAGTTTTTTATATTCCCCCCTTCCATGGCCTGTTAACACCAACAAGGGCTTGACTCCGATCGCGCGGGCCAAATCCATGTCGCAAATTTTATCGCCAACAACATAAGAAGCGGTTAAGTCAATATTAAAACGCCGGCACGCCCGTTGAATGAGATCGGGCTTTGGCTTGCGGCACAGGCAATTATCCTGCGGCGCGTGCGGACAGTAATATACCGCGTCAAAACGAACGCGACTCGCTTTCCACAAAAGACCCGATAGATATCGGTTAATCATTTCAACCATTGTTTTGGAAACTATCCCCCTGCTAATTCCCGATTGATTGGAAATCACAATCAGTTTAAATCCCCTCTTCTTTAAGGTAGCCAACGCGCCCGCGACACCCTTATACAAACGAACACCGGCAATACTATTTAAATAATGAGCGTCACGGATTAAAGTGCCGTCACGGTCAAGAAATATTGCTCTGTTTAACTTTTTCATGAACCTGCGCCAAGGCTAAAGCTAGAACAAAATATAAGCAAAATACCACCTCCGTATCCTGAAACGCGCTTTCCGTGAGATTCATAATCAGGAAAGCAACAGACACCGCCCAGGCGCTTAAAACACTCGGAACGAACAAACCTTTATCGCGCAAAACGCCCATGATCTTCCAAAGATACACAGGAAATCCACAAAGCAAAACAAGCAAAATACCAAGCCCGGGTATCCCTCGCTCAGCCGTCTGCTGAAGATAGAGACTGTGTACATCCGACCAAACCTCATTGGCACCATTTAAATATTTTTTCCAATCTTGAGGAATATAATGAGTCCACACGCTTCGCACATGCCCTATGCCCACCCCAAAAACAGGATGGTCATGAATGATTAAGCCCCCGACTTTCCACATAGTAAATCGATCTCTATTGTGAGCAAAGCCCAACCCATCACCCATACGGATCCTCACCGCGGGAGAAAAAATTAGAAAGAAACCGGCTAAAACAATCGGCACGATTATTCTATAAGACCGTCGCTGTTTTTGAAAAACCAACATTGCCAAAAAATAAGCGGCCAAACCGCCGCAATAAGCTAAGAAAGGACCGCGCGATTGAGAGGCAAGCACCATGACCAAGAATAACCCCTTGAGCACCATATATCGCCAGTTCCAACCCATCGATAACACAAAAATAGCCGCTATGGCGAGCGTCTCGGCGTAGGTCAACGTATGAACAGGTCCGTGGATGCGATTCATATGCTCGGGCTTCACGGCAAATCGATGAAGCCAGTGCGGGGCGCCGGTTGCGAGCCATTCGTTACAATGCGGCGCCCAGTGCATAACAAAAAATTGCGCGATGCCGATAATTACCAAAAAAAGAAATCCGATCAAAAAGCCTCGGGTCATCCATTGTTGAGTTTTGGGCCAATTGATAAAAAGGAGGTAAAGCAACCAGAATAAGACACACAGCAAATCGGCTCTCCAGTAGTTTAAGCTTCTGGCAATACCAAAACCGAGAAAACTCACCACTAGTCCCCATCCGGCGTAAGCGGTAAGCTGCCGAAAGAAAGGCAGGGCGGTAATTTTTGGAAACTCTTTCCTTCGCGCGCAATGCGCTATATAAAGCGCCAGCATGGGGATCCAAGAGCAATAGGCAACCGAAATGGCACTGACCATCGTCAGGCCGAAGAGAAAACTAAAAAAAATCAATAAGTTTCGGGTTGTCTTTTCCATCGATCATGCCCCAATAGCCAGTTCGCCGGATCCTCGCGCACCCAGTCTTCAATTTTATGAGTCAAAATTTCGGTAACTTTTTTGGCCTGTTCATTGCGATCCAAGCCTTCGGCGCCTACCGGCGCAACATTGATAGTTTCAAAACGAATATGATGCTTGTCACCCCGCCTATAACTATAAACACCAACAATGGGACTACCCAGACGCAAGTGAAGCAGGGCCGTTAATGTCGTACTGGAAGCCGGCTTGCCAAAAAAATCAACAAAAATTCCCCCTTGATAGAGATTATGATCCATCAAAATCGCTAAACAACCATTGGATTTTAGCCATTGCTGGGTTTCACGCACCGCTTGATGATGATCTAGGATTCGAGCGCCAAGACGAGTGCGCACATTAGTTAACCACCGATCAATATAGGGATTTCTCTGTTTCCTGCCCAACACGCAAAGCGGATAGCCCCCCAAAGTCAAACCGTATCCCGCGAGTTCCCAGTTGCCGAAGTGCCCCGTGTGAAGCAAAACTCCCTTTTTGAGCGCGAGGGCATTTCGAATAATCTCCTCATTTTCCAAAACAAAACAAAGCTTGAGTCTCTGGGCATCGAATCCGGTCGCTTTCAAGGACTCGAGCATTGTCAACGCTATGTTACGCCAAAAACTCTCCGCTATTTTTTGACAACTTTCATTCGTTACGCCGGGAAGAACGGCTCGTATATTGTTTAAAACAATTTTTCTACGAGCCGGCAGAACCCGGGAAACTAGGGGACCCATGATCCCGCTAATAGTCGAAAGACTGCTCCACGGCAATAAAGAAAAACAAAACGCCACCAAGCGGAATAAAGCGTATTCAATTAGGTATTTTAAGCTGCGCAAGAATGAAACTCCAGAATTTTTCTTCGTCACCAAGAAATTCAAAACCGACTTCGACAACGCAAAGGTTATTATCGAAATGATAGCCTTTTTCCACAAAATCAACTAAACGCGCGGCATCTTTGGCGGTTGTCAAAACGTAATCCGCTTTTTGCTGCCTAGCATAATTCACGATTTCGCCCAGGCGGCCCACGCTGTAGGGCGCGTGATCTTCAAAAACAAAATGGCGTAAAACGTGGGCCCCCAGTTTCTTTGACACCATCAATTCAAAACCTTCGGGATTACCTACACCGGAAAAAAGAACAACCTTCGATGAATCTAAACTCTTCAAATCTAAATTCTTCCTACCGGGCAAAGCAACCATGCCGGTTGGCTCGTGGGCGCCACGGAAAATTAAGGCCCGACGATTATGGGATTGCACCGTGCTTTCCAGTGTCTTGAGATACTCGGGCTTAGCTAAGTCCGCGTGCGTCAATATGACGCAATCCGCCCGGCGCAAGCTCGGACCCAAGGGTTCCCTTAAAAGACCCAGAGGCATAAGATGGCTCAGCCCCGCTTCATCGGTGGCGTTAATAAGAACGATGTTTACATCTTTAGCAATAGGGTGATGCTGGTGACCGTCATCCAATATAAAGACAAGCTGATTTTCGATTTCTGATTTTCGATTTCCGACAAAACGGGAACTAAGAAAATCCAAGGCCAAGGACAGGCGGTTTTTTCCGGCAAGAATACTGAACTCTGAACCCTGATTACTGAACTCTTTTTTAAGCATTTGGGCTTCGTCGCCGCCCTTATAACCACGAGTCAAAACGCAAACCCGATACTTTCGATCTAAAAAACTGCGACTTAGATAGGAGCAAAAAGTAGTTTTGCCCGTACCGCCAACCGTCAAGTTGCCCACGCTGACAACAGGATAAGACAAGCGCCTCACCTTAACAAACAATGTCCGCCAACAATACAAAAACCAAAATCCAAGACCATACAAACAAGATAAAAAGCGTAAGAACAATAATCCCAGAAAATTACTTCGCAACTTTTTCCAAATTTGTTTCATAAAAAACTCAGACAACCCCGATGGTTTGCAAAAGTTGCGATGTGGCGGCAAAAACCTGATCCACGCTCACCCAATTAGCGCATTCCAAATTAAACGGACAAACATTTTTGCGGCATCCTATGCACCAAAGGCCTTCGGCCCTTACAACAGGATGCCTAGAATCAAATTTTTCGGGGGAATGGGGCGGGTTCCAGGCCGCGGGATCAGAACTCATGTGAACTGTTAAGGTGGGCACGTTCATCGCCACAGCAACATGTTTGGCGCCGTTGCAATTGGTAATCAAACAAGTCGTGTGAGACAAAAAGGCCGCCAGATCGTGGATGGTTTTAAACTGCGGAGACAACAAAACGTTTTTGTGATCAGCCGACGTTACCACTTCTTGAACATATTGCCTTTCACCGGGACCCCATAGACAAACAACCCTGGAGCCTTCAAAATTATCAACTAAGCGCCGCGCAAGCCCAGCATAACGCGCCGCGGGCCATCGCCTTGTCTGTTGGCGAGAAGTTGGGGCAAAAGCAAAGAGGAGTTTATTGTTTGCCAGATGGCCCGCGCTGACTAAGACATCCCTCCAAGCGCTAACCTTAGCCTCTTGGACGTAGAGTTTAGCTTTAGTGGACGCGACACCCCCAAGGCCTTCCCCGAAAACCGCTTCCAAAAGTTTTATTTTGACATCAGGCGAGTAGAAAACGCCTTGCGGAGAAGGTATCTGAATGTTGTAAATAAATTTTGGATAATTTCTTTGAAAAGCGGCTCGATTTTGAGCAGGCGTCAAAAAACTCATCCAGGCGCTGGCCCCATTGGCTAAAAAATCAACAATCCAGTCGTATCGTTCTTTTCTTAGCGATCGCAAAAAATAATAAGCGCGCAAAGGGTGGCGAGGGTAACTCAAAACGCGGTAAATATGCGGATTGTTTTCTAAAACCCCCGCGAACTCGGAGTAAACCGCGAAATCGATTTGGGCTTCGGGAAAACGTTTACGGAGCCAAGAAACAGCGGGGGTCGCCAACAAAACATCCCCCAAGCGTTTCAGTTGAATAATTAATATTTTTCTAGGGCTCATCCCAGCACCTTTTGATATAGCGCTAAGGTTTTTTGAACCATCGTATCCACCGAAAATTTTTCCCGCGCGAAAATAAAGGCGTTTTGGGCTCTCTTTTGCTTTTCTTCTAAAGGGACATCCAAAAATTGGTTGATCACCTGAGCCAAACTCGACGCTTTGCGAGCCTCGAAAAGCCAACCTTTCTTGGAATCCACCAACTCCGTATTCGCTTCAATGTCACTGGCTATCACCGAAATTTTCATGGCGAAAGCTTCTCGAATTACCCCCGAAGAACCCTCACCGGAAATAGAAGGATTCACCAAAACATCGAGCGCGCTTAAGATTTTATCCGCGTCCGCGCGCCAGCCTAAAGCAAAAACTCTACCCCCCAGCTCGTATTGCCGAATTTTTCCCCGCACAATTTCCGCGTCCGTATCTCGTCCAACCAATACGGCGCTCACAGCGTCCCCGCGGCATTGTTTGCCCAAAATACTCATTGCTTCTAAAAACAAATCTTGCCCCTTCCAAAGTGAATAGTTAGCAATTACTCCGATGATTGGGCCGCGCAAGCCGAGCGCGCGCAATTCATTTAAAACGGTAACAGGAGGCTCTTGAGGATGAAACCTCTCAAAATCAGTGGAACTGGCAACTACGGCAAGTTTGCCGGTATCAACGCCCGCTCGCGATAACTCTTTTTTAACCGCTTCCGAAACGCAGAGATACCCATCGATTTTAGGGGAACAATATTTCCATCGGCTCGTGGGATACCAGGGAATTTTGTGCGTCACCCGTCGAGACACGACCAAATGAAAGGGGTGGAAATACTTAGCGATAAGAGCCAGCGCATGCGCTTTGGGGTGATGCGCGTGAACAAGATCAAAATTCCCATCTCGGATAATCTTTAAAATTTTCCAGGCGGCTTTCAAATCATAATCCTGGAACATTGAAACATCGCGGACGTCAAAGCCGTCTTCCCGGAAAACTTTTGATACCTTTCCTTCGCCCGGGCAAACGAGCGCCTGGGCGGCTAAATTGGCGTCTCTGATCTTTCGCATGAGAAGCAAAATCTGGTTCACTCCCCCGGAAAACCCCCTCGCGTCGGTAATGTGGAGAATATTCACAGGCGTGAGCGGCCGCTGCGCAGCTGAAGATAAAAATCGAACTTCGTGTCATCTCCCCGAACAAAAATCCTAGGCATGGGCTCAGCCTTTGCGCCATTAGCAGACCATATGCCTCCATGTATCCCCAGCACCCACCCATAACCCGCTTTAAAAGACATATCTACTAATTCAGCAACATCCTCGCCATTACCATAAGGGAACGCGAAAGAAAGCATTTCCGTGTTTAAAACTTTTTCTAAAGATTTTTTACTTTCTACGATTTCCTTTTCCGCCTCCTCCAAAGACATCGCCGCCAAGCGCCGATGGGTTAGGGCGTGACTGCCCATTTCCATGCCGGCAGCCATCATCGCTTTAATGTTTTCCAAACTCATCATGGGGATTCTGTGTTCTTTCTCGGGATCGTGCCAAAAATTATCCCGGCCAATCGCGCCAGAAACAATGTAAAAAACACCGCGCATACCGTTGCGTTTTAAAACCGGTAGCGCGTCCGTGTAAGCATTTAAGTAGCCATCGTCAAAAGTAAGAATCACGGGTTTCGCCGGCAAACGTTTATTCCTCAAATCCGCGAAAGTCACGGTTTGGTATCCTCGCGCTTTTAAACAATTTAGCTGCCAATCAAAAACTTCAGGCGTTATCCACAATGATTTCTGCCGGCTTTCTTTGGGAGGATGCCCGATTTTGTGATACATCAAAACGGGAATACCGACTTTGGTAGGCCTCCACCAATTCCATCGCGCCGAAAATCCGGCCGCAGCCAAAACACCGGCAAGACCTAATATTTCAGCAATCATGCGACTACTCCTCTTTGCTTCGGAGCTTCTTTGCTCCTCATCTTCCCTATTCTCACGCTCCGGTGATACGCCGAAAGACCGGCCCAAACGAATCCGGGCAACCCATCCAAGAAACCCAAAGCCAGAACGTAGCACCTCAAAAACTCATAAGGAACGACAAAGCGATACCGCCAAGATAGCTTTTTATTTTTTCGAATAAAATCTTCAGCCCAAAGATTGGCGTACAATTCGCATTTCATTAGATACTCCGTGATATCGCGATAAGGTCGATGCGTTATTTTCCCCTTTAAGGCGCCGATTTTACCGCTGGAGAGCTGATACACCTCATGCACCAAATGGCCGCTCGCCAAAGCAACCTTGTCTTTCCTAAAAAGCCTCAAATGGCTTTCATCACCCAGACCCGAAAAACGCATAGCGCGGCCCATGAACAAGACCTGGAATGGAATTTGATAACCATCATGAGAAGTCGTGAGTCGCGTGATCTCTTGAAAAAGTTCAGAAGTAAGGCGTTCATCAGCGTCTAGGCTTAAAATCCATTCTCCTTGACATACACTTAGGCCATAGGCACGCTGATCAGTAAAGTTGTCAAAGGGGCGCCTAAAAACCTTGGCGCCCAATTTTTCAGCGACAGCAACGCTCTGATCACTCGAACCGCCGTCAATAACCACAAATTCATCCGCCACGCCTCGCGCGGACTCAATACAGGAGGGCAAATCATGCTCTTCGTTGGTAACCAAAACCAAAACACTTAACTTTTTTTCTGTCATTGCGAGGAACGAAGCAATCTCATAAAGAATTCTCTAGAACCTTTTTGTATAGCGCCAAGTGGCTCTTAAGATTCACCTCAGGCGCGAAGGAGCGTCCAAAAGTATCTTTCGCCGATTGAGCCAATTCTAGCTGAATCTTGGAATCGAGCAACAACTTTTTAATCGCGTACGCCATTTCTTCCGAAGAACCCGGATCAACAAGAATGCCGCACTTTCCTTCTTGCAAAAGTTCAGGAATTACCCCCACCCGCGTGGCAACCAAGGGTTTGCCCAAGCGCATCCATTCTAACGTTACTCGAGACACAACCTCGGAACCCCTGGAAGCAACAACGGCAACGGTGGTTTCTTCCATAGCAACCGCCAATTCCTCCAAGGGCAGAAACCCGCGAAACTTAACATTCCTAGCTACTCGCAATCTTTTCGCCAAAACATCGAGTTGCCGAATGGTTGTGTTTTTTTCCTCCCCAATAATTTCAAAAGTCGCTTCAGGAAACTGTCCCGCGATTAAAGCCGCGGCGGCTATGAAATCTTCCTGCCCCTTTACTGGATCCAATCTCCCAACCATGGTTATTTTCAGGGCTTCGGAATCATTTTTTTCTAATCTGATAACTGAACTCTGATGACTAACATTCTTCTCTATTGTGGGATAAATCACGTGCGCCCGGTTCAATGGATACCGGCAATTTATTAAGAAGTCGTCACGAAGTTTCTTGGATGGAAAAACAAGAGCGTCTGTTTGGGCAAGCACCCGGTCATAAAACCAATTTTTACGGACCCATCGTCCCTCCGGGACTCGGTGGGTCCCGGACCACTGGGACGGGGCCCCTCTGGCATCCGCCCGGGTTCGTAAAACACGCGAACGAGGCAATTTGCTTTTCAAAATCCAAGCCAAAGTGTGCGTGGAACCCGTGTGCGCGTGAAGAATATCAAAGCCTTCTTTTTGAACCCAACGTTTAATGGACCCAAAAGAAAACAACCAAGATTTTCTAAAACTGAAACATTCGAGAGACGATTTTTTGGCAACGCGCTCGGCGTAAGAACCGGCGCGGCATAAAATTTTGCAAACCACGCCGCTATCACGCAATAAAGCGGCGGTTGTTAAAGCGCTCGCCGTTAAACCCGAATCCCAAGATTCATCCAATAAATACAAAACCTTCATGCCAAAACTTCCTCGCACGCTTTAAGAACCTGGTCAACCGTAATGAGCCGCATGCACAGAAAATGCCCGCGCGGGCACGCTCTACCTCCGTGTAAAGCGCAAGGACGGCACTCCAAATCATCTACTTCAACCACTTTGGTCGCCTTGCCCTTAGGGTAAAAACCAAAACCGCGAACCGTGGGACCAAAAATGGCTACTGTTGGCACTCCTAGGCCGCAAGCGATGTGCATAGGACCAGAATCATTAGAAATAAATAATTTCAAATCTCCCGTAATAGCAATCAATTCTTTCAAGGAAAGTTTGCCGACCAAATTTAAAAGTCGGGAATCCGGAATTCGGAATCCGGAATCGCTAAAACAAAAATTAAGAATGTCCGCGCAAAGATTCCGATCTTCGGGGCCGCCTAAAAATACAATTTTGGCATTCGCGCGACTATTAGCCAAAGCGCAGGCAAGCGCGGCAAATCGCTCCGCCAACCATCGCTTCGTTTCCCATTTTGAGCCGGGAGCAATACCGATGACAAAATCCTCGGCCAAGTTTACTTCAATATTGCTCCATATATTCTTAGCCGCCAACCTATCTTCCTGACTTATGGGTATCCTAGATTCCACGCTTCCAAGTAATGGCTTATTAGGAAGCATATCCAAAAGCCTTAGATTTCGTTCGCTGTCGTGCTCTTTCCAATGAAAAGGCACCTGCCGGGTAAAAAGCCACCAGCCCACGGAATTGCCAAAACCAATCTTGACAATAATGCCGGCGCACCAAGCAAGAGCCGCGCTTCGCAGGGAGCGATGCGGAATAATAGCCAAATCAAAATTGAATGTTTTTAGACGATTCCTCACGCGCCAAAAACCGGCAAAGCCCGAATCCCCGCCCCTCTTGTCATCTTTAATCGTCTCATAGCCCTCGCGTTCAAAAATAGCGGCGTGCTCGGAACGCGTCAAAACACAAAGTTTCTTGGGACCTAAACGTTTTTGAATCTCACGCATCAAAGGCAAAGTTAACACTGCGTCCCCCAAAAAGGCTGTTTGAAAAACTACCACGCGATCCACGCCAATTCCAATAACTTTTAAAGCATCGAGGTAGCGATCAGAGGTATGGCGCATATGTTGGGGACGGTCCTGAATAATTGACTTACTTGTTGATGCCTTCGCGCGTTGGTGAAAAAAAACCATGAAATAGCGTTTCCAAGTATCTTTGTTGTAGGTATGCTTAAGGTTGGCGTGAATAAATAAAGCAAGCAGCCGTGTACGCAAAACGGCATGCAGATCGAGCAAAACATCGAATTGGCGTCCGCGCAAAGCGCGCAAAGTGGGCCAGAAACCTTCATACACCTGTACCTCATCCACCAAGGACGAGCCATCTAAAATGGCACGGTACTGCTTTTTAACCAGACAGGTTAAATGGCTCTCAGGATACGCCTTCTTGATCGCCTGAAGGGCCGGAACAAGAAGAGTGACATCCCCCAATGAGGACAACCGCAGGATGAGAATATTTAACAATCTAGCTTTATTATCCCAGATTTTTCAGTACCAATCCTTAATTTTAGCTCGATGGTACCGTACCCTCGATTTTACATAAAGGATGGTACAGCTGAAAAATCCTCAGAACTATTGCACAAGCGAAAAGATTACCATAAACTATAGGTAGAATCGGTATGGGCGCAAAACTTCTTTTTTTACAAAGCGAAACCAATCTTCATGGTATTGAGGAAATGCTTACTCGTCAAGGTTTTAATGTCATTAAAACCGCAAGCGTGGTGGAAGCTTCAACTCTAACCCTAAAAGAGCGACCGCAATGCGTTCTTATTTATTGGGGATCGGCTAACCCGCAAATTCTGGAATTTCCCCTCTGGCTGCGCAAGGAACCGAAATTTAAAAAAACACCCATTTTAATCTTAAGCAGCGACCACGACAACAAACTTGAGAATTTCACCAGAGCCATTGAAGCCGGCGCCGATGATTTTTTGGAATTCCCAATCAGTCCGTTTATCTTTTTAAGCAAAGTTGCCGCTTGGGTGCGTCGCTCCAGCTGAGAAGACGCCAGAAACAACCCCCCCGAAATATTGGAATTTAAAGACTTAAAAATAAACATTACCGGCCGCCTAGTAACTCTCAATAGCAAAACCGTCCCTTTAACCTATACGGAGTTTGAATTACTCACTCTATTGCTCAAAAATCAAGGAAAAGCCTTAGACAGAATGACCATTCTTTCCGCTCTATCTAACAATAACACCGAAGTGTTCCATCAGGTAATCGACAAACACATCGAGAATTTGAGAAAAAAACTCGGATCCACCGGAAAGCATATCGAAACCGTTCGAAATATCGGCTATCGTTTTAACTAAGTGGAAACGCCTAAAGAAACTCCTCAAGAAACAACCCCCGATCAAGTTTTATCCAAATTCCACTGGTGTTTACTTTTTCTTCTGGCTATCATCCCCCTTCTATTTGACCGGCGCATCGCCTCTCCATTTATCTTACCCCAAACCCTTTTAGCCAGAATTGGCGTTGGAATCCTCCTATCCGCCTGGCTTTTCCTCTGGTCCGCCCGAAAAATATCGATACGCTTTGACAGCTCACTTCAATATCCTGTTTTTGGATTCACAGCGGCCTGCTTGATCGCGGCGATTCACAGCCCTGATCACTTCAGCAGCTTCTTTGGCAGCTACGGGTTGTGGTTTTGGGGATTTTGGTCTGTCGCGACATACGCGGGAATTTTCCTGCTCTCGGCCAATCTAGCGAAATATCGAGAAAGATTAGTCCCGATCGCGATGCTCTGTTCCTTCATAGTCTGCGTATACGCTATTTTGCAGAGTTTGGGCCTGGATCCCTGGCTCTGGAGAACATCAACTGAAGGGCGCCCGTCTTCAACCCTGGGAAACGCTAACTACATGGGTGGCTTCACCGCTATGATGGTGCCCATCTGTTTATATGTTTGCAATAAACAATCCCTCGTAGGTAAAAAAATATGGTTCCGAATCGCGGGATGGATACTACTCGCCATGAATGTTTATACCTGCCTTTTGAGCCAAACCAGGGGAGCCTGGCTTGGCCTTTTAGGCGGAATTCTGCTCTGGTTTTTGCTTCTTGGCAAAAAAGAGCAGGGACTAAGAAAAAAATTCTTCATCATAGCGGCGCTCGTGGCAGGAATCGTCATCTTGGGTACCTTCACTCAATACGGAAAGAGCCAAACGGCCATACGAGATAGAATTAAAGTTTTCTTAAATCCCAAAGAGGGTTCGGCCATGGCGCGCCTGAGTCTCTGGCGAAGTTCTTTAAAAATATTTTGGGCGCACCCCATCAGAGGCGTTGGACTGGACTGCTTTGGATATTTTTTCCCCAGATACCAAGAAGTCGGCCACTCTCGCCTTGGTGGCAAACTCATGCTCGCCACCAACGCCCACAATGAACCCCTGCAAGTGGCTGCCACAACCGGAATTTTTGGTTTAGGATGCTACCTGTGGATATGGATTGCCCTGGCACTAACGCTAATACGCCGCCTCAAAACAGCCGCGCCCCAGGAACGCATGCTTTTGGCCAGCTTGGCAGCCTCCTGCCTGGCGCTAGAAATTCATTCTTTTTTTAACTTCAGCGTTACGGCTACTTCCTTATATCTGTGGTGTTGGCTTGGCACCATCGCGGCGCCGGAGACAACACCTCAAGTGAAAGAGCAGAGGCAAGTCCCTGTTCTCTTGAGATGGGCCCTGGCAAGCGCCTGCCTGGTCACTTTACTTTTCGCCGGCTATCGCGCCACGCGCTTTTATTGGGCCGATTTAAGCTTTAAAAAAGGAGAGCTTGCCGCCTCTCCGTGGACCCTTGAAAAAGCAAAACAAGACTACCAAAAAGCCATTGAACTGGACCCCAGATACTACCCGGCCTATACTAAACTAGCCTCGATCTATGTCGGCCTAGCCAAACAATTAAGTGAACCCGCCAAAACGGAAAACTACCATAAAGCGCTCGAAACTTTAAAACAAGCTTACGAGTATTTTCCCCTCCAGCCGGAAACCCCGCACAATTTGGGATTAATCTATTTGCAAATTAGCAAAGACATCAGGGAACCGACGGCAGAGCAGGCGGTTACGTATCTTAAAGAAGCCACTCTAATCGCGCCGCAATACCCCACCTTTTGGAACAATTATGGAAGGGCTTTAGAGGAAGCCGGCCAGATAGAGGAAGCAAAAAAAGCGTGGTATCACGCTATTGAAATTAATCCCTACACCTACCCCGCCCACGAAAATCTTGGCCGTTATCTTCCCAAAAAGGAAGTGCGGATCTTGCCGCAGGAAATTCTCCTGACAGAGGTGCCGCTGGGCACCCCAATTCGCGTCAGCGACCGGGCAGAACAGGTTTTTAAATTAATCAACGTCGAAGATGAGGATTTCAAAATAGACTTAAAAGTGGTGCCCTGGGAAGAAACCATCCAAACTATGCCCGACGAATACGAAGCGGGCCAAGACAACTCCTGGCTCACCCTCGATAAAAACGAGTTCATTCTTAAAGCTAATGAAATCCAAAAAATTGACGGAACTCTGCTCATTCCCAATGAAAAAAAATACCGCCACCGTAAATTAATACTTATCCTGTTCGCGCGGATCGCCAATTTTGATTATAAGGTAGGAACATACGCGAAGCTACTAATTGAAACCAAATGAAACTGTTGCCATTGCTATTTGTCACTCTGTATTCATGGCCAATCTCCATGGGATGTGCGGGAGTCCGGACCCCAATAGGAGAAGTGACTCTGGACAATGTTCCCATCGGAGAAGAAATCAATATGCGTGAGCTCTCCAATACCCCGTATCGCGTTATGAATACCAGCGACAAGCCCGTTATCCTGCGCATGGCAATCGTGGGCCAAGACCCCGGCGAGTACGTCAAAGCGGGTTACGAAAAAATTCCCGACCTGGGCTGGATTAGGCTGGACAAAACTGAATTTAGACTGGCTCCCGGCGAAGAAGGTATCACGGACGTGTTTATTAATATTCCGAAAGACGAAAAATATCTGAGCAAAAAGTACCAAGCCTACATCTGGGCGCAATCCTATCCGCTTGAAGAAGAACCGGGGATCAACGTCCTCACCGGAGTTAAAAGCCGCGTCTTACTTAATATTTCCCCTGTTCCCTTTACGCGCACAGAGCGTAAAAAAATAGAAGAACTGAAAGCTAGCTTAGGATTCCAGCTCATGCCCGACCACATTGAGGCGGAGGATGTAAAATTAGGAAAAAAATTAAAACTGAAAAAAATCGCCAATAAAATATTTAAATTGGTTAATCCTAACGATGAAGATTTGACGTTTAGCCTCTCCGTCGCTGAGCGCGGCCAAGCGTTTCTCAAACTCCCTGACGGCTGGGAAGATCCCCCCAAAGATAACACCTACTTAACCATTGAACCTCCTGAACTTATAGTTAAGGGAAATTCTATAGAAGAACTAAAGCTTACCCTGCAAATTCCCAAGGCAGACGAAAACAAAGGAAAAAAATGGCTTTTCGTGATAAAAATATTGCTTAAAAATACCGAAGTGCCGGTAACCTACCTCGGCCGTATTTTCGTAACCACGAAAGCAGATTAAAACTCCATGATCTCCCTGATTTGCTCGCTTTTATCTTCGGCCTTATTTGGCTTCAGTATGAGGAGCGCCACGGGAGAAATCATTATCAATAACGCGCCGATGGGAACTATCTACTCCCTCGAAACCTATCAGCATCAATCTTACAGGCTACAAAACACCTCCGACAAGCCAATAGATGTAACCCTGGAAATTTCCGTGCCAAGCACCAAAGACTCCCTGGCAGGAGGTTACCGGCCTTGGCCGGACGCGAATTTAATCGGCATCACAAAAAATCACGCGCGGCTTGCCCCGACAGAAGAAATCAGAGCCGATATTCTATTTAAGCTCCCTCAGGATTCAAAATATTTAGGCAAAAAATTTCAGGCCTACGTTTGGGCAAAATCCGTTCCCGTTGGCGGCAATGTGGCGGTTGCCGCCGGCCTCAAAAGTCGACTGCTCATTAGCGTAGGCTACTCTCCCACGCAAGAAGCAAACCTGATAGTAATGAAACCGGAATTTCTAAAAGTCACGAACATTCCCCAAGAAAAATCGGTCAAGCTTGGCAAAAACTATCAAACATTCTCCCTGGTCAACACGTCCACAAAAACTATTTCCGTTGAACTGACAGCACTGCCCGCGAGCGCTTCGCCGCTAAGACCCAGTGACATCTGCAGCGAGGGTGATTTAAATTGGATTAACATACCAAGCAAAACTTACCGCATCGGCCCGCAAAAAAACCTTGAAATTCCGATTAAAATAAAAATTCCCCTAAACGCCCCGCGCGACAACTATTGTTTCACGGTAAAAAGCGCCGCCCTGGGTTTCGATCAACCCGTTGTATCCCTGGGATACCTGCGACTAAATACCGACTGATTCTCTTCGTTTAATATTCGCCTAGCATTCGTTTTATCTTCAAGCGATTTATTCGATCTTATGTTAAGTTGGAAGTGTGCAAGTTATTTACCATGCAAGGTATATGTTTACAGGAGGAGTCTACCAATGAAATCTATAAAAAAGTTACTGTTTCTCGTCACAATACTAGGGGTGGTGCTAATAGCCCAACCCTCTTGGGCCGTTAATCCGGACAGCATTCTTATCACAATTACCATCTCGACATCGCTGTCTGTCGACATTCAGAACTCGAACTTCACGCAGGCTACTTCAAGAAGTTTAGGTGATGATTTCTTGATCGCGCAAACCGAAGTCTTGAGCATTGACAATGACTCCGGCGCCACAACCAGCGGTTTTGTCGAGACATACCAGCTCTCGGCTTCAATTACAACACCATCGTCAGGCTGGAGTTTATCCAGTGATGGCAACGCCGGTGCGGACATACTAGCCGTCTTGGCTGTCTTTAGTTCCACCAGTTCCAATCAACCGGCATCGGGAGAATACGCCGCCCCTGACAACGTTACCGGTACCGCCACCGCGGCGACCTCGACAGTTTATTATGGCAGCAACAGCTCGACAGGTAAAAGCGGTGTCAGCGTTGCTCCCGCTTCCGGAGCGGAAAGAAATCTTTGGCTTAGGATAAAACTTCCCACATCATCTAGCGCGTCATTATCGGGAAGCGTGGCCTTTAGACTCTACGTCAACGCCACGGCAGGCTAAAACGGGGTAATTAAAAAGGAAAAAAGCGGTGACCAAAAGATCTCAAGCGAGCCTCTTAAAGAAAAGCAAAATTGCTTTTGCTTTAAGCATGGCGTCGGCTTGGATCGGTGTCACCACCCCACTCTTAGCCGCTAATCCCGACAGCATCACTATCACCATTACCATTTCAAACGCGCTGTCGGTTGATATTCAGAATTCGAACTTCACGCACGCCACCTCAAGAGCCTTGGGTGACGATTTTCTAATCGCGCAAACCGAAGTCCTGAGCATTGACAATGACTCCTCAACGGACGCAAGCGGTCTCGTGGAAACCTATCAACTTTCCGCTTCAATCACGACACCGTCATCGGGCTGGAGTTTATCCAGTGATGGCAACGCCGGCGCGGACATACTAGCCGTCTTGGCCGTGTTTAGTTCCACGAGCTCCAATCAGCCGGCATCAGGCGAATATGCCGCCCCTGACAACGTTACCGGCACCGCTACCTCAGCTTCTACAACAGTTTATTACGGCAGCGGCACATCGACAGGCAAAAGCGGCCTTAGCGTATCTCCCACCACGGGAGCGGAAAGAAACCTTTGGTTAAGAATTAAATTGCCTACGACGAGCAGCGCTTCATTATCGGGAAGCGCCGCGTTCAGGCTTTACGTAAACGCGATATCGGGCTAATGCAATGAATAAACAAGGCTTAATTAAACTCGACTCAAACAGATTTGTATGGGTGAATCATCTTCGAGCAACTAGGACTTTATCGTCTTCTATCGGGGAAGCGGTATTGTCGCTTGAAGGTGGGGCCCGCGGGTTCCAGGGGATCAGTCCTGCTCTAACAAAGCGGACTGATAGTGATCGTGATCGTTATTTAAGAAATCGCATAGGCCATGTGAAGACTTAAGAAAACGGTCCCAGTCACACGCAGTTATAGAAGTTAACGTAGTTTTACGTTTAACTTGTAATTAGATCGAGCTCATTCTAACTCCCCCTCGACTCACCGCGGACCTTCATAAACATCCCAGCAAAAAGCGAAAAAGCGCTTAAAAGCGGTATTTAGAGCTTCTTAATCGTGCTACGCCGGTACTCCAGGAACCCGCGGGCCGATGAAAGAAAAAAGCAGTAGAGTTCATAGAAGCAATATAAAGGCGCAAGGGTCTTCCTTTGCCCGAATCCTCCTTTCCCCTTGGAATTTCCTTATTTTCCAGTTATCATCACAGGGTAAATCGAAAGCCTCTGTATCCGGAAATCAAAGCCAAGCGAATCCTAAACCCTGGAACTCGCGGGCCCAGAACCGGAGCAGAGGCTTTTGTTTTGCCCCTTTAATCCGCGCCGGTAACGCCACGCAAGTCCAATACCCTGGAACTCGCGGGCCTAATGCCGGCGCGGACCCGATCTGCCGCGTGGGAGACACTCGTAGGAGCCAATACCCTGGAATCCGCGGGCTCATTCTCCGCGCGGCAAAAGCTCTTAGCCGCTGGACACCCGCACCTTGGTGCTGGAGAGTCCAGCAACTTCTTTCTAAATTTAGCCGCTGGACGCGATACCCGATGGAAGCTCTCGGAAAAACCTGGAACCCGCGGGCCCTCCATGTCGCTCCAGCGGCCATTGCCTTAATCCGCGCCGGTAATACCAACGAGAACCTAAACCCTGGAACTCGCGGGCCTAATGCCGGCGCGGACCCGATTTGCCGCGTGGGAGACACTCGTAGGAGCCAATACCCTGGAATCCGCGGGCTCATTCTCCGCGCGGCAATAATTTTGCTTATGCTTCCGGCTGCGAATATCCCCCTCCACGCCTCTAAACAAGACAGTATCGATATCACAATTAATGTGAATTTCCCCATGCCCATCAACATCGGCGACCTACGGGTATCCTCAGGAACCCACGTCAACGAAGCAATCCTGCGGTGGACCGAACCCGGAGCATTAGGCTACTCAGGCACAGCCAGCAGTTATACGATCAAGGCGTCCACATCGGCCAATATCGCCAACAGCACCGATTTTGCCGCGGCTCAAGACCTCACGGCATTTTCAACGATAACCGTCCCGAGCCCACAAATCGGACTTTCGGCGGCTCGCCTGATTATTCCGGGATTACAAGAAAACACAACCTATTACTTCGCTATACGAGCGACGAACACAACGGGAAGGGTCAACGATTGGGTGCGCGGTGGGTCCAATAATCTCAACTTAAATAACTTTATCTACACACAAAATCTCCCCCCGCAAACCCCGGGCAATGTCTCCGGATTCTCTTGGTCCGACGGCAATCATATAGCGTGGTCATCCAACGCCGAGACGGACTTCAATCACTACAATGTATACCGATCAACCGCGAACAGCGCCTTTAGCATCTACACCGCAACCACCAGCGCCGCGATTACTGATTCAACGCTTGCCTCCGGAACCACCTATTACTACAAGGTCTCAGCTGTGGATAACAGCAATCAAGAAAGCGCCCTGTCGTCGGCAATTAGCATTAACGCCTTTACCGGTTTGCTGGGCCAAGCAATCTCAACGACCAGCATACTATGGCAGTGGAACAGCATCGCTTCAGCGGAAAGTTACAGAATTTACGCTTCAACCGGAGGCGCAATGCTGGCCCAACTTTCGCCCTCCACAACAATGTATCTGGAAACGAATCTCACGCCCAACACGCAATACAACCGCGTTTATCGCTCCGTCGTTTCCGGCAATGAGTTATCCAGCTCCGGGGCAAGCGCGATTTACACGCTAGCCAATATTCCCGCCGCGCTTTCGGTCGCCTCGGTATCGGCCTCCTCAGCCCAATTGCAATGGGACAGCAATTCTAATCCCCAGGGAACGATCTATAAAGTTCAGTACTCAAGCAATAGTGTTTCTTTTGAAGAATTGGCCGCAAACATCACCGCCGGCAGCGTTACCGTCAACAGTCTAAGCGATTTAACAACCTATTACTTTAAGGTCCGCGCCAAAAACGGTGACGATATCGCAAGCAGCTTCTCTAGCACGGTTTCCACCCGCACGCTATCGAGAGACTCCATCGCGCCAAAGGCAACCGAAGGCCTCATGATTAAAATATCGGACGACAGGAATACCGCCGAGCTTACCTGGCTGCCGGTAAGCTACGACATATTGGGCAACGCGGAAGACTCCATAAACTACAACGTCTATAAATCGACAGAACTGCTAAACAGCTACTCCAAAATCGCGACGCTGGGCAGAAATACAACGGACTACAGCGATACTATCAACGGCGCGACCTATTACTACTATATCCGGGTCCAAGATATCGCCGGTAACGAATCCGCGCAATCCCGAACCGTGGACTCCGCCAACACTACACGCTCTTACGCTATAGCGGATGATTCTATTTCCAGGATCATTATTCCCGTGGAAGATTTGAAAGCCGTTAAAGCCTCTGTCGGGGCCGACGTCGAAGCCTCAGCGCAAACTAAAACGTCTGAAGAAGTTGGAAGAATCATTCGAGCTATAGACTTTTCCATCATCAACACGCAAACGAGAGCAAAAATTACAAATCTCTTGCTTCCGAAGGCAAGCCTTGAAATCGTCATGCACTACAGCGTAGTTGGCGGGAGAATCGCCAACGGATTCATCCCCGAAGGTGTATTTAAGGCCATTCCCTTAAGCGCCCCGGACGCGACCCAAGCCGCGACAAGCCTGGCAATCTACTGGAATGACGGCGTGAAATGGGTCAAATTGGGCGGCGATATCAACACGGAGAAACAGACCGTAACCACCAAATCCAGCCACGGCGGCCACTATCAAGTTCGCTCCGGGGCCAGAGCGGAAGCTTTCTCCATCGACGTATCGGGGCAATCGCACAAAATCATAACCCCTAACGGAGACGGTTGGAACGACTCCGTTGTCTTTAGATTTGAGAATCCCGAGCGTCTAGATGTAAAAGGAAAAATCTACGACTTAAGCGGAGCGTTTGTCGCTGATATGAAGTCCGGCCCCGAGCAAAATAGTTTGCTTTGGGACGGCAAGGATAATGATGGACGCGTCGTAAAAAGCGCAGTCTATATTTTCCAAATCCAAGCGGGAGGTAACGTATTTAATGGAACCATTGTTGTCGCGAGATAAAAATAAAGTTGCGAGTTTTAAATTTAAAACTCTTATTCTGCTGTTGCTGAGCGCTTACAGCGCGCAACGCGCCTCACGGCTATGGGCGACCGGATTTAATTTCAATTCCAGGGTCCACCTATCGGGAAAAGTTTTGACACCAAACGGTGATGGCGCCAACGATGTCATCTTTTTCGGTTACGACAACCCCATGGACTCGCAAGTCACCCTAAGGATATTCAGCGTTAACGGCGCTTTAATCGCCTCTCATACCAGCAACGCGGGAGATACCCAGCTTTCTTGGAACGGCAAAGACACACGAGATGAATCGGTGCGAGCCGGAATTTATATCTACAGCATTGAATCGGAAGGAAAAGTTTTCCATGGAACAATTATTGTTGTTCGCTAAAGAGGTGAATGAAATGAAATTCAAAATAAAAATTATCTTAATACTACTTATTACTTGCCGCTTGCCGGGCATCCCCCTACAAGCCGCCTTCGAGGAGGTCGGCTTCGGCGCGCGGCCATCGGCTATGGGCAATGCCTTTACGGCGGTAAACGGCGACCTAAACGCGATGTATTTTAATCCGGCCGGTTTAAACGGCTTGCGAAGTCCGGAACTCACATCAATGTATTCCCAACTCTTCATGGGACTCTCAGACAAGTCAGATATCGGGGTAACCATGCTCGGGTACGGACAACCCTTGGGACAGTTCGGCGACTGGGGTACTCTGGGCGTCGGGTTCTGGAGATTAAGATTAGACAGTCTCTTTAGCGAACAAAATCTAAATTTGAGCTACGGCCACTCCTTGATGAATATCGGATCAGGAGAAATCTATGGCGGCGCCACGGCCAAGTGGTTATCGAGATCTTTTGGAACAACCGCAGAAACCCTCAACGCTATTAATCTTTCCGGCGGCGCCTCCGGCGCGCCGGATCCTGTTTTCGCCAAGGGGCACTCCAAAAACGCGGCCAGCTTCGATCTGGGCCTATATTACAAATACAAAATCTACAGTCTGGGTCTTTCAGCGCTAAACATTAACCAACCCAATATGGCTTTAAGCGCCTCCGATAAAGACGTGGTGCCAATGAGCGTAAAAATGGGGGTATCCGCTTCCATGCTCCGCATGCGCTTTGCCTTAGACGTAACACAAAAAGAGTCTATTGAGGGCCAAATGGATCATATCGTAGCCATTGGTCTGGAACGGTGGTGGCTATCCGCGAGAGACGATGCCTTTTTCCTTAGAGCGGGATTTTCCGCCGGAAGCAGACAGGTCAGAAACGCGAGCTTTGGCCTAGGCTACCAATTGCATCGAGCGGTATTTAACTATTCTTTCCAAATGCCCTTATCCGGCATTCAAAGCACCAGCGGCAGTCACGCTTTAAGCTTTGGTCTGCGCTTTGGTCGTCTTCAGGTGGAAGATGATATCGAAAGATTGCTGGAACAGGAAAAAACGGCAAAGCTAAAAGCCCAGCAGGCGCTTGAGGAACTAGAAGAAGCGCGTAAGGGTGATTTAGCAAAAATGAGCCAAATCGAACAAAAATTAAGCGCCACGCAAAAACGTCTCATGGAAGAAAAACAGTTGGCCCAGCTCAGGCAAAAACAGAAAAAAGCGAACAGGGCCCTTCAAAACGCCTATAAACTCTCGTGGCAGTATTACCAAAAGCGCAAGGACTCCGGCGCCTCCCATGTTGAGCGCCTTAAAATCCTGGGCGGCATCAAAGAACAATATACCGATAAATCCCTCGATATGGGATCGGTCGAAAAAGAAATGGTTGACATCGCGAGCGAACTCAAACAAATCCAAGAGGACTTCAAATTCGCCTGGAACTATTACACGCAAGTCGCCTCAAGCGGAGCTCCTGATGAAACGAAGAAGAAGCTCCTAAGCCGCATGCTCAAGAAATATGAATCTTACGGCATCGATCTTCAAAATATCAAAGAAGAGATAGAAAAACTCAAAAGATAGCGCTAAACTAAGAGTGTGAGTATCCGTTTAAAACTCTCGTTAACAACAGCCCTGAGCATAGGACTAGTCATTACAACAGTAGGCGTTTTTCTCATCACGCGCCACGTTGAAGAAAAAATCCGGCACACTATAACCGCCAAAGTCGAGTTCGTGACAAAACTCAAAGAGACATCCGGCATGATAGAAAACCAATTGGCAAGGGTCGACTTTTACATTGTTACTAAAGATCCTAAAGAAATAGATGAATATGAAACTTTAAGGCAAAAAAACACCGGTATGCTTGATGCCATGGAAATGGTCCCCTGGAAACAAAACTATCTCGAATTAAGCGATTACGCCTCCTCTTTGTTAAGAAACAGCGCCAGCAATCCAGCGCTTAATGAAAATAATATTGCGGTCACAACGTATCTAAGCCGAACGGCCGGCCTAAGGCAAGCCGTTAAAAACTACCTCGCCAAGGAGGTGGCCAATTTAGACCAATTTGAAAAAGATTCCCAACTGAGACTCAGCGAAATACAGCACTACGTAGTCGTCCTGGGTATCGCGGGAATTCTCATTTTTATTGTATTCAACATCCTTACGGTACGCTCTTTGACTAAACCGCTCTACATTCTTCAGAAAGCTCTTGAGAAATTCGGCAAAACCTATATTCCGGAACCTGTCAAGCTCACAACCAAGGATGAATTAGGACAACTTGCTCAAGCCTTTAATCATATGACCGCCAGGCTCAAAGAACTCGATCAAATGAAGCAGGAATTCACCGCTACCGTTACCCATGAATTACGCTCCCCGATCACCGCGTGCCAATCCTTCGCGAATGTCATGCTGGATGACTTAAAGAACTTTCAGCCCGGACAGGCTCGATCCACCGCGGATATAGAACGATGGCGAACTTATCTACTAAGGTTAATTGACAACATGGAAGGCCTGCATCGTTTTATTAGCGACTTGCTCGAAGTCTCAAAAATTGAGCAAGGCAAACTAGATTGTCAATTTAAAGAAGAATCTCCTGTACCGATTCTTGAGTCCACGATTGATTTTTTTAAGCCCAAAGCCGCACAAAAAGACATCCACTTGCAATCCCATTTACCCATGAAACTGCCGAAATGTCTGATCGATTCAGAAAGAATCAGGCAGGTATTAATCAACCTGATTGATAACGCGATAAAATTTACCCCGCGCGGCGGCAGTGTGCAAGTGGGAGCGAGGCAAGACGGCGAGTTTGTTACCGTGTTTGTTAAAGACACGGGGCCGGGAATCCCATTACCGCAAAGGCAAATTATTTTTGAAAAATTCGCTCAGATTAGGGAACACTACAAGCACGCCGAAGGCGCTAGAGGAACGGGTCTTGGCCTGACCATTTCAAAAGCTATCATTGAACTCCACGGAGGCAAGATTTGGATGGAACCCCAAGCTGACCGAGGCTCCATATTTTATTTCAATGTAAAAACAGCGCTCCAATCCCAAACCCCCAAAGCACAAGAGGTGACCACTCATGCCTGAAAAAATATTGGTTGTGGACGACGAACCGGACTTTAGATTAATTTTGACCGACGTCTTAAGCCGAGCGGGTTACGAAGTCGTGCAAGCAACCAATGGCGAAGAAGCGCTGGCTAAACTGGCCTTTGAGCAACCCCAATTGGTAATTATCGACTGGATGATGCCCGGTATGAGCGGCCCGGACTTTTGCCAAGCCGTCCGCCAAAATCTCAATATGCCAAAGTTGCCCATTATTATGCTCACCGTCCGGCGGCAAGACGAAGATCATGCCGAAGGAATTCACCAGGGAGCCGATCTTTTCTTAAGTAAACCGGTCGTTCCGGATGAACTTTTACTGCGGGTTCGCTCGCTTCTTAGACGCGCCGAATCCCCCCCGCAAAACCCCTAATTTGCGCCGAGAAACCTTCGTTTATTCTTCATGAAACTGAAGCGTTTCCCTGCTACACTAGACTAGGAGTTGGAGCGTACGCTTTTGAAAAATTATCTAAAGTTTTTCTGCCTTGTTGTTTTTGTTTTATTTTCCATCCTTCCAAAACTAAACGCCGCCGCGCCTACCGCTGTCAGCGCCTTCGCGGTCTTAGGAGACAGCACATCCTGGACATTCACATTAGAAAACGCGCAGGAGGCGGCCATCATGGCCATATCGACCGACAGTCTGATGACCGTCAACACCGCCACAGGCACCATGGCGGCGGGCATGGCTTTACCAACCACGTCATACGCCAGACTCACCAGCAACACCACCTACTACTTCAGAGTCAAAGTCTCAACCGAAGACGACAC
>OBEQ011483958.1_pt1 | contig 26277 bp, 24 predicted proteins | sample 1670901 | NCBI WGS metagenome assembly OBEQ01 (sample SAMEA104232315, study PRJEB22302) | groundwater metagenome | biome: forest; feature: aquifer; material: groundwater | place: USA | collected 2011-08-07 | depth 5.4 m | reverse complement strand
TGCCCGCCTTGATCGCCGCGATCAGAGACTATCTCGACCATCACAACCAGCAGCCGCAGATCTTTGTCTGGAGTGCGTCCGTGGCGCGCATTCTGGCCAAGATCGCCAAATGTAAAGAAGCGTTAGATTCACTACACTAGCTCTAGCCCTAGGGAATTTGACATTGATCTACCCAAGCGCCTCGTTAAACAAGTGTTGGTCCGGGGTATGCGCGTGCGGGCCGTCATCAGCTGTTGCGTGCGGCACTAGAACCGGACCACGTCGGTGGCGGGAACGCCAGAAAGCTCGATCAACTGCCCAATGGCGTTCGCCTTAGTGAAAATGCAAACGCCGTGTTAGAGAAGACGCAACCGTTCGTGCGTCAACCTTCCAGCCTGCTAGAGCAGGCCAAGTGTCTCGCGCGCTCATCGCTGATTTACGGTCTGGGAATCGTAGTTCTCCGAGGCGTCAGTCTGATGCTCTTGCCCCTCTATACGGTGTACCTCAGGCCTGCGGATTACGGGATTATCGCTCTCTGCGCGATGATCTCGGCAGTGCTGGGAATCCTTTTCCCGATGAGCCTCCATGGGGCGCTCACGCGCTTCTACTTCAGTGGTCGAGACGATGTGGATCGGCGGGAACGGACGGGAACGATTTGGTTCGTCATGATCGCCTCCGGAGCGATGATGGCGCTCGTCCTGGATCGTATAGGGGCCGAGGTATTCGGCGCTATGTTGCGGAAGATCCCGTTCTCGCCGTACGTGCGACTGACTATCTGGACCTCCTTCTTCAACAGCTTCGGTCTGGTGCCGCTGAACATTTTCCAGATCGAAAAGCGACCGGGAGCCTATGTTCTCACCGTTCTCGCCAACACAATTCTAACCATCACCTTCGTGATCCATTTTGTCGTGTTCCAGAAGGCAGGCGCTTATGGCTACCTCTTGGGACTCTTCCTGGCATCCGCGATTTTTGTCGTCCCGTATACTATATTGACCCTGCGGGTCGCTCGTGTTGTGCCGCGCTGGGATGTCGTAGGGGCGTCCTTGGCATATAGCCTACCCTTGGTGCCGCACGCCGTAGGCGGATGGCTGTTGGAGTTATCAGACCGGGCCATTCTCGAGAAATACGTGCCGCTGGAGCAAGTCGGCCTTTATTCGATCGGGTATCAGTTTGCGTCTATCCTGACGATGGTTGCTACAGCGATCAATAGCGCGTGGGTCCCATATTTGTTCGAGAGCCATACCCAGGGGGGTGACGCCGCAAAGCCGAACTTGGCCCGGCTCGCGACGTACTACGTATTTACGGTGTCATGGGCCGCCCTGGGAGTTGTGAGCCTCGGCACACCCGGCCTGGGCTTGCTCACGCCTCCGGCATTCCACGACGCCTCTCAGGTAATCCCCTGGATTGTCGCGGGTCTGTTGTTCAACGCACTCTACTTGCTCCCGGCCAACATTCTCTTCTTGATGTCGAAGACTAAGTGGATTCCGTTAGCCACAGTGTCGGGCGGTGGGGTAAATGTGGTGATGAACTTGTGGCTAGTCCCGCAGTACGGGATCCTGGCGGCCGCGTGGGCCACGTTCGCTGGGTACGGAGCGATGGCGCTGGTGACATGGATCGCAGCTCAGCGCGCCTACCGGTTGCCGTACGAATACAAACGCTTAGGGCTCGTGTCGCTCGTCGTCGTGACACTCTTTGTGCTGGCGGCTTCTTTGCCGTCTTCGCCCACGTTGGCTGACATAGCCCTTCGAGGAGCCGTCTGGCTGATCTTCCCCTTCGTCCTTGCGTTCGTCGGTGTGGTGACTCCCTCGGAGGGCGAAGCGGCGTTGTCCGTGTCGTGGCGCCTGGTGTCGCTGGTCCGTTGGCGTTAGGAGCCGAAGGGTGACGGCGTCCTCTCTGGGAGCACCACTGGGTTACCGTGAGGCCGAGGAGCGCATACGTGAGTTCGAGGCTGCGCACGATGTGCTTCGTTTCGAGGTCGACGGGTGGGCCTGCTGGGCAGTCCTTCGTTTTCCCGTCCAGCTTCTGCTCACTCGCAGCGGCGCCGCGAGCGGCGGCGGATCTCGAAGGCTACGCCTTGCCCTTGCGTTGCGTGACGTGAGAGCCCTCTATCGCCTGTCACGCGTTCGTTATGTCGCAAAGACCTTCAGCTCGGGGCTCGTGGAGGAGAGGGAGGGGCGGTACAAGGATGTCTGGTTCGACGATCTCTTCCACGGCTTGGACTGGTTCAAGATCGAGGCGGTCAATAATATTGGGTTCCTGGCACGACGGCGACGAGCCCTGCGGCCGAGCAATATCACCACAAGCCTGTTCGATCTTTTGGCGGGAGCTCTCGCGCGACTGCGAACGCCCCCGGGGGTACGCGAGGTAGCACGATCTCTGGCCCAATTGCTCACGTCGGAGTTCAGGGAGGGCGGCTTTAAGGCGGACTGGGTTGCGACGAGACTGGCACATTTCTACTGGGAGAAATGGCTTTACCGCTGGCTCCTTGGTCGTCTTCGCCCTCGACTCGTGCTGACCGCCGATCCCTGCGAGTACGCTTTGGTTGCGGCGGCAAAGGAGCGCGGCATCACAGTGATCGAGATGCAACACGGGTTCCTGGACCGTCATCACGCTGCCTACTCCTGGACCACGTATGCATTGCCGTTTCGGTTTCGGATGCCCGTGCCGGATATCGTCTTGCTCTATGGGGAACACTGGAAGCGAGAGCTCGAGCTGAACGGATTCTGGGACGAACGCCTTCGTGTCGCTGGTAGCCCTCGCATCGATTGCTACCGAACCCGGCGCGAAGGACGCCCTGAGACTCGTGTGCAGCGAGTCTTGGTCACCACGCAAGGCGTCGACACTCCAAGAGTCCTGCGCTTCATTCGTGAGCTCCTCAGGGAGGCTAGGGGACGCATGGCGTTGGAGGTCGACCTGAAACTTCATCCGGTGTACGAGCCCAATAAGACACCGTACCTCCGGGCATTTGAAGGAGAGCCTTCGGTCCGGATCATTGCCGGAAATGAATCGCCGTCGACCTTGGAACTGATGGTAGCCGCTAATGTGCACCTCAGCATTTCATCCACGTGTCACTGGGATGCGCTTGGTCTTGGCGTGCCGACTGTCACTTTGCCGTTCGAGAGCCACGAGGTGGTATTGCCTCTCTGCGTAGCCGGGCATTCCGTCCTGGCGGAGTCGCCTGGGACCGTCATTGAAGTGCTGCGAAGAGCCGCTACTCAACCCGCTTCCGAGAGCGTCTCCGAGTACTACTTCGAGCCAGGTGCGCTTGAGCGAATACGGTCGGAGCTGGTGAGAGCGGAGGAGATGCTGGGGATGGGCCAGTGCGCTGATGGGGAGCTGCGCTATTGATTGTCGTAGTGGATTACGGCATGGGGAATCTCGGTTCCATTGTAAACATGCTGAAGAGAATCGGCGTTGAGGTACAGATTTCCTGCGACCCTACGGTAATCCGCCGAGCGGATAGTTTGATCTTGCCCGGCGTCGGCGCCTTTCAGAGCGGTATGCGCAATCTTGAAGCTCGAGGCCTGGTCAAGATTCTTGAGGAAAAGGTGTTGGGCGGGAAAACTCCGATTCTCGGGCTCTGTCTCGGGATGCAGTTGTTCGGTCAGCATAGCGAGGAGGGGGAGGGGGCCGGACTTGGTTGGCTTCAGGCCGATACGGTGCACTTCCGGTTTGGCCAGGGTGCAAGCCTAAGGGTCCCCCACATGGGCTGGAACATGGTCCGGATCTGTCGGAAGCACGCGCTCCTGACGGGAATCGAGGACTGTCCCCGGTTCTATTTCGTTCACTCCTACCACCTCGTCTGCTACGACCCCGATGCGGTTGTGGCTAGCGCTGAGTATGGTTACGACTTCCCCGCAATTGTCGCTAAAGACAACATCATGGGGGTTCAGTTCCACCCCGAGAAGAGCCACCGCTACGGCATGCAGCTGCTCGGGAACTTCATCAGCCTGCGGTGCTGAGGCCACGAGTCATTCCCTGCCTGCTCCTACAGGGGGCAGGCTTGGTGAAGACGGTCAGGTTTCGGGATCCGAAGTATCTCGGCGATCCGATCAACATCGTGCGCATCTTCAACGACAAGGAAGTCGACGAGCTGATCCTGCTCGACATCACCGCAACGCCGAGCGGCGCGCCGCCGGCGTTCGATCTCTTGGCGAAGATCACGGGCGACTGTTTCATGCCGTTGTGCTACGGCGGAGGGGTTCGGAGTGTCGAGGACCTAGCGCGCCTCTTCCGGCTCGGGGTTGAGAAGGTCGCGATGAACACGCAGGCGGTCGAAAACCCGACGCTCATCCGCGCGGCGGCCGATACGTTCGGAAGCCAGAGCGTCGTCGTATCCATCGACGTCAGGAAGACATGGCGGGGCCGGTACGAGGTGATGATGCGCGGGGGCAGGCGGGCGACCGGACTCGACCCCGTCAAGCTGGCGGTGGAGATGCAGGAGTGCGGAGCTGGGGAGCTCCTCGTCACCGCGATTCAGCGGGATGGCACGATGCGCGGGTACGATCTCGAGCTGACGAGGGCCGTCTCATCGGCCGTCAGCGTCCCGGTCATCGCCTGTGGTGGCGCCGGGCGGCTTTCCGATGTCAGAGAAGTTGTCGTGACGGGGGGGGCGTCGGCCGCCGCTGCCGCCAGCCTGTTCGTGTTCCAAGGGCCGCATCGGGCGGTCCTCATCAGCTACCCATCGCCCCACGACATGACAGCGGCGTTCGCGGCTGAGCGGTGACGCGGCGCGACGGCGTTCGCGGACAGAGAAGATGACATGACCGTGCAGGCCAGGAATCAGGCAGGGCGTACGCGCGACGTGCTCCAGGAGGTGAAGGTCTGCACGCGCTGCATCATGGACACGACGGATCCCGAGATCGAGTTCGATCCGCACGGTGTCTGCAGCCATTGCCGACACTACCAGGCCCTGGCGCAGCGCCATCTGCGGCAAGGGCCGGACGGCGAGCGCGAGCTCGCACGGCTGGCGGAGGAGATCCGACGCCAAGGGCGAGGCGCGGACTACGACTGTGTCATGGGCGTCAGTGGCGGAGTCGACAGTACGTTCGTGGCGTACACGGCCAAGCGTCTCGGTCTGCGACCGCTGGCGGTCCACATGGACAACGGCTGGGACTCGGAGCTGGCCGTCGCGAATATCGAACGCGTGCTCAAGCGTCTGAATATCGATCTCTACACACACGTGCTTGACTGGGAGGAGTTCCGCGACCTCCAGCTCACCTTCCTGAAAGCCTCAGTCCCCGACGCTGAGATCCCGACCGATCACGCGATCGGTGCGGTCATTTATGCGACCGCTGCCCGGCGCGGCATCTCCTACATCCTGAGCGGGAGCAACGTGGCGACGGAGGGCATCCTGCCGTCGTCGTGGACCTACGGGATCTCCGACTGGCGCTACATCAAGAGCGTGCATCGCCAATTCGGCACAGTCCCCCTGCGGTACTTCCCGCACTACCGCTGGATCGACCTCTACTACTACACAGGCGTGAAGAAGATCAAGACAGTGAGGCCCTTGAACTATCTTCCGTATGTGAAGCGGGACGTGATGCGGGTGCTCGAGGACAAGCTCGGCTGGAAGTACTACGGGGGCAAACACTACGAGTCGATTTACACGCGCTTCTTCCAGGGCTACATCCTCCCTCGCAAGTTCGACATCGACAAGCGGAAGGCCCATTTGTCGACGCTCATCTGCTCGGGGCAGATGACGCGCGACGCCGCGCTCCAGGAGATGAAGGAGAACCAGTACATCGACCGCCTCCAACAGGAGGACCGGGAGTACGTCATCAAGAAGCTGGGGGTGACGGAAGAAGAGTTCGAACACATCATGGCGCTCCCGGCCAAGACCCACCGGGACTATCCGAATTCTGAACACTTGCTGGCGCGCGTGCGTGGCGCGGTCCGTGTCGTCAAGCGTCTGGGGTTGCTGCCACAGGACGTGGCCGGTCCGATCTAGCGTCTATGCGGGGCATCTATCTCACCCTCCTGGACATTAACCAGGGGATGGGCTACGCGCGGAAGGTGTTCGGCCAGCTGCAGGGCTTCCGTGCGCTGGGCGTTGATATGGAGCTCATCTGCCTGGGCTCGCCGAACGCCATCGTGCGGCGGCGGGCGAAGGACGTGTCCACCGAGACACCCCTTGCGTCGTTCGCCAACCTCCCGTTCGCCAATCGCGTGCACCTCTTTCGCGCGGCGCTCGAGGAGATCAGGCAGACCCGACCCGACTTCGTCTACACCCGGTACCCGCTCTGTGACCCGCTCTATGTCCGCTTCCTGAGCAAGGTCAGGAGTCGGTGGCCGGCCTGCGTTCTCGTCGCCGAGATCCCCACCTATCCTTATGGCGGCATCAACCAGCAGTTGTTGGGCGGCAGCCGCCGCATCCTCGGTGTGCTGGACTGGGTATCGCGCCGCTGGCTCCGGCGCTATCTGGACCGGGTGGCGGTGGTCGATTTCGACGGTCCCGTCCTGGGCGTCCCGAGCATCTCGATCCAGAACGGCATCGAGGTGGAGAGTATCCGTCTGCGCCGTCCCGGCGGGCTAGAGCGGGACCTCCGGCTCCTCGCCGCGGCGAATCTGACCTTCTACCACGGATACGATCGGGTTCTCGCCGGCCTCCGCGAGTACGCGGGGCAGGCGGGGGATCGACGGCCCGTCTGGTTCGAGCTGGTGGCGCCGGAGGGTGACGTGCTGGCGCAGCTGCGCAGGACGGCGAGACGGCTCGGCGTTTCCGAGTGCGTGATCTTCCATGGCCAGCGGCTCGGAGGGGACTTGGATGCGGTGTACGACCGCTGCGACGTGGGCATCGGGGCGCTCGGATGGCATCGGACGGAGGTTCGTAGGGCGTCGGAGCTGAAGCTCAGGGAGTACGCCGCCCGGGGGCTGCCGTTCGTCTACACCGCCGAGGACCGAATGTTCACCGCGGATGTCCCCTATTGGCTGCGCGTCGCCGCGGACGACTCGCCGCTGGACATCCGGCGCGTGGTCGAGTTCGCGAACGGCGTGTATCGGGATCCTGGCGTCGCTGAGAAGATCCGAACGTATGCCCGCGAGCGACTTGACTGGGCCGCCAGGATGAAGGAGGTCGTGACGGAGATCGAGCGACTCGCGATGACGCGGAGCGCGGCGCCGACGGCGTACGGCTGGCGATCGTGACCGCCGGCGAGGTGAAGCGCCTCACGACTCCGGGCGCGCTCTTCGCGCTGGTGTTCTTCCTGATCTTCCCCCCGCAGCTCGCGCTCGGAGACTTCACGCTGAAGACCGCGCATCTCGTCATCGGGATCCCCGCGCTCTTGGGACTTCGTGTCTTCTTCGAGAGGATCTTCGTCCAGAAGTCGCCGTTCACTGTCCTCGTGTCCATGACGGCCGGGTTCGTGTACCTCCTTCTCGTCTCGGCCGCTTACGGCTTCAAGGACACCGATGGCGTCAAGGCGATGGCGCTCGGCTTCGCGCTCTTCTTCGCCGGTGTCGGTGTCGTTCGTCTCTACCAGAAGCTGTACGGCTCCACGTTCGTCTCGAAACTGCTCTGGCACATTTTCGGCAGCGCGGTGCTCCACTCGGCCGTGATCATCGCGACGCTCGCCTCGCCCGAGTTCCGACAGTGGCTCTACACCTACGTCAAAGTGAGCGACGTGGCGCTGGTCGGGCTCGACAAGCTCTATCGTTTTCCGGGCCTGATGTTTTCGGGATTCTCGATTCTGTCGACCGTCAACGCTCTGATGCTCGTCGTCGGCCTCGTCGCGGTCACGGAGACGCAAGACGGACGGACGTGGCGAGTAAGGCTCTTCTTCAGCATCGGCGCGCTCGCGATAGTTATCGCGATCCTGTTGAGCGGGAGAACCGGGATGGTTGTGCTCGCGCTCGGCGGCTTCTGCTATCTGATTGCGCGTTGGGCTCGCGGGCTGCGACTGCGGAGGAGCGAGCTGCGCCACATCGTGGCGATTCTCGGGCTGACACTGGTCTTGGTCGCAGCGCTCCCCGCGTTCGTCGATGTGTCCGAGTACCAGCGAAACCTCCAATTCGCATTCGAGTTCTACTTCGCCTTCGAGGAGCGAGGCACGCTCTCGACGACGTCGGTCGACGAGCTCGTGTCGCGCCACTTCTTTCTTCCCGACTCGACATATGACCTGGTCTTTGGAACATCGAACTTCGGTCGGGGCGAACAGCTGCCCTATATCGCGTCGGACGTCGGCTACGTGACGTTCATCTTCGGCGCGGGAGTCCTGGGTCTGCTCCTCGCGTACAGCTTCCACTTCACGGTCCTCTACTACGCCTTCAAGAGTCCGTTCGTTGATCCCCGCCTTAGCTTTCTGCTGACCTTCTATGTCCTGGCGCTACTGATCGTGAACCTGAAGGACTACTACTTCATCTCTTTCACTGGCTACAGCCAGATCTGGTTCTTGCTGGTGGGCGCGCTGTTTGCGCAGCGCCGGGAGCGGCGTCAGACGCTGCGTCTGGAGACCGTGTGAGCCAGCTCAGGGACGACGACGGCGGGGTGCGGGGGGCGCACCGCGATGCCGGGCAGCGCCGAGCCGCTGCGGCGCCGGCGGTCGACATTGTCTTGGTCAATCGTAACTCGGGCGAGTGCTTGCGAGAGTGCCTTACATCGATTGCTCGAGCCGACGCGGATGGTTTTGCGTTGCGGTCGATCATCGTTGTTGATGACGCCTCCACAGATGGCTCTGTCACGGGCATAGATTGGTATCAATTGCCGATTCGGGTAATCCGAAATAAGGAGCACCGAGGATACGGTGCCTCGTGCAATCTTGCTGCGAAACTCGGCGATTCAGAATTATTGCTGTTCTTAAACACGGACACGAAGGTGAGCACAGGGGCCTTGAAAGGGGCTGTGTCGTACTTAACCCGTGAGGAGCACCACGACGTCGGCGTGGTTGGTGTGAAGTTGTTGGACGAGGCCGGGAAGGTGAGCCGTTCTTGTTCGCGCTTTCCGACACTGTGGACAATGATTGCGAGCGTCTGCGCTTTCGATCGGCTCCCCTTGTGTCAGAAACTCAGCGTGATGATGCGTGAATGGAATCACTTGGAAACACGGGTTGTGGATCAGGTGATCGGCGCGTTCATGATGATTCGAAGAGCCGTCTTCGACCAACTCGGCGGCTATGATGAGAGATTCTTTGTCTATATGGAGGATCTTGACTTGTCCGTTCGGATGCGAGCTGCCGGCTACAGGAGCGTGTACCTGTCGACGTCTTACGCCATTCATCAGGGCGGTGGAACGGCACGTAAAGCCTGGTCGGAGAGTTTGTTTTTTAATCGCCGCAGTCGAATTCAGTATGCATTGAAGCATTTTGGGCCGGGCGGTGGGTTTCTGGTGGCCCTTGTCACCGCGGGACTGGAACCCATAGCGCGCGGAGTCCGGGCGCTGTGCGTCTTCCAGCGTGGGGAGCTGGTGGCGACCTGGAACGCATATTGCCGGTTGTGGTGTTGGCTGGTGGAGCGCGTCGTTCAGAGAGGGTCTGCGGGGGATTGGTGGCAGGCGTGTTCCAAAGCGACGATCACGCTTGTTCGAGCTGGAGGGACGTCGCGATCATCCCGGAAGGCTAGATGAACGTCGTTATCTTGGCGGGAGGGTTCGGCACTCGGCTAGCCGAAGAGACGGAAGTGCGCCCGAAGCCTATGGTGGAGATCGGCGGGCGGCCGATCCTCTGGCATATTATGAAGCACTACGCGCATTTTGGCTTCCGCGACTTCTTCATCGCTCTGGGCTACAAAGGAGAAGTGGTGAAGCGGTTTTTCTTGGATTATTACAATCTCAATGGTGACATGACATTGCGGCTCCCCAGAGGAGAAATCGAACGTCAGAATAACGCGGTCGACGAGTGGACAATTCATCTAATTGATACAGGCCAAGCTACATTGACCGGTGGTCGGCTAAAGAGACTGGAGCGATGGCTGTCTGGATCGAGATTCATGCTCACTTATGGCGACGGTGTCAGCGATATTGATCTGCAGAAACTTGTCGCGTTCCATATCGCGCACGGCCGTGTTGCGACCGTGACCGCGGTCCGTCCCGTTGCTCGGTTCGGTGGCCTTCTAGTCGAGGGGGAACTGGTGTCGAGATTCACCGAGAAGCCGTCAATAGGCGAAGGCTGGATCAATGGCGGATTCATGATATTCGAGCCAAGTGTCTTCGAATATCTGAAGGGAGACGATACGATTCTGGAGGCGCATGTCTTGGAGCGACTCGCTGATGAGCGACAGCTCGCGGCTTATCGACACGAGCATTTTTGGCAGTGCATGGACACGCTTCGAGACAAGAGATTGCTTGAGAATCTTTGGGAGGGAGGCCGCGCTCCCTGGAAGATTTGGCTGTGAGCGACTGTTGGCGAGATCGCCCAACTCTGGTCACGGGCGCAACAGGTTTGCTTGGGGGATGGCTGGTAGGGCGATTGATTGAGGCTAGCACACTCGAGGCGGGGCTGTGCCGGACTATCGGCTGGTACGCGGACGGCCCTTCCGGGTTTCGGGTGGGTACGAGAATGCGATGGTTCGTCGGCGACAGGTCGTTCGCGCCCGTCGGGCGCGGGGATTTTCGAAAGGTAATGGCGGGGGCGTAGCCCCCGCGCGAGCGCCAGCGAGCGGGCTGTGTGTGCGCGGATGCCGACGTTGGGATCCCCGCGGCTTCAGCTGCTTCCGGCCCCAGCGGTAGCTTCCCGCCGGGCCACCCGCGCATGATTTCAGCCACCCGATTCCCGGAAGACCCACGCGGACTTCCTGGGAGCGGAGCGGTGAGGATCGCCGGCTGCCGCGCGTGCGGGGAGACGAGCCTCGAGGACGTGCTCGACCTCGGGGCGACACCCCTGGCGAACGCGCTGAGGCCGTCAGACGACCTCGGCACCCCGGAGGCTCGGTATCCCCTCTTCGTGGTCTTCTGCCCCCGCTGCACGCTGCTTCAGATCACCGAGACTGTTCGCCGTGAGCAGCTGTTCCGTGACTATCCGTACTTTTCGTCGTTCTCGGACACGGCGGTCGAGAACGCCCGGGCGATTGCACAGCGTATGACCGCGGAGAGGCGGCTGGGCAGGGATAGTCTCGCCGCCGAGATCGCGAGCAACGACGGTTACCTGCTCCAGCACTACCGCGACCGGGGGGTTCCCGTGCTCGGCGTCGAGCCGGCGAGGAACATCGCCTCCGTGGCGAACGCGCGCGGGATCCGGACCATCCCCGAGTTCTTCGGTTTTGCCCTCGCGCAGCGGCTGCGTGACGAGGGGGTGCGCCCGGATGTCCTTCATGCGAACAATGTCCTGGCACACGTAGCCGATCTGGGAGACGTGGTGGCGGGCATGGGCACGCTCATCGCGTCTTCCGGGATGCTGATCGTCGAGGTCCCGTATGTCAGGGACCTAGTCGATCATGGCGAGTTCGACACGATCTATCACGAGCACCTGTGCTACTTCTCAGTTACCGCGCTCGAACGTCTGATGCACCGGCACGGCTTGACCCTCGTGGACGTGGAGCGGTTGCCGATCCACGGGGGCAGTATCCGAATCTTCGCGCGCGCCCCTTGTGTCGACGACCGGTCCCGGCCAGCCGTCGGCGCCATGCTCGAGGAGGAGCGTCGCTGGGGGGTCGCCTCTGCGGAGACCTACCGGGTGCTCCGTGCTCGAATGGACCGACTGAGGAGGGAGTTGCTCGATCTCCTCGGAAATCTCCGACGCGGCGGTGAGCGGATCGTGGCGTACGGTGCCTCCGCAAAGGGCAGTACGTTGTTGAATTGTTTCGGGATCGGGAAGGATAGCCTCGAGTTCGTCGTCGATCGGAACCCGATGAAGCAGGGGTTGTACATGCCGGGCACGGAGCTCCGAGTGGAACCGCCGACTCGATTGTTAGAGGCGATGCCCGGCTACGTCTTACTGCTCACCTGGAACTTCGCCGAGGAGATTCTCGCTCAGCAGACAGAATACCGGCGGCGCGGAGGCCGGTTCATCATCCCAATCCCGGAGCCACGCATACTGTGATCGGGCGCTGAACATCGCGGGCGAACGTGATCTTCACGCCGACGAAGCTCCCGGGCGTGTTCGTTGTCGACCCGGAGCCAGTGCTGGACGAGCGGGGGGTCTTCGCGCGGATCTGGTGTCAGCGCGACTTCGAGGCGCGCCGACTGAGCGGCCGATTGGTGCAGTGTAGCGTGTCCTTCAACTCGCGAGCCGGCACGCTGCGCGGAATGCACTATCAGACAGCGCCGCATGCAGAGGCGAAGCTGATACGGTGCACGATGGGGGCGATCTACGACGTGGCCCTCGACCTCCGGTCCGGATCTCCGACCTTCCGGAAGTGGATCGCGATTGAGCTGAGTGCGGACAGCCGTCGGATGGTCTACCTGCCGGAGGGCATCGCGCACGGCTTCCAGACGCTGACGGACCGAAGCGAAGTGTTCTATCAGATCTCCGAGTTCTTCGAGCCGAGTGCAGCGCGCGGCGTGCGCTGGGATGACCCGGCCTTCGGGATCGAGTGGCCGCCGGGGCAGCGCATCATCTCGCCGCGCGACCTCGCGTATCCGGACTTCGTGGCGTGAAGTCGGTTGTGCTGACTGGGGCCGCGGGCTTCATCGGGCGGCTCTGCATGCCGGTGCTCCGAGAACGTGGGTACGTCGTCCACACGGTGTCGCGGCGTTCGGAGAGGACCACTGCGCCCGATGTGGTCTCGCACCAGGCCGACCTCCTCGACGGCGCCCAGGTCAAGACGCTGATGAGGGCCGTACAGCCGAGCCATCTCCTGCATCTGGCGTGGTACTCGGAGCCCGGAAAGTACTGGACGTCGAGCGCGAACTGGCAGTGGCGTGACGCCAGCATCGAGCTGACACGTGCGTTCGTGGAGTGCGGCGGGCGGCGCCTGGTTGTCGCCGGTAGTTGTGCCGAGTACGACTGGCGCCACAGTTATTGCGCGGAGGACCGCACGCCGACGGGGCCGACGACGCCGTACGGAATCGCCAAGCACGAGCTCCAGCGCGCGGTCTCCGCACACGCGGCCGCAACGGGGATTAGCCAGGCGTGGGCGCGAATCTTTCTCCTGTACGGCCCGGGCGAGCACCCTTTGCGCTTGGTGGCGTCGGCGATCCTCGCCTGCCTCCGCGGAGAGCCGACACGCTGCTCGCACGGGGAGCAGGTGCGGGACTTCCTGCATGTCGCCGACGTGGCTTCGGCTCTCGTTGCGCTCCTCGACAGCGACCTCAAGGGCCCCGTCAACGTCGCCTCGGGGGCTCCGACGCGGATCAAAGACGTCGTCCGCGAGGTGGGACAGGCGACCGGGCGGCCGGATCTGATCCGGTTTGGCGACATTCCCGCGCCTGACGGTGAACCACGCGAGCTTCTCGCCGACGTCTCGAGACTGCGCGCGGAGCTGCAGTGGGCGCCGCGGTACGACCTCCAGACGGGGATTCGTGACGCCGTGACATGGTGGCGCAAGGCCCTGGCGACGGCTGGCGAGCAAGGGCTGCCCGGACCGGGAGGCGCAGCCGTCGGTGCGGAGACGGCGGAGACATGAGAGTCGGGTACGTCCCGCTCAGCGACGACCTGAGGCAGCCGAGCGACCGGCGCCGTTTCTGCTACTACGCCGAGCGACGGGGACTCAAGTTCGAGGTGGCTCGTCCGACGGGCAGCTATGACATCGTCGTCCTGACCCAGGCCGCCGATCTGAGTGAGTGGAGTCGCTTCCCGACTGGGCGAGGGAAGCTGGTGTACGACCTCATCGACTCCTATCTCATGATCCCGCGCTTCGACGTGAAGGCGATGCTCAGGGGCACGGCGAAGTTCGTCGCCCGCCAGAGCCGTTATTGGCAGCTCAGCTTCACCCGCTCGATTCAGCGAATGTGCCGGCGTGCGGACGCCGTCATCTGCTCGACCGAGGAGCAGCGGCAGGCGATCCTCCCGTACTGTCGCAACGTGCATCCGATTCTCGACTTCCATCGTTCGGTCGTGAGAACGGTAAAGACCGATTACCGAACGGACGAGGTCTTCAACTTCGTGTGGGAAGGGCAGGGGAGGAACGTCCGCACGTTCCGGATCCTCCGCGACGTCTTGCCGGAGGTCGCGAGACAACGGCGGTTTGCCCTACATCTTGTCACCGACCTCGAGTGTCCCCTGGGCCTCCGGAGCATCGGCCGGGTCCAAACGAAGCGATTGATTCGAAGAGCAGTCGGTTTCGAGGAGGTGTATCTGTACGAATGGAACGAGACCACGGCGTCCCTGATCTGCACCGCGTGTGACCTAGCCGTGATCCCCGTCCCGCTCGACGTGCCGCTGTATGCGAGCAAGCCGGAGAACAAGCTCCTGCTGTTCTGGCGAATGGGAGTCCCGGTCGTTGCCTCGGCGAGCCCTGCCTATGCCCGCGTTATGGATCAGTGCGGGCTCCCGATGGTCTGCCGAACGGCCGACGACTGGGTGCGCACGCTGACCTCGTACATGGACGACGAGAAGGCCCGACGCGAGGCTGCCCAACGCGGCCGGCACTACGTGGAGACGCACTGCAGCGAAGAGGCCCTGGTCCGGCGGTGGGACGACGTCTTCGCGTCCATCCTATGACGCGCAGCGGGCGGGCGGGGGCGGCGATCCGCGAGCAGCATCGATGTGCGGCATAGCGGGAGTCCTCGAGGGCCCGGGCCGGCGCCGGGAGGAATTGCTGGCCCAGGCCCGGGAAATGGCGGACGCCATCGCACACCGCGGCCCGGACGCACAAGGGACGTGGGCCGACGAGCGCGAGGGAGTGGCGTTCGGGCATCGGCGCCTGTCCATCCTCGATCTCTCGCCCACCGGTCGGCAACCGATGCACTCGGCGGACGGGCGGTACGTGATCACTTTCAACGGCGAGATGTACAACTACCGCGCAGTGGGCGAGGAGCTGGCCGCGCGCGGCCACCGGTTCAAGGGCACCTCGGATACCGAAGTGGTGTTGGCAGCGTTCGTCGAATGGGGGATCGAGGAGGCGCTGAGGCGCTTCGTCGGGATGTTCGCCCTCGCGCTGTGGGATCGGAGCGAGCGGCGGCTGTACCTCGCACGCGATCGGATGGGGGAGAAGCCGCTGTACTACGGCTGGTCGGGGGGGGCGTTCGTCTTCGGCTCGGAGCTGAAGGCGCTGCGCCGACACCGCGAGTGGCACGCCGAGATCGACTGCGAGGCCCTGACGCTGTTCTTCCGATATAACTACATCCCCATGCCCTATTCGATCTTTCGGGGCATCTCCAAACTCGTTCCCGGTACGTTGCTCGCCATCGAACCCCGGCACGTGGGCGAGCGGATGCTTCCTGCCCCTGTCGCCTACTGGTCGGTCCTTGAGGCCGTCGAGGCAGGCCGGCGGTCGCCGTTCGGGGGAGACGACACGGAGGCCGTGGGGGAGCTGGACGACCTTCTCCGGTCGTCGATCGCCGGTCAGATGATCTCCGACGTCCCATTGGGCGCGTTCCTCTCTGGCGGGATCGACTCCTCGACGATCGTGGCATTGATGCAGGCGCAGAGCGGGCGCCGGGTGAAGACGTTCACCGTTGGATTTCACGCAACGGACTACGACGAAGCCCGGGCGGCGAAGGCAGTCGCCGATCATCTTGGCACAGACCACACCGAGCTGTACGTGAGCCCCGAGGATGCGCGCGACGTCATCCCGCGGCTGCCGGAGCACTACGACGAGCCGTTTGCGGACTCCTCGCAGATTCCCACCCATCTCATCGCGCGCCTGGCCCGACGGCAGGTGACGGTGAGCCTGTCGGGAGACGGTGGCGACGAGGTGTTCGGAGGATACACGCGATACGCCTGGGGCCGCCTGGTGCAGCGCCTCGCCCAGGTCCTTCCGCGCCGTATCAATCGGGCGGTGTCCTGCGTGATCGAGGGAGTGCCTCCGAGCAGCTGGGATGCGGTCTACCGCTGTGTCGAGCCCCTGCTCCCGGGCACGCTCCGACAGCGCCTTCCCGGGGAGAAGCTTCACAAGCTCGCGGCCGTCCTTGGCGTGACCGGCTCGGAGGCGATCTATCGGCGACTGGTCTCCGAGTGCCCGATGCCGTCCGCTCTGGTGGTCAGCGGCGAGGAGCCGGCCTACGCTCAACGGCCACTCGTCGACGAGCGCCTCCCCTCCGGCTTCACCGAGCGAATGATGTTCCTCGACATGACGACATATCTGCCCGATGACATCCTGGTGAAGGTCGATCGCGCCAGCATGGCCGTGAGCCTCGAGGCGCGTGCCCCATTCCTCGACCATCGGGTGGTGGAGTGGGCCTGGCGACTTCCGTTGCGCTCCAAGAACCGCAACGGCGTTGGCAAGTGGATCGTCCGCCAGCTCTTGCGGCGGTACGTGCCCAGCGCGCTGGTCGAGCGGCCGAAAACAGGTTTCGCGGTGCCGATCGACACCTGGCTGCGCGGTCCCCTCCGGGAGTGGGCCGCCGGCCTCCTCGACGAGCAGCGGCTGCGGCGCGAAGGACTGCTCCATCCCGAGCCGGTTCGACACGTCTGGGGCGAGCACCTCAGCGGCCGACGAAATTTGCAGCACCACTTGTGGGCGGTGCTGATGTTCCAGGCATGGAGGGAGAGATGGGCCGCCTAGTCGTCGCCGCCCGGTGGACGCGATGAGCTCGACGCGTTCACAGCCGCGTGTCCTCCTCGTAGTCAACGCCGACTGGTACTTTTGGTCGCACCGCCTGCGGCTGGCGAAGGCCCTCCAGGCGAGCGGATGTGAGGTCGTGGTCGCGGCCGCCCCCGAGCGGGGGTACGCGAGGAAGATCGAGGAGCAAGGCTTGCGGTTTATCCCGCTGCCGCTCCTGCGGCGGTCGACCGCGATCCACCGGGAGTTGGTGACGCTGCACGCACTCTTCGCGACGTATCGCCGGGAGCGGCCCGACTTGGTTCACCACGTGACGATCAAGCCCGTGCTGTATGGATCGCTCGTCGCGAGAGCGGTCGGCATTCCCCGCGTGATCAACGCCATCCCGGGCTTGGGCTATATGTTCCTCGGCCACGGGTGGCGTGGATGGCTGCGCCGGCGCGCGGCGTCGCTCGGCTACCGCCTGGCCCTCCACGGTGACTGGGTCCGCGTCATCTTCCAGAACCCCGACGATCGCGTTCTCTTCGTCTCGCGCGGCCTCGTGCCCGAGCGCCGGGCGCTCGTCCTCCGCGGCGCCGGGGTGGACGTCGACCGATTCGGCCCCGGTCCGGAGCCCGCGGGAATCCCCGTCGTGCTCCTCGCGTCTCGGCTGCTCTGGGACAAGGGACTGCGTGAACTGATCGAGGCGACCCGCCGGCTTAAGCGCGAGCGAGTGACGTGTCGGGTGGTCCTCGTCGGAGCACCGGATCCCGAGAATCCCAAGTCGGTTCCGCCAGAGACGATCAGAGCCTGGGAGGCGGAAGGGTTGATCGAGTGGTGGGGGCTGCGCGAGGACATGCCGGAGATCCTGCGAGCCGCGAACCTCGTGGTGCTCCCCAGCTACCGAGAGGGCGTGCCGAAGATCCTCCTCGAGGCAGCCGCCTGCGGGCGCGCGATCGTTGCGACAGACGTGCCCGGGTGCCGCGAGATCGTCCGGGACGGCGAGAACGGGATGCTCGTGCCGCCGCGAGACGTTGATCGGCTGACGACGGCGATCCGGACCCTGTTGAGCGACCCTTTCCTCCGCGCCGAGATGGGGGCGCGGGGCCGGAAGATCGTGGTGGACGAGTTTTCGGACGAGCAGGTTGTCACGCAAACGCTGGCCGTCTACCGACAGTTGCTGGGCGACCGCTGGCCAGACGCCAGGGCCTGATGCTGGCCCTCGTCACCGGCGGCACTGGCGCCCTCGGTCCGGCCGTGGTCTCCCGGCTCTGTGAGGCCGGCTTCGCTGTGCGCGTTCTCAGTCGTGGATTAAGCGTCGCGGGACTGCCCGCAGACGTCGAGATCCACCATGGCGACGTCGGCGACACGGGAGCCGTGGAGGCGGCCGTCCGGGATGTGGGCGTCGTTCTCCATCTCGCGGCGCGGCTTCACGTGGAGAGCCCACGCCCGGAGCTAGTGCCGGACTACGAGCGAACCAACGTGGACGGGACAGCGGCGGTCGTCGCCGCGGCGCGTCGGTCGGGGGTGCGGAGGGTGGTCCTCTTCAGCACCATCGTCGTTTACGGAGCCGGCAACGGACGGGTCTTGACCGAGGAGACGCCGCCGCGGCCCACGAGTCTCTATGGGCGCACGAAGCTCGCCGCCGAGCAGGTGCTGCTCGAGGCCAAGCGGGAGGACGGCGAGCCGCTCGGCACCGTGCTTCGTCTCGCATCGGTGTACGGAGCACGGATGAAGGGAAACTATCGCCGCCTCGTGGAAGCGCTCGCACGACGACGATTCATCCCGATCGGTGACGGCACGAATCGTCGAACCGTCGTCCACGTCGAGGATACGGCGGTGGCGGCGGTGCTCGCCGCTTGCCATCCTAGGGCGGCGGGACGGATCTACAATGTCTCCGACGGACGCATCCACACGATCCGCGAGATCGTCACGGCGGTGTGCGAAGCACTCGGCCGGAAACCGCCCCGTCTGTCGCTCCCCTTGAAGCCGGTGCTCTCCGCGGTTTCCGCCGTTGAGGTTGGCCTCGGCCTCATCGGTCGAGGCTCCCTCATCGGCCGCATGACCATCGAGAAGTACCTGGAAGACGTTGCCGCCGACGGTCGCCTGATTCAGGCGGATCTCGGCTTCGTGCCGCGGTACGACCTCACGACCGGGTGGATGGAGACTGTGCTCGAGATGCGCCGAAGCGGGGCGATTCCGTAGAAATCCGATGCCGATCATGAGCGTTGTCGCCACGATCATCGCGGGTGCCATCGCCGCCTGCGTTACGGCCACAGCGATTCCGGTCGTGCTGGTGGCCGCGCGCAGCACGGGCGTGCTTATCGACCTCCCGAATCAGCGGTCCAGCCACCGGGAGCCGAGGATCCGTGGCGGCGGGCTCGGATTGCTCCTCGGGGTGCTGACGGGCATCGGCGTGGGCGTGTCGCTTGGATGGAGCCCAGCGCCGGTCGTCGCGGTGTTGATCGTCGCTGTCGTCTCACTGTCGATCGTGGGACTCTTTGACGACCTCTGGTCTCTTCCAGTTTGGCCGCGGCTGGCCGCCCAGGTGCTGGTCGCGACGTGGGTGGTATATGAGGCGGGAGCCATCAGTCGGCTACCGCTCCCGGCGCCGGCCGATCTGCCGCTCGGGCTTCTGGCGGTGCCCGTGTCCGTGCTGTGGCTGGTCGCCGTCACGAACTTCTTCAACTTCATGGACGGCATCGATGGGCTCGCCGGCGGCGAGGCGGCGGTCGTGGCGCTCGGAGCCATCGTCGCAGGATGGTCGGCGGACGCCTCGTTGCTCGCAGCAGTCTTGATCGGATCGACCGCGGCATTCCTGGCCTACAACTGGTGGCCCGCTCGGATATTCCTTGGCGATGCAGGGAGCATCCCGGTCGGATTCCTCCTAGCCACGCTCCCGTTTCTCGCGCCCGATGGTCGTCGTCCGCACGCGCTCTTGGCAACCGCGGTGGGGCTCGCGCTCTTCCTGCTGGATCCCATCGAGACGCTGGCCCGACAGTGGCGCCGCGGCGCGCGGCTTGGAACATCGCATCGGGATCATTGCTATCAACGTTTGATCGGTTCCGACGACTCCCACCGTGCGGTGGCGACTGCGCTCATCTGCGCGGGCCTCCTGCTGTCGCTGGCGGGAGCCGCGGCCTATCGCGTCCCCGCCGTGGCCTGGGGCGGGCCCGCTCTCGCCGCCCTGATCTATGTCATCGAGCGGTCGCTGGCGGAAGCCAGATCGCGACCGGTAAGTAACGGAAAGAGCGTCTTTTGCGATCGGCATTCCGGACAAGCGCCCTGATGAGGGGGCGACCGTACGCCGCGCCGCCTGTCGGACGGGAGCGGTGCGAAGGGGGTATCGTCGTGGACGGTCGAGATATCCGTGGCTCTCTCATATACTGGCGCGCGCGAATTGCGCGCGTGGGAATGGCCGGTCCGATTCGTTGGGGAGCTGAATCGGTGAAAGTCCTACTGAGATACCGCCGGCCTCTCGTCGTTGCCATCCACGTGCTTCTCGCGGGCCTCGTCCATTACGCCGCATTCCTTCTCCGGTTCGACGGCGAAATCCCAGCGGAGCAGGCCTATCTGCTCGTTCAAATGCTGCCATGGCTCCTGGTGATGCGTGGCATCATCTTCATGCCGTTCGGTCTCTACCACGGATTGTGGCGCTACGCGAGCATTTGGGACCTCCGCAATATCGTTGCCGGCGTGCTGACGAGTGAGCTTGTATTCTATTTTGTCGTCCGCTGGGGGCTCGGGTTCGCAGCGTATCCACGCTCGGTTTTCGTCATCGATGCTGTTCTGCTCATCGTGATGCTCGGCGGTCTTCGCCTCGCTCGTCGGATTCACCGGGAATTCGCTCATGCGGCGAAGGACAAGCGGATACTTATCTACGGGGCGGGCGATGCCGGCGAGATGATCGTCCGCGACATGCGGCACAACCCCCTTTACGAGTTCGAGCCGATCGGATTCATCGACGATGATGCCACAAAGATGGGGCAGCGCATCCACGGTGTGAAAGTGCTGGGAACTCGCCAAGCGCTCGGGCGTGTTGTCGCGGGCGAGAGACCGGACGCAGTGCTGTTGGCGATGCCAAGTGCCGAGGCGGCCACTATCCGTTCCATCGTGCGAACGCTCGAACCGCTCCGTGTCGCGATTCAGACCTTGCCGAACCTTCGCGATGTTTTTGATGGTAAGCTAACGATCACCCAAATCCGGAGATTGTCGGTGGAGGATCTTTTGGAGCGAGCTCCTGTGGATCTCGACGTTGGAACAGTTCGGCACCTCATCGGGGGCAAACGGGTCTTGGTGAGTGGTGCCGGGGGAACCATTGGGTCCGAACTGTCGCGTCAGATTGCCGCGCTCGGTCCTGCGGCACTCGTGCTCCTGGACCGCTACGAGAACGGTCTCTACGGCGTGATCACGGAGCTGTCCCGTCAACATCCCGGGAGTCCCGTCGAGGGCGTGATCGGCGACGTCGCCGACGCCGAGCGCGTGGCTCTGTTGCTCAGGGAGCGTCGACCTGAGATCATCTTTCATGCCGCCGCGCACAAGCACGTACCGCTGATGGAGCTGAACGCCTGTGAGGCGGTGAAGAACAACGTGCGGGGGACGCGGATCTTGGCGGAGGCAGCGCTCGCGTCTGCAGTCGAGCGATTTATCTTGATCTCAACCGATAAAGCGGTAAATCCATCGAGTGTGATGGGGGCAACGAAGCGGGTTAGCGAGTTCATCGTCCAGAGTATGAACGGGCGGGGTGGGGGGACCTTCGCTGCAGTACGGTTCGGAAATGTTCTCGGCAGCAACGGTAGTGTCGTTCCGCACTTCTTAGAGCAGATCAAGGCCGGCGGGCCGGTGACCGTTACGCATGCGGAAATGCGACGGTATTTCATGCTGATTCCGGAGGCAGTTCATCTCGTGTTGCAAGGCGCGGCGCTAGCGCAAGGTGGAGACATCTTTGTGCTTGATATGGGGGAGCAACTGAAAGTCTTGGATTTGGCGCGGAACCTCATCCGGTTGTCGGGATTCGTACCGGAGGAGGAGATCCCCATCACCTTCGTCGGCGTCCGGCCCGGAGAGAAGCTCTACGAAGAGTTGATCGGCAAGGATGAGACAGCAGAGGCAGTCTCCGGCCAGAAGATTCTCCGGGTGAACTCGAGCATAGTCCTGGATCGATCGCTCCTCAGGGGTCAAGTGGCCGAGCTTGAGCGACTGGCGGCAGCGAGTGCGGCAGCCGCCGTCGTCAAGAAGCTCTGCGAGCTGGTGCCAACCTATCAGCCGAGCGGGGAATTCCATGCGTGAATCGCGTGAAGGAAGCCAGGAAGAACTCCGACGCTCGATTGACAACGACGAGGTCAACCTGCTGGAGTACGCACGCGTCGTTTGGCGCCATCGGTGGCTAATCACCTCGGTATGCGTTGTCGTGACGGCAGCGACATTCGCCTTCACCATCCGACTCCCGAAGATTTACGAATCGACCATCAGTTTCGTTGCACCGAGAGAGGGTGGCGGTGGCGGGTTCATCGGGACTCTCGCAGGGGCGGGACTGCTGCAGCAGTTCGCCGCGCCTTCGATCCCCTCGTTTGCCCCGAACCGTGATGTTCTCGTCAGCGTGCTCAAGAGTCGCACTGTCGCGCAGGCGGTCGTCGAGCGCTTCAGGCTGCAGGAGCGCTACGGGTCACGGTACCTTGAGGATGCAATCAAGGCGCTGCGGACTGCGACGACCGTGTCGATTTCCAAAGAAGGGGTTATTTCTGTCACGTTCGAGGACCCCGATCCGCGCTTTGCTGCGGATGTCGCGAATTACTATGCGGAGCAGTTGGACCGGCTGGTGGCCCAGTACGGCCTCGGCGAGGCGGGTCGCCAACGGAACTTCCTTACGGGGCAATTGGCGCGAGCAAAAGCCGACCTCGATGGAGGCGAGGAGGCGCTTCGGCGGTTCCAAGAGCAGAACCGTGCAATCGTCCTCCAGGAACAGACGAAGGGTGCTATCGAGGCGGCCGCGCGACTCAAGGGAGAGATCCTTGCGGCGGAGGTTCAGCGGCAAGTGTTGCGGAACTTCGCCACGGATGCCAACCCCGAAGTGATCGCTCTTCAGCTCCGGATCGACGAGATGAATCGTCAGTTGGCCCAGATGCAGTATGGCGACGGCGCATCTCGCGAGCTTGGACATCGCCGGGAGAGGCGGGACTTCTCGGTTCCGTTCGCGCAGGTACCGGGTGTTGGTCTAGAGCTGACGCGCTTGACCCGGGATGTCAAGGTGCAGGAGACGCTCGTGCTCCTTCTGACTCAGCAGCTGGAGCAGACGAAGATTGCTGAGGCGAAGGACCTCCCGATCGTGCAGGTGCTCGATCGTGCGGTACCGGCCGAGCGCCACGCCAAGCCGCGTCTGAGGCTCCGACTCGGCGTCGCTGCGCTCGCAAGCTTCGCGGGCTCGGTCGTCATTGCGGCCATGCTCGACTCCTTCCAGCGGAGAAGGAAGCGAGCAACCCGATGAGGGCTTCGTCCGCCGCGGGCGACGGCGTGATCGTCGTCGGCGCTTGCTGTGCGGTGCTACAGAATCCGCCGGCCTATGCCATCGGGCGTGTCGCTGCTGTTCGCGGGTGTCGACAAACAAGACGAAGCTTTTCGCGTAGCGGGGTCTGATGGCGGAGTAGTGGAGGCGGAGGGCCTTAGGGACGCATCCGTTGGACCGATCGCTTTGGCTCGTGTTGGTGAGGCGAGTAAGTATGGCTGGGATGACACCTGCTGCAACATCAACTTCGTTCTGAAATGGGCTGCGAGTTCGGGCTTGGCTGGAGGGCAGCTTATCGGGCTGTCCAGGACTCACTGACGATGATGGCTTTGACCACGTGCTCCGCCTTGGGCTCACTCGTTCCTTCCGCTGAGAGCTTGTGAACAAATCCAAAGATACGATGGCGGAGCAGCGGGCGCCGCATCGTAGACTCGGCGTATGAACGACACCCTGTTCCCGCTACCGTCGGCGGATGCGCCCCGTGACGAAGCAGTGGTGAAGGCCACGCCGCGCCTGCAGCAGCCCAATCGCGCGCAGGTCGAGTTGCGGCCAGTGGATCTCGAGGGGTTGTTGCCGCCGGACCATCGGGCGCGGGTGGTGTGGGAGTTTGTCGAGGGGCTCGATCTCAGCCCGCTGTACGCCGAGATCAAGGCGGTAGAAGGCCATGCCGGGCGCCCCGATCGACCCGGCCATGCTGACGGCGCTGTGGCTGTACGCGACGGTCGAGGGGGTGGGCAGTGCGCGGGCGCTCGCGCGGCTGTGCGAGGAGCATGACGCCTACCGGTGGATTTGTGGGGGCGTGTCGGTGAACTACCACACCCTGGCGGACTTCCGCGTGGCACCCGTGGAGTATCTGGACGGGATGTTGACGAGTAGCGTGGCGGCTCTGATGGCCGAGGGGCTGGTGACGGTGACGCGGGTGGCGCAGGACGGCGTTCGGGTGCGGGCGAGCGCGGCGGCGGCGTCGTTTCGGCGGCAAGAGCGGCTGGAGGGGTATCTGGCCGCGGCGACGGCGCAGGTGGAGGCGTTGCGGCGCGAGCTGCACGAGGATGCGGGGGGCGACCTCGCGGCGGCAGGCGGCGGCGCGCCCGCGGGCCGCGGAGGAGCGCCAGCAACGAGTGGGGCGCGCGCTGGCGCAGTTGCCGGAGGTCGAAGCGAAGAAGAAGAGCGCGGAGGAGAAGGGCAAAGCGCGCGTGTCGACGACCGACCCCGACGCGCGGGTAATGAAGATGGCCGATGGCGGGTTTCGGCCGGCGGTCAACGGGCAGTTTGTGACGGACACAGCTGCGCAGGTCATCGTGGGTGTGGAGGCGAGCAACGCGGGGAGCGATCTGGGGCAGTTGGCGCCGCTGGTCGCGCAGGTGCAGGCCCACTACGGGCAGGCGCCGGCGGAGGGGCTGGCGGCCGGCGGCGACATCAAACTCGAGGACCTGGTGACGGTGGGCTGCACGGTGTACGCGCCGGTGCCGCAGCCACGCGATCCCGCGCGTGCTCCATACCAGCGGCGCCCCGGCGACCCCGAAGCCATAGCGCAGTGGCGCGAGCGGATGGGGACCGAGGCCGCGAAGGTGATTTACAAAGAACGCGCCGCGACGAGCGAGTGCGTCAATGCCCTGGCGCGCAATCGCGGCCTGCGGCACTTCGTGGTGCGCGGAGTCAAGAAAGCCACGGCGGTGCTCCTCTGGTTCGCGCTCGCCCACAACCTCATGCGGGCGGTGGCGCTGCGGCGTGCGGCGGGGTGCGTGCCGGCATGACCCCGGTGCGTGCTCACGATTTCTTCACAGGCCCCCCGGGGCCACATTCCCCACCCCGCTCCGCGCCGCGCCCGGCCCCGACCCGCTCATGACCACATCCTGCGGATCCCGCTGTTTGTTGCCGCCTCCCCGACCACGATTCGTTGACAGGCTCTGAGTTCGTCACGCCCAACGTGGGGAGGAAAGGCTAAGGATTTGCCGAGAGTTGGCGTTTGGCTGGTCGGCGTGCAGGGGAGCCTTGCGTCCTCCGTCGCCCCCTCCCAGGATGTTGAGCCGCTGGTGGGTCGTGACAGCCTCTGGTGGGGACCGGGGCTGCATGGCTCGCTGATTCTCGCCAACAACACGCCGCCCCTCGACCAGGTCCGGATCGGCGCGGCCGAGCCGTTCATCCTGCCCTGGATCGGCCAGTGGGTGGGGCCGACGAAGCTCTTGTTCTTCCTCGCCCAGATCGAGCACTACCCGCAGGACCCCCATACGAAGCTGGCCGGGATGCGCGCGACCATCGCGCCGTTCTCGTTTCTGGAGCTGGGGATCAGCCGGACGCTCCAGTTCGACGGCGACAACCGCCCCCGGCTGGACCTTGAGGGTTACCCTCGCGACATCTTCTTTCCCGCGGCCGGTGACGACCGGATCCGGCAGCCGCAGTTCCGGAACAACAACCTGTTCGCGATCGACGGGGACCTCCGGCTCAGGAACGTTCGGCGAGTTCGGGTGGGACGACACCTGCTGCGACAGCAACTTCATCCCGCTCCGCGACGCGATCTCCCAGCTAGTGCTAGTCGGGGTTCACGCGATCGGTCTGTTCGGCCGGGATAGCCTGGACGCCCGCCTCGAGTACGCCGCGACCTCGGGTCTGACGTTCACGCACGACCAGTTCACCGACGGCTACGTGTCGGCGAGGCGAGTCATCTCGCACTTCATCGGTACGGACGGTCGGGACATCTATACGAGACTGACCGATCGCATCACCCCGAACCTGATGCTCGGCTTGGAGCTGGACCGGGCCATCATCGGGAGCACCGTCAAGAACTTTGCCGGGCCGAAGGAGCGGCGATTCGGGGGCGGAGTCGATATCTCGTATCGCTTCTGGGACCGGTATTCACTCTTCGTCCAGTATCAGCTCATGGATGTGGAGAACCGAAATTTCCGGCCGGGCGACGACGGTCTCGATCACCTCCTTCGCTTCGAGCTCACGCGCTCGTTCCGCTGACCTCCTGGCCCTCCTTGGGCTCGGGCTGCTCGTCCTAGTGGTCGGCCTCGGGGTCTCCTTCCTCGATCCTGACGAGGGCCTCTACGCGGACGTCGCGGCGGCCATGGAGAAGGGAGGCGACTGGGTGCTGCCGCGCTTCGATGGCTTGCCGTATCTCGAGAAGCCGCCGCTCTACTTTTGGCTGGGGACGCTTGCCCTCGGCACCGGGCTGGCTGCGGAATGGGCGCTGCGCGGTTGGTCGGCCCTGGCGGCGCTCGGGACCGCCCTCCTCACGTGGCGGATCGGCGGGCGGCCCTACCGGGCGCGGGCCCGCCGGGCTG
>OBEQ012287381.1_pt1 | contig 26289 bp, 22 predicted proteins | sample 1670901 | NCBI WGS metagenome assembly OBEQ01 (sample SAMEA104232315, study PRJEB22302) | groundwater metagenome | biome: forest; feature: aquifer; material: groundwater | place: USA | collected 2011-08-07 | depth 5.4 m | reverse complement strand
CTCGGGTATTTCCAGGTAATAGCTGAACCGGTTTCAATCTGGGTCCAGGAAATTTTTGAATTTACACCTTGGCATTTACCACGTTTGGTCACAAAGTTGTAAATTCCGCCTTTACCATTTTTGTCGCCAGGATACCAGTTTTGGACGGTGGAGTACTTGATCTGGGCGTTATCTAAGGCTACGAGTTCTACCACCGCGGCGTGGAGTTGATTCTCGTCGCGCATGGGCGCCGTACAGCCTTCCAAATAACTGACCGAGGCGCCGGCTTCGGCGATAATCAGGGTTCGTTCAAACTGGCCGGTGTTGGCGCTGTTAATACGGAAATAGGTGGAAAGTTCCATGGGGCAGCGTACGCCCTTGGGAATGAAGCAGAATGATCCATCGCTAAAAACAGCCGAATTGAGCGTGGCAAAGAAGTTATCGGTATAGGGGACAACTGACCCCAGATATTGCTGGACTAAATCAGGGTGATTTTTTACCGCATCAGAAAACGAGCAGAAAATAATTCCCATTTCACCTAGCTTGGCCTTGAAGGTAGTCGCCACCGAGACGCTATCGAAAACTGCATCCACGGCCACACCGGCGAGTTTGGCTCGCTCTTGGAGAGGAACACCGAGCTTTTCAAAGGTAGCCAGAAGTTCCGGATCCACTTCATCCAAACTCTTTGGGGCATTTTTAGGAGACTTAGGGGAAGAAAAGTAGATAATTTTTTGGTAATCAATCGTGGGGAATGTCACATTCTGCCAGGTCGGCTGGGTCATAGTCAGCCAGTGTCGGTAAGCTTTCAGGCGCCATTGGAGCATGAAGTCGGGCTCGCCCTTCTTAGCCGAAATCAGCCGAATAACATCCTCTGAAAGTCCGGGTGGAATTGAATCCGACTCAATCGCCGAGGTAAATCCGTAAGGATATTCTTTGGAGATAATCTCCTGCGGCGTTTTTACATCATCTGCCATACAACACCTCGTTTTTAAAAGACTGGTTGGAGTATAGCACAACCAGAAGGCGGTTGAAATTAATTTGGATTTCTGTTAAAATACTCCATGAAGGAAAAGCGGAAATATGCCGACAGGAGAGAGGAACTTATTCTTGCGGTTGCAAAAAGGCGTCGCAGAATTAAGGAAATGTCGATTGTATACAAAGGTGGCAAATGTAAGGTTTGTGGCTATAAAAAGTATCAAGGCGCGTTAGACCTACATCACATTGATCCGAAAACTAAGGATTTCGGGATTGGCGATAAGGGATACACACGCTCATGGGAAAGAGTTAAGATTGAGTTAGATAAATGCATCTTGGTGTGTGCAAATTGTCATAGAGAAATCGAAGCAGGTCTTATAAAAATCTAAACTATAAAGTTCCGGGATAGCTCAATGGTAGAGCGGCGCGCTGTGAAATAACGCAGCTTCGATGAGAAATCCTCGGATGAACTTTTCGGGATAACGGTGAAGCCCTACTTATTTTTTGAGAGGGTAATACCGTGGGAACCTTTCCTTGGTTGACGAGGGCATCGCCCTCCGAAGCTTTAGCGAAGGAGGGGGCACCGTAGAGACTAGATACCGAAGCGCCTAAACCGAAAGGTATGGCGAAGATATAGTCCACGCCAATAGTAATATTGGATCAAGTGTAACGCGATGGTTCCAGGTTCGAGTCCTGGTCCCGGAGGCGGCCATTCTGGTGTGTTCAGACCCGTCTCTGTCCTCAACTCGATCAAAATCCCAGATCGCTGGGATTTTGATTTTCGCAGTTCCGTGTCAGAATTTATTTTTGTCCAATTTTGGCCTACCGGCAACGGGTCTCGCACCACCTACCCGGCATTATCATCCAGACTTTTTTTATGTTGGCTTAGAAATACAATAATTGCTATATATAAAACAATTAATAATCCTGCCCCGACTAACCATGACTGATATGTCGGTTGTCTAATCGAAAAAGGCAGCTCAAAGTTATCTAAAACATCCGTATTGTAACGGGTATTCATATGCAGGATATAATTTCCCGCGGGTAGATTGAGATCGGTAAACTTTTTTGTAAAAACGCCCTCTGTTTCCACCACCATGCTTTCGTTGTAGCTGGCCAGTACTCTGTCATTAATATCTGTAATTGAAAAAACCATATCTACCGGCGTTGGCACCGAGCCGAAAGTTTGAAATATTGCTCTGGCAATAAGTTGATTAGTGTAGGCAAGCACATTATTTTCCAGTTCAAGACGTATATCAAAGAGACTTGGCAAGACAGGTTTATTAGAAGAAAGTCCATTTACTTTTATTTCAGCATCCTTGGACCCTTTGAACGTATTTGAGTTTTCCTTATTGAGAATAAAGGAATTACTGCTGATTTTTATTTCGGCGAGTCCTTTATCGGTAGCAATAAAATCGATGGTTCCCAGAAGCATCCGGCCGGAAAATCCACCCTCATATCCGGCAGTTTCGTTTAATATTCCCAGGCCATTATCTATAAAATTATAACTTTCCCCCGGAACAGGCACCCAGCCTGGAGCCAAGGTAAAAGATTTAGCCCAGATCAGCTCTCTTGAAAAATTAAGATTAGCTTCAGCAATAACGGCCGATTCGTTTTGAGAATTAACATAAATCGGAACTCGGACAGTATCTCCAATCAGAGCACCGGAAATATCGTCAAACTCAAATGAGGCAGCATGAACAGATGCGCAAAATACAAAAGTCAAAATGGACAATAGGCCTAATTGTAACTTCATTTTTTTCATTCTATAGGTAAAGTAATATAGAAAGTTGTACCGATATTCTCTTCCGACTCGAACCAAATCTTGCCCAGGCATTCTTCTATCATCCGCTTGGCAAAATATAGTCCCAGGCCAGTACCCATATGGTTTGAAGAGTCGGCATTGCCTGCCCTGAAGTAAGGAGAAAATATTTTGTCCTTATCTTTCCCCGGAATACCGATGCCATTATCTGAAATGGTAATTAGGCAATGGCCTTCTTTTTTTTGACAGCCGGCAATGATACTGCCTCCGAAATTAGAATATTTTATTGCGTTCATTATGATATTCGATAGTGCGCGCCTTATCTTCTCCCGATCGCAATATACTTTGCAATCATCCGTAGATTTATTGTCCAGAACCAGTTCAATATCTTTAACTCTCGCGGAAAGTTTAAATGAGGATATTACTCCGGAAATTAATTCTTCGAGATTCACTCGTGATAAATTAAGTTTTAAATTTCCATTACCCAATATAATAAATTCCCGCATGTCTTTTATGGTCTGCGATAAATTGACGGATGCTAGTTTCACTAAATTTATATTTTCTAAAATTACCGGCTCCCGCCTTATTTCTTCCCGGGCAGCAAGCTTGTCAACAACAAATGCCAAACTGGAAAGAAAAGGTTCGAGTTCATAGGAAATCATCGAGATAAATTGAGATTTTAACTCAATGGCTTCCCGCTCTTTTTTATAGCGCTGATAGCTGGTTACAAATACGAAAAAAAGAAGCAGAATAAACAGAGTCGGTGTAATTACGGCAAATGCGATCCGTTTCCGGTACTCTGAAGCGTTGATATCGATGCCCAACACAGCTATAGTTTTGCCGGTAGCAGGACTGATTATCGGGGTAAAAGCCGAGACCCATTCGCCCCAACGATCTGACAGCGGGCCTTCAAAGCGCGGCTGGCCGGTTTTAAACACCTCCCGAAAGACCAGACTCGCTTCAGTATAAATCTGTCCCGGCGGCGAATAAGAAGAAGAATTTTCCGGTTCGCTGTCGGCATAAAAAAAGACGCCTTTGTCATTCTCTCCCGTAAGATAAATGAATCTTACATCATTTTGATTCGCCCTAATTTTTTCAAGATTTTGTTTTAAACTGATATAAAAAGGGTTTTTAACATCCGATTCGTCTACCCGCAGGAATGATATCTCTCTGGAGTCAATGGAAAGGGCAAGATTTTCAACCCGATCAATCAGTGAGCGTTCTTCTATGGCTTCGGCTCCGCGATAGGCGGAAATGCCGACAACAAAAATCCCGGCCAAACTTAGGATGGCAGCCAAAACAAATAATACGGACGGGTAATTAGTTTTTTGTTGCATGGCGGTTAGCTGATATTATCTGGATAATAACCAATACCGCGACAAGCAGCATGGCTCCGATCAGTATGAAAAAATATGTAACTATCTGGTCCTGTCCCTTGGTTACTTTGAACGTGGCCGAAACTTCCTTATGCAAATCAGAGTAATCGGTAACAATCACTTGCAGATTATAAGTCCCGCTTTGAGTGCTCTTGGGAACGACAATATAGTCCAAAAATGAAATCTGCGTTTCCACCGCCCGCAGAACTTTTTCACTGGCAATTATTTCTCCATTTCCCGGCGTTCCGGCCGGATCCGGTTTAATGATCTGGTATTCCAGTCGCAGGTCTTTCCGCTGGGGGTTTTCAGGATATTTTATTTCTACTTCAAAGTAGAGCCGGTCCCCGCCACTGACCTCAGTTGATTGGTCGCTTATTCGGGCCGAGATTGATATGGCCTGGGCCGGAAATGGCAATAAAAAAGAGATACAGCCAAATGCCAAAAACAGAGAAAATGTTATTTTAGCGAGCGAGGAGCAAAAATGGAAATTTATTTCCATTTTGTCCGAGCGAAGGTAAAAGAAGTGAATACTCCGTTGCTTGCAGCGTATCAAGAGGCGAAGCCGCCTCTTGATACCTCGCGGCAAGCCGCGAGGAGGATTCATTTTATAAAGCTTGGGGATCATCGGTGCGTATGAGATACTTCATGACAAAAAGATATAAAATACCGACCTCAATAATCTTGAAGAAAGTTCTCATTAAATCTATATATGGCATATAGACCACCATACTGAAGACATCCAAGAGAAGATGAACAGACAAGGCGCTGACAAGAATGAAAAATAAGGCATGAGGAACAATAACCCAGCGCCTCCGGGCCAGTTGTACAAGCAATATTATGATTGTAAGAACAATGGGCGCATGAATAAAAAGCTGGTACCACATTTGATCAACATCTGTGAAATATGCTGACATAAGCCAGCCAGCCGTAAGAAGCGAAATTGCAAGTAATATCAAAATATCGTGCCGTTTTTCTCTGCGCTTGCACCTCGTTAGAAATTCGACCAATACAATACCTGCCAGCACAATAAGAATGGGGTGCTGGATAAATTCTCCCGCTAATATAAAAGGCTGGGTAATTATCATGATTGGCGATTATTAATAATGCGGACAAGAATAATTAAAAGCCACAAATAGCAAAGGAAAAATGCCAAATCAAGCAAAAACCACCAAAAAGTAAAGTACATCTGGTAAAAGACATAAGCGCCAAGTACGTTGACTGAAATCGCCCACATAAAAAACGGCATAAAGGGGGCGACAGTTTTTTGTTCCCGGATATTTATGCTCATACGCCAAAGGACAATGATCGAATATCCTATCGGCAGTACAGTTCTGATGATTGGATTAATGATCATTTGATTTTCTAAAAAGAATATTAAAGCCAAAAAGAAAAACGATTAAACCTACAAATTCAGCAAGAATAAATAAGAAGAACCATTGGCCTATTACTGGCGCAAGTTCAGGATAAACTTGTATATACTTTTTTAACGGAAGCTCCAAAAAATTTTCAATAACAATTAAACTCAGTCCCTTAATCATCAGGTTTTTTGCTCTGTCCGGCGCAAAATATCGCCAAATAACAAAAAGCACTGTTGCAGTTATGCTGAAAATCATGGTGCTGGAAAACTCATTTTGAAAGTCGACTGCATACCACAAGCCAGTAAACATATATGCCCATACTACAAGAGAACAGCTTGTGAAAAGAAGAATCGTAAGAAAAATAAACAAGATTCTGTCGTAAGATAATTTATTATTGTTTTCCATAAACGACAAAAAGATAAAAAATCATGATCACAAGAAAATGTAAGATTATAAGGGCGGCGATAGTTCCAATATTCGCCGGATCCTGCCAAAATAGTTTTTCTGCTGGCTTGGCTGAAACCGCCGCCATAACCCAAAAGTACCGGCTGCCATGATCAGGTCCCGATACTTTGTTGGAACTATTATAAAAAGCAAAATTGCTTTCAGTCGGATAGATCCGCCAAAATGTAAATACTGATTTATCGGTTTCAAAACGATCTACTGCGGCATCAGTGAGAATATTTGCCGGTATTGCCGTAAAATCTCGGTAAAAATTAGCATTGCTGCCTGCCTGACCGCCGGATGGATTAAAAAGTTTTTCCCTGGCACGGTTGGGATTGGCAAGATATGACCCGTCGCTTTCTAATAAATACACTAACTCATCGGGCCGGCTTAACCGTCTTATTTCCTCTAAAAAGTAGTTGGCTTCAATAACGGAAATAAGAGTACCGCCTCCGTTGCGCAATGCGGCATAAAAAATAACCGGAGAGTTTTTATACGATTCGAGAGGGGAAATATATATTTCCTTCTGATCAAGCAGTTTTGCCTTACCAGATATCTTTTGTACTGATAAGGGCAAGGCACAGTTTCCGTCTGAATTTAGGTTTTTTGAATTATTAAATTGGAACTCACAGATGCCATCAGCGCGAAGTCCGATCAATTCTTTATATACTTTGCTGTTTTGAATAAAATCGCGAAGATCGTTTTCATTTGTAAGAGTTTTTAAAAAGAGCAGGTCCTTGCCGGCGCTGCCGGGAAAATCATTCATGGCGGTAAATGTCGTCTGAAGCCGCTGGTCAATAGCGTTGAGAACGGCGGCTTTTTTAAGATTTTCCACTTCTTTATATTGACCCGAGGCCACAATAACAGAAAAAACAGCCGACAGGATCATCAACGCCAAGGCCAGCACAAATATCAGATGCCGGCCCTTAAATATTTTCATGGTCTTTTTTCCTCCTCTTCAGCCAAAGCCATAGAAATACTATTGCCAAAACTAATCCTCCGATAAGATAGGCTACCCAATAAGAAGGCGATATCTGTGAGACGACGGTAAAAGCCGCTTGGAAATCATCTTCAACGGTGTTGTTATATTTTGTATGAAGCTTAAGAGTATACGCGCCCGGCGCAAGTTGCTGCGCGTTGATAAAGCGCTTAACGAAAAGTGCCTGTGTTTGAACAGTGGTACTATCGGTGCTTTTCCAAAGTTCTTTGCCGGATAAATCAATAATTGAGAATGTCATATCAACCGGTGTTGGTTCGCGGCCAAAGCTGGTAAATTCAACCCGGGCAACAAGATCGGCAATACGCGCTACCTTATCTCGATCAAGCAATAGCCGGATATCAAAAATAAATTTCGGCGCTTCTTCTTTACCTGGTATCGTTTCTCCCGGAGCCGGCGTCGGCGCAGAAGGAAAAATCCTTAAAATAGGCGGTAAAACAGCAACTCCCGACGGCGGCAAAGTTTGAGCTCCGGAACTCTCAAGAGACAAACTGAAAATTCCGAAAAGGGTCAGGTGGTCGACGGAAAAAATCGCTTTGTTTTGGGAAAAAACGACATTAGGCACCAAAATCCATAAATTTTGAATATTATCGAAATAATAAACTCCCAAATCTGGCCTGTTTTGAAGCTGTTCTGGAATTATTAAGGTAATGGTAATCGGTCTTAATAAATTTTTAACCAAATTATTGCTGCCGTCGCGGGCAGTAATATTGAACAAGGCACCGCCAACCACGGATACATTGGGAACGGCTATCGAAGCATTAACCGACTGCTCGGAAATTTCAATGGTTGTCTGGCTGGAAAATGTCCCTGTCGGCACTTCTATTTTGGCCGCTCTCCCCCCGGAAAGATCCTGGATTAATGTTCCATATTGGGCCGGATATATCTTCAAAGGAGTATTGCTTGAATCAACATTTAGGGGGATTGGCTGTCCATCCGGACTTAAGGCAAAGGCTCCGCCACCACCGCTCCCTCCTCCACCGCCCACTGTTGTGGCTCCGGCAACACTACCGACGGTACGAAATGACGAAGGACGAAAATCTGTCCGGACATCACAGTTTGTACAATCAAAATTTAAAGAACCAACGATAGAACCGCTGGCTGTTCCGGTAAATTTACCGGATGAATTAATGGATGCGCCCGAAAAATTTATCCAACCAAGACTCGAACCCCATGCATATCCAGAAAGCGTTCCATTGGCGGCGGCGGTTATTCCGCCGTTTGTCGGGGCCATATTTATCCAACCATGAGTGCTTGACCAGGCATAACCGGTAATAGCAGAATCCGTAACATGAATATTACCGTTGGCAAGGCCGAAATTTACCCAACCGACCCGATTGCTCCAGGCATAACCGGCATTCCCGCCGGTTACTATTGTTCCGTCGGTTTCACTCGCACGCGCTAAAGGCGCGGCGAGGATGTAAAATGAAAATATTAAAATTCCTAGTGAAGCGAAGTTTATACTATGGGGTAATTTTGATTTTTGCATTTTGATTTTTAAATTATGGTCATTATCTGCCGAGAATAACCATCACATCAGCTGCCGTCGTTTCTTCTCCTTGCGGCATTTGGGTTGCAACTTCGCCGTTTAATTCTGCGGCAAGCGAACTTGCCAATTTGTTTTTGCTTGCATCGGTTGTGCTACTGAAAATGATAGTTTTCGCATAATCCTTTTTAGCTGCATCGCCGACCTTGATGACCGAATAACCGGTCTGGCCGTTGATTTGATCGGCCACAGTTGATGCGTATCCTGTTTTACCGGTGCCATTCCTTACTTCTACCGATAACACTACTTCGTTTTGGGTATTTGGATTTTGTCCGCCAGCCGGCGAATTAGAATTTGTTTGGTATCTGGGATTTGTAATTTGGTCATTGCCAGCCACAGTTGCAGACGGTTGCTGAATGGGTCCGACATTGACTATCATATCCCGCGACGGAGAGTAAATTATTGCTTTTAAGCTTCTTGGGAAAAGCAGAAGCTGATCTCCGTTCTTGGCGCCGGCAAAGAACGCCTGCTGTTTAATAAGCGCTCCGGCATCAGTTACGGTAGCCAATACCGGTTGGTCGCCTTGGGGTAAAAGTATATGCCTGGAGATTGAAGAAACTGCCTTATTCAAATCTTTTTGGGCTCGTTCAGCGTCAGTCAGATTGAAGTACTTTTGATAAACCCCGTAGCTGACTGCCGCAAAAACGAGGATCATGATTAGCGCTGTCATTTTCTTTCTTTTAGGAAAACTGGCGGATGGTTCATTTTCGTTTTCTGCAAAAAGATTTTTTGTTTTCAGTTGAAATAATTTTTTTAACATTTTTTAATCCGGCTGGAGACTGTAAACTCCCTCCTGTTTATTTACAAATTTACATGTCTCCAGCCGAAGTGATAACAATTATATTTAGCCGTTATTGATTACCGACAGTCTCCGTTGCCTGATTTTGAGGTGATACGGCCGGAGCTTCTAGAGTAGGTTCCTGGGTAGGTTCAGGGGTTAGTTTTGGACTAGATTCCGGGGTTGTTTCAGGGATTAACTCCGGAGTAGATTCTGGAGTCAGTTCCAGGCTAGGTTCCGGGGTTTGACTTGGACTCAAGGTTGGGCTTGGACTAGGAGTCGCCGGTGTCAAAACTTTAGCCCCCTCCAGATTTTTCAAAGCATCCCCGGTTACGCACACCTGTTGGCCGTTTGTATCAGTCAAACATAGCTCATCAGCCGTTAGCCGTCTCCAGCCGTTATCAAGGACAGTGAAGAAAGAATCAACCTTAGCTGAAAGTTCCTGAATCGCTTTTACAATCAAGGGGATAAAATTATTGTAAGCCAGCGATTTCTTTCCGGTTATTTCATCCGTAAAGACAAGGTATGGGAAAAGTTTTTCTACATCCTGGGCAATAAAGCCTATATGTGACCCGCGCCTGCCATCCGTTTCTTGTCCTACTTGAGATTTCCAGTCAAAATTTACTGGATTAAGCTTCAAGACATCGGAAAGAGTAGAATCGAGAGTCATAATATTGGTTTTCAAAGAAGCGTCGGATGAACATATAAGAGCGGTGTTAGTCGGATCAATATCGCAAGAACCGTTAGTATCGGTGAAACGGGCAACTTTACCGTCAGCAGACCTTGTTACTTCAAGAGAAATGTTGTTGCTGGCTGTCACCGTCGTAAACCTCACAATCACCACACCAGATCCTCCGGCTCCGCTAGTGGTATTAACTGCTGGTGTATTGCCATCACCATAACCGCCTCCACCACAGCCTCTGTTAGCGAGACCGCTTGTTACTCCGGCATCGGCAAATCCACCGCCGTTGCCGCCACAGCTTGAACCACCTGCGCCGCCAACATTGGCCGCGCTGGTTGCTCCCCAGCGTCCGCCGCCTCCGCCGGCACCATAGAGTACTGATGAACCGGCGATAGTTGAGGCAAGACCTGTGCCTCCTGCTCCACCGTTGTTCGTATCGCTTGCGCCTCCTGAACCTGTGGCGTTGCCTCCTGCGCCTCCAGCGCCACCGCCACCGCCACCATTGCCGGCGAGGCCGCTGGATGTGCCCGTACCGCCGTTCCCTCCAGTTCCATTGCCGGTACCCCCAACGCCGGCGGTACGACCGCCACCGCCACCGCCGCCAGAACCGTTTGTCGCACGACCATTGCCGCCAGTATTGGCGCCGGTGTTATATCCCGCACCGCCTGTGCCACCGCCACCTGCGGTGATAGTACCGAATATTGAGTCGGCACCAACGTTGCCTGCCGTACTAGCAGTTGAGACTGCAGCACCTCCGATACCCACAGTGATACTCACGGGGGTGCCTGGCGTAACCGTGTATGAAGAGTTTTCAATTACGCCCCCGCCTGCGCCACCACCACCATGCTGTGCGCCTCCTGATGCACCGCCACCAACTACGAGAACGCGGACATTGGTAACTCCTGTTGGGGGTGTAAAGGTGCTAGCGCCGTTTGCGGTGTATGTGATAATCGTTTCGGAACCGGCGGTAGTGACTGCGCCATTGCCGGAGTTGAGGTTAGGGTTAGTTTGAGTTGTAAAGGTGCTTGCTCCTATGGCAACTTGACCGGTTGCATAGTAAATATTGCTTCCGGAAGTCGTCCACTGGCTTGCGCTGCTAGAAGCCCAATTGAGTATGCCGGCTCCATTAGTTGTCAGGACCTGCCCATTATTGCCATCTGCTCCGGGCAACGTCCATACTGTTGAAGTGGCCAGATCTGTATAAGGAGCCTGGAATGCGAGATAGTTTGATCCCGTAGTCGGGGTTAGATCAATAAACGACGGTTCGTTAAACCGCAGCTGTTTTCTATCGCTTGCCCCTCCAGTCCCTGATGAAAGAATCTTTGTATCCGCCATCATATTGATGCCAAGGCCTGATAAGACGATTGATCCTGTGTTGCCTGTGCCTCCGATTAAGTTAATACCACCGTTCCCATTTGATCTTATTTCAAGCGAGCCGTTTGTCGCGACATTATTAATTATCGCATTTGCCGTGTTAAATGAGAGATTGCCTGTTGGCGCATTTGTGCCGATGCCGATCTTCCTGTTTACTGTTAAGGCACCCGCAAAACTTGAAGTCGCGGTATCAGAAACGGCAATGGCGCTGCTGAAAGTTTTCGCTCCAGCAAATGTCTGTGCACCGGTTGAAACGAGACCACGAGCCGTAGCCGATGAATCCGGCAAATTAAATGTATGAACCGAACCGCTTGAAACAACATTGAAATTAGTTCCGGAAGTTCCGGTGTTGAAAGTCTGGGTCGCAACAGTCAGACCATTAAGAGAAGTTACGCCTCCGGTCGGTGTTGCCCAAGACAGCGTTCCTGTCCCACTCGTCGACAACACCTGTCCAGACGATCCATCCGCCCCCGGCAAAGTCCAGGTTACATTTGAAGATACGGCCGATGGAGCCCGGAAAGCGACATAATTGGATGAGTCGGAATCAGCAAATTGTAGATAATTTTGATTTCGGAGTTGGATAATACCAGCCACATCCAGAGAGGTAGAAGCGTTGGCAACCCCGATGCCGACATTTCCATTTGAATTAGTAGTTAAAACATTTGAAGTAGAGAAGATGGGCTGGCTTTGGGTCACAAACCTGACAATCACCACACCCGATCCGCCAGAACCACAAGCATAGGATGCGCTCCCATCGGTACAGCCGCCGCCTCCACCGCCGGTATTCGCAGTTCCTGATACAGCCGCTGCTGTTGGTACATTAGACTTTCCGCCTTTTCCGCCACCGCCGGCTCCGCCTGCGCCGCCATCAACAGTCCATCCTCCGCCTCCGCCTCCGCCAGCGTATGTCACCGAAGAACCGGTGATCGTACTAGCCGCTCCAGCACCTCCGGCACCGGGAGTGCCAACACCAGAAGATCCGCCAGTTGCGTTGCCTCCGGCTGCACCAGCGCCACCACCACCGCCGCCGTGTCCGGCGACACCTCCAGATGCATTAATGCCACCAGAAAATCCTGAGCCATTTCCGGCTCCTCCCGTACCTACATTAGGGCCGCCGCCTGCTCCTCCGCCGTTACCATTTGTTGCACGACCCGCTCTTCCATTTGAAACTGTGGCACTGTATCCTGCGCCGCCTCCGCCTCCGCCACCGGCGGTGATTGAACCAAATACAGAATCCGAACCATCAGCACCTGCGGTTGATTGTACGTTTGTGGCAGAACCAACACCGCCTGCACCCACAGTTACCGTTGTTGCGCTCGAGACTGCCAGTGTTCCGGCAACGACACCGCCACCACCACCGCCTGCGCCATGTTGAGAACTGCCTGCGCCACCGCCGCCAACAACTAGATATTGAACGTTTGTTACACCGGTAGGAGGTGTGAAGGTACTTGTTCCTGTCGTAGAGTAGGTAATGACCGTGTCGGAGCCGGCAGTTGAAACAACGCCGTTGCCGGAATTGAGGCCGGGGTTGGTTTGGGTGCCGGTTTGAGTTTGACCAATGACGCCGAAGGTGCCGGAGACGGAGAGGCGTCTTGTTGGACTGGTCGTACCGAATCCTACGCTTCCGCTGGCCAAAATTCGGAAAGCTTCAGTGTTATTAGTAATGAACTTCAATCCATTATTGTCGGTCGTGCCCAAAGTCGCTAAACCACCAAAAGCATTGCCATTATTGACAAAGGCATTCGCACTGGAAGAGCCGCCACCTAAACGGACAACATTCAAATATTTATTCCCGGCATTATTCGTAACCGTAATTCGATAGGCCGTATCCGGTTCAATATTCAAACTTGAAAAACCGGTATCCGCCGTCCCATCTCTAAAAAATGATCCGGCAAAATTGGAAGGCGTAAGGGTGACGGCCGAAAGGGCATCGGTGCTTATAATCGTCGCGCCGAATGTATCGTCGGTAAAGGCACTGCCGTCAATTGTAAATCCGCCAGTGCTTTCAACATGAATTTCGGAATTATTATGAGCCGGAATTATGGCTAAAGCTGTAGTTGCACTATGATGAACGGTTGAGGTTTTTCCCAGATTAAGACTTGACCAGGATAAAACGCCAGAACCATTGGTAGAAAGAGACTGGCCGGAAGTTCCGTCGCTTGCCGGCAGCGTCCAAATCCTGTTTGTAGTAATGGAGTCAGGAGCTTTCAAGCCGACATAGTTGGTTCCATTAGCTGCCAACTCAGCCAGTCTTAATTCTGTGGTATTACCGGCAGAAGTGCCGTAAGGATTCAGAGTCAAGCCAATCGAATTTGCCAAGCTCGCCCCACCATTTAATGTAAGCGCATCAGAAAGTGTTTTGACTCCGGCAATTGTCTGAACACCGGTGGAGACAAGACCAGGATTTGTTCCATCGGCAAGAGATAGCGTCAACACATTATTAGAAATACTGCCGCCATTGGCATTAGACCCGCTTGGCGCCGCCAAAGAAGTAACTACCGCTGAACCGACAGCCAAATTTCCGGCTGAAAACTGCAAACCGCTGCCTAAGCTGATTTCAGAAGGAGCCGCCGCCGAGCCGGTGGAATTGCCTAAAAGTCTTGAAGCTGAAACATTTTGCATTTTGGCATAAGTTACGGCGCTATTAGCCAGATCGCTCGTGGCAATTGACGAGTCAACGATTTTAGAAGAATTAACTGAATCACCGGCAAGATCGGCCAGAGCCACAGTACCGTCAGAAATTTTAGCCGAATTTACAGCGTTGTTGGCAATCGTCACTGCACCGGAATTTGAAATAGTCGTATCACCGGTCATAGCTACACCTGTTGCGATGTTTGCGTTGCCGACAAATATTTGACCGCTAGTTAAAGCATTACTAAGAACAGGCGTCCAGCTAAGCGTCCCCGTGCCATTCGTCGCCAGCGCCTGTCCGTTGCTACCATCCGCCCCCGGCAAAGTCCAGGTTACATCCGAAGATACAGTTGAAGGAGATCTGAAAGATACGAAATTAGATGAATCAGCATCGGCAAAACGAAGATAATTTTGGTTTCTTAACTGAACAATGCCGTTAACATCAAGAGAGGTAGAAGCGTTGGCAACCCCGATGCCGACATTTCCATTTGAATTAGTAGTTAAAACATTTGAAGTAGAGAAGATCGGCTGGTTAACCGTCGCAAATCGCACAACCACCACACCCGAACCGCCGGAACCGCAAGCAAAGGATGCACTTCCATCGGTACAGCCGCCACCGCCACCGCCAGTATTCGCGGTACCTGATACAGCTGCTGCCGTTGGAACATTAGACTTACCGCCTTTGCCACCGCCGCCGGAGCCTCCCGCACCTCCATCAACACCCCAACCGCTTGCGCCACCGCCACCGCCATAATACACAGATGAGCCAGTGATAGATGAAGTAGCGCCAACACCGCCTGCTCCTGCAGAGCCTGTTCCAGAACCACCGCCGACTGCATTGCCGCCGACGCCTCCTGCGCCACCACCGCCACCACCGTGTCCGGCAATGCCGCTACTGGCACTATTGCCGCCACTGAATCCCGCACCATTTCCGGCGCCTCCGGTACCTGCATTAGGGCCGCCACCAGCTCCGCCACCGTTACCGTTAACCGCAAGCCCGGGGCGACCATTTGAAACTGAAGCATTGTATCCTGCGCCTGCGCCTCCTCCGCCACCCGCAGTGATCGAGCCGAATACGGAGTTTGAACCATCAGCGCCGGCCGTTGATTGTACGTTTGTAGCAGAGCCGACTCCGCCTGTGCCGACAGTCACTGTTGTTACACCGGAGACTGTAAGTGTTCCCGTGATTACGCCGCCTCCTCCACCTCCACCGCCGTGTTGAGAACTGCCTGCACCACCGCCGCCAACAACGAGATACTGGACGCTCGTCACACCAGTTGGAGCCGTAAAGGTGCCATTACCGTTGTATTGAATAACCGTATCAGTGCCACCGACGGCTGTGCCCAAAACCGTGCCTCCGGTTGAGACAAGGCCGGAGTTGGTTTGGGTACCGGTCTGGGTTTGACCGATGACGCCGAAGGTGCCGGAGACGGAGAGGGTTTTAGTAGGACTCGAAGTCCCGACACCTACATTGGCGGTATTATAGTAAACGTTGTTTCCAGAGGTCGTCCACTGGCTTGATATTTTATTATTGAAGCTTGTCCAATCTCCTGAAGACAAAAGTCCTCTGGCCGTACCGGACGCGCTCGGCAAATTTATGGTATGGACCGAACCGCTTGAAACAATGCCAAAATCAGTTCCGGTTGTGCCGGTTGAAAAAGTCTGGCTTCTGCCGGTCAAACCATTAAGAGTAGCGAGGCCAGAAAGTAAAGCTCCGTTCCAGAATAACGATCCGCCAATATTATATAATTGAAAAGAGGTTGAAGCCGGCTGGCTTAAACCGTTGGCTAAATTAAGACCGGTAGCGGTGAAAAGCGAGGTATTTACCTTGCAGTTAACATCGGTCGGCAAACAGCTTGGATTGAGAGTTTCTCCGGGCTGGTAGACTACGGCCATTGCCGGCAGAAACTGGCCGAATCCGACCAACACCACCATTACAACGGCAATTAAATTTTTAATTCGACCTCCATATCTTTGCATATTAAAATTTCCCAAGAGAGTTTTGTAAATTTTTAGGGGATTGTTGCCGAAATGGTATTCGGTAGCAATCCCTTTAAACGCAAAAGCCCGCATCCCTTTCGGGATGCGGGCTTCAAGAGCCTTGCTAAAAATTTAACGTTAAATTTTTACTATTAGCCTAATAATAAATTACAATATTTAATAAATCAAGTCAGGTTATCCACATTATTATGAATTCGTTAGGTCAAAGTAACTATCAGTATAATCAGAACACTTATCGTATGCTCTCGTATCTTTCCAAAAGACCCTCAACAATCATTTCTTTTAACGGCTCATAATCATTAAATTGATCAATTTGAGCTAGAGACTGTCTGTATCTGTCTTTATTCTCTTTCTCAATTTTTATAGAAATACCAACTAGGCCAAATCGTTCCAAAATTAAATTGGCGACTAACCGTGCTGTTCTGCCGTTACCCTCCCGAAAAGGATGTATATAGACAATTTTATGGTGGATCCAGGCAGTTAGATCAATAATGCCCTGTAAATTTACCTCGTCTTCCTCTGATAATTCAGGCTGACCAAATACTAAACCCCGCATTGGCTTTATTATATCAAGTTTTGATTTTAGATCAGCATCCATCTGATTCATTAATTGGGGGACAGTAGAATAGTGCGGCGGCAAATGTTTTGAAAAAGTTATCTCGAGGTTTTCATCTCTATAAAGTCCCGCTATATCCGGCCAAGCATCTTTGAAAATAGTTTTGTGAATATCACAAATAACGCCAACATTGATTGGTTTGTTGCTTTTAGCATAGTTCCTAATAAAACGAGAGGCCCGAATAATGCCGATAGCCTCCCGTTTTTGGAACTCTTCTTCGTCAAAAGGTCGTTGCAGAGCCATACTTCTTAGAGCACTTTTTGAGCTAACTGCTCAAAGTCTTTTTTATCGAGTTTACTGCCCTCTAAAACACTGGAGTAATAGGCATGCTCAACATCCCAGCTTTTCTCGAGCTGGTTCTTCTTTTTTGCATCCATAGCCGCAAGCTTAGAATCTGCTTCTTTTTTAGCTATAATGAGGTTTTTGAGGTTTACTTTAGTCATATGGCCATTATATATCAGATTGGATTATTAATCAATGAATACAAGTCTTGTCCACAAAACAATTATTCATCCGAAATTTCACTAGCCAGAACCGGCTCTCCGTCGTTGAGAGTGCGGATATGGGAACCTGCGTTAATAACATAATATTTGACTGATGGCGGACCAGCGTTGTTTATCGTAGCAATATTTTTACAGGCCTTGCATTTTATTTCAATGGAACCATCAAAAACACCCTTGAAAAAGAGTTTTCCGCACATGCATCTATACTCATTATATTTGACATTCAGCATCAACAAACAAACAAAAAACCCAAACAAATAATGTTTGGGTTTCTAATGAACCTTAAATTATCGTTGGAACAAGATTTTAAAACATCGTCCTAAACAACTTCTGAACAAAACTTAAAATCGCCATAAAGTCATTCTACCGGAATACTCATAAAACCGCCCTTGGCAACAATGATATGATCGGCCAAATCAATCCCCAAAAGCCGTCCGGCCTGGGCCAGTTTTTTGGTAACTTCAACGTCGTTCTGGCTGGGCTGGGCATTGCCTGAAGGATGATTGTGAACCAAAATCACCGCGGCGGCAGAATATTCTATGGCCGGTTTGAAAACCTCGCGGGGATGAATGATATTGGCATCAACTGTGCCGATAGAGATTACCTCATCATGAATCAGTTTGTAGTGCGCGTTCAAATAAAGCCCCCGAAGATGTTCTTTGGAAAGATTGCCCATTTCTTTGGCATATTCAAAAACTTCGGTAGCAGTACGGATAGTCGGCGCGGCCAGATCGTTCTTCTGGAAAAGGCGGCGGCCGAGCTCGGCGCAAGCGACGACTTGAGCCGCTTTGACAATGGGGATATTAAATTCTTTAGCCAGTGCGGCCGGATTTTTCTGGCTCAAAACGCTTTTCTCGCCGTATTCCTTTATCAGACGCGAGGCCATGGCCAGAACGCCCTCTTTTTTAGTTCCTACGTTCAAAACCACCGCCAGAAGTTCGGAAATGGAAAGCGCCGACGGGCCATGGGCTAAAAGTTTTTCTCTCGGTTTTTTATCCGGAGGCAGATCGCGGATTCTTAAAACATAACGCTTGCTATCATTGTCTAGGATTTTTTCGTTGCTCTTTGCAATATAATAAGAATAGGGCTGATTCATAATATCTATGATAACCTTTCTTGATGTTTACGCAATAAGGGGATGAGCACAATAAAAGATGTTCCGCCGTCGGGATTATTGGCGACTGTAATCTGGCCGCCGTGAAGGTCAACTATTTTCTTGCAAATTGCCAGGCCCAATCCCGAACCGGGAATATTATAATTTTCTTTTATCCTATAAAATCTCTCGAATATATGAGTAAGTTTCTCCGGATCAATGCCCGGGCCATTGTCTTTCACCATCAGCTTGGCGTTAATCCCGTCGGATTTTAAAATAATATCAACTCTTTTGTTATCTCTGTCCCCAATATACTTAAACGCGTTGCTGACCAAATTAACCACCAGTTCGGAAAGTTTGTCTTTCTGGCCAAGCACAATCATAGACGGCGAGATATCGCTGTACAGAATAATTTTTTTATCGCGAGCCAAAACCTGAAAATATTCCACCAATTCGGAAATTAGACCGCTCAAGTTGACCGGCTCTTTTTTAAGATCAGGCATTGACTCCAAAGAAGCCAGGTTCAAAAGCTGGTCAATAAAATTAGAGATATCGTCAATTGATTTCGTGAGCAAATCAGACTTTTCCGATAAAATTCCGGAGTCATGCAAGTACTGGCTAAGTCCTCCTTTAATGACCGCGAGCGGCGTCTGGAGGCCGTGGGAGATATCCATCATCATTTGCTTCTGTTCTTCCTGCAGTTTCTTAATCTCGGCCGTTCTTTTTATAACCTTGTCTTCCAATTCTTTTGAATAAGCCTTAACCCTCTCATAAAGTTCGGCTTTTTTGATCGCCACGGCCGCCTGATTGGCAAATGTTTTCACCAGATGTTTATCTTCTTCGGTATAAGGATCACCGGACTTCTTTCTGTCCAGAACCACAAAACCTAATTTTTTGTTATCTGAAAATATTGGAAACAAGGATTCATTTTCGGTGGCACCATAGTCAGGATTTAATATTATGTTCGCCTTCCCGGTCCGTAAAATTTTCATAAGAGTAGCCGATGTGTTGGTTTTTAAATCACTTAGGTCAAGATTTCTACTTAATATTTCGCTTAATTCTTCTACCGCCTCGGAATAGATATAGCGATCTTTAAAGAATATTTTATCAGTAATGCGGCGGAAATAACGTTCCATCGGCGATATGCTTAACACGCCAATGATGGTTGCCGCCGCCCCGCTGACTAGGGCCGATAACCTGACCGTCTGATCAAAAAAGTTTTTCAGAATAAAAATGCCGGCAATATACATCCCCAGTATTATTGTTACAAGTATTGTATAAACAACGCCCCTCTGGATAATGATTTTAATATCCAAAAACTGGTGTTTCAAAATAGCATAGGCCGTAAACGCCACCATAAAAATTATAAAAAGCGGACCAAGCACATTGAAATTATAGGTATGGAAGAGAATTGGTAAAATAGCATTTAGCGATACAGCTGGAATAAATGCTATAATAATGCCGATCAGAACATACTTAAGCTGTGCTTTCCTTGAACCAGTCAAAATAATATATTTTTTTACTAGAAGAAAAATGGCTCCTAAAATATATATGGGCGTATAAAATCCAGAAAAAGATCGAAGATAACCGAATTTACCCTCTATGTGGCCGTTTGATATCCAAACGCTGGTGACAATGAGATTGGTAAAAGTTACAGCTATAAAAAATGACATTGGGCTCAGTATGATAAATAAAAACCATTTTGGTATTTTTTCTTTGTCTGGGAAAATATATGCGAATAAAACTAAAGCGGCCACAATCACATCAGCACTAATCATGGCGAACCTACCCCAAAATAATGTTGTCGAAATATATATTGTTATAAAAATACTTACGATCCAAGCCGCAGAGCTTATGGCAAAAACACCAAAGATTTGGTTTATTATATTTTTCCTATTAAATAATAATGTTGCCAAACCAAGAGAAAAGCTCAAGATTGCAACAGCAAAACCGATAAAAACCATATGCTACATCTATTATCGCAAGATAATTTAAAAAAATAAAGCCGAAAAAATTCGGCTTTAAACCATAAATGTCTTATCAATATTAATAATCAACGGCCAAGTATCAAAACCATGATACTTGACACAATCACCCATAAATAAGAACTCGACACCAGCTTTTTTCCAACCCTCGAACATAATTTGATTAGAAAAGCTTAAAAGAAGTTTAAATCCATTATTTCTACAATAATCAAAGACGGCTTTCATCAGTAACTGTTTGACACCACTACCACGTTCTTGAGAAGTTACTATACCCCTTGAAACCTCCACCGCCGATCTTAGTTCAAAAATAGCTGGTAATTTAACCGCCTCCTCAATAGGAAATTTCTCATTATCACGTGGCAAGATAAGACGACTATAGCCCACTATCTGATTATTTTTTGTAACCACGATGTGGTGTGAACGTTCGTCGTATTTGTCTCTTTCTCTACCGTTAGGATAATCATTTGAACTCAAAAATTTCAACTCTTCACAAAATATATGGTATCTTAATTGGTAAATCTCATCCATTTCTTCGGGCTTTGCTTCCATTATGATCAGTTCGCTCATATCTAGACCTCCTCCTTTGTTGTCTTACTAAGTTGTTCAATTAGCCGACTGGCCTCCGATAAAGATTCCTCTTCCTTGATTTTTCCTGAAATAAAACGGCAATTTTTTGTTACTACTGGCGATTCAAGAAGATATTTTAATCCATCGGCAACTTTATGGGCTTGGTATTTGTCGGGCTTAATTGATAAACCAACGCCGAGTCTATTTAATCGATCAGCAATTTCCGGATGATCAAGGGCCTCTGGCATTGTTAACTGGGGAATTCCAGCCCGTAAAGCTTGCGCGGCATTACCTAAACTGCCTTGATGTACCAATGCCACAGATTTGGGTAGCAATTTTGCAAACGGTATATAATGAAAATGCCGGGTGTAATCAGGTAGATCAGTTGGTATATATTCTGAAAATTTACAAATAAAAATTCCTCTTCTCTTCAGAATCCGACACACCTCTACTGATACTTCAAAGAATTCTTTCAGATCTTTTTTAATTGAACAAGCAGCAAATACTATAGGGGGGTCATTCGATATAAACCGTTCTACATTGACCCAATCTCCACCTAACTCTATTGGGTCAAAAAGAGGAAACCCTGTTAAATAAGTATTGGGCGGCCAATCAATCTGTGGTGGTGCGAACCAGTTCGGAAATAAACCAATTACCATCTGAGGCGAGTGGATCCATTTACCAAATATATTTCTAATCGGAGACAATGCCAGCTCACTTCTAAAGGAATTTATTGACGGAGTTAACACCTTATCCATAACAAAGTAGTCAACTGCCACAAATACGAATTTCTTTATAGCAGACGGAAAATATCTTGATACCTCGGGCAATGCCATAATTGGTATTTGGTCATGAATGCTACGAATAGCTGCCGGCGAAATATAAACGCTGGCCATAGGTATTTTAAGTTTTTCACTTGCTACACGAGCTCCGATTGCAAAATTAGATCCGGTAATAACGGTTTCATCTGGAACATACTCGTCTTTAATAATTTGATAAAGCGGCTTCATGAGATTAATGAGCATTTCGGCCATAGCCTCAAACCCTTCCTTCGGACTCCATATAGCTGGATTCTCACTTATTTTTATATAGTCCTTTACTGATCCTAATGCGATATGCCTAAGACCAGAATTGATTATGAGTTTTTCGAAGTAAGAATTAGCAATCAGGCTAACTTTATGTCCACGTTTTTTGAGCGCCAACCCCAAACCAATATTTGGATGGATGTCTCCAGTGCTTCCGATAGCTACAATCAAAATAGACAAAGGTCTATTTACTACCATTTTTGCTCCATTATGTTTACTTCCATTCTTCCGACATCAAAAAAAAGATATCCTGGCATTCCCGGTGGTTTAACAATGTTTCTTTTTGTGGATGATTTACGAAGAAGATAAAACAGAACATGATCACAAAGAAAACCTGTTGCCATCGGCGGATTAGTGGCTATAATCGCCGCTTTTCCTTCGGTAAATAATCGGTTTAGAATAAATTTTAATTCGCTTGGTTTACAATATCCCGGCACTTTTGGTACCAGACCGTTTAATACACTCCCCATGACTCTTTCTATTTCCTGTTTGTCAGCTGATTTATTTTGAATTTTATATTGTAATTCTTTAGCCTCACCATAGGTTAATCCCAAGCAATCTTCCATCGTTCCACTATCTGGAGTGAAGAAAAATAATCTCGTTCCGAAACCAACAGTATTGCAGTTAAAAACAGAAATACCGGCTTTTCGTGCCTGTTGATGCAAGAGTATCCTTGCTCCTACAGCCCAAAACTCAATTTCATCACAGATGACATCGCAGCCGGAAAGAAAATCGTCAACCGTTTCTTCGCAAATGCCTTGAGAATAAACGACAAGAGTAAAGTCATCGGTGATTTCCCGAACCGCTTTGGCCGTTTCAAATGCTTTTGATTTTCCAACTGTAGTCCGTTTGGCGGCGAACTGGCGGTTAATATTGCTCACATCAAAAACTTCGCAATCGGCAATTCTTATCTCGCCAATGCCAAGCCGGGCAAATATCTGAGCCAGCTGTCCGCCCATTCCGCCGCAACCTGCAATGCCGACAACCGATTTTCGCAAAATTTCTTGCTCTTCTCTGGTAATCCAGCCGATGTTCCGGTCGGTTCGCTCGCGGTAGTATTCGTCATCAGGATTTTTCGGCAGGAGAGTATAGACACAATTTGGATCAGGGTTTTCAGGAAGATCAAAACAATTTATCTTTTTCACGAAACCAACTCCTTTTGATTTTTAATGTTCCGTCGTAAATCTTATCCACACCAGCTAAAAAACTTTTTATTAAAAGATAAGAAAACCGGAAGAAAAAGATAAAATATTGATAAAATTACTGAACCAAAAAAGAGGCCAGGCCTCTTTTTTATCTTCAACTCATCCATTTAAAACTTATTTTATGACATCTTATAGCCGATTCCGGGAACAGTTTTTATCAGTTTTTTACAGCCGGCTAGATTTAATTTTTTTCTCAAACTTAATATATGAGCTTCGATGGTATTTGAAAATGGATCGACATTCATATCCCAGACATGTTCCAGGATCATGCCCCGGGACAAAACTGTCTCCAGATTTCTTATCAGGTATTCAAGCAGTGAAAATTCTTTCCGGGTCAGATAAATTTCTCTTTTGTTCCGCCAGACCTGGTGCTTTCGCGTATCCATGATAAGACTGTCAAAATTCAGAACCTCGCCTTCAATTCTATTCGGCCGGCGCAATAAGGCGCGGATACGGGCCAGAAGTTCGCAAAAAGAAAACGGCTTGCTTAAATAATCGTCAGCACCGGCATTTAACAGTTCGGTTTTTTCTTCAGGCCTTGATTTAACCGACAGCATTAAGATCGGGATAGTTTTGCCGGCTTGTCTTATTTCTAAGCATACTTGGAGACCTGCCTTTTGTGGTAATAGGTTGTCCAGAATGATCAAGTCATAATCATTGGTTCTGGCCAAAAATGAACCTCTCTCACCATCTTCAGCAACATCAATGCAAAAACCCTCCGATTCCAGGCCGGCTTTTACCATATTGGCTATTTTCTTTTCGTCCTCGACTATCAAAATTCTCATGTATTATTTAATAAAATTTTATTATTTCTTTATCTCTAATGGCCTACCATGACAGCAGTACATTATCATAATTTTAGAGAAGGACAAGGGTTTAAAAATGGAGCTGATCGTCGTACCACCAACATACTTTGATGTCGTAGATTCATATAATATAAGAATGAGACCAAAACATCCTTACGGAAAACCGGATAAAAATCTGGCCTGGAAACAATGGGTGCAAATGGTTAATATTCTATCTTCAGAAATGGGAATCAAAGTAAAATTTACGGATCCCCAGCCGAACCTTTATGATATGGCTTTCGCCTGCGACCCGGGCTTATGGATCAACGATATATTTATTGCTTCTAATTTTTGGGCCAAGCCCAGGCAGCCGGAAGCAGAATATTTCAAAGCCTGGTTCCGCAATCAAGGAATACAAGTGATGGAATTGTCACCCGATGCTTATTTTGAAGGCGGCGATTGCCTGTTTGCAGATAACAAACTTCTTATCGGCTGGGGCAACAACCGGACCAATCAACAAGGAATTCTTGAGATTAAAAAAGTATTGGAACCTCGTGGTGTTCCCGTAATCCCAATCAGGCGAATAACCGAAGAATTTTATCATTTAAATTCAGTGATGGCTCATTATCCGTCAGTCGGCATACTAGCTTATTACTCGCCGGCCTTTGAAATTGATACAAGGAAAATCATTGAATCAAACTTTCCGAGTGCAAAAATTTTTGCTCTTTCCAACGACGAAGCAATGAGGCATCACCCCGCCTTTGGCGACGAATACATTTACAGTTATACCCTTAATTCCATAGAGCGTAACGGCAAGGTGATCATGCCCTACTGTTCTTCGAAATTGCATGAATTTTTATCTGATGCCGGACTTAGGGTAATCGTGCCCGAAAGCGGGAGTTCTGAATTCGAACGTTCTGGCGGATCATATCGCTGTCTCACAATGATTCACAATAAAACCAAATAGAGCCTATGTAGGCTCTATTTTTATTAAACTAATTTCCTTGGCTCCGCGGATACATTCTTTTCCGAACTATCTAGAATATATCCTTTGGCCAAGATTAGTATGGGAAGAATGAAAAGTTTGTTATTTCTAAATTCCTATAGCCTATCCAATCTGTCGTGACTGGGCACCGTAGTAGCGTCTTTCTTGGTAGTGGTAAGGTAAATGACGATTGCTAAAATTGCGGCAAGAAAGATAAAACTTGTTACGGTGGTTCCCAGCCCCAAGCCACCATCATCGTGAGTTTGCGATAAGTAGTCTCCGATAGAAGCTCCCAGGGGTCGGGTTAGGATATAGGCAATCCAAAAAGCTAATACGGCATGTAATTTGAATTTCAAGTGAGCAACGGCTATGACTGCAATGGCGGCAGCAAATATGACAGCCGATAAAAGATAGCCCAAATCCAAACGCTCAGCTAAAAGATCTCCGGAAGCAGTTCCTAGAGCAAAAGTGAATAATATAGCTAACCAGTAGAAAGCCTCTCTTTGTCTTGTATAGATTGTATGTATAGACAGAGTTTTTTCTTTCCAATACCAAACAGCAAAGCTTATGGCCAAAGCAATAGCGAAGATAATGGTCGTAGTTACTAAGGATACTCCAAAATTATCTGTCAGATTATCAGTTATTAAAGTGCCGACAACGCTAATTAGCACTACCGAGAGCCAGTAAATACTCGGCTTGTACTTATCTAAACGAAATTGAAAGAAAAGGACGATGAGTAAAAGACCGCACATTATGTAGCTGGTATAGGTTAAGCCAAGATTTAAATGTGTGCCTAGAAAGTCTGAAGCAGTCTCACCGACAGTGGTGCATAAGATTTTAATTATCCAAAAATATAGAGTGACTTCGGGGACTTTGTTTAGAATTTTACGGCCTGTTATGGGAACTTTATTTCGCCACCAAGTTTGTATATCCATCTCGATTTAACCAATAACACCCTCTGCCATTTTAGCAGAAGGTGTTACCGTCATTAAAATATTTATTTTGTAGAACTCGGGCTATCGTCGTTAGTCTCTTGGTCTTGCCCTTCAGAAGTATTGTTTACGACATCTGGCTTATCCTGGCTGTCCTGTTCTAGCTTGTCGCCATCCTGATTGTTCTTTTGATTAACCTTGGCAGTGTTATCATCGGCAGTTTCACCATCTCCATCGCTTGCTTCTATCTTTGGTGTAGAACTATTATTTTCTACTTGTCCATCCTCTTTTTCCGTTGCTTGTATCTGCGGTGTCGGAGAAGGTGAGGTAGATGGCACAGAACTCTGCGCATGAACTATCCCGACCACAATGGCTGCAGCACTAAGAGGAACAGATAATGATAGTAGTAATTTTTTTATGTTCATAAATTTAATATCTTAATCTTAAAGTTATTTGCTATTTTATCGACCATATCAATATATACTATTAAGACGTATCATGGCCCATTTTATTTCAATGGGCCAACATTTACTCTGACCAAAAAGTCATTTTTATCTGGCTTTTTGAAACTGCTCCGCGGCCAGGACTCGAACCTGGAACCATCTCCTTACACATGATCCATAACTTTCG
>OBEQ012582182.1_pt1 | contig 26296 bp, 26 predicted proteins | sample 1670901 | NCBI WGS metagenome assembly OBEQ01 (sample SAMEA104232315, study PRJEB22302) | groundwater metagenome | biome: forest; feature: aquifer; material: groundwater | place: USA | collected 2011-08-07 | depth 5.4 m | reverse complement strand
GGGGATGTTTTGAAAAAAATCAGAGAAACAGGACAGATTGATGACGAGACCGATAATAAGTTAAAAAGTTCTTTAAGTGAATTAAAGGGAGTGTAGGAATCAAAAAACCCTTCTCCGAAGAGTTGGGCTGGTATGAAGGTTATTTATTTCCCTTATGTTGGTTAAGCCAGTTTTCAATTTTCTTAGCGTCTTGGGGTTTGAAGAAGCCGGAATAGTGCAGTGGAGCACAAATACCTCTGCGTGTCTCAAAAATATTGTGATAATCGATAAACGTCAAAAAATCACTAATCAATTTTTTACTTCTTCGCCCATAAATAGTGACTTGTACTATCGGCCTAACAGATACGCTCACTTCTTTCATCTTCAGCCCCTTTCCAGAACTGTTTCCAACAGTGTAACATATTAAAATATAATGTCAATAATTGAAGTCAAAAACAGAATAAAAGCCGTCAAGAACATCGGCCAGATAACCAAGGCGATGGAGGTTGTGGCGGCGACGAAGATGAGAAAGAGCCAGGAAGTGGCTCTCCGTTCGCGGCCGTATGCTTTTAAGGCGCTTCAGTTGTTATCAATATTGTCTCAGTACGCCCCCATAAAAACCCCTCTTTTCCAGGCAAGACCTGGTAAAACTGGTAAAAAGACTCTTCTGGTCATTGTTACTTCCGATCGTGGATTGGCGGGGTCTTTTAATTCCCAGGTTTTGAGATTAGCTGACAAATTTACGGAAGCATACAAAGCCGACCCGGCTGAGAAACTGAAAGTCATCGCCGTCGGCAAAAAGGCCATCGCCTATGCCAATAAGAAAAAGCTGGATATTGTCGACGGTTTCTCCGGTTTTGGTGATTTTATAGAAACAAAAGAGACAAATCCCTTGGCCGATATTTTGATAGCAGGGTATTTAAAGAAGGAGTGGGACGGAGTGATGACTATCTCAACTCATTTCAGGAGTACGCTGAAGCAGGAAGTTCTGATGAGGCAGATTTTGCCGGTTGACCTTGAAAAAGTAAGAGAAACTATCAATGAGATTATTCCTGAATCTGGTCGCTTTGCTTCAATGCGTAATACGGAACTCGTAATTCGTAATTCGTTTGTAGATTATATCTTTGAACCAAGTCCAAAGGAGCTTATAGAAGAATTAGTCGACCATTTGGTAAGAATGCAAGTTTATCATCTGGTTTTGGAGGCTAATGCTTCAGAGCATTCGGCCAGAATGGTGGCGATGAAGACGGCCTCCGATAACGCCAAAGAGCTTTCCGAAAAACTGAACTTAGAGTACAATAAGGCGCGTCAGGCTGGAATCACAAAGGAATTGATAGAAATAACATCGGCTATTCAAACATTACAATGAACAAAGGCCACATAATACAAATCATCGGGCCGGTAGTGGATGCGGAATTTCCGGAGGCAAATATGCCGGCGCTTTTGAATGCGCTGAAAATTAAAACAGATTCCGGGGAAATTGTTTTGGAAGTAGCCAAGCATCTGGAGCCGGGCCGAGTCAGAGCAATTTCTCTTGCTTCAACCGACGGACTGTACCGGGGCCAGGAAATTTCCGATACCGGAGCGCCGATTAGTGTACCGGTAGGGCAAGAGGTTCTAGGCAAGCTTTTTAATGTTTTAGGTCAAAGGATTGATTCGCCGGATACCGGCTCGTCCGTTCAGGAATTCAAGAAATATTGGCCGATACACCGGGCCGCTCCCAGTCTTGACCAACAGTCAACCAAGACCGAAGTTTTTGCGACCGGAATTAAGGTTATCGATTTACTTGCCCCATTCATTAAAGGCGGAAAAATTGGACTGTTCGGCGGAGCCGGAGTAGGCAAGACGGTTCTGCTGATGGAACTTATCCATAATGTGGCCGAAGTTTCGGGCGGATTTTCTGTTTTTGCCGGAGTTGGAGAAAGAACCCGCGAAGGAAATGATTTGTATCATGAAATGAAAGAATCGGGAGTTATAAATAAAACCGCTCTTGTATTCGGCCAGATGAACGAAGTTCCCGGCGCCCGTCTGCGGGTCGCGCTTACCGGACTGACTATGGCTGAATATTTCAGGGACGAAGAGAGAAAAGATACTCTACTTTTCATTGATAATATTTTCCGTTTTTCTCAGGCCGGCTCGGAGGTTTCTACATTACTTGGCCGTGTTCCTTCGGCCGTAGGCTATCAGCCGACATTGGCCGGAGAAATGGGCGCCTTGCAGGAGAGGATTACCTCGACCAAGGATGGTTCCATCACTTCTGTTCAGGCAATTTATGTTCCGGCGGACGATATCACCGACCCGGCTCCGGCGGCAACTTTTGCTCATTTGGATTCGACGATTGTTTTGTCGCGTCAACTGACCGAGATAGGTATTTACCCGGCCGTCGATCCTTTGTCTTCGACATCGAGCGCCTTGGACCCGAAGATTGTGGGCGAGGAGCATTATCAGGTCGCCCGCCAAGTCCAGCAAACCCTGCAACGCTACAAAGAATTGCAGGATATTATAGCCATCTTGGGGCTGGAAGAATTATCAGATGAGGACAGGCAAGTCGTTAATCGCGCCAGAAGGATACAGAAATTCCTGTCCCAGCCGTTCTCGGTGGCGGCGGCATTTACCGGCCGGGAAGGGAAGTTTGTTTCCATTAGCCAGACGGTCAAAGATTTTAAAGCAATAATAGACGGCAAGTATGACGATAAGCCGGAAGATTTCTTTTATATGAAGGGTAGTCTAGACAATTAACTATGCCCAAAACACTTGAAAGACCACCGCGGGAAGAAGATAAATTTAATCTTAAAAAAGATAAAGATGAGATAGCCATGGCTAGAAGAGGCTTGGCTGATTATATGGATATGCTGAAGCTGACGGAGAAAGATTTTGATGACCCCGACCTTTTGATACTGGATCTTGGGTCAGGGGAAGAGCAAAATTTCGCGAAAGATATCCATAAATATAACCTAAGATCTAAGATAATATCGCTTGACCCGAAACTGGGTCTTAGCGACGAAGAGGATCTTAGCCCTATCTCCAAGGCCTCAGATAAGGTATTGCGTAGGATGCGGGGCAGGAAAAATCCTGAGTCCGGGACGGTGGCTGGCCTTTCCAATGAGCTGCCTTTTCTGGATAATGTGTTTAGCCGGATATACGCCGTTTATTCAGCGCCTTATTACCTTAGACATCCGGAAGAAATAGGCCAGTCATTAAAAGAGATGATAAGAGTTGTAAAACCGGGCGGGCAAATAAAAGCATTTCCGATAGAACCTGAACAGCTGGATGTAGTAAAAGAATTTTTGGAAAATTCAGAGAATGTCAGTTTTTCCGTGGAGCATATCAAGACCCTCACTGATTATGGCAATCTTCTGACCATTACTAAAAATTAAACATGAAACTTACCATAACTTCTCTGAAAAAAATTGAATACGAAGGCGAAGCCGTTTCGGTCAATTTAAAAACGACTTCCGGAGAAATTACGGTGCTGGACGGCCACCGGCCTTTGGTTACGGCTTTGGCTTCCGGGCCGGCCGTCATTACAAAGAAAGACGGGGATAAATTTAATTTTGGTATCAGCTCAGGTTTTATGGAAGTAAATTCAAACAGCGAGGTAACAATTCTGGCCGATGGAAAATAATTACATATTCGAATATAAATCTTCGATGGGACATTATACTGCCGATGCATTCACCGTCCGTTGCGTTGATGACCGCTTCGGTCCGTTGATGGGGGATTTCATAAGAGAGCTTGGCCTTGAACATGTTGATCCCAAGTCTCCGGCCGGCGGAGCCAAGATATTTTCTTCACCGGAAAAAGAAAGCGACCGCGAGTATATGCTCCGGGAGCTGGGAATTTCCATTAAGCTCCATCATGTAAAAAAGGTGATGCTTTTCAGCCATCACGACTGCGGGGCGTACGGTGGATTCGGCAGATTTGATAATAACCGCGATACCGAACTCGAATATCACATCTCGGAACATAAAAAGGCCGTTGATTTTATTCATCAGCATTACCCCGACCTTATCGTGGAGACATACTTCATGGATGATAAGGGGATAATAAAGACATCATAGTCGCGAAAGCCCTACTCTAATTTTCATCACGGCTTCCTCTTCTGGATAGCGTAGCTATTCGCTCCTCCTTTTTCTTACCGCCCGTAGTTACCTCTGCCCGGCCTTGCGGGCTTTAAGGCCCGTTCCGGACATCTCCGGCTCGGTTCCCAGAAAAAGACCTGCCTGCCGGCAGGCAGGGCGTCACTCATAGACGCTATCCTAGACTCGTCAGAGTGATAAAAATCAGAGTAGGGCTTTCGCTTATACTATAAAAATAGTTTTCAGATAGAATACCGAGCGAAGAGAGGCTGTTCTCTTGACTGGGGATTAAAGTATTATACAATGACGGAGGTTCTTTGTTGATAAGAACGAGGTGGCGAGTTGAGGAAGTTGCAAAGAGTGCGGGGAAGGCAGCGGCTGGGCGGTGTTTGTGCCGGCGCGGCTTATGCGTTGGGCTGGCCTGTTTGGCTGGTCAGACTGCTTTGGCTCTCAGCGGCAATGTTGTCTGATGGTTATTTTTCTTGGGTCTATATACTGCTGTGGATATTTTTACCTTCATGGGATAAAACTCCGGAGGATTTTGATAAAGTCACCGGAGATTAGCCCGTCCGAATAAGGAGGGGCTTTTTTGTTAGCTAAAATGAGATATCATACTTGATGCGTACGCATCAAGTATGATATCGGCTTGTAGTTTGGAGCGGTAAAATATAAAATATCAGTATGTTCACTACCGAAAGAAGGGCTCTTCTATTAATGACAGCACTCATGCTACTGACTAGTTTTGTCGTCCATGCCATAGACTTTGACCATGACCATCCGGTTGCACTTTTTGGGGCTGACCACATTCATGCCATATTGCATGGCGAAGACCGCAAAATTTGGACTGTTTTGGCCGCGATAGTTATCTTAATGTTCTTTGGAGCCGGTAATTTCTTAGAGCTAGGTTCATCGTTATTTAAAACCAGGCCCTTGAATCCGGTTTATGCATCGGGTAGTTTGTTCAAAATATCCGACCCGCTAAGCATTGCTTTTAGGAGAGGCATTGTCCGCAGAATAGTATATGACTAATATTCCCAGTTTTCTTTCTGTGGTTAATAAAGTAAACTAAGTGCATGGTAATAACTAAATTCTAGTATTTAAACTAAAGTAGCCATTGCTAATTGCAGGAGATTTGATTTATGGGGACTCCCGCAGGCTGGCTGAGCTGAGGGATGGAGGCGAAATTTCAGCAGACCTGCCTGCCGGCAGGCAGGAATTTACGCCGTGCCCTAGAAATCAAATCTCCTGCAATTAGCGCCATGAATTAAACTAATTCAATAGAACATGAAAAAATATTTATCACTTTCATCTGTAAGTGTTATCATAACCTTCTTAGCGCTTGTGGTGAATGCGGCCTATGCTCATGAGCGGAGGGTATATCAGATAGGCAGTCAGGATTATAATTTTGTGGTCGGTTTTTTGAATGAACCGACCAGCACCGGCGATAAGACCGGAGTTGATCTTATGGTTAATACCGGCGGGATGCCGACGATGGGGCCTGACGGCGATATGGACGGTCCGCCTACGAATACCGTCAATATAACCGGCCTCGAAAAGACACTCAAAGTTGAAGTAAGCGCCGGTAGCGAGAAAAAGGTTATGGATTTTTCACCTCAATGGGGTAACCCCGGCCATTATCAGGCGGTTTTCTACCCGACCATTCAGACCACTTATTCTTTCCGAATATTCGGGACTGTTAATAAGACTCCGGTCAGTGTGACATTCGATTGTAATCCTTCCGGCCAGGCTCCGGCGGATGACAATAAAATGACCAAGATATCCGATGGTGTGACCCAGAAGTCAAAGTCAGGCGCATACGGATGCCCGGCTTCCAGAAGCGACCTCGAATTCCCGGCCTCAAAAGTCTCTATTGATCAGCTAGTTTCTCAAGATATAGCACTAGGAAGAGAAGCTGTTAATGCTGGCATGAAAGGAACCCTTGGAATTATTATAGGTTTGTTGGGTCTTGGAGCAGGTGTGGGGGCATGGATGCGTAAGCCCAAGGGTCCGGTGGTTTAGTAAGTAACTGATGCCAGCGGCCGCTTGACCCCGCCCTTGAAAAGTTCATTCTTGTGCCGCTAAAGGCAAGAACTTTTCAAGGGCGGGGTTGAAGCGGCCGCTGGTTTGGTATAGAATTAAACCTATGAATCCCGTACGAAGTTTCGCTCGCGCCAAAGGCGCGAGTCCGAAGGACCTCGGCGGGACTACTTCGTACGGGATGAAAAAGTTTTTTGTTCTCAATTTAGTTTCCTTATTTTTACTGTCGGGGAATCTGGCCCAGGCCAACGGTTTTGGCATGCAACTCGATAAAGTCGTGGGCGAGCATACGGTCAATGTTGATTACGATGCCACCAACGGGATATATACCGGCGCTCCCGTTCAGTTCGCTTTCCAGTTATTCAACAAAGAAAGAACTCAACAGATGGATTTTGATGATGTTTGGGTGACGATTACCAACGCTGGTTCTGATGCCAGCTATATTCCGCCGGTTTTTGACGGTGGAATCGTCGGCCATAGCGCCAGCCTCATTCCTTCCGGCATGACATTTGTTTTTCCCAAGGGCGGTTCTTATGATTTAAAGCTCCGCTTTGACAAGGGAGAAAAATCAATAGCCGAAGCAACTTTTTCGTTGACTGTATCGGGAGGTGGCAGTTCTTCATCGGAAGGCTCCATATTTTCAAAGAACTTTTTTGTTGGCGGTTTGTCAGCTTTGGTTCTCGGCGGCGGCGTGTTGCTCTTAATTAAGCTTCTCAAAAGAAAGTCCAATCTCGGAATATAATGAATTTCGTCATTAAAAAAAGTTCAATATGCCTGAGCATTATTTTTTTATTTTTGCTTGCAGGCGGGAATGCTTCAGCTCATGCCACCCCGATATCATATGAACCGGAGTCTTCTTCGATTATAGACAAAATTACCGGGAGCGTACGCATCCACTTCAGTGAGAATATAGAGCCAAACGCAAGCGGGATAAATGTACTGGGACCGGATGGTGCGAGTGTAAATATGGGCGATGCCGGGGTGGATACCGCCGACAGTCGTTTTTATGGCGTCCACATAAAGGACGGAGGCCAAGGAACTTACACGGTCATCTGGCAAGTTGTTTCCGCCGATGACGGCCACTTCACTAAAGGAGGCTTTGCTTTTTCCGTAGGCAAACAAACGGCGATACCGAGCCAACTCTCCGGCCAGATACAAGTCCAGCACATCACTACTATTCCTCAGGCGGCGACTATATGGACCGAACTTTTTGGACAGGCCTTGCTTTTGGGCGCTCTCCTTGCGCTTATCGGGATACTGAAGCCAATGAAAAACCGTTTTGGGAACGAAGTTTCCGCAGAAGAAGTGCATTTTATGGAGAGCCGTTTGGCGGCGCTTATCATAGGGGGCATAGTATTTGTGTTTGCCGGAGTAGCCTCTCTGCTTATTTTAAAAACTCTTGACCTTCAGCAACTGCGCGGCGAAGGTTTCTCTGCAACTCTCCAGATATTCATCAAAACCTTGGACGGTACCCACGCTCTCGTACGGGCGGGGCTTGCGGCAGTTTTTGTTATTATTTTTTTTGTAATGCGTCGGAGGATATTCTCCAGCAATAAAGCCGGGGCCGGAGAGAGAGTTCTTCTGACTTTGATATTTTTGATGGCTCTTTCGCGGGCGCGGGTAAGCCACTCCGCGGCTACCAATTTCTTCCCCGCTTTTTCTATATTAATAACGGCGTTTCAGCTTCTTGCCAAAGAGCTATGGGTGGGGGGACTGGTCGCCCTGAACATTATTTTTCTTCCAGCCTTGAGCCGGCTCAAGAACATCTTAATTAAAAGTTTTGCCTTCACTTCTTTTTCCAAAATAGTCAGCCTTGCCTTCGGTGTTGTCGGCGTGACGGGTTCATATATTGTTTGGCTGGACCTTAAAAGCCCGGAATATCTTTTTATCAGTGAATGGGGAGGGCGCTTTATCATGCTTTCTGTTCTTGGAGGAGTTCTTTTTGCCGCCAGATTATTTCATCAGCTTTTAATTGAAAGGTCGGCGGTAGCTATCTGTCAAGGCAAGGCAAGCAGGCGGGCGCAGAAAATGATTGCTTGGTCGAATTATGCTCTTTCGTTTGAGATGTTCGTGGGCATCGCTCTTCTTTTTGTCACCAGTCTTATCATTATAACCACTCCGCCTTATCCGCCGGAACAATTTTTGTTTGAAAGACATGCCGCGAGTCAAGGGGCAGTCGTTTCTATGCAGGTCCATCCCTATGAGCCGGACAGGTTTCTTATTGTGGTAAGGGATGAGAAGAGCGGGTCCGTACTGCCATTGAATGATATTACCGTAGACCTCACCAACGAAGATAAGGGCATCGGTCCTCTGGTTGCCGAAACACAGGAGCGTTTTCTGGGCGGTTATGTTTTTCCAAGAAATATTTTGTCTTTACCGGGAAAATGGAAAGTTAATATCATTGCCCGTCATCCCGGGGCTTTTGATGCTACCGCCTCTTTTTTGATTAATTACCCGAATGATATAGACGGAACACGAATCAACCCTGAACAGCGCTCTTTCGGTCTGTTTGAATGGCTGCTTGTTGCCGGGACTATAGGAATAGTTGTTTTGTCGGCTCTGCTTTATAGATTCAGCAAATTCCTTAATATGAACTGCGTTTCTTTCGGAGGGAAGAAAGAAGACGAAGTCACTTCTTCCGAGGGGTATTTTAATATGGCCAAGTCCTGGTCTTTTGCCATTGTCTGTCTGGTGCTTATCTCCGCCGTTATCTGGGTGGCGGACGATAATTTTGTGAGAACGGATTTTCAAAAACTTTGTGAACTGGACGGTAATTTTTGGCTTCAGTCCGTTCCGACGCGAGATGGTGTGGCGCTATCTTCCGATACCATAACTGGCTGTACTTTGAATTTAGGCGTGTATCATTTTGCCGATATGAGGGAGTATCAATTTTTTACCAGACCCCGGCAAAGCGGAGTAGAAATAAAAACGACCCCCGAAAAACCTATTGCCGGAGAGCCGACGGATATTACAGCCGGTATTTATAAGATAGAGGAGGGTAAAAATACGGGGCCGGTAGATGACCTTAGCATATACCACGACAGAATTATGCATTTGATTATAGTCGGAGAGGACCTTAAAACATTTGCCCACATTCATCCCATACGAAGTAGCCTCGCCGAGGTCCCGCAAGGGACTCGCGCTTCTGGCGCAAGCGAGACTTCGTACGGGATTCATACCGAGGACCTTGGTCCGGTTACACCGGAAGAAAGAAAAACAGCTACATTTCCTCTCCGGTATGTGTTTCCGAAGGCCGGACATTATATGATGGTGGTGAATTATGTCGTCGGAGGAAAGGAACTGTCTCAACAATCATTCATTGAGGTCGGCGGTGAGCCGAAGATGGTAAAAGGCAATTCCGAAGCTGCCGGAAGCGGTCCGTCATGGGCAAAAGATTTCGACGGTTATAGCGTGACTATGCAAACATCAGATCGGATAAAAGCCGGACAGCTTACTGAGCTGACCTATGTTATTCAAAAGGATGGCCAAAATGTTAACGACCTGGAGCCTTATTTGGGTGCGGCGATGCATCTGGCCGTTGTCCGCTCTGACTTGGGTAGGGTTATCCATACTCACGGCCTCATATACCTGCCCGGGTCGGCTTTCTTTCAGCGGCTGGTAAGAAATTATGTTAATTACCATGCCCACTTTGTGCCCGACCGTTTCGGACCTAAAATACAAGCCAGAATAACATTCCCTCAGCCGGGTACCTATCAGCTTTTTGGCGAGTTAAGGCACAACGGCAAGGTCATTCTCACCAGTTTTTCCGTCAGAGTAGAGTAATTTTCTAAAAAAGCTTTTTTGTGCCAGGAAGTGAATTTTTGGATTGCCTTCTACTTTCCGGTTTGCGCCCTTGGCGCATTTCAAAAATCTACTTCCTGGTGTGGACAAGTTATTATGCGGGTTTTTGGCGTATCGTGGTATAATTAATGAATGAATCCCGTTAGAAGTAGCCCTAACGGGTCAGAAGAAGAAGTGGTATCTTAAAAAAGTAGCTTTCAGCCGTATTTTAAATAACGAGCTGTTACTACTTCTAACGGGATGAAATCGGTATCCCTAACAGAACTCTCAGCGCCGGGATGCAAGATTTGTCATGCTTTTGAGGAGTTTTGGCATTCAATAGAGAAAGATTGGCCCAATGTCACCTACAAAAATGTCAGTGTGATAACTCCGGAAGGCCAGGAAATGGTCCAGAAATACATGATATTTGCTTCGCCGGGTATTATTTTGAACGGGGAACTTTTTGCTACGGGCGGGTTTAATAAAGATAAGTTTGTTGAGAAATTAAAGGAGCTATCTAAAGAATAAAATATGAAACAAATATATTGTGTTGCCGGGACAACTTGCAATTCTTATCCGCTGGAGCCACGTAAAATTATTAAGAAGTTAGCGGGCGATATCTTGAGCAGTACTGTGGTTTTAGTACTAGTAATAGTTTATGCAGTGGCTTTGTTCTCTAAATACCAAGGTCCTTTTATAGACAAAAGTACCAAAGATGTTTTTAGTGTGTTATCAAATTATGGCCTTTTTGTTTTACTAGCTGGTTTTATTTTTTTCGCAGGCCGTTTCTTGAGGGAGTTTCTTTATTTTAGATTTTATTTTTACAATATTGGTTCTGATGTAGTTGTGATTAGAAAAGGCATTATATCAAGAAACGAGGCTACAATTCCTTATAATAAAATCCAAAATGTATTCGTTGACCAGGATCTTTGGGATAGGATTTTGGGCCTATACGATGTTCATATGGCAACGGCCGACTATCAGTCTGCATATATAGGCCACATTGATGGTGTATCTGCTCAAAGCGCCCAAGTGCTAAAAAATCTGTTACTAGCAAATATGAAAACTGCAAAAGAAACTGGCGTCTAAATAATGGGTAAATTTTTAAATAAAATCACTCCGGAGTGGGCCTTGAGAGCCGGTCTTGGCGTGATGTATGTTTATTCCGGAGCGGATATTATCAGTCATCCAACGGCATGGTATTGGGCGGTCAGGCCTTTGTTCAGATTTTTACCTCTGTCAGCGCAGGCAGCTTTTACCGGACCGTCTTTTATGATTAATTTTTTAAGAGTCCAGGGTGGGGTGGAAATTATTTTTGCCATTGTTCTTCTTGCCTGGTTCCTGCCTAAGAAGTACGCCAAGTGGGTTGCCGGTCTTACAACTCTGGAAATGGCGGGGATATTATTCCTGATACCGATAGATGCCGTTACATTCAGGGACTTCGGATTACTAGGAGCGGGGCTGGCATTATTTCTGATATTAAGAGGTGATTCCTATATAAAACCAAAGCCACCGATTGATAATCCACCCTCTATCTCTAAGCCGGAAATAAAGCCGGGAGAAGGACCGATTGTCCAAACATTCGATCAGTATATGGGGAAGAAGTAAATTTTTAATTTAGAATTTTTAATTTTTATTGAATTTCTAATTTTAAAATTAATCATTGAAAATTCATTGGAAATTGTAAATTGATAATTGAAAATTATTGATTATGTCAGAAGAATCCACAACTCAAGTATCAGCGCAACCGTCACAAACTGTAGTTTCGGCTACACCAGTATCCGACAAAGCCCGACACTGGCTTATAGTTTTGGTATTCAGTTTGGCATCAGTCATTGTTTTCGGATTATTCTGGGCGTTTTTCGGTAATTCAACTCAGGTTGAGGGTGTCGGCTGGTATCTTTTTAGCTACTCGATGGGGCTTACAATGATAGTTTTGCCCTGCACTTTTCCTCTGGCTTTCGTTATCGTTCCGCTTTCCATGGGCAAGGGTCCGATAAAGGGGCTTGGCATTGCTCTGGCCTTTGGCCTTGGCGTGGCGACGACTTTGAGCATGTACGGAGTTTTGGCGGCTCTTATCGGGAGAACTTTTATACTGACACTGGGTCTTCAGGGAGAAGGACTCAAGAACTGGCTCTATTTTGGAGCCGGAATCCTGGCGTATCTGTTTGCTCTCGGGGAACTTGGCCTGATTAAAGTTAAGATGCCGTCTTATACCGGTTCTGCGCCGGCAATAATTCAGAAGCAGAAAGATTATGTGAAGGCGTTATTGCTCGGATTGTTTCTGGGCAATATCGGTGTCGGCTGTCCTCATCCGGCGACGCCCTTGATATTTCTTGAGATAGCCCGTTCGGGGAATATATTTTACGGCTGGTCATTGTTTTTTGTCCATGCTGTGGGGAGGGTATTGCCACTGCTCCTTCTGGCATTTCTAGGAATTCTTGGCGTCAACGGTCTGACCTGGCTTACGGCCAGACGGGAAAAAGTTGAAAGAGCGACGGGGTGGCTGATGGTTTTTGTGGCCGGTTTTATTTTAATACTGGGATTATTTTCTCATTCTTGGTGGGTAGATTCCGGCCAGCACACGCTGCTCGAATCAATTACCCAGGAGGAGTGGCTTTTAAATATTTTGGGAGCTAAATTCGGGACAGGCAATGCTCATCATCATGGATTTGAAAACGGGACAGGATTATTTGGACTTCCATTTTGGCTTGGCAATTGGGCTCTGGTTATCCTATGGCTGATACCGCTATGGTGGTGGTATTTCAGGGAACATTACAAGGTGAAAATAGAAGTGGAGAAACATTAAGCAAATTTTTAATTTAGAATTTTTAATTTTTATTGAATTTTTAATTTTAAAATTAGTCATTGAAAATTGATTGTAAAATTTTAAATTGAAAATTAAAAATTAGAAGCGTCTATAAACTTATTTACTATGAGCGAAGAACAACAAATATATCCAAGAGAAGCTTTGAACAAATTCCGCCAATGGCACTTCTGGTGGCTGGTGGTTTTTTCATTGCTTTTGATATCGGTTTTTGTCTGGTATTTGCCGACCAGATTTTTACAACAGGTCCAGCAAATGCAGGTGATGATGCCGATGCCGACCCAGGGTTCTTCGACGGGTTCGACACCTTCGATTAACTCAGGGCAGGCAGGCTCATCGCAAGCAGGTTCAGGGCAAGCAATGCCGATGACTAGCGGGATGGTAATGCCCCAAGCTACTTCGACCGGAGTACAGCAACAGCCTCAGGCCAGTGCAAGTCCGACAATGCAAGGAATGCAGATGCAAATGGGTTCCGGTCAATCAATGAGCGGCATGATGACTCATACCATTGTCTATCATGACGAGGCGTCATCAAAGGAAGGCTTGGTTGTGAATATGAACGCTAAGCCGGTGCCGTATAAGGTTGGGAGTCCAGTGGCATTTAATTTTTTTGTTAATCAAAAACCCGGCAACATACCCGTTCCGGTAACAGACCTGCAGGTAAATCATCAGAAATTAATGCATGTCATAGGCATCAGGTCTGATATGAACGAGTTTTTCCATGTCCATCCGACTATTTCTCCGGATGACACGGCGGTGATGACCATTGACCATACTTTCGCCAAGCCCGGCCGTTATAAGATATGGTCGGACATAATGAAAGATAATATCGGTCATGTTTTCAGCCATCCGGAGATATCAGTTCAAGGCGACGGACCGACCGAGAATAAGCAGGTGTCTTTGGACAGGGTTGTTTTGGCCGATGGTTATCAGGTAACACTGAAGGCCGATGCGACAATAGTTAAGAATAAACTGGCTATAATTTCTTTTGACCTTCACACTGCAGCCGGCGGATTGGTGGAAATTGAGTCCTATCTTGGCGTTCCGATGCACCTGACGATAATCAAAGACGACTGGAAGCAATTCATTCACGCTCATCCTGGAATGATGATGCAAATGCTTACCCCGACCCCCGCACCTGCCCCGAGAACATCGTGGTTTAATAGTTTAATCCAAGCGGCTTATGCCCATGATGTTACGATGGCTAATGGTAGTATCCCGATTCTAGATTTCTATCTTAATTTTCCGGAGACAGGACTATACAGAGCATTTGTTCAGTTCCGTCCCAAGGGGAGCACTCTTCCGCCAGACGAAGCCATAACTGCCGCATTCTGGATAGAGGTTAAGGATAAAGCTCCGTTCCCGATACCGCAATGGGGATTCTTGCTGATGGTTTCGATAGTGTCTATGCTTATACTTAGCTGGGCGGTCAAGAAGTATTTAAAAGTTAAACCGGAAGATGTAAGTTTTGTTCGCGAACGAAGTGAGCGGTAACAAAAGTTACCCGCCTAAGGCGGGTGCTCATAATTACAGCCACTCGCTCTGCTCGCGGGTAATTACGGCATGAATAAATATTTTATTTTAATAGGAGCGGCTGTTCTGATAATCGGAGGCGGGATGTTTTACCGCGCTGTTTTACTGCCTCAGAGTTCCGTACCGGTGGAAACGGGCAAGGTCAGGGATTTTATCATTACGGCGAAGAAGAACGAGTGGAAATTTGTACCTGATACCATTGAAGTAGATAGAGGCGACAAGGTAAAACTGCAGATAGTCAATGAAGATGACTATGATCACGGCCTGGCCATTGATGCCTTTGGAGTATCACAGAGAATGCCGGCCAACAGCACCATCAATGTTGAATTCGTAGTGACGCAGGTGGGAGATTTTCAGTATTACTGTTCGGTGCCTTGCGGTGAAGGAGTTGTTGGCGGTAAGAAAAGAACGCATTTCGATATGATTGGTGTAATCAAGGTCAGACCGGCAGCAACAAAAGTTAGTCCAGCACTTTAAACTTAAAAGAACAGATAGGAATATGCTTTCGCTACCGTTCGCTGTCCCAGCGAGACAGCTCACTGCGCTGCTCCTTCGCTCTGTCGCCTTCGGCGACAACCCTGCCCGCTCAGTCGCAGATGCGCGCGACAAGCACATTCCTATCTGTTCTTAAAAATAGTAAAGGAGCGCATCTACGCGCTCCCGCCATGAATCCACAGTGGGCCGCTGTCGGAGGATCCATACATCAGCTCATGGTAAGCCAGTGTAAGCTGCTCCGTAACCGGCTGTGGGGCCTTCCCCTGCGACCTGGCCTTAGGGCTGATCGGGGAGGAATTGTTTATATCATATCAAATTTTAATTAATATGTCAAGTAGTTTAAACAAAAATGAATACTTTCCACATTATTTTCGAAACCTTTGCGGGAGGGATAGCTACAAACAAAGCTTTACCTTAAACCGACAGGAAAGCGGGAACTGACTGAATCCTGAAATGTATAGTGAGTCTTGTCGAACTATCTACATTTCAGAGATGAAGGAATTCCCGAAGGCTTCCGGAGATTTTAAAGCTATTGTTTGTCTAGCCCGGAGCAGTGGTTTAGAAAATGATGAGGAAAGTATTCATAAACTTTAAATTAATTTTATGATGAAGGTAGTTCTAAAAGTAAAAAAGATGCATTGCGCAAGTTGTTCGATACTTATCGATAAGCTTGTCGGCAAGCAGGCGGGAGTCGTTTCCATCAAAACGAGCTACGGTTCAGAGAAAACCGTCATTGAATTTGATGAGTCAAAGATTTCTCTTGAGAAGATAGACGAGCTTATCAATAAATTGGGCTACGACCTTATCCGGCCGGATGAAAAAGGATTTTCGGCGGAAGAAGAGGAAAAGAAAGAAGCCATTGCGACTGAAGAGGCGCGAAGAAGAGTAAAGGCGGCCTTTATCCTGGCTTTTCCAATTATTGTGTATTACATGCTCATTCACATGTTCAATGTGACCCATGTCCATGAGTTTTTTGATTTTATTAATCAGAGGCAGCCGTTTTTCTATGGCAGCGGTTTCACGGCTTATGGCGCATACGCTACCGGTTATCTTTTCTGGCTGATTGCCCAGCCGATGAAATTTGTTGCCGGATGGTTTGTCGATGTAGCTAATCCTCCCATCAGAATTGACCTCAATTATTTTTACTGGATACTTTCAACTCCTATTCAATTCATAATCGCCTGGCCGTTCTATCGCAACTCCATTACTTCCATCCGTGTCGGTGCGGCCAATATGGATGTTCTGATCGCCTTAGGTACCTCGGCGGCGTACTTTTACAGCGCCATCGGATTTTTATTCTTCGGCATTGACCATCCGTTCTGGGAATCATCGGCGGCTTTGTTATTTTTCATACTCCTAGGCAGATATTTTGAAGCAGTGGCTAAGGGCCGGGCATCCGAGGCGATCAAAGAATTGTTGAAGCTTGAGGCCAAGGAAGCCCATGTTATGCGCGACGGGAAGGAAGTCGTTTTGCCGTTAGATCAGCTGGCTACAGGAGATATTATCGTTGTCAGACCCGGAGAGAAAATTCCCGTTGACGGAGTTATAGTTGAAGGAACCAGTCATATTGATGAGAAGGTGGTCACCGGAGAATCGTTCCCGGTCAAACGCGAACCGGGTGACCAGGTTATCGGAGCGACGGTCAATCAGGAAGGATTGCTCAAATTCAAAGCCACTAAAGTCGGCAAAGAAACTTTGCTGTATCAGATAGTGGCCATGGTTGAAGAAGCCCAAGCCCGCAAGGCGCCTATCCAGGACTTGGTTGATAAGGTCAGTGAATATTTTGTGCCGGCGGTGGTTCTCCTTTCCGTACTTACTTTTGTCGGCTGGTACTTTTTCGCCGCGTTGCCGTTCCGGGCGGGATTAATAAGAATGATAGCGGTTTTGGTCATTTCCTGTCCCTGCGCGATGGGACTGGCGACGCCGACGGCGCTTATAGTCGGTATCGGTCGGGCGGCCAAATTCGGTGTCATTCTGAAAGGTGGCGAGGCTCTTGAGAAAGCTTATCGCATCAATGCCATTGCCTTTAATAAAACAGGGACGCTTACTGTCGGTAAGCCCATAGTTACGGACCTTATTACTCTAAGTGGATTTGATGCCAAAGAAGCCATCAAACTTTCAGCGGCGGTTGAAGTTGGCTCTGAACATCCGCTTGCCCGGGCGGTTATTGAAAGGGGCAAGGCCGAAGTAGGTGACTTGCCGGAAGTCAAAGATTTCAAGGCAGTTGCCGGATTTGGCGTTCAGGGCAGTGTCGACGGTAATATGATGGCTGTTGGTAACTCCGCTTTCATGAATAACCTTGGAATTAAGGTGGATGAGTACGCCGCGGCATATGAGAAGCTTCAGAACGAAGCCAAGACAGTTGTATTCTCAGCTGTTAACCGTGATGGGAAATGGTTGCCGATAGCCATGATTGCCATGGCGGATACTTTGAAGCCCTATGCCAAAGAAGCTATCCAGGCCCTTAAAAAGATGCACAAGGAAATAGTTATGATAACCGGCGATAATCCTAAGACGGCACTGGCCATCGCCAATCAGGTCGGCATCGACAGAGTGCTGGCCCAGGTTCTTCCCAGTCAGAAAACAGAAGTTATCAAAAAATTGCAGGAAGAAGGAAAAACTGTGGCGATGGTCGGTGACGGCATCAATGATTCCCCGGCCTTGGCTCAATCAAATCTTGGTATCGCTATGGGTTCGGGTACCGATGTCGCAATGCAGACAGGCGAGGTAGTTTTAATTAAGGATGATTTGCGGGATGTTGTGACTTCCATTCAGCTTTCCGGCAAAACAATCAAGAAAGTCTGGCAGAATCTTTTCTGGGCGTTCTTCTACAATGTTGTGGCTATTCCTATCGCCGCCGGAGCTCATCTTCTTTTCACTCAATCTTCGCTGGGCGTGCCGGCGCATTGGGTCATCAGTCTTTCACAGAACATGGGGAGTCTCGGCCAGGTATTCTACAATTTCTCACAGGCCACCTTGCGTCCGGAAATTGCCGGTTTCGCCATGGCCTTCAGCTCCGTCTCGGTAGTTACGAACTCGTTACTTCTTAGACGCTACACGCCCTCGATGGAGAAAATGAAGGCAAAAAGTTAGAATTTTTGGGGTTTCATTTATGCCTAATCAACAGTTATATGATTATATAAAACAGGCCAGGGCATCCGGTGCGTCTGACGACCAGATCCGTCAGGCGCTTTTGGGTGTGGGGTGGCCGGTAGAAGAAGTTGAGAACGGATTATCACTGGCTCCCGGTCAGGCTCAACCCGTCATAGACCCAAATCAGCCGTTGTTTTTACTGTCGGGGCCTACGCTCCTTGTCCGGTCCCTTTCTTTTTATTGGTCTCACTTCAGGCATATCCTGGGCATTATAGCGGCCCCTCTTATTTTTGTCGTTTTGAACTTAGCATTAATTTTGTATGGAGCTCCGCCGATTTTTGCGTTACTGGCGATTTTAATTTTTTTGATAGTCAATTATTTTTCATATCAAGCCCTTCTTTATATGGTGGTGAATGGCCAAATGGATATCGGCTCCTGGGAGGCGTACAAAAAGGGGGCAGGATTTATTCTCCCATCGGCATGGATAAGCGCCCTGGCGGCCATCACCGCTTTGGGAGGATATTTTTTGTTGGTGGTACCCGGGGTTATCATCTCTATACTTCTTAGCCAGCCGGTCTATTTTCTCTTCAGCCGGGGTGACAGGGGTATGTCGGCGCTCATCAAGAGCTGGTATTATGTAAGGGGTAACTCCAGTAAAGTATTCGCCAGATTTTTATTCGTCGGTTTAATGATATTGATTTTATACTTTGTAGCTACTGTGGTTGTCGGTATTATCAGTTTTTCAAATATACAATCAGTTGTTGGTTTTGCCGGGAATAATGGAAATACTGCAAATCAGTCCGTCCAATCCATTGTCAGTACATTGTTTGTTAATCCGATAATGCTTATTTACGGATATCTGATTTTTCAATATTTGATAAAAACAAAACCGGAAGCAATACCGGAGGAAACAAAAAAGGAGATAAAGAAGAAAATAGTTATTTTTATGGCTATTGGCGTGGTGGGCGTGGTAGCACTATTTATTATGATGGGTGCGCTATTAACCGGATTTTTAAAGTCTGTCTTTTCTGCGCCTATGTCTACATCTTTGATATTTAGCGGGCCACCTTTTGGTTTAATCGGATTATTTTTTAACTTTAGATAATAAAATTATATGAACCAACAACTGGAAGACTACATAAAACAAGCCAGAGAAAGGGGAATGACCGACGGGCAGATAAGTAAAAGCCTCACGGATATCGGATGGGGAGAGGCGGACGTCGTGTCTGCTCTTGGAGGAGGCGTGACATCAGCTAGTCCTATTGAGCCGGAATCACGAAGCACTACGCCGGATAATACCGCTCAGAATGATGCAAGGATAGAGGGGATGAGGGTTGCGTTGGAAGATCTTAAGAACCGGGTCATAAAACTCGAGTCAATAATGGGAAAGCCGGAGTACTTTCCTTCTACAAAAATCCCCGTTCCGCCGGAATATAGGAAAGACGTTCCTCTCAGGGAGTATTATCCGGAAAAAGAAGTTCAAAGCCCCAAGCCAATTAATGTTGAAAGTAAAATTACCGGCAAATGGTTCGCCGGACTCGGTGTTCTGGCTATTTTATTCGGGGTCAGCTTCTTTCTCAAATATGCCTTCGAAAATAATCTTATCGGAGTGACCGGCCGTGTGGTGATGGGCATTGTAAGCGGTCTGGTTTTTCTTGTGGGCGGAGATTTTCTGTCCTCGAAGGACAAGTACAGACAGTATTCATTTTTCATAAGCGGCGGCGGCCTGGCTCTGCTCTACCTCTCGATATATGCGGCCTTCAATTATTATCAGCTGGTTGATCAGGCAATGGCCTTTCTGTTCATGATAGCTATCACCGGCGGTGGAGCCGTTCTCTCATTGAAATCTAATGCTAAAGTTCTGGCTTGCATATCCATTTTGGGCGGATTTCTGACGCAGTTCCTGGTATCTAACGGTTCTGGAGACCAGATAACTCTTTTCAGCTATGTATTGATACTGGATCTCAGTTTTTTGGGGATAAGTTACTTCAAGAAATGGAACGAAATGTACGTCCTCGCCCTGGTCGGCACCTACCTGATATTTTTCAGCTGGTATGGCCAGTTTTATAACTCTACTTTTCTGTTTCCGACCATGGCTTTTCTGTCGGTATTCTTTTCGGTGTTCCTTATCTCGCCGTTTTTCATCAGTATATCCAGGCTGGTCAAATCCAAAAGAGATGACCTCATATTGAGTGTTGTGAACGGGTCTGTCTATTTTGCCGCAAGCTATACGATATTAAAAGGAGAAAACTATACGTCGCTGGGTTTCTTTTTCGTGGCCTGGGCGGCTGTGTATCTTGGCTACGCTTACCTGGTCCAGACCGTTAACAAAGAGGATACTTATGCGATATACGGCTTAGGCGGGATAAGCCTGTTGCTGATTACTCTGGCCGTTCCTATCCAGCTGGAAAAAAACTGGATTACTATTGCCTGGGCGATAGAGGGGTTGATATTGGTCTGGACAGGATTCAAGCTGAATAATTACAGTATCAGGTTCTTCGGAGCGGGGGTTTCCTTCGTGGCTGCGCTTCGGTTATTTGCTTTCGATACCTTTTTCTCTAATGATAGCCTTCAAACGTTCATTCCCGTTTTTAATGAGAGATTCCTTACATATATTATCGTGGTGGCCTCCTATTTTGCGATCGCTTATATTTACGGCATTTTCAAAGAGATCCGCAGTGACAAAGAAAGGAATGTCCCTGCAATATTCGGTTTGCTCGGTAATTTTTTCCTCATTATGATATTAAGTCTTGACCTCACCAGGTATTACGATAGGCGCATAATCGAACTTTCTACTCCGCCGAACGGCATTTTTACTGGTAATGTCGTGTATAATTATTTTGGTAATCCAGCTGTAGTTTCTTTGCGCAATGCCCAGAATCTGACCCTATCTGTTCTATGGGGAGTGTACTCGGGATTACTTATGCTATTTGGAATAATCATGCGCTCAAAATCATCGAGATTGTTGGCCATCATAGGTCTTGGTATAGTCATCGTCAAGGTTTTTCTATATGACGCCTCGTCTCTCTCGGATATCTACAGGATAGCCTCATTTATTTTCCTTGGAGTTATTCTGCTGGTCATTTCGTTCCTATTCTATAAATATAAAGAAAAAATAAAGGAATTTGTTTTGGAATAATAACATCAATCATATGAATAGAAAGATCTTAGTAATTTTGACGGCCTTAATACTGGTGGCTAACGTAGCCAAAGCTGATTTTTCTTTGGACAACTGGCAATTCAAAAAAGAATTAATTCCGCCGTCCAGCTTAAGTCAGAAAACCTTCGGCGAGGTTGTTTTTGACAAAGAAATATTCGGCCGCGCAAACCGTGAGTTGAGCGATATACGGGTTGTCGACTCCGGGGGTATCGAAGTGCCCTATGTCTTGTCCATGGGCGCAAACCGTTCTCAGGAAGATATGTATGCCGCCAAGATTTTGAACAAGGGTTCTGTCCCGGGGCAGTATACGATTTTTACCGTTGACCTCGGTCGCGACGGTATTTTACACAATAAAGTCGAAGTTCTTACGGATTCTCTGAATTTTAGAAGAGATACGACACTTGAAAGCAGTAATGATATGCAAAATTGGATAAATATTGCTCCCCGGAAATCAATTTACGACTATTCGCTTGAATTTAAGGTCAAAGATACATCAATCAGTTATACCGATTCAACAGCCAGATTTTTAAGAGTTAAAATTTTTGATAACGGGGAGGCGCCTATCAATATCCTGGGAGCCAAAGTTTATCGGGAAACAGTGACATCTCTAAGGGAAGTAAGGTACCCGAGCTCTATTGTCGGCAGACAATTGAACCAAGAGTATCAAACCTCGGAGATTACCGTTGACTTAGGCCAGAAAGGTTTGCCGACCTATAAGGTCATTTTAACAACGGCCGATTTGAATTTTAACCGGTCGGTGAATGTTTTGGGGAGTAATGATGCGGCTTCCTGGACCAATCTCTCGCAGGATATAATTTTCAGCTACGATACGCCTAAATTCCAGGGGGATAAGCTGTATCTTGAGTACCCGGAGAGTAATTACAGGTATTTAAAGATTATAATTATCAACAAGGACAATCAGCCCATTGGCGTTGAGAATGTTACAGCTTTCGGCTTACTGAGAAAATTAATTTTTGATTACAATCCAAGCCTCAAGTATGTCTTATATTACGGCAATACGCAGGCTCGTTTTCCGGAGTATGACCTTAAAAATTATCTGGACTACTTTGACAAGGGAAATATCAGGGAGATATTTCTTGGTCCGGAGTCGCTTAATGGCTCATATAAACAGCCGGCGATTCCTCAGAAGCCGGTGAGCGAACGGTTTCCTAATCTGCTTCTGGTTCTATTGATTATTGCCACGGCTGTTATCGGGTTTTTGGCGTTTAGATTGTTTAAGAAAGCGCCTGGTACCGGTTCGAGCACTACTTGAGAATGAACTGGTATCATAAAATCTCACTTTCCAGGTATATTTTAATTTGCGCCGGGGTGATTGTTATATTCGCTCTTGTTCTTTTTTGGATGGGCAGAGTGCCGATATGCAAGTGCGGATATATAAAGCTATGGCACGGCGTGGTGTACAGTTCCGAGAATTCTCAGCATCTTTCGGATTGGTATTCGTTTTCCCATATCATTCACGGCTTCGCATTCTATTGGTTTGCCTGGATGATCGGACGGCGCTATAAATGGCCTGTCGGTCTACGGTTACTGGTGGCTATAATTCCGGAAGTGTCTTGGGAGATACTCGAAAATTCAAGTTTTATAATTAACCGTTATCGGGAGGCGACTATTTCTCTCGATTATTTTGGCGACAGTGTGATAAATTCAGTTTTCGATGTCCTTTTCATGGTTTTAGGATTTGTGCTTGCGGCACGGCTGCCGGTCTGGTCAATCATTGCGATGACTATTTTCTTTGAGTTGTGGGTGGGTTACTCTATTCATGATAATTTGACCTTGAATATCATAATGCTCATCCATCCTTTTAAGTCGATTTTAAAATGGCAGGCAGGGTAATATATGAGAGAGTGCCGTAAAAAAATTATAACGCTTGTTCTTGTTGGCATTGTTATCTGTGGCGGGATAGTGAATTATGCCGATGCCAATGGTGCTGATGAGCGGTATGCGGACGGTATTATCGTGGCTCTTTCACCGGCACCGCTTAGTCCTTTGGTTGGTGAAAAGGTAGGAATGCTTTTTGGTTTTCATGATGCCAAAACTCTGAAATATCTGACAACTATTCCCGGGGCAAAAGTGGTCATCAGTGCTTTCATCGTGAAGGGATATAAAGCCGGGGATGTTATTTTTCAGACACCGAATATTGATTCATCCTCGGGCTCTTTTAACTTGGAGTATGTTTTTGCTCAGGAGGGGACTTATGATATTCATGTGATTTTCAATACTCCTGACGGCAAGGATGGAAATGCCGGGTTTTTAAAGCAGGTAAGGTCGGGCAGTGTGGCTCCGTATAGCAACGCTAGGTTGGGCATTATGCTTGCGGTGGTAGCCATCGGCTCGTTGTTGATAGGGCACTATCTAGGCAGTCATAAAAGACCTGTGGTATAATTAGCGCATGACCAAAATCGAGATGAAAATTGAAGGGATGCATTGTGGGGCCTGTGCCACCGGCATCCAGATGCTTACTTCCCAGATGGACGGCGTCAAGGAGGTTTTTGTAGATTACGAAAAGAAATTCGGGTCGTTTGAATTTGATGAAACAAAGGTGACGAAGGAGCAACTCGTAAAAGCAATTGAGGAACTTGGTTATAAGGCTTTGTAACAGCTCGCTCAACCAAAATAACGGCTTAGATCAGGGTTTTTGAGACCCTTGACTTTTAATAAGGCTATGATACAATATAAGGGTAATAAATAGCACCTTTATATACTTACTTGCGAAGATTGATTGCGGTAATTTTGACAGAACGCCGTCCAAATTACCGCAATCAAGCGGACTGGCGAGCCTGGGGCCCGAACCATTCTGGTGAGGGTAAGGGGCGAGCTGAATGAAGGAGATAGCTAATGGCTACCAAGAAACAGAAGTTCGACGGCGTGGTAAGTGCGTTAGGTACCTTGCTTGAGTTGACGGTGAATTTCTTCACTAAGCTCAAAAACAAGGGCCTTTCTCTCTCGGAGGCGCTCCTGCGTCTTGCTAGCGACGAGAAGGCTCAAGATGAGATCGTCGCGGTACTGGCACATCTTGCCAGCCAGACGGTGAAGGTCCTCTGGACAGTCACTTCTGATGGCACTAACGCGGCGGTCCTGGAAGCGGTCGGCCGGAAAGTCTCATCTTGGGCCAAGGATGTCATGTCCAAGCCCCAGTTTGTTGTTACCAACGGCAAGACCTACCGTCTCGTTGTTATCCGCGGTGATGAGTTTGCCACCGATGCCGAGCGAACCACGGCCAACATTTGTGCCGAAGCTGTTCGTCGTCGCTACTTGGAGCCACCAGCTGAAGTCGCCGCTCTTCTGCGCAAAAAGTTTACACAGGAAGAGCTTGGCTTCCCATATGTGGTGGTGATGCACAAACCGATCACCGACTCGGACGGCTACCCGCGTTTGCTGGCACTGCGCCGCGGCGGCTACGGTGAGTGGCTCGATGTGCGGTATGACAACCCCGACGAGCGGTGGCGTCGCGAGGATGTCTTCGTGTTCCTCGCGCCGCAAGATTAGTTCTTGGATTTTGGACATTTAGTCCTTGGCCCGCGTGTTTTATACTACGCGGGCTAATTTTGTTGCAGTCGGTGCACATTTGCTATATATTTTATTCAGTACACTCGTTTGGGGAGAGGTGATGAATGCTGGCGGCCGTCTTCTATGTTATCGGTTGTTTACTTTCCTGGAAGCTGAATGTCTGCTGGCGGATGAAATATTTTCCGGATAGATCATGGACATGGTTTGATAGTATACTTTGCGGGCTGTTATCCCTTTTCAGCTGGTGGACGGTGCTGACGGGGCTTGTTTTATGCGGGCTGGCCTGGCTGTCAGAGGGGCGGTAATACCGCCTTTTTGTTTTCTCCAAAATAAGACAGATTGGCACTCTTGACATAGGAGTGCCAGTTTGTTAAGATGGTTAAATGCTGAAGCAAAGGCAGGCAAAATTGTTAAATATATTGATAGGCCGATACATAATCGATGCTGAACCTGTCAGTTCAAAAGCCCTCGTAAAATCTGGTCCGTTTAGGCTAAGCTCGGCTACTATCAGGCATGAGATGAATGAACTTGAAAGGGCCGGTTATCTGACCCACCTTCATACATCAAGCGGCCGGGTTCCGACGCCTAAAGCCTACAGATTGTATGTGGACAACTTAATGTCCGATTCAAGAATTTATGTGCCGGAAGCCACAAAGCAAAAGATTCACAAAGCGATAACTGATGCCAGCCAAGATCCAGAGGAATTGAACAGAGTGGTAGCCAACATAGTATCTGTGTTGTCCGATAATATCGTCGTTACCAATGTTAGAGACAGCAATCTTTTTTATAAAACCGGTCTTTCAAGCTTGTTTGAATTTCCAGAATTCAGGGAATTGAACAGAGTTTCAAATATCGCCAGCGTCTTTGACCATTTTGAGAAAATGTTCGGCCAGATGGAGAGCGAATTCTTTAGTTTTGGCGGGGATGATATTACGGTACTGATAGGCGGCGAGAGCCAGATAAAAAATATCAGGGAAGAAACGGTTATTATAGTTAAATATCCTTTGCCGGATAGTAAAATGGGTTCGATGACGATTATCGGGCCAATGAGGATGAATTACGAAAAAAATATAGGATTGGCCAAATGCGTTGTGGATGAATTGAGGAGTAAATTTGCAAGACAAATTTAAATTTTCAATTATCAATTCTCAATTTTCATTGAATTTTCAATGACTCAATTCTTCAAACATTAGAAAATTGAAACATTGGAACATTGATTGAAAATTGGAAATTGAAAATTGTTAAATTAAAGTATGGATGAGATAGAAATTAAAGATGCTAAAAATAGCCAGGAAGAGGTAGAAAAATGTCAAAAAGAGAGAGATGAATGTCTGGACAATTGGAAAAGGGAAAGGGCGGATTTTGTGAATTATAAGAAAGACGAGGTCAAGAGGATGGCCGAATTCGCTAAATATGCCAACGAAGCCCTAATCTTAGAACTTGTTGGCGTGGTGGATGATCTTATTGTAGCCAGGAACAATGCCCCGCCCGACGATAAATGGGCAGAAGGCTTTGACGGTGCAATGAGGAAAATGGAGAGCTTATTGAAAAAATACGGACTGGAAAAAATAGATACTGCCGGTAAATTTGACCCTCATCTTCACGAAGCTGTCGCTGTGTCCTCCGAAGCTTTAAGCGAAGGACGGGAGATGGAAGAGGGTGGAGAGAAGATTCAGGAAGTCAGTCCGGGGTATACTATGGACGGTAAGGTTATAAGACCGGCCAAGGTAAAGATTATTAAGTAATTTTCAATTATCAATTCTCAATTTTCATTGAATTTTCAAT
>OBEQ011129310.1_pt1 | contig 26298 bp, 36 predicted proteins | sample 1670901 | NCBI WGS metagenome assembly OBEQ01 (sample SAMEA104232315, study PRJEB22302) | groundwater metagenome | biome: forest; feature: aquifer; material: groundwater | place: USA | collected 2011-08-07 | depth 5.4 m | reverse complement strand
TCCGGAAAATAGAATTTCCGAAACAGCCGGGAAATCTGAGAAAAGAATTGTCGATGCAACCGGTAGAATTCGTCTCAGTTCCCGAAAACACCTGAGGCATCTCTTCGAAGGCGTTGATGTGGGAGAGAATAAAGTTATCGAGCAGGGTGAGTTTATCGTTGTCGATACTCATCCCCTTGTCATGCCTCCTGATATTTCAGGATTGTTGATGGTAGATGAATATGGGATGCGCACTCAACCAACCCATCTCAATTCTCCCATTGTGGATTCTCCATTCGGCCATGATACGACTGATGATTTCAATAGCCATCTGAGACTGGAGCTTTACCAGCCTCATCCACATGGAATGAGGCTTAAGGATGTCTATGTTCGTCTACGTTTTTTCAGAGAAAAGGTTATTTCGGCGACTGCTCCTACATGGACAATCGACCAAAACAAGATGTTCTGAATTTACCACCTCCTCAATGGGGAAGCCTTCGCCTCCAGAAGAAATAACGACGTTATTTCTTCCTGTGGCGTCCTTCGTTCCGTTCGGCTTCGCTGAGCTCAGCCTCACTTCACTTCAGACCAGGCTTCTCACCACCTCCTTCTTCCGCGATTGGATCGCCGTTGATTTCCGTGCTGACGTCTTGCCGCCTCTCCTTCTTGGTACTGTGAGGTACTGATGACTTTGGGTTCGTGATAGGTTCTCTTTGGAAGTTCCGGAAGAGGGGAGATCGGAAGGGTCGCTCGGATGAGGCGCTCGATGTCGCGAATGTCACGCTTCTGCTCCGGGCAGGCAAAGGAAATGGCCTTTCCGGTTCGACCAGCTCTGGCCGTGCGGCCGATCCGGTGCACGTAGTCCTCGGAATTTTCCGGAAGATCGTAGTTGATCACGAGCTCAATGCCGGTGACATCGATGCCGCGGGCGGCAATGTCCGTGGCAATGAGCACACGATACTTGCCGGACTTGAAGCCTTTCATCGCTTCGATACGCTGATTGAGCGAGCGATTGGAATGAAGCTCTGCCGCGGCGTGTCCAAGGTGGTTGACAACCCTGGCGATTTTTTTTGCGCCATACTTGGTGCGGCTGAAGACGAGGATGGTGCCCTTGTATTCTGCAAGCAGCTTTTCAAGGAGGAGGATTTTGAGATCCCTGTGGACCATAAAAACCTCTTGTTCCACTTTTTCTACCGTTGTTCCAGAAGGAGCAACCTCGATACGAAGTGGTGATTTCATGTACTTCATCGCGATTCGGCCAATCTCCGGAGGCATGGTCGCGGAGAAGAGCATCGTCTGGCGTTCGTGCGGGACGGTCTGGAGAATTCTCTTAATCTGAGGCTCAAAGCCCATGTCCAGCATGCGATCAGCCTCATCCAGGACGAGGATGCCCACATTGGCAAGTGTGACCGTCCTCTGCTCCACATGGTCGATCAGGCGGCCGGGAGTTGCCACGATGATGTGGGCTCCGGCTCGAATGGCATGAATTTGCTTTGGCATGGACTCACCTCCGATCAGCACAGCGGTGCGCAGCAGAAAAGGCGCGCCAAGCTTGCGAAGGGTTTCTTCGACTTGGATGGCGAGCTCACGAGTGGGGAGGATCACGAGCCCCTTTTTCTTCGAAATTGCCAGGCGCTGCATCATCGGGATTGCGAAGGCAAGCGTCTTTCCCGTGCCGGTCTGGGCGATGCCGACCAGATCTTCGCCCTTGATGGCGATGGGGATCGCCTTGTGTTGGATGGGCGTCGGGATCGTGAATTTGAGGTCATCGAGGCGTTTCAAAAGATCTGCGGCAATGCCGAGACCGTGAAAGGTCGATGAGGGGGCAGTAGTTGGTTTGATGGGTTGTGGATGCAAAAGCAAGGGTAAAAGGACTTTTGAACATGAAGTATAGATCAAACAGGTGAAAAAAGATATGCTTTTCGAAAGTTGACCCCGGAAGTTATATAGAGTACATTCTATATACCATTATAGCATATATGATTTCTTTAAGCTCCCACGTTCAAAAACGGCAGATGAATTTTTTACTTTCTCCTGAAGTTGTTGTCGTTCTCAATGAGTATGTTCCGAAAGGGCGGCAAAGTCAGTTTGTTGAAAAATCAATCGAAAGTTCTCTTTCGTCGCTCAGGTTTCAAGATGCGCTCAAGAAAAGTTTTGGATCCTGGAAGCAGCGTTATCAGTCTTCTGAGCAATTTATTCGATCGCTTCGAAAATCTTCCCGAGATTCACGATGAAAGCTCTGCTCTTCGATACCGATGTTCTGATCGATCTCCTGCGAGGAAAGGAAGCGACACAAGAACAAGTGCGGAGTCTTATTGAAGGAGCTCAGCTCTCTTGTTCTGTTATCACGATTGGAGAGATAATTGCTGGTATGTTCCCGGAGGAAAAAACAGACACAGAGCGTCTTCTGAACGCACTTGTCAAAATCCCCGTGACGGAAGATATTGTGCGTCTTGCGGGTCAGTTTCGAAACGAAGAGAAACGATTAGAGCTCATCGATTGTCTCATTGCGGCAACAGCGATTCAGTATCATGCTGGACTGCTCACGAAAAATATCAAGCACTATCCCATGAAGAACCTCAAGGTGGTTCCCATATCATAGAAATTATCACTCGACTGTTATTTTCAGTTTCTGATATGAAAAAAACCTGTCATCAATGCGCCGAGGGTTTTGAAATCACCGATCAGGATTTGGAATTTTACGACAAGATTTCACCTGCTTTTGCTGATAAGAAGTTTCAGATTCCCACGCCGACGCTCTGCTCCGAATGCCGCAACCGAGCCCGACTTACTCTTCGAAATCCTCAGAAGCTTTGGAAAAGACCGTGTGCCAAGTGTGAGAATGAGATGCTGACGACCTATTCGCCGGATAGTGAGGCGATCGTGTATTGTGAGGACTGTTATGTAAAAGATATCGTGTAGTCCTCCTAAGAATTTTTTTTCGGAACTATTTCTATTTCCTCCTTTTGATAATCAAACTTCACAGCAAAATATTCAAAAAAGCCTTTTTGTCCCACAACTCCATAGCCGAATTTTGGAAAATCCTTTTTGAATCCGCAGTAGATATCATATTTCCAGCCACCCACATGGATCGTTACGGGATGAATGAAATATGGTTCAGGTTTTCCATTGATGCCTCCTACTTCACTTTTCAGGCCTGATTCGAGATCGATTCCTATAAGATCTCCAATTTGGGTATCAAAAATGCAGTTATCGGCGCCCGAATCAACGAGGACTTCGTAAAAAATCCGCTCCCCTTTGAATTCCAATTCTATTGGAATAATGGGGCGGATGATGCCTTTGTATATTTTTTTGTACTTGAATTTCATGAAAAAATGCCAACGTAGCTTACGATGTGGTCTGGCATTTGAGCGAGGATAGGAGATTGGTATCCTTTTTTTTGAGCTTTTGAAAAAGCTTCTTTTGCTGTTTCACCGAAAGAAACCACGCTTTTTTCGTCGTGTTTCAGGGCGAGCCACTTCCCTTTATATTTTTTATAGAGATGTGTCCAGTTGATTGCCATGCCAATGTAACAGCACTATCATACTAGCATATTTTTTCCTGATGCAAAAATCTTGTGTCCATTGCCATCACAGCTTTGACATCACGGATGATGATCTCGCCTTCCTTGAGACCGTGAGTCCAGTGTTTGCCGGGAAAAAATATCTCATTCCATCACCTACACTCTGTCGAGATTGTCGACTTCAAAGAAGAGTAGCGTGGAGAAATGAAAGAGTTTTGTATCAGCGCAACTGCGGAAAGTGTCAGAAATCAATGGTGTCGCTTTTCTCGGACGATAAGCCAACTCCAGTGTATTGCAATGCCTGTTGGTGGTCAGATTCCTACGAGCCAAAAGATTTTGGACAAGCTGTGGACTTGAATCGAAGTTTTTGTGATCAGCTCAAAGAGCTTATGGACAAGGTACCGGAGCTCACCATTCAAAATGACGATGGTGTAGGAAGTGTGAACTGCGCGTATTGCCAGGACTTTGCTTTTGGGAAAAATTGTTATTTTGTTATTGGAACCTGGTATACCGAGGATTCATTCTACTCGGATATGAATGCGAACTATAACAAATGGGTTGGTGACTGTGGCAATATTTCTCACTCCGAGCTGTGCTACGAATGCCTTGATTCTCAGCGGCTGTATCACTGTGCCTTTGTCCAAGACTCAGAAAATTGCAGCGATTGCTTTTTTGGATTTGATCTCAAAGGATGTAGAAATTGTTTTGGTTGCATAGGGCTTCGACAAAAAGAATTTCATATCTTTAACCAGCCCTTCACAGAAGAAAATTATGAAAAGGAAATGATGAAATGGAAGCTCAGCTCCTTTTCCGGACTCGAAAACATCAAGGATAAGTACTTCGAATGGATCATGAAATTTCCCCGCAAAAATGTAAATATGCAAAACTGCGAAAACACTTTTGGGAATTATAATTTCAACTGTAAAGACTCCTATGGATTTGGTCTCATCAACGCAGAAGGGAGCCGATATTGTGATCAGGGATATGGTAATAAATTCTGCTACGATATTTTTAACAGTGGTAATCCCCAGTGGTGCTACGAAGGCCTCGTGCCGGATAATTCCTATGAATCGCATTTCAATTGGTTTACCTGGAAAGACAAATATGTCCACTATAGTCTGAATTGTCACAGCAGTGAAAACTTGTTCGGCTGCGTCGCTCTCCGTCGACAAAAATACTGTATTTTGAATAAACAGTACACGAAGGAAGAGTACGAAGAGCTGGTTCCGAAGATCATCGAACGCATGAAGGTCGACCAGGAGTGGGGGCAATTTTTCCCCACCAAGATGTCGTATTTTTCATACAATGAAACGGTCGCCAATGAACTTTTCCCCCTCACAAAAGAAGCAGCCATCATGAATGGTTTTACTTGGAAGGAAACGAACCCGAAAAAATATGGGCAACAGACTTGCCTAATCCAGGATGATATCAGTGATGTTCCGGATGCCATCTCAAAAGAAATTCTTGCTTGCGTGGACTGCCGTAAAAATTTCAAAGTCATTGCAGCCGAGCTCGCTTTCTATCGCAAGATGCAGATACCAATTCCCCGTAAGTGCCCTGATTGTCGCCATCATCAAAGGCTCTTATACCGCACTCCGTATAAGCTCTGGACAAGAATGTGTGCTAGGTGTCAGACCCCAAATCAGACCTCGTATGCGCCTGATCGATCTGAGATCGTGTACTGTGAAGCTTGTTATTTGAATACCATTTAAGCCGACTTGACTGTAGCGTATTCTTAATATATACTTTGATTGTACGCTTGAAATACTATTTAATATACAGCTTATGAGTACGGTCATTGCCATGAAGGATCTCAGAGCGCGTCTTGCCGAGGTTGCTGACAGGGTTGAGAACGGCACGACTTTCACGGTAATCCGAAGATCAAAGCCCTCCTTTTTTATTTCTCCTATCAAGCTCCAGCGCGAAAAGAAAATGTATACACTGAATGACTTGGCAGGCACCGTAAGCCAGGGGGATCTTGCGAAGGAAATTGACACTGACCTTTATGAATAAAATTTTTGTCGACACCTGGGGATGGCTGACATTGGCGGATGAAAAAGAAAAGCAACACCGAAAAATTCTACAGGTAGTGCAGGACTCTCTTCGTAAAGGAGTCAAACTTTATTCGAGTGACGCTGTTCTCTCTGAAACAATAACCCTCCTTTTCCGCCGTCTGCCGCGAGAAAAAGCCATTCATGTTATGGAGATAATTTTGGGGCAGGAGGGACTTCAAAAGATTTCCATCAGTCCAGAACGCTTTGACAGAGCGGTTCAACTTCGAATGCAGTATGCTGATCAACCCCTCATTTCTTTTACTGATCTCCTTTCATTTGTCATTATGGATGAATATTCCATTCCTTCTGTGATTACAGAAGATCATCATTTCGATATCATGCATTTTGGATTTCAAAGAGTAACCGGGTAAGGCATGGTAAACCGAGAAAGTGCATGACCAATCGCACCATCAAATCTTTTTGCTTGGGATTGCTTTCGGCAACGAGGAGAGCAATAGCGACCAGCGCATGATCGTTGATTTTCCGCTCACCATTCTTTCTGAAAAGATAATTATTTTTGGCAAGAAACACGATGAAGAGAAATGATCCGATGCGCTTATTGCCATCGGTGAAGGGATGATCCTTGATGATGAAGTACAGGAGATGGGCAGCTTTCAGTTCATCAATCGCGGAACGGCAAAAATCATACTGAATTTTTGTTCAACTCCTTTGAGGTAAATATGTTATTTATATGTTTAGTAATTGCTGGTCTTTGAGTCTCAAAGAGCATCGCTATTTCTGCCTGAGTAAGCCAAACCGTTTCCTCCCTAAGCTTTACTTCAAGCTGCGCCTTACCGTCCTGTGAACGGTAGATGATAATTTCTCCCCCTGGGATTTTCTGATCCATAGAAAATGGTTAAGTAACCACAGAATACAGAAGGATGATCTTTTGTATATCTATATATCAAAGTTTATACTGCGTAGGGTAAAAAAATATTCTCCGATCTCTCGTTGATGGGTGATATACTTGCGTCGAGTATTTTCACCCTGGCGAATATGAACATCAGAATTTTTGTCACCGGCGGAACATTCGATAAGGAATATGACGAAATCAGTGAGCAGCTGCTCTTTAAACAAACTCATCTTCCGGAGATGCTGAAGCTCGGACGATCTCTTCTTCAGGTTGATATTCGTACCCTGATGCTCATTGACAGTCTGCACATGACCGATCAGGATCGAGAAACCATAGCTCAAAACTGCATCAGTTGTCCGGAAGAAAAAATTCTTATCACCCATGGAACGGGGACGATGGACAAGACAGCGAGTGTTCTCGCCTCGAAGGTGAAGAATAAAACGATTGTCCTGACCGGGGCCATGATTCCCTACAAATATGGAAGTTCTGATGGGCTTTTTAATCTCGGCAGCGCTTTAGCGTTCGCTCAAACCTTGCCTCATGGCGTCTACATCGCGATGAACGGGCGATACTTCATGTGGGATAATGTCCGGAAAAACACGAAGACAGGGGTGTTTGAGGAGATCACATAAAACTTCTTCATGACCTGCCGAAAATGCCAGACACAGTATGAAGTGACTCCTGAAGACCAGCGTTTTTATGGTAAATTACAGGTTCCATCACCTACTCTCTGTCCTGATTGCAGACACCAGCGTCGGCTTGCATGGCGAAATGATAGGACATTTTATCGGAGAAAATGCGATAAAACTGGCAAAGAATTTGTCTCGATTTATGCTCCTGAAAAGCCCTACACCGTTTATCATCCTGATACATGGTATTCCGATTCCTGGGATCCGATGAGCTATGGGAAAGCATTTGATTTTAGTCGATCTTTTTTCGAGCAATTTGCGCAGCTGCAGCGGGCAGTTCCAAGACTCGGGATTGATATCGTGAACTGCGAAAATAGCTATTTCTGTAATTACTGTGGGGATGACAAAAGCTGTTATCTCGATATCGCCGGTGAAGCCAACGAAGACTGCTATTTCAATCTCTTTACCAAGTACTCTAAGAACTGCGTCGACTGCACCTTTGCGTATCACTCAACCCTTTGCTACGAAACCATCCAGTCCTACAATGGCTATCATCTTCGACATTCGATGTACTGCGACGATAGTTCGGACTCGATGTTTTGCTATGATCTGAAAGGATCCAAAAATTGTCGCTTCTCGGGAAACCTTCGACAAAAAGAATACCACCTCTTCAATCATACTTATTCAAAAGAGGAATATGAAAAAATAATATCAGATATGAATCTCGGATCTTTTTCCAAGAATGAAGAATATCAAAAGAAATGGTTGGAATTTCGAACAGCAAATATCATCTATCGAAATGCATATCTCTTGAATTGTGAGGATTGTACCGGAGACAATCTCAAGAATTGTAAAAATACCAAAAATTCGTTCAATGCGAGCAACTGTGAAGACAGCAAATATCTCTATGATGTCCTGGATGCCAAGGATTGCCAGGATCTGAATTATTCCCTCTACAAGCCTGAGCTCTCGTATGACCTGATTAGCACATTGCACATGACGCACTCTGCTTTTTGCATGGCGAGCCATGACTGCCACGAGTCTTTTTACAGCGAGATGTGCAACAATTCATCGAATCTTTTCGGATGCATTGGTCTTAAACACAAACAGTATTGTATTTTGAATCAACAGTACTCGAAAGAAGCCTATGAAGCGCTCAAAGCAAAAATTATTGAGCACATGAAGAAGAAAGGAGAGTGGGGAGAGTTTTTTCCAGCTTCTCTTTCACCCTGGGGCTACAACGAAACCGTGGTGGATGAGTATTTTCCTCTCTCAAAAGAAGAAGCGGTGGCTCAAGGATTCACCTGGTATGAAAGTCCGAAGGAGCAAATAAGCCAGCCTCAGTCTTGCAGCGTCCCTGATCACATCCAAGATGTGTCCGACTCGATCGTCAACGAGACCCTTGCTTGCACTGAATGTCGAAAGAACTTCAAAATTATTACCCAAGAATTAGCGTATTACCGAAAAGAAAACATTCCAATTCCTCGGAAATGTCCGGCCTGCCGACATCGTGATCGCATCAAGCTCCGTTCGCCCCGAAGACTTTTTGAACGAAATTGCTCCAATTGCAAAAAGGCAATTAACAGCTCCATGGAGGCTTCAAGGCCGGAAAAAGTTTTTTGTGAGAAGTGCTATTTGGAAAAGGTTTATTAACTTGCTAGTACAGCCTTCCCCCCAGCGGGACCTCTCTGTCCGGGACGACCAGGAAACATTCACCTTTCCCATCGGGGACACCAAGGGTGAGCACTTCTGAAATGGCAGGGCCGATTTGACGCGGTGGAAAATTCACGACACAGAGCACGAGCTTGCCCATCAGTTCTTCTCGTTTGTAATGTTGAGGAAGCTGAGCGCAGGACTTCTTGACTCCAACTTCAGGACCGAGATCGATTTTCAGCTTGAACGACGGCTTTCTGGCTTCTGGAAATTCTTCCACGTCCAGAATTTTTCCTACACGGATATCAAGCTTTTGAAAGTCTTCGAAGGTGACCATGGAGGAGACATAACATGTTCAAGTGGGAGTATAAACCTCAATTGAGCTTGCTCAAGGTTTATTTATAAACTATACTGTAACTACTTTAAAAGTATTGATATGACAACTCAAATTTCTTTCACAGCAGACGACGTTTTAAAAAACCAAGCTTTGGAAAAAGCCAAGAGCCTTGGGATCACGCTCAAAGCTTTTCTTATTTTTGCCATGAAGGGTTTCGTGCAAAATAAATTTTCGCTGGGACTTCAGGTTCATGAAGATGAAAAGGAAGTAGAAGAAGTGATGTTCAATGATCCTGGGATCTATGAAAAAGCAGAAAAAATTGCTCAATTACTGAAATAGACCATGCTGGTTCTCACTCGAACTATTGCTCGCCATGAATTGAAACCTTTGATTCGTTTTTTGAAGATCGATGATCTTCTTGAAGGGGCAAGGAAGGTGAAGAAAGGTCTCGCCGTAGAAATACGGCAACCCAGAAAGCTTCAGAATATTCGTTTTTATAAAGTTCGCATCGGTGCACGGAATAACGCCCGAATGATCGTTTTTATGAAATCCGAGAAAAAGAGCATCGTTCCAGTATTGATACGCCTTAAAAAGGATAAAGTATTTGGAATGAACATGGCGATGAACAGCCCAATTGTGGTGAATCACATCAACAGGAACTTGATTCGAATATTTGATGATATCCAAAATAAGGACTATCAAGAATTTACACTCTGAAAGTCTTCGAAGGTGACCATAGGGTATACTGAAGGCGCTATTACTCATCTCGTGTAGTCGTATGAATACTCTCCTGTATATCGGAACCGTTGCTTTGGTCCACTTGCTTGCGGTCATGAGTCCCGGACCCGATTTCCTGATGACCATACGAAATTCCCTCACCTACTCGCGAAGGACTGGTATGTTGAGTGAGAAATAGGATTTTAGGCACTATTTGAAAAGTTCTTGATTGTTTGAGGCGGATGAAATACCATGTGTATGATTATAAAATTATATACACCTCATGGGACAGAGAACAAACATTGTCTTGGATACAGTACTTATAAAAAAAGTGCAGGACATTTCCCATGAAAGCACGATAAAAGGTGCTGTAGAATATGCCCTACGGCAGACGGTAGCGGCTGCTCTGGATAGAAAAGCTGTAAAAAATTTTATAACCCTGAGAGGAAGCAATGTTTGGAAGGGAAATCTTCATTCTCTGAGAAAAGATAGAGTATGATTCTTGTCGATTCCTCAGTTTGGATTCAATATTTGAAGCCGAGCAGTCATCCAAGCTCTGCTCATCTAGAAAAGCTTCTCCTCGAGAGAATGGTTGAAGTCGCTCTTGCGGATATTGTTTTTTTAGAAGTGATGAGAGGTATAAAAGGGGACGCAGAAATTCTTAAAACAGAACAACTTTTCGAAAGATTAGCCATGTTTTCTTTAGCACCTTTTTCCTGCTACCAACGGGCATCAGAGATTGGAAGGGCATGTTGGGAAAACGGCTATTCCGTAGGCTCCAGTGTAGATCTTCTTCTTGCTGCCTATTCCCTTCATTGGAACGCTCAAATCTTTACGCTCGATAAAGATTTTAAAAAAATACAGAAAGTCGTTCCTCTTAGGATTTACGAGTATTGATGAACGAAAACTGGAATTATTTTGAGAGAGTGAACCAGCTTAGAAAAGGTGTGGTAGTTGTAAAGAAATAAAAGTGAACTCAGTCTCAGTACAGTTCCGGAAATTCCTCCACTTCCAGGATTTTTCCTACTCTGATATCGATCTTTTGAAAGTCTTCAAAGGTGGCCATAGAAAGAAAATGAAGATTTTGATACAGTATGGCTGAAAAGATATTTTTCCAATTGTTATGGCCTATGCCATGAACGTCGAAATTTCTCCCCCAGAAAATTGCTTGGCTGATATGATGTTCGAAGCTTTTAAGAAAAGTTTGCAGGACCATCCTCCTTGGAGTCAAAACTCACCTTGTACACCAGAGCTCAATAAAAAAACCTTGAGCATGCTTGCTTCAATAAAGTTTTCTTCTGATTGGCAACTCTTTTTTTTGCGAATGAGAAATGGGAATTCTTTTCAGACCTTCTGTAATTTTGCTCGTCAAATTTTTGAGCGCACAGCTCGTGAGAGATCGGATGGTCAAAATTTCGTTGATCTTATAGCAGAGGAATTCGCCAAGTGGTTTTCACAGTCGATCGTAGAAGGAAGCCCGCCTCTTTCGGAAGAAAGTAAAAAATTGCCGATTGATCTCGCGGAGAATTTTCCCACTGCGACAGGAGAATTGCAGCGTATGAGGAGTCCAACGCTTCGGATTTCAGATGATTGGATTCGTTTTTTTATAGCTTTGGATGACGATGAAGAGAAGTCGAGTCAACTCTTGCTCGATCTCAAAGGCACGCGAATTGAGGCGGCCAGAGAGGCAAGAGATACTTCACCTACTTCAATCAGTCCTGGGTACAAGGATGGTGACCCTCAGGAATTTCTCCCCAAATATCTTGCGATGGCGCTTGCGTCGCATTTTCCAAGAGAAATTCTTCAAGAACTGAGAATACCTTTGCCTTATGATCTGGGAGTTTCTAACGGAGAAATACATGAGAAGGTAGAGGATGTTTTAGGAGGTAGAGACGCATAACCAATGTTTTGTCCAGTCACAATTCTCGATCAAAAGATTTATACATGATAGCATCGTGACAACCTTTCATTTTTATCTATGAATATTTCTCTTTCCCTTGCTCGGCTGATTGGCCCTTTTCTTCTCGTTCTTTTTTCCTCACTTCTGATCAATCGAAAACAGGCTCTTTTGTGGATGAGGGAAGGGGTGAAGAATCGCGTTCTCATCATTTTCTCCGGAGTCGTGTCCTTCTTGATCGGCGAGTATATCGTCAGTGTTCATAACCTTTGGGTAAGTGACTGGCGAGTTGTCGTAACACTGGTCGCTTGGATTGTTCTCCTGAAAGGAGTTGTTCGCATGGTCTTTCCCGAGCGGTTTGCTTCGTGGGTGAACCGATTCACAGGTCGCGGTCTTCTCATCGGTTCCCTTGTTGCTCTTGTTATTGGACTAATGCTGACGGTGAATGGATATGGACTTTTTGCTTCGTGATGAATTTTTTTCTATGGTCGCTCTTCAAGTTTCACCGACAGTGTAATCCTTTTTTTGTCCCGAAGCACCTTCAGCGGTATCGTGTCTCCCACAGAAAATTTTTGAATGAGGACCGAAAGAGGTTTGTCCTTGGTGACACGCTGGCCCCTCACGTCGGTAATAATATCGCCTTCTTTCAGCCCTGCCTTCTGGGCCGGACTCCCTGGGAGAACTGCGGGAGCGTTTGTGTCATCACCCTTGGACAGGAGCGCTCCGGATTGCACGGCCGTAAATCGAACCCCGAGATAGGCCCTGGAGACTTTGCCGGTGGCGCGAATCTGATCGTAGATTTTTTTCACCGCATTGATCGGAATCGCAAAGCCAATGCTTTGAGCTCCCTGAGCGATGGCCGTGTTCATGCCAATCACCTGACCGTCGAGGTTGAGAAGTGGACCTCCAGAGTTTCCGGGATTGATGGAGGCATCGGTTTGGATAAGTCCTGTCAGCTGTTCGCTTCCACCCGAGACAGATCCGCCCGCCGTGATACTTCTCTGCAGCCCGGAGATCACCCCCACACTCACGGTATTTCGGAATTGCCCAAGCGCGTTACCGATCACGATCGCGGTTTGTCCGAGTTTGATGGTGTTCGAATCGCCAAGCGAGAGCGTTGGCAGGTCGGTTGTATCAACTTTGATCACCGCGACATCTGACGTGGAATCTTTTGCTACCACCGTGGCCGAAAGCTTTCGTCCATCATTGAAGAGCACCGTGTACTGGGCGCTTTGATCCTCCACCACATGGCTATTGGTGAGAATGAATCCATTTGAGTCCACGATGTATCCTGAGCCACCACCCACCTCTTGCTGCTTGCGACCGATTTCTTTCAGGATCGGTATTTGAAAAAAGAAATTTCCAAGAGGACTGTTCGGATCGTTTTGTCCCTGCAAAGGATCCACAAATTGCTGTTCGAGGACTGGAAGATCTTTGCTGATGATAATGCTCACCACCGCCGGATTTGCCGCTTCCACAGCTCTGATAATGGCATTTTCCTGAGCATGCGAAGAAAGATCCAGAGCCTGGGAATAGGCCGCGGAAGGAGCAGCCGGGTGAAATGAAAGGGTCGAGATCGCCACGCTTGAGACAAAAAGATTGAGCGTGAGGATGATGAAGGCCCATTTCTGAACATTGATTTTTGGCATAGGGAAAATTAAAAATGTAAAATGAAAAAGGTAAAAACTAAAAAAAGTATTCCGTAGTTAGAATACGATAACTTTTCATCTTTGTTTCATCCAGCACCTTTTTTAAATTCACAATATTCAAACGCGAAATCTTTTTTTGAAAAAAGGTGCTGGATAAATCCAGCCGATTTCGACTACGAACTTCCGAAAGACCTGTTGGCGTTCGAACCAGCCAATCCTCGCGATAGCGCGCGACTTTTTGTTTACGATACCGCAACTGACACCATCACACAGAGTACATTTCTGAGTCTGCCCGAATTTCTCCCTCGTGATTCTTTTTTGGTCATGAATGAGACTCGAGTTCTTCCGGCGAGAGTATGTCTCTCCAAAGCTGCGGGAAAACCGGTGAATGTGCTTTTTCTTCTCAATGAGCCATGTGAGCAAGGAATTTTGCACGGCCTGGTGGATCGAAAGCTGAACGTTGGGAAAAAAGTTTGGGCAGATGAAGCCTACGCCTTTGAGGTCACAGCGCACGAGGGGTCGATCTTTTCTTTTCGACCACTTTTTGCTTTCGAAAAACTTTCGGAATTCTTCACCCGCTTTGGCTCAACGCCGATCCCGCCCTATCTCCAGCCATCAACTCTTTTGGAAGCGGATTTACGGGAGCGCTACCAGACCGTTTTTGCGAGACGTGACGGTTCCATCGCCGCTCCCACGGCCTCCCTTCACTTCACCGAAAGAGTGTTCAAAAAATGTGATCAACTTTCAATTCCACGTTCCCTGCTGACGCTCCACGTCGGGCGTGGAACCTTTGCCCCGCTGACGGGAGAACAACTCGCCTCGGGCAGACTTCATGAAGAATGGTATGAGATAAGTTCCAACACTGTCGAACAACTTCGACAATTCAAGGCGGAAGGTCGGAGTCTCACGGCCGTCGGCACCACCTCGGTTCGCAGCCTAGAATCGTTCGCCAAGAGTGGCAATTTAAAAGGTGCCACTGATCTCTTCATTCGTCCCGGATTTGAATTCCAGATGGTGGACTCGCTCATCACCAATTTTCATGTTCCCAAATCATCCCTTATGATGCTCGTTCAGGCCTTCCTGCAGCACAAAAAAGCGAAGCGAAATATTCTCCAGCTCTATGAAGTAGCGATCGCTGAAAAGTTTCGGTTTTATTCGTTTGGTGACAGCATGCTTTTGCTTTGAGTCATATTGATCTAGCGACACGAATCTACGAATTTGTCATCCGAATCTACGAATCTCCAAATGTACAGAACGGAGTTGTTTATAGTATATTTGTTTATATATTCTTTTGTTGATATACCATGAGTCTTATATATCCTGAACTGAGTTATCAAATCGTTGGATGTTGTTTTGCAACGCACAATGCACTTGGTCGATTTTCCCGAGAAAGGCAATACGCTGATTACTTGGAAAATGAGCTTAAAAACAAAAATATCCCTTTCAAAAGGGAATATGAAATTCAACTTGATACTCTCAATATTACGTCACGAAACAGAGTTGATTTTATTATTGATGATAAAATCATACTCGAACTCAAGGCTAAGAGAGTGGTGGAAAAGGAAGATTATTATCAGATTCAGCGATATCTACAATCAGCCGGGTTTCAGCTCGGCTTCATTATAAATTTTAGAAACACTTACCTAAAACCTCAGCGTGTTATTAACATTCGCAGATTAGGAGATTCGAATGGTGATCCGTAGATTAGTGTCGCCTATGCAGCTACCGGCATCACATGCACGATACTATCGTAGTGGGTTTGCCCATTGAATTTCATTTGTCGCTTCTCGGTGTAGGTGACCTTGCCTTCGCGTGTGGCAAATATCGTAAAATCCCTGGCTAGGGAAACACCCTCGCCCGGGAACCACTTTGTTCCCGTTTGTCGGACAATGATCTTTCCCGGCCAAGCCGACTCCCCGCCGAAGAGCTTAATGCCTCGACGTTTGGACTGTGAATCGCGACCGTTTTCGGTTGAGCCACCTGCTTTCTTGTGAGCCATAAAAATTAGGTTTTAGGTTGTTGGGTTACTCGCTTTCAAAGCTTAAGGAGGATACTATTTGTATACTCATTTTTGCAAGCAAATTGCGTCCAGGAATACTTCGAAAACTCCTTTGTCTGTACAAAAAAAGTGATCAACTCTTGAAGAGTGGTCGTTTTGGCGAAGGTCTCTGGCCTCTTCATCCGGCTTCCGGCCAGTTCATTCATTGGCTGATCCGATTCCATGGACTCACGCGAGGGCTTGAAGTGGGGGCAGGCATAGGCTTTTCAACAGCGTGGATCGTGAGCGCATTACTTTCTCCCCCTTGCAAGGGGGTTGAGGGGTCCCTCGTTTCCCTTGAATACTTCCTCCCCAAGGTGAAGCAGTGGGAAAAGCACATGAGGCTTCTCTTTGGTGAGGGCTACGAAAAGACCGTGACCATGATCCCTTCTTCGTTTGAACTCTGGCTTCGGAACGCCGGGAGAAAGAAATTCGATTTCGTCTTTTTCGATCAGCGCAAGGAGGATTATTTGGCTCACCTGAAGCTGCTTCTGCCACGCCTCAAAAAAGGTGCGTTTATCGTCGCAGACAACGTGATTTCTCACGCGAAATTTTGCCAGGACTATTTGGATTTTGTAAAAAAGGATCGGCGATTCCGGTCGGTAACACTGGATATTGGGCAGGGGATTGAAGTCAGTCAGTTTTCTTAGCCGACTTTCATGAGCTTCTTCTCCACAAAGTTATTCAAGCTTTCTCCAAACGCTTTTGCTTCGAGACTCAGGCGTTCATGAAGCACTGGCGCAATTCTTATCATAAATTTCCCACTGAATTCTTTTGCTTTATCGGGACGGGGAATTGGTCTCCCTGCCTTTTTGTAGTCTTCAATTTCTGTTTCAATCATGAACTCAACTCCTTCCTCAAGCTCTGTGAGCGTGTCTCCATAGCAATAAGCATTAAAAGCAGGAATATATGCTTTGTAAGCTGGAATCTCGTCCTCAGAGAGGTTATGAACAATGAAGTCGTACGCTATAGAGCATTTATTTTTTTTCATGGTGGGTAAAAATAGTATTTAATGCGTCTTTGATATAATATTTTTTTACTTTTTTTTGATGGACGACGATTTGTATCGGAGGGTAATTTCCTTTCTTGAACTTATGGTGACTTCCTTTGACATTTTCTAATCGAAATCCATAAGCCTCAAGAACCTTTTTCACGTCTTTATAACGAGCTTCTGTTGGATTTCTTTTCAGTTTCTCGATAAGCTTCTGGAGGTTCGACATCAAAGTACGAGTACAATTGAATGATATCAAAAGTGATACTATAGGTCAAGAGCCTTTAGTTTTTGAAAAAAGATTATGAAAATCCTCTTGATTGGCAACGGTGGACGTGAGCATGCCGTCGCGGAAGCATTCGTACGGTCTTCTCGAAAACCGGAGATTTTTACCTTTGCGAACAAGGTCAATCCGGGGATTCGGAGGTTGTCGAGTGGGTACCAGCTCGCATTGAACCTTTCGGATTTCGAAGCATTGAAAAAATTTGCACGTGATGTGAGGCCGGATTTTGCCTTCGTGGGTCCGGACAATCCGATCGGGGATGGAATTGTCGATGTTTTGGAGAGTATTGGAGTACCCTGCGTGGCGCCCAGGAAGGCTCCTGCTCAGCTTGAATCGAGCAAATCTTTTACTCGGAATTTAGTTCAGAAGTATGGGATTCCTGGCAATCCGAAGTATAGACGATTTACCAGCATTCAAGGTGTCCCTGAATTTTTGAATGAGCTGGGAGAAAACTATGTTGTGAAGGCAGATGGACTTGCCTTTGGCAAAGGTGTCAAAGTTTCTGGAGATCATCTTCATTCTCATGGTGAAGCTCTCGAATTCGTGAAGGAATGTTTGTCAGGCGGCCCTGCCACGGTGGGCAAGCACAGTTCTGTTGTTCTCGAAGAAAAACTCGAAGGCGTTGAATTTTCTCTGATGGCCTTCGCGGACGGAGAGCATCTTGCCTTCATGCCCGTGGTCCAGGATCACAAGCGGGCTTTCGATGGTGATACGGGTCCCAACACGGGGGGCATGGGCTCGTACTCGGATGTAAATCACTCGATGCCTTTTCTCTCTGTGAAAAATTTGGAGGATGCGAGGGAAATTTGTCGAAAGGTTTTGACAGCCGTGAAGCAGGAAACAGGTCAGGCATTCAAGGGCATCTTGTATGGCGGTTTCATGGTCTGTTCTGATGCGGTGAAGCTGATCGAATTCAATGTGCGCTTCGGAGACCCGGAAGCCATGAATGTGCTGCCAATTCTGGAGACGGATTTTGTCGAGATCTGCCAGGCGGTTCTCAATGGAACGCTCGATCAGCTTCCCATTCGTTTTGCGTCCAAAGCCACGGTGTGTTTGTACGTCGTCCCCGAGGGATACCCGGACCATTCTGTCACGGGCCAGCCGATTGAAGTGGGGACAATGCCGGAGGGGGTAAGACTGTATTTTTCCTCGGTAAATGTCATGGGCGATCCTAATCTACGAATTGCATCCGAATCTACGAATCTACGAATTGTGACAACTTCCTCCCGTTCGATCGGAGTTGTGGGCATTGGAGGGACCATTGAAGAAGCACGCCTCAAGGCCGTCTCAGGAGTCGCCCAAATACAAGGAAGAATTTTTTATCGCAAGGACATTGGGAGTCCCGAGCTCATCGCCAAAAGAGTTGATATGATGAAGAAGCTCAGGGCCTAACGAAATCATATTCTCTCATTCTCGCAAGCCTCATCTCTTTGTTCAAAGTGACTGTATAAGTAGAATGACAAGTAATTATTCTCTTTTTTCATTATGAATTCCTCTCTCATTGCTACGGCCTGGGTTGATTTTTTTAATCTTGTCAAAAAGCAGTGGAAAAGCTTCGCGTGGTTTGTTGTTTTTGGCGTGATCGTTTTCGTTGTTCATCTGTTTTTTAGCCTCTTGGTTGTTTATTTGAAAATCTCAGATTCTCTGCCAGGCATTATCCTTCAACTCCTTGAGCTTCTTTTGTATGTCTTTGCGATGTCTTTTCTTGGGTATGGGATTGTTCGCAGTATCAACGATGAAAGTGGAGAAACGACCATCAGTGCACTCTTTTCAAGAGGCAGAGATCGATTTTTTCAAACTTTTTTTTCTGGGTTAGCCATGGGACTTTTGATTGTTTTGGCTCTTCTTGTTGATTTTCTTCTTGTTTATCTTGGCTACGCTATCGCAGGATTATTACTTGCCGGTATTCTCGGCGCTATTTCTTTTGTTCTTCTCTTTTATTTTATTGTTAAACTTTCTTTTGTTCGATTTCGAATCATTCTCGAAAATGAAGGGCCGATTGTTGCGATGAAGAGTGCGATGGAGATGGCCCAGGGGCGATGGTGGAAAACACTTTGTTCCAATCTTTTTGTTGTTTGGACTTCCGTTGGATTTGTTCTTCTCACGTTGTTTTTCGTGATGATGGTGATTGTCGTTCCATTTGTCTTGATCAATACTTTCTTGCAGGCCGGGGGTGGGCTCGGGCCCGTACCATCACTTCAAAATTTTGGCAGTTCACTCCTCGGTGCTGGCAGTGCTGGAACAGGATCTTTGACCGACCTTACTCGAGTTGTCATGAATTATATTCTTGGTTTTTTTGGAGTCTTGATACTCGCCTTCACAATCCTTATCGGCTCTATGGTTTCCACCTTCGGCTCGGTTGCTCTTTACCGTGCCTTCAAAAAAGTTCAATAAGTTCCTTATTTCATTTCTCCAATTCTCTATGGGTTCCTTTTCTCTTCGTCGTGTGAGTTCCTTGGCAGCAGCTTTTCTGCTCATGGCGCATCTGGTGCCTGTGACCTTTGGACAAACGACGTCGACCTCTTCCGCAACCTCGGTGACATCTCCCAGCACTACCGCCACTTCAGCCACAACAACAGCACCAACACCATCAACGAAACCAGCAGCCGCTACGTCAACGACAACATCAACTACCACCCCGACTGCCACTTCAGCAACAGCAACTTCTGTTGATGATCAGACGAGAAAAAATCAGCAAGATTCGCTCAAAAATAACCAGAGCTATCTGAAGGATTTGAAACGAGAAGTTCAGGATATTCTTCGTGAGGCCAAGACACTTGATGTGAGTAAGGCGAATGGTCTCTTTAGCCAATTTGATAGTTGTATCAGCAAACTGCAGGGACTCATCGGAACACAGGATTTTTGGAATTCACAACGTGATTGCGACGACATCAGCCACACCATCCAGGACGAAATGCAGGACAATATTCGTCCGCAACGAGAGTGCGTGAATCAACGAAAAGGTTTTGACGATCGTAAGCGAGAGAAAAAAGACAACGTTGATCGGCAGCTCAAAGACATCCTTCGCAACAACAAAAACGCTGATGTGAGTTCACTCAATGCGCTCATCGCCAAGATGACGGACGCTTTCAGTAAGGTCGACCAGATTCTTGCCAAGCCCTGCAGCCAGGACAACACCGATGACCTCAAAGATCTTCAGGGAGAGGTCAGCGATGATTTTCAGGAATGGTATTCAGCTGCGAATGAGATTGGGCAAAAAGCTGGTGATCAGAAACAGCTTGAGGAGGGGAAGAAAGATTATGAGAAGAATATTAAGCGTCAGTGCGAGAAGGACATCCCTTCTCAGATGAAGCAGTTTGAAAAGGACCTGCAGCGATCGCAGAAAGCTGGGCAGCTCCCAGATGATGCAAAAAAAACTTCGGAGAGCTTGAAACAAGGCTTTCAAGATCTTTGCACGACGAAGACAAAAGCCATTGAAACAGCTCTGCAGAACGGGAACTGGCAGGATTTCAATGATGCGAGAAATGATTTTTACAATGCCAGCCGTGATTTCAATGACAGTATGAATGAGACACGAGGCGTCGTGAATCAGCAACAACAGGCGGGAGATGTACTTCGAGAAATCGGCAATCGAGAAAAGGAATTTGAGCGCATGAAGAAAGATATTGGAAGAGCTCAGAAAAGCGGTTCATTACCATCTGATACGGAGGACATCCTTTCGAAAATGCAGGCTATTTTGGATCTCGCCAAAAAAGACGCTGTCACAGATCCGCAGAGCTGGTGGCAAGGAGCACAGCAAGATTATATGGAGCTCCAAAATCAGCTTCAGCAGGGGACCCAAAATGTTCAGCGAACACGTGACATGAAACGCTGGTACAAGGATCTAGAACAAATGATTGGTTATCACGTCAACGACATCAAAAATCTGAAGCGCGACCCGCATGTGGATAAGGCTCTGATTCCAGCTCTTGAAAAGATGATTGATGACATGAAGACCGAACTGGCCGCAGCAAAAACAGGCCTTGATGCGACTGATGCCGAGACCGCCGATGAACACCTTCGTAATCTGGATCAGCTGCGCATGGAGTGGGATGACACGAGTAGATCCGTACAGGATGGTCAGCAGCGCTTCTTGACCCTGGACCAGGTAACGCGAGAAGTCGAACATGCCATCTCAGAAATTAAGAAAATGCTTGGCAATGGAGATATCACCGCAGAAGTTGCTACCCAGTGCTTGAACTTTGCTAATTCAGTCCTTGAGAAAGTGAAAAGCGCACAAAGTTCAGGTGTATCATTCGATCCGAACAATCTTGAACAAGAGGCTCGTGACGCCTGCCCCGTGGCGGACAAGATTGGCCCAGCTCCTGGACCAGACCGCGATTATTACCAACGTTTTGTCCAGGATAATGCCGGTTTCGATGATCAGACGGGAGGCATCGCTGCGGATATCCTCGGCAAAGTGAGCCAAGACGCCATTCAAAAAGTTCTGAAGCGTCTTCTTTCCGACCCCAGCGTTCTCCAGACTCTTTTTCAAGCGGCCGGAGATAAATACAAAACGGCGATTGCGGGATCTCTCGATGGGGTGACGGGCTTCTATGATGAAGCCACTCAGAAGGATCTCTTGTCCAAAAAAGCTCAAATTCTTGATCTCAATGCCCAGCTCGAAGAGCTCCAGCAGAAGGTCCAACTCGCCCAAGACAAACTTTCCGAATTACAAAAGATTCAGGATGAGATCGCGGGCTACAATTTCTATGGCAGCTCGAGTGATGATATCCAGAATGATATTGAGAATTTTCTTGCGGAGGCAAATTCGAAAGGCGTGAGCAAGGATCAGATCCGAAAGAAGATCGATGATCTGAGGGCCAAAAAGGATCAGGCGATTGCAGCTTCCAAACAGGCCAAGTTCGACGCGAAAATCATTCCTTTCACCGACACCGATGACAATGATTGGTTTACGAAATTTGCTGCATCCGTGAAGCAACGAGGCTGGGTGACGGGCACGGGAACGTCGGGCGGCAAAGATTTTAACCCCAGTGGGCTCACGAACGTTGCCGAAGCTATCACGCTCTTCGCTCGTATTCATGGCGTTGATGAGGGTGCCGACACGAATTCACGACTTGGCAGCAGGCTTCCCGACTGGGCGAAAGCAGCCGCCGGTACGCTCGAAGCCAGTGGCGTTGATCTGGACAACATCTTCGGAGGCAAAAGTCCGAGCGACAAAGTCTCTCGAGCAGAAGTTGCGATTCTTCTCAAGCAAGTTCTGAAGCTTGATGATGCGGATTCTTCGTCTGCAGATGCCTTCAGTGATATCAAGCTAGCGAACGACGAAGAGAAAGCCGCCATCGCTTCGGTCTCCAGCGCTGGGATCATGACGGGTCAGGGTGGCGATGGGCCAAAGGTCTTCGACGTGAAAGGTCCGCTCACCCGAGCAGCCCTTGCGAAGGTTCTTGATCTGGCTTCGGCGACGACGTCATCACCTGGAAATTAGAAATTATATATAGAACTCAAAAAAACGCTTTCCTTTTGGGAAGCGTTTTTTATTGACCGCCCAAGGGACATCTCGATATCCGTAACCAGAAATTAAGAATGGAGAGAGAGGAGTTTAAACCCCTTTCTGCAGGCCGCACCTTTTCACCACGGTGAAAAGAAATATTGGCCCCCAATTATATAGTTTGTGGATTTTGGATAAAGAGAGAAGATCCTAAGTCTTGCGCAGTCGATACGCATAATACCCCGAAAAGATCGCAAAGAAAACATTGAGCCAGAAGAAAATCCAAGCCGCACCAAGGTAGCTAAAGAGTGCGATCAGTGCGCTGCCGATGGTCAGTGAGAGATTTCTTTTGAAGGTCCCCGAATCCATAGCATACCCGAGACCAATGCCCGTGAGGCCGATGATAAAAAAGATCGTTGAAAGGCCTTCAAATCTGGAAAGCGACATGGCGATCAGAATAATGCCAAGGATGCAGATGATTGGAGTATCAATTGAGTCGGACACATTGAGCATCATGAAGACGCTTGCGGTATTCACGAGGACTTGAAGGTATACGAAGAAGATTGGCCCACCGCTCAGATAATTCATGGTGGAGTAGAGAAGCATGAATAATCCGCCAAGAGCAAGCAGCCAGTTCTTGGGAGAATGATAAGGATACTTGCGAAACTTTTTATCTGGATATGCCGCACCAGCGACGAGAACGAGAGAACCGAGAAGGCCAATGAGGAAGGGAATGTTTGTCATTGCGAGGAGTATGAAGGTTTTTGGAGGGGGACGGACGAAGCAATCTCAAATTTGTATCTTATCTACTCCAATCTCACCACTGAGGTCGTTCCAGGCAGGATTTAGCTCCTGAATCAATCTTACTTTATCAGTTCTTGAGCCACCTTTTATCTGCTTTTCGTAGGCAATGGCTCCGTTAATATCTTCTCCACAAGAATACCATACCAATTCGTGAGCTTTGTATCGTGAGGTAAAACTTTTGGTATAGACGTTATTTTTATGTTCCCAAACTCGTCTGGCGAGATCATTTGTGACACCCGTATAGAGCGCCGTATGATTTTTATTTGTCATGATGTAAGTGCAGTATGAGAACATTTTGAATTAATTTGAGATTGCTTCGTCGCTACGCTCCTCGCAATGACATGGTTCAGTGCGATATATAATCCTCCGTAATCCAGAGATTTCCCTTCTCATCGAGCCAGAGTCCAATACCAACTTCGGAGAAGGGAATATCTTTGCTGAGCATGGTGGTGCGATGCGTCACGCCTTCGTTCGGCTCATTCATGAAATACTGATGCTGGCTCAGGATGGCTTTCTCCAGACTTCCTTTGAAATTTTTTATGTTGCGCATGCCCACGTTTTCTCCGCTTCGAGCAATATTTTCCGGAAATGAAACTTGCGTCAGAATATTGGTCTTCAAATCGGGAACTTTCCCCTGCTTGATTCTTTCGTGCGCCGCCTCACCAAGTGATCCATCATGGGACATTTTTTTCAAATTCAAAGCCATATCCTTGCTGTGGATCAGGGCAATCTCGCTCAAAGTTTTGTTGAGTGTGACGGGTGACTTGCCATTTTTCTGCCGATATTCGTTGATATTCTTCAGGGCATAGGTCTGAGCACGTTTGAGCTGGGCCGCATTGAATCCAGGTACTTTTGCCTGAGCATTCTGATGTAGAATAAGCAGCGCCGACACGATCAGAAGAATTTTTTTCATACCTCATAAGATTTGAGTTCATGATACACTATTCGAACTTCACGACCTGGCTCTTTGATCTCGATGGGACGTTGATTGATTCCAATTCAGCGGTGGTCGCTTGTGTGAAAAAAACCGTTCAAGATATGGGGGGAGAGGTGACCGATGAAGTGGCGCTTCGGGCCTCTTTTGGTAGAGGGCTTATGAATACGCTTCTGCCCTGGATTCCGGAAGGGAAAATTGACGAAGCCATTGCTCAATACTTCAAGAATTTTCCTGAATATGTGAAGAACCATATCAAACTCTTCAATGGAGCGATCGATCTTCTCGAACTTTTGAAAAAGAGAAATATTCCGATGGCGGTGATCACGGGGAATATGCAGGTCGAAGCGGATGGTCTTTTTGAGCGATTCGCCTTTGGTCATTACTTTCAAACCGTCATCTGCGCGGACAGCATTCCGTTCCAGAAGCCCAGTCCAGAGCCGGTATTGGAGGCGTTGAAAAGACTCGGACGACCCGCCGAGGGCGCCGTCTTCATCGGCGACAGCGAACATGATATCCGTGCCGGGAGACTTGCAAGGGTGAAAACCATCGGCATCAAAGGTGGCTCGAGCAAGGAGGAGAAATTACTCGCTGCGAAGCCGGATTTTGTAGTAGAAAGTCTTCAGGAAATTTTAAAGGGACTTTAGTTTTTAGGAGTGATATTTTTTCGCCTAACGTCCGTGAATATGCGATGTTTTGCAATGGTATAATTGCACGGAGTGCTTACCATTGCAAAACTTGGGTGAACGAACGAAGCGCAGCGGAGTGAGTGAACCGCATATTCACTGTTATATGATGTACATTTTTTCCTTTGATTCCGCGAAGCGGGGTCGCTTTTTTATAGGAATAAGAATTTGATTTTTTCGTCTTCGTCGTTTTGGCGAGCAAAAGAGGGGAATTAAAGCGGTGAATTTTGCGAGCCAAAACCTTACAAATAAGCTATTCCATAAGTTTTTTTACTTCAGCCTCCAGCTCATCTTTTTTGGGTAAATATAGTTGATATTTGGAAACAAAGAGTTTGTTGGAAATGCCACCAAGGGCGTATTGAACGGAAATATGTTCTTTCTCTGCCGATAAAATAATGCCAATCGGAGCATTGTCATCTTTTGTGTTTTCTTCAATTTTAAAATAATTCAAATACATGTTCATTTGCCCGATATCTCCGTGATCAACTTCGCCGATTTTCAAATCAATAATCACAAAACACTTAAGAATTCGATGATAAAAAACCAGGTCGGCATAAAAGTGCCGATTGTTGAGCGTCATTCGGAATTGTCGTTTTACAAAAGTAAAACCTTTGCCCAACTCCAAAAGAAACATTTGCAGGTTATCGATTATTTTTTGTTCGAGTTCTTTTTCGGAATATTTATAATCCTCAGTAATTCCCAAAAACTCGAGCACGTAGGGTTCTCTAATGATGTCTTTTGAGGTTTCTACGATTTCTCCTCGTTCCGAGAGTTTAAGCACGCCTTTTTTATCTTTGCTCAAAGCAATCCTTTCAAAAAGCATGGAATTTTTCTGTCTTTTGAGTTCACGGATTGACCATTTTTCTTTGATGCATTGTTTCTCGTAAAAACCACGCGCCAAATCATCATCAACTTTTAAAAGTTCAAAATAATGGCTCCAGCTCAATTGGTGAGACACCGTCTCGCTTTTTGGATATTTAACGTAGAAGAGACGCATGTAAGTGAGATTGCTTCTGCTGAACCCCTTCCCGTAAGGTGCCAGTTCTTTCGATAGGTTAATAAGAAGTTTACTGCCATATTCGGAAGTGATTTTCCCTTTTTGCTCAAATTCCACAATCCGTTTTCCGATTTCTCTATAGGTTTGCACTAATATGTTATTTACCGCTTTGTAGGCCTGTTTTCTGCCGCTTTCAAGAATCTCACCAATGCCAATGATTAGGTCGCGGTAATTGTGTTTGACGGTAAGTTTTTTCATCATAGATGGGGTGAATTATTTTTCCGATTCTCTGTCCATATTTTTTGGTTAGCTTATGAATGTTTAGAATTATTTTACCCTGTTGCATTATAACGAATTATGGTCGTTCGTCCTATCAATAATGCGTTTTCGATCCCGCTTTGTCGCGGAGAAAACACCTTATTCCCCCCTCTACCAAAAAAGAAAAAATCAAATTCGTTTCCTTATTAAAAAGCTGATCGAAGATCAAAAGGGAAAAATGTATTTCATATAACAGGCCGCGGGTTATGCGAAGACCCGAGAAAATTGTAGCACAATTTTCCGAGGGATTTTGCATAACCCGCAGTTCTGCGCTGTCGTGAGCAAAGCGAGCGACAAGCTGAACAAGGGCTTTAGCCCGCGGCCTGTTCAGCGCCATGAGGAGGAGTCCGAAGGACGACGACGAGAGCGAGCGAAGCGAGCGATGGCGCTGAACGTTTCTGCATAGCCGAAGTTGGCGCATGTTAAAATATCACGAAGTGATAACATGCGCCAACTTGGGTGAACTAACGTAGCGTAGCGGAGTGAGTGAACCGGCTATGCAGT
>OBEQ010750565.1_pt1 | contig 26299 bp, 40 predicted proteins | sample 1670901 | NCBI WGS metagenome assembly OBEQ01 (sample SAMEA104232315, study PRJEB22302) | groundwater metagenome | biome: forest; feature: aquifer; material: groundwater | place: USA | collected 2011-08-07 | depth 5.4 m | reverse complement strand
GGTGCTGCTGCAAATGCAACTGAAGTTAGAAGAAATAGTCCTGCTGAACCTAGAGCTGTGGCCTTAAGTAATCTGGAGTAGTGTGACATATCTTGAGATAAAGTTAGAATTTATTTTATCCCTTGTCAAGGGGGTAAATTAAAAAATATCTTGATGCGCAATACTCTCGATAGTTGACCTAAGCCCTTCTTCAAGTGGAGTCCGTGCTTCAAATCCAAATAGTGATTTCGCTTTGGAAGTATCTAACATCCGTCTAGGCTGACCATCTGGCTTAGTAGTATCCCAAACTATGCGCCCCTTAAAGCCTACCAGGTTACCGATTAACTCAGCCAACTCTTTTATGCTTATCTCAAACCCTGCTCCCAAATTAACTGGTTCCCCTGACTGCAGTTTCTCGCCAGCCATAGCAATACCAACAGCGGCGTCTTTAACATATAAAAACTCTCTAGTCGCCCTTCCCGTACCCCAAACCACTACTTTCTCATCGTGATTCCTCTTAGCTTCCACAAATTTTCTGATCAAAGCGGGGACTACGTGCGAAACCCTAGGATCAAAATGGTCCCCAGGCCCATACAAATTCACTGGAAGCAGATAGTTGAAGTTAAAATGAGGGTACTGCTCCTTGTACGCCATTGCTTGCACTAAAAGCATTTTCTTGGCCAGGCCGTAGGGAGCGTTCGTCTCCTCGGGATAGCCATTCCACAAATCGCTTTCCCTAAAAGGCACCGGTGTGTCTTTGGGATAACTACAGATAGTCCCTAAAATGACAATTTTGGCAACTGCGGCCATACGAGCAGCTTTAAGAACATTAAAACCCATCTGCGTGTTGTCCTCATATAAAGTTGCCGGGTTTTCGCGGTTATATCCAATGCCACCCACATTTCCCGCCAAATGAAAAACTAAATCCGCAAACTCCAATGCCCGAAAGGCATTTTCCAAATCCCTTAGGTCGCAATCTCTACTTCTGGGGACTTTGACTAAATTAGGATTCGCTCCCCGCGCGGTTAATTCGTCAACTAAATGTTTACCCAAAAACCCAGACCCACCTGTGACGACAATTCTCTTTTCTTTCCAAAAACTCATGCAAATAATTTAGCATTTATCAGATACCTGTATATAGCCAAATTCCAAGCCCTCACCTCAAAATCCTTTGGTATACCTCTAAATACTTTTGAGCTGATCTCTTCCAAGAAAAATCCTTCTTCATGGCCGTCCTGACCATCCTTCCCCACTCTTCCGGCCTGTCCTTGCGTATCTGTAAAGCCCGCTTCAACCCCCCCTCCATATCAACTGATAACAGCTTCTCAAACAAGAACCCATCCACTCCATCCTCTATGGTGTCAATCAACCCTCCCGTAGCTCTTGCCACCGGCAAACAACCATATCTCATCCCTTTCATCTGAGTAAGTCCACACGGCTCATACCTGGATGGACACAAAACTACATCACAAGCCGCATACATCTGTCGCTCCACCTCATCCGAAAATTTCCCAGCAAAATATACACTCTTGGGATAGAAGTCTCCCAACAACCCAAATTTTTCTTCCCACTCCTCCTCACCCTGTCCCACAATCACAAACTGAAACTTGGACAAATTCATCCTCAGCATCATCTTGTGCAAGAGATCCACCCCTTTTTGTTTAGAAGCCAGCCTCCCTCCAAAACCTATCATGGGAATACTAGAGTTTACTCGCAAATTCCACTTACGTTGGAAATGCAATTTGTTCCTATACTTTCCCTCCTCCCAATTATCCACTCCATAGTTTTGGCCCAAAGTTTTATCTACTTCTGGGCTAAATTCTCCATAATCAATCCCATTAACTATCCCTGTAATTTTGCTCTCCTCCTGGCGCAGGATATCATCTAATCCCGCCCCATATTCCTCAGATCTAATTTCCCGAGCATACGTAGGCGACACTGTGTTTACTACATCAGCCCACTTGATCCCTTCCAGAAGCGAATTTATCCGACGATCCTTAAGCTCCCAACCCACCAAATGAAACCATCTTTCTTCTAAATTCATCTTTGCGATCAAATTCTTGCCCCGCTTTCCCTGTTCCATCATGGAATGGATAGTCAGCAGAAATTTGACTGGCACTTTCCATGCCCGCAATACTAAAGCCAACAATCCACAATGATGATCATTGCCGTGTACTATCTCTGGCTTCCAACCTTCCACCCCATACTGCACTAAACGCGCAACAGACAGGCCAAACACAGCAAAAGTGTCCTTCCCAGGTACATCCAAGTATTTGCGATTGCGTAACAGATATACCGGTACATCCGCATCTAAGAACTTGATCTGGTATACATCTATCTTCACATTCCGCCCACCATACCACACCACAAACGAATCCACCTTGACTCTCTTTTGTCTCCCTGTGCGCAAAGCTTTATAAAATGGTGTCACTACCCGAATATCTTCCTCTTGGTTCTTAATTTCTTTAGGTAAAAAGTGTGCCACATCCCCCAATCCTCCTACTTTCAAAAAAGGTGCCAACTCCCAAACCGCAAATAAAATTCGCATAAATTCATTATATACATAAGTCATCCCTCCAATTGAGATCAGTAAATTCATTTGATAACATGGGCCTCATGCTTGAATCACTGGATAGTCCAACACTGGAAGACAGAATAAAGAACAACGAGTTTTACCAAGCCTCTTTACCGATAGGAAAGGAGAGAAAAGGACATCCTGAAGCCCAACTGGGAGTCCATATCTCCTCCATATTAGATTTTATCGACTCACACTACAAAGATTCCCCATATTTCAAAGAGTTACGGATCATAGCTATGTTGCATGATGTTGGCAAACTCAGCCGGGAGGAAGAATTTGGGGAAACTGTACCAGAAGATGTTCGAAGAAATACCACAACCCTACGAGAAAAGTTTATAAAAACATTTCCTTTAAGTCCCGAGGAGGAATCGGAATTTATTCCGTCACATGCACTATATTCGGAAAAATTAGCTAAATCACTTGGAATCACAGGCCAAACACTCTCCATTATCCGCTACCACGACAGTGGGTTTAAATTCTATAAAGAGGCTGCAAAAAACGAAGACAAGTATGACGAAGGTGAATTTAAAAAAATATTCTCCCCAGATAATTTCGATATGGAACTATACTTGCTGTTTAACTTTTCCGACAATAACCGCAGGGACGCAGATCTGACGTATTGGCTACAAGACGAGCTAATTAAACACGGACTAATTAAAGATCTAGTCATACATAAACCAGCCTAGAAGTATCTCGAGCTTGTTATAATAATATTTGTGATCAAAGCTGTTATTTTTGATTTGGGTGGAGTCTTATTTACCAACGGCACAAAGAAGTTTATCCAGGATGTCAGCCAAACGTACGATCTAGATCCCCAACTAGTCAAAGAGGTCATGGACGGTGAGCTGGGTAGCCAATATAGAGAAGCTAAAATTACCAGAGATGAATTTTGGAGAGCTGCACTAGAAAAATTAAGTATCTCTGAAAGCATCGATTCCCTTGAAAGGCAATGGATTGATGGCTACGAACTAATTGAAGGCACCAAAGATATCATTCTAGAACTCTCAAAAAAATATAAGGTCTTTTACCTATCCGATAACGTCAGGGAAAGAGTCGATAAAATAAACAGCAAATACAATTTTTTGGAATGGTTTGAAGATGGCATCTTCTCTCACGAGGTTGGAGTAAGAAAACCCAACCCAGAAATATACAAATATACTCTCAAGAAAGCTCAGGTTAATCCAAATGAAGCAATATTTATCGACGACAAACAATCAGCTCTAGATCCCGCCAAAGAGATGGGAATAACTACAATCTTGTTCGAGTCACCAGAACAGCTACGAACGAGACTGGTTGAAGTACTAGGAACAGAGATTCACAAATAGGTCTTTGGGGAATAATATCTAACTAATGGGAGTCAACGAAACACTGCAACAAAGTTGGGAAAAACTTTCACCGAAAGACAAGCGCGGATTACTAGCAAGAATCGGCCGAAAAGAAGCAAACCCCGTGGATAACACTGATGAAATGGATTCCAAAACCCGCGGAAGATTGATAGTAGCGCTAAGAGATGGAAAAACGGGCTTTTCGGTTGAAGAATATAACAGAGGAGTTGACTTCTACCAAAACCGAAAACCGGGCAAACTAGTAAGAATGATCAAGGGCGTGCAATATAAAATAGACAGACTCTTCTACCCCAATCTTCACGAGTAAACAATTGCGATTATTTGTAAACACCTTGCCTATGGGCAATTGTCACAACAAATAGTTTACTCTTCTTGGCATCAATATAATACAAAATTCTATACGGCCAAACTCTAACTGACCTTATATCAGACAAGCTACCCGAAAGTTTCTTACCCTCAAATGGACTCTGTTCCAAACCCACAAATTTTCTTTTGACTTTCTTCTGCTCAGAGAGTGGTAAGTGTTTATATTGCTTTAAGGCCTCGGGAGTAACAATCAATTGGAAACTCATCTAAGTTCAGAAACAGGAATCCCAACACCTTTCTTTGCCTGTTTCAGTCCCTTGTTTATACTTTTTTTCACTTCTGGTATCGCCAGAACCTCTGCTGTCTCCTCAATAGATTCCAACTCCTGCGCACTTATCAAAGTTGCCTTAGGTTTACCATTTACAGTTATCACAATCCGGCCCATATTGTCACTGACCTTAGCCACAATATCCGGAAGAGAAGCTCCTGCATCTGAGATAGAGATTAAATTCGTCACATCAATATTGTACAATATTATGTACAAACTCTCAAGATCCCACTGTTGCAACAAAGTTCACGCTAGCTCATATTATAATAAGCTCATGGCTGAAAACAGCAATTCAATAGAATCTCCTTCTCAAAGCAAATCGCAAGGGATGTCGTTTGAACAAGCACTCCTTAGCCAAAAGAGCGATTGGGAGAAAAGACTACGGGAGGAAAACTTTAAAGGTGATATCGCTCGTGCTGCACATATCATAAGACGATTTGCAGACGGAGCTCAGTGGATATATAACAAAAGGAAGGCAATAGGCATGCTTGAGATTGGCACCGAATTGCCAGGACTTGATTTCGACTCAACAAACATCCCCGATTTTGGTGCGGCCTATTTAGCAGATTACAATATGGTCGTCATCGGAACATATATTCTTGATAAGGTTGCCAAACACGAATTAGATAAACTAATTGATATAACGAGGACGGATGGCAATGTAGGTTTCAGAGGAACACCTGATGAATTCGGGTTTCTATTTGGAGTTGAAGAATTTGATCATGGCCTAGGAGAAAAAGCTAACCATCCCCTACATCCCAACCACGTGAGCAGGGCTGAGTACAATGCGCAAGATCATGAATATCAAGCCCTTCGTTGGCGAATACTCGCGGCAGAAGAAAACAATTTCAACCCAGAAACTATCAAATTTCTCAAAGAGATGTACGACGAGGCTTCCGACTACAGAACAAAAACTAATCACACGAAAAAACAGGTCGATTCAAACAATGCACTCTCACCAGAAGGTATCTCGCCGTGAGCAAGAGAAGTTAGCTTGTCTGTATCGATGACGTATCTGTCCGGTCTGTGAGCAGAAAGACTTTTACCCAGAATCTCAAAAAATTGTCGGGCTACTAAAGACGGATCCTGGAAATGCTTATGATCAATATTAAACTCCACTATGACATAGGCCTCACGCGCTGAATTCTGATCTATTTGATTTCCTTGATTCTTGAAATAATTTTCCAGCTCCTCAGTGGTCATCTCTAAGTCATTAGCCACCTGCCCTCTTATCTCATCCCCAATCTCTTGAATTAGACCATCAAAAGCCTCTGCATTGCGCATCTCATCCATGGAAGTCCTCACGGCCCACTGAGTTGGCGTATATTCGCTCAAAGATCGCGAAAAATTCTTCTCCAATTCTTGCTTTAGATCTTTTTGCATATTCAAGGCTCTGGACTCGTGTGAATAGGTAAGTTCCTCTCCCAAAGGTTTCTCTGCAAGCTTCTTCTTAAGATCGTCCACAATTTTCTTGAAACGTGATGGCTCCTGATCAGTCATATACACTCAATTTTACACTACTCCCATAAAATTTGACCCATAGATAGGCATATTATATAATCAAAGCTGTGGCAAAGGAGAATCACCGCCCACTAGAACTCGTATTTGTCAGACACGGAGAGTCAGAAGGCAATGTCGCAGCGAATGCAGCCGAACAAGGAGACAATAGTTATTATACTGAGGAATTTAAGAGTAGACACAGCTCGAGCTGGAATTTAACCGACAAAGGTATAGAGCAAGCCAAGACGGCTGGGGCCTGGATCCGTGAGAATATCAACCAGGGCCTCTTCGATGCTTACTATGCCTCCTCGTATAAACGTGCCCGAAGAACAGCCGGTTTTCTCGGTCTACCAAATGCAGAGTGGGAATTACGCGACTACATCCGCGAACACGATTGGGGCAACCTAGATGCGATGAACGATGAGGAACGCATGGCCAAATATCCTGAGGTTATGAAAAAAAGAGATGCTAACAGGTTTTACTTCGCGGCCCCCGGAGGAGAGTCTCTGGCTGACGTAGTAATAAGGGCAAGAGTTGGAATACTAGCAACTCTCTACCGAGAACTTCCCAACCAAAGAGGCATCGTCGTGTCCCACGGAAACATGATGTGGCCAATAAGAATCATTATGGAAGGAATATTGCCCGATGATTATCTCAAGCTCAGGGAAGCCAAAAACCCAGCCGACAAAATCAACAATTGTCAGGTATTCCAATATAGTCGCATTGATCCAATAACCCACAAAGTAGTTGATCGATTCAGTTGGATGAGGTCAGTTTGTCCCTGGAAACTAGATCCAGAGATAGACGGCTGGCGCCCAATTGAACGCAAAAGATACACCAACCAAGAACTTATAGAGGGATAGTGGTAAAATAGAGGCTGTCCATGATTACTTTCTTCACCATCAGGAGGATCCGCTATGCAGGGCAGACAGCGGAAACTTCTATCTCAGAACTTCTTCGTTAATCGGGAGCTTGTCAAAAAACTCGTCCGAGATTCTTCTATTTCCCACCAAGACACAGTCCTTGAAATTGGTGCTGGCCACGGAATTCTAACTCAAGAATTAGCACTCGCAAGCCAGAAGGTCATCGCTCTGGAACTGGATTCAGATCTCATAGGATATCTAAGAAACAGGTTCTCCAAGGAAAGAAACATAACCCTAATAAATGCAGATTTCCTCAATTTCCCACTCCCACAATACCAATACAAGGTCTTTGCGAATATCCCATTTAGCATAACCGGAGAAATCATCCGCAAACTATTGCAATCTCCCCAATCCCCAACAGATTGTTATCTAGTCATCCAAAAAGAGGCCGCAGACAAATTCATCCCTAACTCCACCCAAAACACCATGGCCGCAATTCTCTATCATCCTTGGTGGGAGATAGGAGAAGCATATAAATTCGCAAAAACGGATTTCTTCCCTCCTCCCCATGTGGAATCTGTGCTGCTTCACATACAACGCCGAGCGCTGCCATTGGTCCCACCAAACCAAAAAGGCTCCTACTATGATTTCGTCTCATATCACTTCACCCGTGACGAGTTCTCAAAGTATGCCTCCCCTGATCTCTGGCTAAAACTATTTATCAACTTCTCGAAAAACCCAAACTCTCAACAACAAAGAGCAGTGAAGGGGTCCTTCACAAGACTCCAAAGAACAAAACCTTACCCCCACTCTCACATATGACAATCTTGCTATACTTGAGATTGTGAAGACCTGGAGATCCTATAAGTACAAGAACTTAACTCTTTTCTTCATCTCTATAGTCGGTGGTCTACTTCTTTCTCGCTTCAAACCATTCCATGAATTTCTTTTAGGACTGGGTCATTGGGGATATCTCGGGGCTCTCCTAGCAGGAGCACTACATGTGTCGACCTTCACAGTAACAACCGGTGTCGTTATCTTGCTTACCTTGGCCCAAAAATTGTCACCTATGGAATTAGGCATCATTGCCGGCAGCGGAGCAGTCATAGGTGATCTGATTATCTTTCGTTTTGTTAAAGACAATTTAGTCAAAGAGCTTGAGTTAATCTATGATCATATCGACACGGACCATCATTTCAAAAAGGTGCTGCACTCAAAATATTTCAGCTGGAGCCTACCAGTGATAGGATCGCTAATTATCGCCTCTCCTCTCCCTGATGAGATAGGGGTAAGCCTCCTGGGAATCTCCAGAATGAAAACATATAAGTTCTTACTTTTCTCATTCTTCCTCAATGCCACCAGTATCCTACTAACGCTATCTATCTATTCCTTCGCAAGATCCTAATACTCCCTTTCCCCCCATCATATAATAACAATATGGCTTCAAAACAAAGCACGGTAGACTTCTTAACCAACCAACTGAAAGAAGCCGGAGAAATCACTAGTCGGAAAATGTTTGGAGAATATGCGATCTATTGCAACAGCAAGGTGGTTGCCTTTGTCTGTGATGACGAGTTATTTGTAAAACCAACAGATGCTGGCCGGGCTTTCATCAAAAACCTGGAAGAAAAACCTCCATATCCCGGGGCCAAACTATATTTCTGGATTTCGGGAGACTATTGGGACGACTCTGAGTGGCTGAGTGAACTGATTAAGACCACGGCAAAGGAACTACCAATGCCAAAAAAGAAAAGGTGAAAACAATAATGGATAAGTTAGTAGATGAGTCATCCAAGTCACCGGACAAACCAATTCAACCAGACTTGGAAAAAATCTCAAAATTACTCTTTCTTTCCTTTCGTTTCTCCCAAGGAGACAACGGAGTCCAAAGATTAATTTTTCGCTATCTTCACAAACTCCATCCGGATTGGAGAATCTCGGACAGTTCCAAAGATTCCATATACAACAACTTACTTGAACCAGTAACTAAATTTGTCTTGCCAGGCAAAGAAAGATCGACAATTTTACATACCGATAAGAAGTCTCTAAGTTCACCAACGAAACTTACTCCCGAGATGATAGGTATTGTCCTGCAACAAGAGATTGACATCCTCCAGGAGATATTGGCTGATACAAAACCAGGCGAGGGCCACGCAACAATCATTAGGCTGGAATGGGAGATGAAATACCACCTGCAGCCAAGAGTGGATTTAATCGACAAAGTCACTGGAAGAATCGGCGAGAAAGATTATGACAATCTCGTTGACCACTCGGGAAGAGTCCGCACCAATCCCAACAAAGATCGTTGGACTAGTCATCTAATAGACTATGCCCTCAAAGGAAAAGCTACAGGAGTACCCGAATACGACCAAATGTTTGCTGAGATAAAAGATAACCTTTACCTTACCCTAAAAACAAACCCCTCGAGCCATGATTCAACACTGATCAGACTCTATGATACAGCGAAAACCTACAATGCTCACCATTCACCGGAAGAACAGATCAATATTCCGTTTCCCCAAGAAATAATCGATTATTGTGAATCGGCAATCCATAAATTGTCCCTTCCACAAAAGACTATAGGTTGACACTGTTCAGGAATTATTGATATACTCCATCCCGGAAACTTAGCTCTTTCACAGCCCAAAGGAGACCTATGCAAATCGTCATAATCTCAATGTTTGCAGGAGCCGCAACTGCCCTCGTTTTTAGTATTATCTGGACAGTTGTCGGAAAACAATTCCGTAGTAATCCTTTCCTACCTCCCATCGTAGGAGCAATCGCAGCTTTCATACTAACCCATCATCTCGGATGGACAGCTATCGGCCTGGTGGGCGGATTCATGGGTTACGTAATCGAGGATATAATTGTCGGATTTCTGCGTGATATCTTTCACCAGAAATCCGCCTAGACAAAAGGAGTATTAAAAATGGCGGAATTAACTAATGAGATTCTTGCTGGCTTTGTAGGGGGACAACTAGAAATTATCGGAGAGGAATATGTCTACCGCGGGCAAATCGCCGAGGCCACGGTGAGCGAGGGAGACCTAACCGTAAAATTCAAATGGCTGGCAAAACACCAAAACGGCCAATGGCATGCTGTAACTCTGCCAGACTACAAAGCGAGTTTAGGCAACGAAACAGCCCGCGCCAGCGATATCGGCGAGGGTAGACTCAATTTCTCAGTACTGTTCGTGGGGGAAAGCGGCACGCTCTACCCACCAAACGGCAGCAAACTTGATCCGGCCCGGGTAATCGGGCTGGAAATTCCCAATAACTAAATTCTCTATCCCCGTTCAACTACATGAACGGGGCTTTTTTTGATCAAACAACTTCTATCCCAATCGTTTGTAATACTTCATGTTCCACGGTCTATACCCCAGCTTCTCATACAGCTTCTTAGCTCCCTCATTATCTATATCCACTCCATTAAGCACCATGTTTTTGCAACCCCTGACAACAAACTCTTTCTCGATCTGAGATATCATCTCCCCACCTATCCCCGAACCGCGATGTTCAGATGAGACATAGATATCCCATATCTCCGCCCGTCTATCGCCCTCAAAATAAGTTCTCTCTATCTCACCAAAGTGGTGAATCTCACCAATACAAAACCCCAACAATTCATCTACTTGCTGCGCCACAATCACTACGTGATCTTGGGAGTCCTCGGTTATGTTTTTCCAGTACACCTCACCCATTTTCGGATCAAAACGCACAGGGTAAGTCTTTTCAATCGTCACATATTCACGGATGTACTCATTCATAAGTTGCTTAAATAAGCTCTCATCGCTTTGAGTGATCAACCTAACCTGGAAACTCTCTTCCATACCATCCCATTATATATCTTCAAAAAAGGCTTAACCAAGCCATATCATTGACGTCCCATAATACATAACATACAATACCGCTAATCGCTCGTCCGAGCGTCCATTCCCCTAGTTTACCCGCGATAGTCTCTCGGGCGAACTCCCAAAACGGTATCCAAAGGAGGGTACCACCCATGTCCATAGCACCTTTCAAACCTAGGATCGAACTCAGAGAAAATGGCTGGCTAATCACCGCCCCGCGAGATACCAGGCAGCAAATCTGGGAGATACTCAACGCTGTCTCAGACGACTGCTACTTCGAGAAGAAGGGAACCACCCCGACCCAAATTACGCTCGAACAGTCTCCAGGCTATACCTCCAGGCTAACTCTGCTGTTTGCCGCGGCTGCCACCTATATCGCCGCCTCACCGCTAGACCTGGAACTATTATTGGCACTTAATATAGAAAGCCAGCTGAAACAACTCAAGGCACAAGTGCAAATTCCAGCCGTCAAAGACGATCTGACAACAGGCGAGATTGAACCAGTGATGAGGGTTCTCCTCACCGGCTTTGCCAGAAAACAATTAAAGTCGATCCGCAATCTGGAGATAGAGAATATCTTCAACATAGACAGCGGCGGGATACACAATCACTGGCTCGGTGGCCTACAAGGGTACAAAAGATTGCTGTACACCGATCCAAGCCGAGTTCTGATCTCGAAAGAAGAGCTGGCCGCTAATAAAATCGCCTGCGAGCAGGCCCTGCAAATTCTCGAGGACCAATTCAACAAGGCGCAGGAATTGAATCTAACAATAACGCGGCTCAAGCGTCAGACCCTTAGCTTAGTAAATGCATTCAACGAGGCATCAGAGTATAGCGACGTCAATCTCATCACGATCTCATCTCTTTACCGCGAGACCGCAAAAGAGCTGGAAGAAACCAGAAAAACTCTACTATCCATCATCAAGGGCTTTGACATGGCGCCGGCAATGGAAGCCAATCTCACCCTGGGTAAGTTAACCCCGCCCGCACCACCCGAACCTAATCGCAAATAGCAATAACTACCTCAAGGCACTGCGCTCTCACAAGAGCCAGTGCCTTTTATTTTCTCCACTCAGACCTCGATTTGACCCTATAAGCTAGAATACAAACCATCTAGACATTTGATCGCACTTTTAAATATTCCCGCAAGGAGGTACCCATGGATATAGATTCTCTGACCCAACTTACTAAAAAGTTGAGGGAAGTTGGACTCAATCTAAAAGATGTATATGATGTCACGCCGGATGGAATCGGCATACAGCTGGTCCACGAAACAAAGCAGATCGCAGGCCACTGGCTTGAACGGTGTGTTAACTTGTTCGGTAAAGAACGCGAGTTCCTGCGAAAAGACAGACCCCGTGAACTAGGATGGTTCCTGACAGTCAAAGACCAAAACATCTACCTCGCTCTTTTCAATCACGAAAGAGCTCGGTGGAAAGAAGAACAGCTGGGAGCCCTAGTCTGGCTTATGAATATCGGCCTCTCGCCTGAACTTCAGGAACACTCCTCATACTTCCCCCATCCAGACAGAGAACTGCTCCTACAAAATTACCCAATGAGCAGAGACGCCCAACAAGCGTACACCAAGTGGCTCTCAGGTAACGTAGCCAACAAGCTGGAGGCAGCTACTTCCAACTGTAACCCAGAGCTGTATAAACGTCGATTGTGTTGTCCTACACACATGATGCTTCTGGCGCAACAGTTGACATTCTATGAATGGCTGAGCTTCCTCTCAATCGAACATCCTCCTGAGCCTACTAAGGTAACCAACTCATCCTCACCCGCTCCAGGGAAACGAGAATTACTCATAGAGCTCAAAGAGTACCTCCAGCCCCATGAGTCAATCAATTCATTTCTAAGGGCCCACTTTGACTTCACCAGATACACAGTCAATCGCGGCCTGCAAGCTCCACTGACAAACTGCTCTCCAGCAAGATACGAGACCCTTCTCTGCTGTCCGGCTCACCTGGCTGTTCAAGCTGTGGAAGCCGTCCATCACGAATGGGCAGTGATGCTTGATGACAGCTACGGCATCTCCAAGATACCTCACTATCGGGGCTTTACCCCCAATATCCTAAGCCAAACCTGGGTAGAGCTACTGATCCATACCCAAAATGTGAATATGTCAGGGCTCAACTTTCCCCCTCACTACACAACCCCCACCAATATAGAAAACTACTACCTTCCCTCTAAATAATCCGTCACTCAAGCGCACCCCAAAGGTGCGCTTTTTTAACACACCAACATACACGTTTGGGCTATAATCGGCACATGACAGAGTCTTATCTACCCATCCCACAAGAAGAACTGGAAAAAAGCTACGAGTATTTCAAAGAAGTACGAAAGAGAGACGACTGGGTCTGGGAACAACTAGAGATCCTCAGGCAGAATCACCCAAGAGTGTACGAGCATTCTCTTCGTGTCGGCTTCCTAGCAACAGAACTCGCTATTTATGATGGCCTACCGCACGAGGAAATACTAGAGATGACCAAGGCTGGATTACTACACGATATAGGAAAAGGGAACTTACCAGAGAAAATCCTCGAGGGAGGCATACTCCCGCAAGAAGAAAAAAAGAAAATATATCGACACGTCCGAATAGGGTACAGACTAATAAAACCCTTTGACCCACTGGTCGCCAAAATTATCGTAGGCCATCATGAGTTTCAGTCTGAGCCCTATCCAAGACAAGCAAGCCGACTCGATGAAAACGACACTATTAAAAGAATGCAGTTTTTATTAGCTCTCAGCGATCAAACCGACTCTCTTCTCAGCCACCGCTCTTACAAAGAGGCCTGGTCACCAATACGAACGCAAGAAGAGCTAACAAAATCGTTCAATGACCAAGGCTTAATTCAGCTGGCGATCAAAACCAGATCACAAATACTCCCCTAGCCCCTTAGCCATTCCACATACTCACACCCGGTAGGTTTCTTCGCTTCTTTGTCCCATCCTGCTGTACTGCATTTCTTCATCCGCTTGCCATTGGCTGTCGTATACAAAACCAAGGGGTTGCCACATCTAGGACAATCCTCTCCTGGTAGCGGCTCTGTAGTTCCATTTATCCACTCGATATAATCGCACCCTGTCACAGTCTTGGTCGCCTTATCCCATCCTGAAGTACTACACTTTTTCATCTTCTTGCCAAAGCGTGTCACTGCCAAAACCAAATCTGCTCCACACTTGGGACACTTCTCATCCAATTTCTCGGGGTCAGGAACCAGCCATTTAATGTAGTCGCATCCTGTCGTCTCCCGTGTCTCTGGATTCCACTGCCCAGCCGAACAAGACTGCATCTTCTTACCACTACCTGTAACAATGGGCGCATTTAGCGGACTATTACATTTCGGACAAACCTCAACACCCATATTCTCATCCATAGTGAAGGGATTATATAAGATAACTTCGCGAGAGAGCAACCAGAACTTTATAGTTTACAAAGCGGACCTGGAAATCATATCTCGATATCCCACAAAAAATATTTGCTGCTCGCGGATATCTTTGAGCTCTCCCATAATCTTGTCTTCAGAGCTCAAAACCAGGTCTTTAATTTGGGTCTTGAACTCGTTAAGTTCTTCTCTCATTTGTAACAAATTGTCATTCATTTTGAGAACCTCCTCAGGTATTCGATTGTCATCTGCCACGTAGACGTGGTATCTCGCACAATATCATCCAGTCAATAACTTAGTCGAAAATCGAACAGGCTTGTTTTTGACAAACAACTCCCGTCTCCCCTATACTCCCTCTGAATTTAAGCCCGCACCTTTAAAGCCTGGAGGAAATATGAAGTATAAAGTCGGAGAAGTCAAAGAGTTTGATTACGATAAGCTATATGGCTTTGTAACCCGCCCAGGGGAAAAGGATCTCTTGTTTCATCTAGATAACTACCACCCCATCCTGGCAACCACAAAGGGAATTTTCTGGGATAGTGGCCCCAAAAGGGGAAGGAGCCGGAAATTTCAACTAAATCCGCCGGCACCCATGACTGGCGAGAAAATTATCTTTACGGTAAATGGCGGCCTTAAGATCGCGCAATGGAACTATCTAAAAAATCTAGAAACCCTCCGCCAAACCCTACCCCACGGCCTTTCCCATCCCAAACATCCAAAATAATCTACTCTCCAACCCCGAGATAAACCTCGGGGTTTTTCGTTATCTCTCCTCTCTCTCCCTCCCACAAGCCCTTTTTAAGCTCTTCAAGCGGCCATAACATCTCGATCGTCTGTCTGTCCCCCACATTCACAAATAAATTCAGATTGTCCTTGCCATCTATCTCCTCAAGTAGCCCTCCTGTGGCATAAACCACTCGACGGAGACTAGGATTTAGCTCTTCAACCAATGGTTGGCCATCCGCTACCATAAAATCATCTGGAGTAAGCAAGGGCTGCGGAAACACAGAAACCTTTAAACTATCTCCTTCACGCACCAACTTTGCCCGACCCAAGGAATAGATATACAACCCGCCTTGCTTTCTTATTCCATGAATAATTAAAAGAGCCTCGTGCTCACTTATCCAAAACGGTGGGGTAGTCGTTCCTATCCTCCAGCTGGCCCAAGGAAGATCCTTGGGAAAATCAATTATTCCAACATCTACAGCCTTCTCCCCATCCCACTCAACCACGTGCAACCTATGGTTGTTCTCATCTCCCTCCCGCCTGAACAATAAAGAATGGCTATCGATAGGTGTAGTATTTTTCCCAGCTCCCAACTCAGTAAGTACCGATACCTCGGGTAATTTATCAAACCTCTTGGTGCTAGGTAAAACCAAAACAGCCGGGAAAGGAACAAAAACCCCATCTTCTTTAACCACTGCTGTGAGACCAATCATCACTCGCCCATCAGGCAAAACCAAGGCTCTGGGGTCTTCCAGATGTTTACCACTCCCATCAGGACTCCATACAGTGATCTCATGCAAAACACTTCCACTGCGGTCCAACTCCACTAGCACCAACTCCCCCCAGTCTGGCTCTCCATTACCGGTCGCTTGACTTACCTTGCGCAGTATCAAAATTCTATGCTGAGTTCCCACCTCATACCAAGCTGCTGCATTAAAATATGCTGCACCGTCCTTTTTAATAACCAACCTCTGTTGTTTTTGCATTACTCCTTTGTATGTTCTCTATTTCTACTCTTGCAAGCAAGTAACAAATCATAGATTCAGCCCCCGCATTACTGTTTACCCCAGACGGAGCCAAACCATCAAAGCACTGACCCTTCTCTCCAATCAGAGACTTTCCAACCAGATTACTCCCTGAAAACCATGAATAGTACTTATCTGCTCCATCCTGATATTCTTTCACTCCCGTCGCCTCAAAGGCTGCTCCACAGGCCATCACCATATAAGAGGGGTCAATGGGCTGCTGATCGTATAGCGCCATCTCTCCGCCCTTTTCCCACCAGTTTTGGTTGCCCACAACCACAGGCACTCCATCCCGCGAGAGCCTCTCCAATAAAAACTTGAGACTGTAACTTGCGGTATTTAGCAATTCATCTTCGCCCAGCAACTTATATGCTTCAAATAGCGCCCATGGTAAAAGAGCGTTCGCATATGTCATACGTGGCTCAAACCACCACCAACCTTCCATACTATTAACTCGGTAAGAATTAACTAGCTTTCCAGATAAAAACTTGACTTCATCTTTGTCCTCCATCTTGGCCTCACCCAATATTGAATATGCAAGAGTTCTCAATGATGCCGAATGTCTAACTCCCACCATCAGTTCGCGAATCATCTCCTTCGCTCCAGAGTCTCCCCCAACCAGGCCATAATATTCAGCAAGTCCCCATACTACCTCTGCACTCGCCTCTCCATAATTATCGGCCTTTCCACTCAACCTACCCGAGGAAAGTCTTAACATATCGACACCCTCTCCTGGAACCTGAGCTTCCCTGATAAGGGCTGCAAACTCTCGAGCTAGTTTCAAGTCTCCCTTTCGAGCTACAAGCACCAGAGCCCTTGCCTGATCCTCAATGGCATAACCCATATCGTAATCCTTGTGCCCATCCCGGGTAAATTGAACTATTCCTCTTCTGTCTATAAGGCTCTCAAAATAGGCCCAACTTTTATCTTCCCCCATAGGCTGCCAAATTATATATATCTTGATATTGTCGTGCTACGTTGCTCCATATCATGCTGCGCCCTAAATCGTAAGTTTTTACTTCATATCCCACCCTTTTCAAAGGAAATTCAATCATCTCACACACTGCTCTGGAAATAGATAAGCTATCTCGAAAAGGTACCAATATTCCCCGACCATCTCCTAGCATCTCCTGGGCATACAGATAGGGAGTCGATATACACAATTTCCCCGCTCCAATCGCATAGGCTAGAGCTCCTGAGGCTGCCTGCTGAGGATCAAGATAAGCGGTAATATAAAAATCACTGGCAGTAACCAGTTCTACTAGTTTCTCCAAAGACACATATTCATTGATAAATTTCACATGTTGAGAGAGTTCCAAATCGACGACCATCTTCTCCAGCCTCTCCCGGTAAATATCCCGACCCATGGCTGCCAAATACGAAGGGTGTGTCTGTCCAACTATCAAATAGATTACCTCCGGCACCTCGGCAATTATGGACGGCAAACTCGCAACAACATATTCAATTCCCTTCTGCTCAGAAAGCAAATTTATACTGCACATAACGACTCTTCCAGATAAATTCAACTTGCCCTTCCATTCCTCACTATTCATCTTGGCAAAGTCCGGCACACCATGATGAATGACTGTCACTTTGCTAGCATCAATTCCGTACTTCTCGATAAGCATATCTCGCGCTGCCTCAAGCATCACGACTACCATATGAGATCTCTCACACAAATCAATCAATATTTTCCTCTGTCTAGGTGTAGGATTTTCGAGGATCGTATGTAAAGTCGTCACCACGGGTTTTTTAACTTCTTTCACAAAATCAACAACTAGCTCTCCATCGTTGCGACCAAATATCCCATACTCATGCTGAATCACTACCAACTCGTGTTCTCGGCTCTCATTTACACTCTTGGCTACCGCCAAATAATCAGCCCATTCGTTTTCCCTAACCCTAGAAACCACTTCATCTGGATAAATAAGATCTTTTGAGAGGTCATTATCCATCGCGACTATTGAGACCTTCCCACGATGGTCAAGTTTGCGCAAGGCAGTTGTCAAATCCCTCGTAAACGTCGCGATCCCGCACTTGCGCGGAACATAAGTAGATAGAAACAGCATGTAACCCAACCCGAATTATATCCGAATCAGCCAACTAAATCAAACTCATCCACCATCAATAACAACCTCGTTCCAAATCGTTTGTGGTATAAAGAAAAAGCACGACATATGCATGAAAACGAAAATAATGACGACCTACTGGATAAATTGGAAAAACGAGTAAACGAGGGCGGAGATATTACCCGCCGTGAGCGCCAGACACTTAAATACCCAGGCCAAGAAATAAGGAATCAAGGCAGAGATAGAATGTCACAATACGCCCGTATTAACCACAGATCCCAAGAAGATAGATGAAATCGGCAAAGAACAGTTTACAGCGGATGGATACATAATCGTCTCCCCATATGAATGGGTAACAGACCTCTTTAAAAAACCCTAGTATCTCCAATAATAAACGGTTTATTATTAACAGCATGAAACAACAATCTATGGAGAGTATCCAATTGCCATTCAATATCGGCATCTCGCCTACCCTCAAAATAAGAGGCATCATCGCTACCCAAGATATCAAAAAGGATCAGATTCTAGAAAAATGCCCCATCGTACTCATCCCCATGGCAGAGGAAGAACATCTCAAGCAAACAACTCTGTGGAAATACTATTTCGAATGGAACAAAGGTTATCACTGTATGGTACTGGGCTACGGCAGTCTCTTTAACCACTCGTATAAACCCAACGCCAAGTATGTTTTTAGTTTCCAGCAGAGATTTCTGGTCTTCAAAAGTATCAAAGACATCGCAGCAGGTGAAGAGATAACTGTGAACTACAACTTTGATCCCAAAGATACCAAACCTCTAGATCCCATACTTCTTGACTACAACGAGCACCTTCCTAAATAAACCCCGCACCTCCCCAAAGTTGCATTAGGACCCATAGGAATGTAAAATCGGACTCGAAAAACTCCAGCACTTTAACAATTAGGAGGCTCTCATGGCCAACTTCTTTCTCGCAGTCTTCGTGCTCTTTATCCTAGCCTTCCCCATCTGGGGCTACTTTGCCAAAGAAGCCCTTGTCATAGGAAAACCTGAAAAATCGCTGTCAAGAGCTCTGGTCGATAGGACATTCGCGTCCTGGGGCTTGCTGTTCTTTGGCCTCGATGTTCTGGTTTGCATCATCGCCATCGCCGGACTCAACCAGGAAAACCCCAGCCAATATATCTACTCTACCACTCTGTGGTGGGCAGGTATTCTCGTCTACCCTCTGCCGTTCCTCGTAATGGGGAACGTCTTTGCAGCCCTTATTTACGCGGCTGACTATAAGCCGGATGCCAGAAGGGAGGGAGATGACGTTTTCCTTTTCTCCTGTATTGCAACGGCCCTCGTCTCAGTCATAGCCGTAGCCATTGTATATCTGATGTGGACATTCTCCTGGGCTATAAGCCTAGGCATCCTGCCGCCTGGGTAAGGAGAAAGTATGCTCACTATAAACTACATCGTCGCAACAGCAATAATGGCCATAATTTTCTTCCCCATCTGGGGGGGCATCCTTGCCTACGCTCTCCAAAATTTGCTACCCAATCAGTCCACAAAGAGCCTGCTCGAGGGCACATACCTAATATGGGCCTTCACCATCCTAGTCTGCGATATCATGGCTCTGCTGATCACGATCTCGATCACAAACGACCCACCTCGCATCTACCAACTAAGCCTTGGCCTATGGGACACGGTCCTAAGCAAAGCCGTCGGGCTATTTCTCGCCGGCAATTTAATAACGATAGGACTGGCAGTCAAAAGGATTGATAAAAATGAAGACTTTGCCACAGCTTGGGTAGTCGGCACCACAATCTGGACAGCGGTCTACATCCTCATGAGCGTAGGAATCATCTACGCCGTTCGCAATATTATCATCGCCCTATTTTTCGTCTAAAGGAGAAAACAAACATGACTCGGATTCTTATCACACTTGCAATCGTGTTGGCCCTCACTTTCCCGGCCTGGGGGTATTTCATCAAAACCCGCTTCTTCGAGGATCGTGGTCCCCAAATCGTCCGGAAGATCGGCAAAGGCACAATCGAGCTCTGGAGTGTTATGTGCATTCTGCCTTACCTTCTGCTCTTTCTATCTCTGCCCCTCTCGGGTACTAATAACTACCCGCAGACACTTCTGCTCGTATCCACTTGGGCCTGGGACAACATCCTTAAATTCTTTCTAGGTGGAGTTCTCATCGGCAATCTGATTACTGCCGGAATAGCCATCCACAAAAACGATAAGGAAGATCTTGATTATTCCTCCTATTCCTCCGATGACATCATTGTCCACAGTCTACTCGTCGGAGCAACGGGAGTTGGCACCTACTACCTGATTCTGTTAGCCTACAATCTCTCGGGCTATCTTCTAGGCTAGAAAACTATCAAAAACAATCTTACCCTTCGCTAAAAACGGAGGGTTTTTTATGCTCAAAAATCCCCCCAGGTCTTCTTCCACGTAAACTTTTCTTTAAACCGCGTGATCGCACGACCCGAAAGCACCCTGGCTCTCTCCCTAGTAACTCCCCCCAATGCTTCGGCAAGTTCTTTAAGCGACATACCATACCCCCCATCCTCCCCCTGACCCAAACCAAATCGCAGTCTCAAGACATAGGCATCTTTAGGATCCATCCGATCTAATATCTCCTCGATCTGATCCTGAGCTAAAGCTCGCCAACCCTCATCAAACTTCTCAGCCGCTTCCTGGTCCTCAATTAGATCTCCCAACTCCGCCTCACCCTTTCCTATCAATCCCTCCCATGAGACGGTCTTTCTATCATCTTCAATTGTCCTTCTCACCCTCTTTAAAAATGATGGGAGTTTGTGATCCAATCGCCCGAGAGGTAGCTTTTTCTTCAGCTCTATCTCCCGCAACCAATGCTCAGCTATCTCAATCTCTTCTGGGTCGCGGCCCAGCTGTTGATGCAGTAGAGACTGGAATTTCTTTACTTTCCTCACATCTTCCCCAAAATGTATTGGCTTTCGCATCGTATCGTCTTGGTTTAAAACCGCTCGACCCACACCTTGCCTAATCCAATTAACGGCCATAGTACTAAATTTATTACCCAGCCTATAATCAAATTTATCAATCGCCCTAAGTAACCCGAATTGTCCCTCCTGAAACAGGTCATCAAACTCCACATTAAACCGATCGTACCTGTGGGCACCACTAAATACCAACCCTTGGTTGAAACGCACCAAACACTCTCGCGCCATCTGAGCCTCCTCCACATAAATCCATAATTTCTCGGATGGTAACCTCTTGATGGCAGCCATACCTCTGGTCCTTAAGGTGCGATCCAAAAGCGCATGAAGGTCACCATCTTGTGACAAAGTTAGCTTCACCACATCCTCACCCCGCTGTAAAATAATCTGGTTAGCGAGAACCCCTCTCTCGTAGACCATAAACAATCCCACCTCTTCCTCGCGCTTAAGTAACCGAAGTTTATCTACCCCTTTATCTGAGTGCTCTAAAAACTCTTTCCAGATCCCACGAGTCATAGATACTGCTTGCGATATCTCAATTGGAGCTACTCCCTTTCTTTCTGCAAAACCGGCCATGTTAAAAACAGATTTTAACATAATATAGGCCAAGATCAAAATTACAAGACATCCTATAAGCTTGTAAAGGAAGCGCCAACCTGATATATTGAGACTCGCACTTTTCCAAAAAACTCATTCACCAAAGGAGGCATCATGCCCAGAACGCCAAAGGAATATGTCGTAGTAACCATCTTGGTCTTGATCCTAGTCACGACGGTGGTCACGTTTACCGGACCAAATCCTACGGTCACGGTAAATCAAGTCCTATCAATAGCCACCAGCTCCCCGCTGGCAAGCCTCGCATCAATTGGAGTCGGATTCATATCCATTATCCTGGGGGGCGCATGGTTTACCAAGAATATCAGGTCCCGCAACTGGGGCGCAATTTGGGAGACTATGATGATAATCCTGGTCATCATTATTGTCGTCTGGGTCATATCCCACCTACCCCCAGAACTCCTCCAAAGGGTCCTGGAAAAAACAAAATAATATCCCATCTTACTAGCCCAGCTCTCAAGCTGGGCTTTATTTTGGCCACAAAAAAGCCGTCTTTTAAAAAGACGGCTGAAACAAATCAAAAGACATGGCCTGAAAGCAACTGCCATACGTCCTTACCAACCAGAAGCAGGATAAGGACAATAAGAATATACATGGATACAAGGATGGAGTAGCGAGCTGGCTTCTCTGCCTTCTCCCCCCACCACGACATGGCAGCAGCAACAAGAACGCGGCCACCATCAAGGGCCGGAATTGGAAGAATATTGGTGAGTGCCAAGCCAATATTAACTAATACCCACCATAGTTTGATTGTCCTCAACCAACCTACTTCTTCCATCCGTCGCGCGGCCATGGCCACCATCCCAACTACACTAAGCAGGTCAGAGAAAGGTACTTTACCAGTAAACAACAACCAGAGCGCCTCCACTGTGGCGGCAAATATCTGTCCAAAAATATCCAATCCGCGTGTGGGACCTAACCACACCACACAGGCAATCAAAGCAAGGAGTAAGTTCGAGAGAGGGCCCGCCATAAATACAGCGGTCTGTTTCCAGAAAGGCGCGACCTTAAACTCTTTGTCGTACCCCACGCCTCCCCCCAAGAGAAGCCAAGAAAAATAAAGCTTGACTCCATTCTTTAATTCTTTGCGCCAGAGAACAGTGGATATCTTGTGGCCAAACCAAATCTCATCGTCGATGGGAATTCCGAGAGCTATAGACTGCACTTTAAATCCCATCAATTTCACCGTTACTGCATGAGCTAGCTCATGCACAATCACAATAACAACTACCATGAATATAACAATCAATGTGGACATGGGGAACTCCTTTTAGTGTCACAAGAAGTGAAAATTTAAAGGGCTACTAGAACTGCATCTAGAATACACCAAAATCAGACAAAAATCAACTACTATAGGACTCCATACTCGCCTGGGAAGGCCAAAACTTGAAAACTATCGGACGACGAAATATAATGCAACCAGAATGGAAACCAACCAATCCCAACCCTCCCCTGAGAAAAAACCCCAGATTCGCCTGCTCACTTCTCAAGAATTCACCACTCTGGCTCAAAACTCCTTAGGCACCCTCAAAAAGAAAGCCGCCGGACTTCTCCCCCACAGGCAGCTCACCCGCAGACAATTCCTAGGATTAAGCTTGGCAACTCTGGGAGGCATAGTTACCGGATTGGGGCTTATGAAATTTACGGAGAATGGCCACTCGGTTGAGGACCCAGAAGAGGAAAATTTCACCGATTTCTATGCAGGGTCAACCGTAGTCCTAGCCAAACAACTCCCAGATACCAACTGGGTGATGGGTGGCGGAGTCTTCATAGCTCCTGACAAAATCCTCACGGCCAGGCACACCGGCATCGACACGCTCTTCTCCTATGCCCGTGGCCCACAATTTGGCGCAAACTTCGCCCAAAAACAAGCTATGCAAGGCATAGAAGCAGTCATTGCCCACCCCCAAGTAGATCTGTGTGTAGTTAAGCTAAGAACCCCTTCCTCTCTCTCAACAGTTCCTGTAGGCAAGTTAGATTCTCATCTTCCGATAACAGTCGCTCGGGTCAATCAACTCTCCTACCGCCAAACTCACGAGGTTGTAGGAGGCATAGGAAATTGGAACCAAATGGGAGAGAATTGGCCAGCCAACTCCAGCTTTACCACTCGCATAGGTGCAGTCTCCTTTGGAGATAGTGGTGGACCAGTATTTCAACGAGGCAAGCTAGTCGGAATCACTCACGGAGACCGCAAACTATTAGGATCCATATTCGTAAACGTTGCTCAGTTTTCTTCGTGGATCGACTCCGTCTAGAAGATCTCCATCACTTGTTCCCCAAACCACTATAGGTTTACAAGCCGGCTTCCTTCCTCTATAATCCAGGCAAAATTCTGGTTCTTTGACAAATCAAAAAAACTCAAGGAGAGGTCCATGTTGAACACTTTCATTATCCTCCATGTCGTCGCAATTCTGGTTCTAATTTTTTCCAAAGCGTACGAACAGCATCTTGGCCAATCATATTGGCTTCCCATAATTCAAACGCTGCTCACATTTCTGGTTGTCGGCACAACAATCACAGCCGGGTATTTAATCGGCCAGATCTTTGCCACAAGCCCCATCTACAATCTCGGCCCCACAGGCAATATCATGATGGGAGTCCTGATGACGTGTGTGGGAACCGTGCCTATCCTCATCATCGGCACTTTCTGTGCCAAGGTGAGCCTCCGGCTTCACGGTCTCTATCTGCAACTTCAAAAAGGAGGCCGCAAATGAAACATGAATCAGGTCAAGGCATGGTGGAATATGCCCTAATTCTTGTCCTGGTAGGTGTGACACTGTTAGTTATCTTTTCAATCATCGGACCCTCGATCGGCAACGTGATGCAAAAGATCACCGCAGACATAGATAAACGAGAAGAAGCTATAGCCGAAGTCACCGCCACCCCTGTGCCAATTCCCACCGCAACTCCAGAAACGGTCATTGTGGCCCAGCCCAAAAGTACTGGGCAGATCCACCCATTGGTTTTGACGCTGGTAATAATGGTAATCTGCCTAGCGGCAGGATATCTGTGGGGTAGTCGAAAAGAAGAGAACAGTTTCTTTGGCAGAGACGAGAGAGGCAGTTCCACAGTTGAGGTCGCCGTCTGCATAGCCCTCATCATCGTCGTACTTCTGTGCATCTACGGCCTACTAGCCGACACCATCAACCCCATGCTGGCAGATATCGCCAATCCAGCCAACCTCCCTAAGGCTCTCGCAATCACCGCCCACCCGGTAATCGCCGGCCTGGTATGCCTGTTTATCGGATTTGGGCTAGGTTGGCTAGCCAGAGAAAAATTCAAAGGGACACCAACCGGTGGATGACGACGATGAACTTCCCACTGGCTGTGGATGCATAGTCACCCTTGCCATGTGCATGATATTTGGATGTGTTGTATGGGGATGGGGAGGTGCCCAACTCCCAACGACGATCCTCAACTTTCTGGCTACCATCAAGGTTTGGCTAGTTAACCTAATCAGCTGCCACACCTGGATGATAGATATCCATCCAGCCATTCTCATCGCAGTAACCGGGATAATCTTCTACTGCGTAGGGTGGCTAGTCCGCGACCGAAGCAAATCCCTCAACCGCCAAGCATAACTTGGCGGTTTTCCCAAAATCGGAGGAGAATCAATGCTGTTACGAAAACCATATCTTGGTCAACTAACGCCAACCGACAGACTACATTTTGTTTCATTTGCCATAGCCATATTATCTTTGGCAGCATACGCAATGCTCCCCGATCTCTTGCCGATCCTGCTTATCGGCAACTGCTTCACTACCGGCACCTTTTGCACAATATCTCTGCTCCAGCGGTCACACTCATTTACCCGCCCGGCGCAACACCTATCAGCACCGGTCATCTTCCCCAATTATCCAGCGCTACCACAATTGCCCAGTCCAATAATCATGGACGCGAGGCGCATCCTCACTTCTTCCCAACGAACTGATTCACCACCGCCAAGCTAAACTTGGCGGTTTTTTTTGTTACCAAATTGACCTACTATGCTACACTCTAGGCCAGAGTAAATCTCGAACATTCACAATTCAACACATAAGGAGGCGCCAATGACATATCTGACTGCCTTTTTTGCTTGGCTTATCACCAAGGACAACCCAGGCACCACCACACAAAAAATGGACGATTTCCTCAACCAGTGGGTAAATCTGGAATGGGGATCTATGTGGTTCTTCATAGCCCTCGGGTTAATCGTCCTGGTTGTTGCTGTTGCCATATTTCTTCTCAGTCGAGATAGTCTCGATGCCACATGTGCCATGTATTTAGGATGCGCTGGGCTGATATTTCTTGCAGTACTTCCCATAGGAGAGATCATCACCTATTGGCTCGTATCCAATATGGCCAACGCCTACAGTCCCACTCTCGGCATAACCGACGAATTCACATTTGTCGGTAGTCTCATTTTCATCGCCCTTCTAGGGGCAGGATAGGAGAAAACTCATGTTCACAATCGGTACCAAAATCCTCAACCTATTCATTGCGGGTTTCTGGCTCTGGGTATTCCAGAAGCTAGAGTGGATCACTTTCGATCCTAAACTCGGCCTGATCCAGGCCATCTTTTTGACAGCCCTGCTAGCTTGGGTCGCCCAAACAGTCTTCGCTCACCTGGTCGCCATAGTCGGCGTCCTCACTTGTGGCCTCGGTTGCATCGCCGCGATAATCTTGGCTCCCGTGTGGAGTTGGATCATTCTCTCGATTCTGTCCAACCTCACCGGGCTTTTTGTCATCAACATCCCCATCTTGTGGCAAGGCGTTATCATGTCAGTGCTCTTTGG
>OBEQ011367835.1_pt1 | contig 26304 bp, 23 predicted proteins | sample 1670901 | NCBI WGS metagenome assembly OBEQ01 (sample SAMEA104232315, study PRJEB22302) | groundwater metagenome | biome: forest; feature: aquifer; material: groundwater | place: USA | collected 2011-08-07 | depth 5.4 m | reverse complement strand
GTTGGCGGAACGCCCTTGTGAACCATCTGCGCTGCCTCACGACGCACGCGGGGCATGTACGGATTCTTGGTGTATGCCATAGATGGTTATTCTAACCTACGTGCGTCCAAGCTATTGAACCATTACGTTGTTATTGACAAATTAGGAAATTAGTGTATTGTGATTCCGGTTATACAAGGACTGTTTCTGGCCATATTCCAACTGTTTTCTTGGCTTTATTGGGAAAAATGAATAGAGATGGCAGTTAGTGTCGTGGGTCATTTTGGTTTTTTGTCAGTAAGTTTGGTTAGAATCTGTTGAATGGGAAGGGGGATTCTATGGAAACGAGGCATACGTGCGTTAGTTTCCTTATGCTGCTACTGCTTGTATTTTGTGCAGCAAACGTGTTTGCACAAGAAGTACCAGGAGCAGTTCGTGCTGCTGTCATGCAATCAACTGGAACGCTTCCGGTTGATGTGCTCGGCGCGGTTCTTGGACCACAACGAATAGTGGCGGCTGCAATGCCAAGAGAGATTGCGAACATTGTAATTGGTAGGGTGGCAGGTGAAGAGACAACTGCCGCGAAAGCTGTTGTTGCCTTGAAAAAAAATAAGCCGCGAAAGCCGATCTATATTTGTCGGAATGCAGATCAAATAGATGGTACGGCAAATTTCGGAACCATAACAGCATACTCGACATTGATCGAAAAAAGCGTTGCGAGGTATTGGCAGGAATATAGTAATGCGAACGGTTCGCAGACTGCAAACTGGTCAGCATACGTACAAGCTGTGAAGCGCTTGAATCCGCAGATCGCAGATGTTGGACGGATATGCAAAGGTTTTGTGATCCGTTTGCCGTTTGCCGGATCGGTTGGAGAGCCATCGAGGGATGATCGTGATCTTCAGGTCGCATCTCTGCAAGAACGAGTTCGGCGGTTGGAAAGCAATCTGTCTGAACAGGCTGAATTGCTCAATAACAAGAACAGCATATTGCGTGGTGCACTTGATTCTGCAGCTATCGTACATCAACAATTTGCTGAAGCGCTTAAACTGCAACAAAGATTGCAGGAGGAACGTCCCAGGCTGTATGAAACGATCATGGCGAAAGATAAAGAGCTTCTGGCGAGAGACAAGATGATTGAGGGTCTTCAAACCTCTGTTGTGGTCTTACAGCAAGAAGCAGATGCTTCTAATCTGCGACAGGAGGAATTAGAGGAAACCGTCAGAGAGAAAGATGCAGAGCTTCTTTCGAGAGATACGACAATTACGAATCTTCGAATCTCTCTCGACTCGGCAGAAGATGCACTTATCCTGCGGGGTGAGGCGGTAGTACTGCTTGCAGCGGTGATTGTGGTGATATTGATGGTGCTTTTGTTCTCGATGCACCGCTTGCACAAACTGAGGATGCAGCAACATGCTGCGGTACAGCATGTGCATCAATCGCAGCCGACGAAAGTTGATACTCTAGCAAACAGCGATATTTCGAGTTTGCCGAGAGGGAGCATGCTGTTTGTGTATCGTGGGAAGGGCATACCTCTTAAAGCGGTTGAAGTTCGGGCATCGTGTCTCGACACGGTGTACATAGCAAACCTTGATACGCACAGGAGAGATTGTCCAAAAACAGCTTGTGCCAGGATTACGCCACTGACGGCTGCCGAGAAATTGAATTTTCCACTGGGCTGTATGCCGTACTATCACGACGATGGAACGGTTGAGGCGATCCGCGTGATTTCTGCGGAAGCTCCCTGTGGTGTTACGGTGAAGTTGCGCAACATGGCAGGCCACATGGAAAATTGTGTGAGCCAAGATTGTATCGATACATGCAAACCGTAAGCTAGGAATAGTTCGTTTGAACAAAAAAATAGTTGAATGTACAAAACTCGAGTATTCGAGTGTATGCCGGAAGGGATCCGCGATTTGCCCGGATTGCCCCAAAGGATACACCTCGTCTGTGTCGGAAGGGGACCTTTTAAAGGTCGGCCCGAAAGAACAGATCGAAGATGCGACATCGAAGATGGTGCGCGAAGATGCGACATCGAAGATGGTGCAAAGAATACAAAAAATAGGCAAAAGCCGCGCGGAAGAGAAATTCCGATGCGGCTGTTATTTTTTATGGATACACAAAGGGCTGATGCGATATCGCATCAGCCCTTTCTTGATCAAGTTGTGAACCACATGAATACCAAAACCCCAAACAGTATGACGATGACGATCCATGTGCTTATGCCGGGGTCTTCATTGCTATGCATAGTGTCATTTCTTTTTGTTGCCGGTGCGTCGGGCGAGCGCCATTGCCTGCATCCTGCGTTTCTCACGAAGCTCTTCGCCGACGAGCCATTCGCCCCAGGCTTCTGCTTTCAGAAAACATGCGAGGAGGAAAAAGAACGATGCTGCCACAGACATATAGGTTAAGAGGGGGCCGCCTGAAACATCGATTGGATGTGTTGCAATGTTGCCTTGCAGTGCTGCAAGAATGGTTCCTGCGAACATCAGTACGGCAAGAGCGGAAGCGAAGAGAGAGATCGTCAGTAGGAGCATGCAGAGCGCTCCTACGAACAGGTAGTACTTGCTGTCATCTTGGGACTTGTTGTGTGGGTTTGCAGAAGAACCTTGAAAATCACTTCGGTGTCCAGACATGCATTCTCCTTTTCGTGATGTGATAGTGGCTGTCTCTATAGTACAATGCTTTGATGATTTAGTCAATACATTCACCTCGTGGAATGTATGGCAAAATAAGGTGACAAGTTATATGGTAGAGATTGTAAAAACAACTGGTGAGAAAGAGTCGTTTGAGCGCGCAAAATTTTGCGACTCTTTACGCAAAGCGGGAGCGCCAAACGATATCACAGAAGATGTCTGTACAAAAGTTGAAAGCGAGATATTGCCGGGAATGTCAACGACGCAGATATTTCGAAAAGCATCAAAGTATCTGATGAAGAAAAATCTTCCTGCGGGAATTCGGTATAACGTAAAACGAGGTGTTGAACTTCTTGGACCTGCGGGATTTTTGTTTGAACAATTTGTGGAGATTCTCATGCGCGCAGAAGGATATGAACATACAGCGCGCGACCAGATGATGCGCGGAGAATGTGTAGAGCATGAAGTCGATGTTGTGGCAGAGAAGGGGGGCGAGCGCTATATCGTTGAGGTGAAATATCATAACCAAACATCAATCAAGTCTCCGATCGAAGTTGTCATGTATGCTGATGCCCGTCGCGAAGATATTGCGCGGGCGGATGTGAAAGCGGGCAGAAAGATCAAACACAATTTATTACTCGTAACGAATACGAAATTCAGTGCGAATGCTATTGCATATGCGCGTTGTCGTGGCATTGCACTTCTTGGGTGGCAGTATCCGCGCGAGAGATGCCTCGAAGATATTATTCGAGAACACATGCTCTATCCGACAACGGTTCTTCCGTCTGTTGACCGTGCGGCTCGCGAAGCTTTCGCACGGCACGACCTGATGCTTGTGCGCGATCTCGCGCCATTCTCCAAAGAAGATATAGTAAAGAAATTTGGTATTGACGAACGTCGTGCTCGTGGTATAATCCGCGAAGCTCATATGCTTGTGTATGGCAAGGAACACACTGACTAAGGAGAAAAAGGTGTACAAAAAGAAGCGGGAAAAAAGTTTGTATGATCAAGTTCGCAAGCCAATGCCTCCCCCGGGCAAAGTGATTGTGCCGAAAAAAGGCAAAGGCGCCTATAACCGAAAGAAGAAAAATATCGAACCCTCGCAGAATTATGCAGAGGGTTCTCTTGTTTCTCACATATGATTTGTTACAATGTTTTTTATGAAAAATATCATTATCATTATTTCTTTTATTATCATTATCGGTGGCTTGTGGTTTTTCTTTGATAAGCGCAGTGACGTTGCAAGAGATGTTTCTGGTGTAGAACAGAAGCAGGAAGAAGTTGTCGTTGCAAAAGAGGAAAAAACAGAGGAGGCGCCGCAAAAAACAGATATGGAAACTACCAAAGGACAAAATCCTGTTGCCGTACTCAAGACGAACATGGGAGACATCTCAATTGAGATATTCATGGATACGATGCCGCTTACGGCAGGAAATTTTTTGAAACTTGCGGGGCAGGATTTTTATGACGGTGTGAAGTTTCACCGCGTTATTAGCGGCTTTATGATCCAGGGAGGGGACCCAAACTCTAAGGGCGAAAATACTGCGTCTTATGGTACGGGAGGTCCTGGATATACAATCAAAGACGAATTTGTTCCAGGTAATGCAAATGAGCGCGGAACGATTTCGATGGCAAATGCAGGACCTAATACCGGCGGAAGCCAGTTCTTTATCAATCTTGTGCCAAATACTTTTCTGAACGGCAAGCATCCTGTTTTTGGTAAAGTGGTGAAAGGTATGGATGTTGTTGATAAGATCGCAGCTGTTAAAACGAATGAACGCGATCTTCCTCTTGCTCCGGTCATCATTCAGGATGTTGAAATAACAAAATAGAAAAGTGAACCGCCCTATATACAGTATATAGGGCGGTTTGCGTTTAGCTGAAATATGATCCGAAATTGGTCATAAGATACTTGAATGATTGCTCGCAGGCATTGTCCGGATTGTTGTCGTAGTGGTTGTAGAGTTCTACGACGACAGGTCCGTGGAATTTAATTTCCGTGAGCGCCTGAAAGATCGCAGGGTACTGAATTGCGAGCTCTCCCTCACCTGGGATGATATGTTCGTGCTTCCTCCGAAGAATACCTTTCTCGTCGACAACGCTTCGCATGTCATCGAATTCAACAACATGCAGGCGGTTTCCGAGAAGACGTATCGTAGCGGGAATGTCTTCTCCGCATACTGCAGCATGGATGAGGTCGAGATTTACGCCAAGCACAGGGGACTTCACGTCTTCGCACATTGCGAGAGCAGAAAGCGCGCTGCCGACAAAGAGCCCTCCGGGGCCAAATGTTCCAGGTTCGTATTCAATGTTGATGAACACATAGTTTTTTTTCGCATAGGCGCAGACTTCCTCAAGACATTCTCTGGTGAAACGCCACGCCATGGAGAAGTCGAGATCAGGCGGCTGGTATCCGGTTGAAACATCAACGAATGAGCAGCCCATTTTGCAGGCGAAGTCGATAACCTTTTTGGTATGGTCGATGCGCGTCAGCCGTTCAGAAAGATGTCGTGATGCGAATGATGGACCGAAACGCTGGCCTGGGGGCGTGAGATCATCATCTTGCCTTCCATAGCCGCTCGCTGTACAGGAACTTACTGATGCTACAGAGAGATGTTTGTTGAAAAGCATCTGTCCTAGTACCGTAAGACTTTTGCCGGAAGTACGTTCGTGCCACAGATAGGGCTTGTCGTAGACAAGACCAATACTGTGAAAACCTGCCTTTGAGATAGCACATATTGCGTAGTCAAGGGAATTTTTTCTTCCTGCGAATGCATTGCATTTAAACGCGAGCTGCATCTTCGATACCGAATCTTCGAGCTGCATCTTCGATACCTCACTTTCGTGTTGCATCTGTTGCTCCTTGAAAACTGGTAATGGTTATCTTGCCATCGTTTTTATTCGTGCGAAGATTTTCAAGCCATTGCGGAACGTCAGTGAGCGCAACTTTTTTTGTGATCATTGGCAGGGGGTTGATTCTCCCGGCAGCAAATAGACTGATCACTTGTTCCCACACTTTTGTGTGTCCATGAGATCCAGAGAACCTCAAGTATTTCTGAATAAACGGCTGTGGATTAATATTCAGGTCAGTTTTTGACTGGCCGAAAAAGGTAAGTTCTGCTTTTTCTGGCCCTGTGGAGAGGATGCTTGTTACAGTGCTCCAATTTTTCTCGGCGCTTCCCGATGCTTCGAATATGCACGACACGCCGCGCTTTGTTGTGAGCGCAACGACTTCGTCGATAGGCAGATCAGGTCCGAATGCAAACGAAACTCCCAACGTCTCTGCAATTTTTTGCCGAGGCTCTGAAGGGTCGCATGCGAGGATTATTCCTGCACCGAGCGCTTTGTAGACATTGACTGCAGCGAGACCGATAGGTCCGAGGCCGATGACGAGAACATCGTCTCCAGGTTGAAAAGTACTTTCTGTGATTGCTTTGAATACCCCGGCATGCGGTTCGACGAGGCTTCCTGTAAGGAAGATATTGTTGCTATCGTATTTTCTTGCTAATGATTCAATACTCCAAACGTGGCGCATATCAACAGCGCAATATTCTGCCATAGCGCCATTGTGGGTGAATCCAAGCTCGGCTGCATTTTTACAGCAATCGAATTCTCCTATTTTGCATGCGGCGCAGTATCCGCAGTTGAGCACGCATTGTGCTACAACCGGAATTTCTTGGTAGATATCTTTCCAAAAGGAACGAACCTTTTTTCCAAAATGCGCAACGGTGCCGGAGAACTCATGTCCCGGGACAATGAAGTTTGACATCATGAACGGGTAGTGAACGAATCCGTTCGCATCTTGCGAGGTCATGGCGACATCGCTTCCGCAGAGTCCGCATGCTGCTACTTTTATAAGGATGTCAGTATCGCCGATTTCAGGTTCCGGCAGATCCGCGGCATAGACCTTAGGATTGCAGAGATCTTTACTTGCAGTGCGCGTTGTATAGAGAGACCCTTCGGTGTGCTGTGATGTTACAGGTTCCGAGTCGATAACGATGGCACGCATATTTCAGGTGAACCTCGCATGTTTGTTGTTGAACAGAATTTCTTCCTGTACTGTAGATGATTCGATGTTTTTGTCAACTATTTTGAGGTATTGTCAAGAGGACAGAATAATGCATACTATAGGAGGTTCTCTATCTGGTTTCTGTGAGAAAGGGGGAGAGATTTTGAAAAATAAAACAGTATTCTTCAAACGGGTTGCAATTGGTTTTGGCGTATGGCTTCCGATTCTTGGAGTAATTCAGATCTATCTCCTTATAGCATCGTGGTTTGACACTCCAGCTAGCGAGCTCCTCCGGATACCGGTTGTCAATCGGATTTTTGCCCACGTGCCGTTTCTTTTGTTCTTGCAGCATGCCTTGGGAGTCGGCCTTGTGCTCGGCCTTGTTTTGTTGCTGTTTTTCATGACGGGAACATTTGTCATGACATGGTTGGGCAAGAAGCTGCGCTATACACTTGAGACGTATTTGTTGAGCTTACTGCCGTTCTATAAGTTTTTTAGAAAGGTAGTTGCCCTCTTTGCAGGGGAGAATGGAGACACACCATTTCTCTCTCGTTTCGAGAAAAGCGCGTTTGTGCACATCTATGGCAATGAAACATTTGTTACGGCACTTGTAACAGCAGGAAGCGATGTTGCTGTAGGCGTGAGTACAGCATATGTTCCTGCAGTGCCCAATATTACTGCTGGTCGTATTTACAATACTCCCGTGGAATGGGTGCATTTTACGAACATTCCTGCAGGGGATATCGTTGCTGCTGTTGCCGCGTGGGGTGTTGGCACCGAAAAACTTGTTGCACGGTATGTTGCTGAACGGATCGAGAGCGGAGCAACGGAAACAAGATGTATTTTTGGCGCGCAGTGCCCGCTTGAACAGGAAGTGCAAAAGGCGCGTTCAAATTGAAAAGCGTACGATGCAAAATTGCAGAAAAAGTAAACGCCACCAGTTTTCTGGTGGCGTTCTTTCATATCGATCGTAAAATATCTTCAAAAAAGGGAACACGTTTTGTTGCAACGCATTTCTCCGCGAAGAGAAAGCTGCTCGCGGACCAGCCTTGCAATGGGTATCCCATCGGTTCTCCTGTTGCTCCATGGAGCCATTCGTTGAATTCCCACTGCTCCGAAATGCCTTTGCGATTCGCTTCGCGAAGAGAGTTCAGTTTTTTCTCTGCTTGGTCGAATTTTTTACAGTACACCAGAAGTGCCACTTCGAAACCGCCGAGCATCGGCCAGATGCCACCGTTGTGATACTGGTCGGGCATGTTCAGATTCCTGCTTCTGTAGTAATCCCGCCACATCGGATCACCAGGACGGATTGCCGGATAAATTGCCTTTGTTCCGTGCGGTTCTGAAATATGCACTTGCTGCATATAGGTGATGATGCTTTCTCGGCGAGGATCATTGGCAACTCCTGTGAGTATAGCAAGCATATTGCCGAAGCTATCGAAAAAGTCGCCATACTCGCGGAATCCAACCCAGGGCAAGTAAAACGGCCTGCTCGATATGACCCCCATGTTGTGATAGAGCATGTACCATTCAAGGCGCATAGACTTCAGTTTCTCAAGATGTAGAGAGAAATGCTCCGCATGCCAACAGCGATCGATCCAGAAGAGGGCATTAATGCGCAATGCGACGTCGGCAGGTTCGATGGTAAAGGCGTACTTTTGAGATTCAGGTAGAGCGTTTGCCATGTACGCATATGCACGAAGAGCCAAGTAATAAAGAACATTATCGTAGAGAGTATTGTAGCGGACACCAAAGAGATCCATCCAATTGCCGGCCTCAGGAATCTCAATGAGTCCGTCCTCGTTCATGTCTTGGTATTCCACCCATTGCAATGCTCTTGTGATCGAACTCCAGGATTCAACGAGAAAATGTGTATCCCCTGTAGCATGTAAAAAGAAAGCATGGGAAATGATGTACCAGAGATTGCTGTCGACGGCACCTGCATTTTCTGTGCTGATCTCGCCGGTGCAAGGCATGACATTTAACTGGATAAGTCCGCGTGCTGACTGATGTGTGCGCATGGTGGTGAGTGCACCCCGTACTCCCTCGGTAAGATCAGTCTCTTCAAGGGAGAGAGCGCCGAGTGCAATGATGCCATTGTCTCGAGACCAGATCTGTGGGTATCCTTTTGCAAGAGCTGAAGCTCGAAAGCCCTGTGGTGTCATGCATTTCAGTAATATGCTGCGCGCTTGTTGATGTGCCGTTTTTTTGAGAAGCACTGTCTCCATGTTATTTCTCCGTGGGTAAGGGTTTCAAGCAAACTTCCACATTGAACTATATACCCTTGGTATAAGAATAAAGAGCTGTACAATCAAAAACAACATTAGTCAACTCTTGACGGTTTCTGCTTATAAGTGTTAAGTTTTTTTCAGCGGAAAAAGAAAAACATTACCCTGTTCTATTTTTGAGGAGCATGCAAATGCCTTTTTTCAGAGATCTTGCAGATCGGTCGCAGAAGTTTATGGACGGTATGGCGCTCGAGTTTAAGCGTCATACGGATATGGCGACGCTTCGCGCTGCTGTCGGAATTGTCTTGCGCACAGGTTACAATGACGGCGACTTCGATGGGAGCGAAAAAAAGAAGGGTATGGCTGTCTTGACGTCCCACCCCATGATGGCGCATTTCAAGAGGACCGATATCCTGAAGCTTTGGAGTGAGCTCGATGCGATGTATGCTATCGATGTCGACATGGGCAACAGTCTCGCGGACGAGTGGCTTACGGGTGCGGCTGGCAAGCCCGAAGCAGTTCGGCGCGTGATCGTGACACTTGGCTGTGCGGTCGGCGGCGCCGACGGCAATTTCGATGCAGGCGAAGTGACTGTTGTGGCGCAATCCTCTCGGTTGATGAACATCAATCCGGCGCACATCCCGCCCCTTGCTCTCGCCGCTGAAGCGAATGGCGTAAAGCTGTAGTTTCTATGCCCCGCGTATCAATATTGATACGCGGGGACTACTTTTTTAAATTTAATACAAACGGCCTTCGCAATGTATATTGCGAAGGCCGCATACGTTACTTGGTCGAAGGTGGTTGCGCTGTTGCAGCGGGGGCGGGGATAGCGCGGACGATGTTTGGCTTGAGAGAAAAGATGCCAAGCCGCCAGCCGTAATATTTTACGCGGAACCATTTGTCGGCGGTTAGTTGGCCATAGGTGTCAGCACTGCGCGTTACGCCGCGCCACCACGTGTCCTGCACTTTGAATGTGCGGACGGAGCCGTTTGGGTTGTCGGTAGACCACCTGCCCCAGACCTGGTATTCCTTTTCCTTGGTTTGGTCATTCGTTGTCGCTTCGGTTTTCGTTACATAGAGCATTTTTTCGCCGCCCGTTGCGTACGTATAGAGCATTTGCGTAATAGCTCCAGGCCACGAGAAGTGGATGAACCACGGAGTGACCCAAAGGTAGGGCGTTGAAACGAAGAGTAAAAACAGTACGAGGATTCTACCGGTCCATGTCGTGAGTGCAAAGCTGCACGCTTTTGAAGCAATCTGCTTCTTCATGATAACCTCCTAGTGGAACTGCATATAGAGTACAATGTTGTCTGGACAAGCCGGATTCTTTGTAACATATTTGACACTTTGTGAATATTGACAACTTGTACTATTTGTGTAATATCCAAGAGGGAATATAGGTCTTTAATAGTGTTATTATTACATAGAATAGAAGGATCGCTTGTATGGCTCAAGTTCAAGAGATCGATGTCGAACGGGCACATGCCGATGTTGAAGAAAAAATGGCGAAGCTCCGTAGCGGAGAGCATGACTATGATGTCAAAGCTGCAGCAGAGCAGAGCGAAGAGCTTGTTCGGAGACAACTTAAAAAGGATGGCTTTTCAGAAGCAGAACTTGCGGAGCTCGATAAACATATTGGCCAGTCTTCGTTTTCTGAAATTGCGCAACGTGCACGAGCGGAAGAAGAAGATGTGGCGCTTTTAATCGCGGCGTTGTCAGCCAAGTGCGATGCACTCGGTGAGGATTATAAAAATCTTGGGACGCTTTCTGATGAGGATAAAAAGAAAGTCGATGATGCAGCAGCGGTTATGGCGACATGTGAAGCAGATGTGAAAACTGCACAAGCTGTAAGATTTTTTCGAGGGTCTCGTATCGCCACGGCAGAGACTGCTCTCGAAGTTGCTAAAACAGAACATGCTCGTATCGAAGAAGAAGCGAAGGCAGCAGCGCGAGCACGTCTGCGCAAGGCTAATTTTGAACAGAGCTTTAGTGCGTATGTTACGCAAGTGCATGAAGCACGCGATATTTTGCAGCGGCGTCTCGTCGAAGTGATTGATGTTCGCATGAAAGCGACCGAAGTAAAACTCGAGGATACGTATACGCAGCGGAAAAAAGCATCTGAAGAATTAGAACGTATCACTGCGGATATCGAGACCATCGAATCGGAACTGCGTTCTGCGGAATCTGATCTTGATCAGTATGATCAGACAACGGAACCGGTTGAGTATGCACAGGCAGATCAGTCAGTGAATACGCTTCGGGCGAAGTTGCTTGAGAATACTGAACAAAGAAACGTTGCTCTCGGCACATTTCAGATCATGGAACGGTTTGTCGTTATTCACGAAAGTGAGCGGACAGCGCTGCGGAAACAGCGTGGAGCACAGAGAGTTTGGATCGAAACGTTGACGAAGACAGCAGAAGAACGGCTTGTGTCATTTCGTACTGCTCTTGCAGTATTACAAGTTGGTGCGGAGCAAGAACATGCATCTATGCTCATGGAAACAGGTGAGCGACTTGATCTCGATAATTTACAGAGAGTAGCGGCGACCGGCCATGCAGCCGAACAGGTTGTACTCGACATGTTTCAGCGGCATCCGGAGCAAATGATGAAAGTTATCGAAATCCAGCAAGCTGCCGCCAAGGCATATCGTCGTATTCGCGAGGACTATGGTGAACTGGCGGAGCATATGAAGGTTCATTACGGAATCGACATTACGGAAAGCAGTTTCTTCGACTCTTCGAATAAGTAAAGTGGAGGCGCTTGGCTTCTTTGCAAAAAACATACAGGGAGATGCCGCACGGTATCTCCCTGTCTCTACGAGGGAACTGAAATGACTGTAAGCACACAACTTGTAAAACCAGATGCCATTCCTGTATTGCATGAAGACTCGCTTCATCAGCCATACTTCAAGTCATTGCGTCGCGCTCTCTCTGCACTCTGTGCATATTATGCGGCGGACGAGAAGACGGAGGATTACGAAACACGTTCGATAGCGGAATACTTTCATCAGCTTCTTTTTACGGTTGAAGCGCTTGAGATGAAGTATGCGTATCGGCATGAAGCTTACAATAGTATGTGGATTGATATTCTCGGATCGGGATTTCCAACGCTGATGGTTATGGCGGAAATAAGTGCTGACCTGGCGAATAAAGAGCAACGTCTCGCTGGCTTTCCAAAGAGAGAAATGCTTTTGCAATTGTCGCTTGACTATATGTTCAAGACGGGGAGCGAACCGGAGGCAATTCTTTGGCAGCTTGCGGAGATCAGTTATCTGCGGATGCTTGATCAGCGCAAGGTATTTCTGCCGTATGCGGGACATGCACCGGAGCGTGATGCAAGTGATGTTTCTGGAAGCAAACTCCGTACCTATCAGGTAGCCTGGGAATGCTATGACTTTTTGACGAATCGTCCCTATGTTCATGCGATGAAATTTCATCAGGATGCGCATGAGGATGTGCTTGAAGAAAATCCGAGTTTAATGCAACAAGTTGTGAATGCTATCAAAGCGGAAGGATCAAAAGCGTCTGATGTCGGAATACTCGCGAGTAGTATTGACGAAGCAGTCGAATGGCTGCATCCGAAATACTTGCGTCGCATTGGTCTCGGTCCGTTCTATACGCGTGCAGCACTGCTTGCAATGGATCAGGAAGATTGGGAAGATGCCCACGTTGCAGTGCACGAAGCGCTTACAAAACATGGAACGGCGGAAGATGACTACATGCTGTTTTTCAACCATGAAGTTGTCTTTTCCCGCGAACAGGTAGTAATGAAGGGAAATCTTCTTCGTGGTGATAAGATACGCGAAGTATTTTTTCTTCCAGAGGTAGATCCTGAAGGATATAAGCGTCACGCGTCTATTTTTGAGCCGCATGTTCTGCTTTCGCACAGCATGTTGCAGTCGCTCATGCAGGATCCGCTTGCTGATCGGATACCACTGTTTCGCCGTGCGAAGAAGATCACCTATGACGAACGAGGAGGAATTAATGTCTTCAACTAGCACTGATGCGGGAATACCGATTACATATCCGCAACTTGCTGAATATGCAGAACGTGCGAATACCTATGTGCGCAAGATCTCGTGGAATCCGGGCAACTCAAGTTCGCGGGACCAGAAAGGGACGCTACGCGATATATATTCAAATGTTTCGACTACCGCGCAAAATCTACAGGAAGTCAGTGTTATCGATATTGCACAGAAGTTAAGCGGTATTGATTCGATCGTGCTTTCTGAAGAAGTGAACTACTCGCTTCTTGTTTTGCGCAAGGGGCTTCAGATCGGTTTGCATGTGAAAGATCTGTATACGCAATATTCCGGTCTTACCGCGCTTATTCAGCAGCAACAAAATAAAGTAAAGTTCACGCCTGAACAGTCGACAGAGTTTCAGCAGAAGCAACAGACGTGCTCCATTATCATGATGTTTTGCACAGCTTCGTACACGGTGTGGGAGTTGTCACGATACAAAACAGAGGAGATTGGAAAGTCATTAGCCTCTATTGATATGATCCCGGAGTTCGCATTCGGTGATGCACTGCGTGCGACTCGTTGCATGCTCTACTATTACGGTGGAGCCCTCACATCGGGTGTTGTACAGAGTTCTTACGACTTTACCAAGATGACGCTCGTATATTTCAGTCATGTTCTCGATGAGATGAGGTCGTGTTCTGGATCATTGCAATATAGCGAACCATTCACGCGAAATCATTACAAACTTGAGAAAAGTGATTTTGCTATCCGAGGGTTTGAAGTTGAATCTGGAGCAACGGTTTCTACGATCGAGTTTCGGCGAGTTGAGGATGGAGATATTGTTGGAAATAGGGATTCGAAGCACTATGCACGCCGAATTGTGATGGCGCTTCTGGTCTATGATGTTGCCGCGAAGATGAACGCGATGGTGGAGCTTGGAGCTTTTACCTCGGTTAATTTGGGTTATGGGAAACCGGGTACCGGAAAGACCATGATCAACGGTCGCATAGCGACTGAAATTTACGATCGTGCAAAATGGCTTGGAATTCCGTTCGTGTACCGCCCGCTGCCTGACACGATAGTATCAACATTTCAGGGAGGTTCTGCTGAACGATTTATGGAGTGGTTTCGACCACTCAATGATACAAGCAAGCTTTTCTATGCACCGATCGATGATGCGGAAAATGCACTTGAGTCAAGAACTCGACAGGGAGTATCTGCGGGAGTTCGCGAAGTGATCGGTGCGTTTCTTCGTAACACCGAGGGAGCGTATGCGATCATTCGCGGCAACTGGATCATTGATTTGTTTACGAATATACCCGACCAGCTTGACGGAGCGGTTCTCTCAAGAGTGTTACGTCGCTTTCAGATCAATGGTGCAGAAGATGTTGCCGACTTTCTTGATCAAGATTGGCTGTGGTGGTCAAAGCATGCAAAGCTCGACCCTACATTTGTTGATATGGTTGATCCGAACGGTTACATCTGGATGGCGACACAGAAGCAGCTCGCAACGCTTTCTGATGTGTATGCCGATATCGGCGAACCGAAAGAAGCGCGAGTTCAGGCGGTCTATCATCGGATTTGTCGCGAACATTCTCCACACGAGCACATGTTCTACGGCAAACTATTTCGCGGTATTTTCGAAGAGTACCCGCTCTTCTCATCGAGAGATGTGCGGAACATACAGCGTGCGATTGATGCACGCATTATGGACTTTGATTTTCCGGAAGAGTGGATGGATGATCCGGAAGTGTTCTTTAGAAAGGATTACAAAACAAAACTCGGCATGTTGATCGCCATGAAAAAGACCAACATGAAAGGCCTTTCGTTTGCGGAAATTCGCAGGCAAGAGACGGTTGTGTATCTCGATAACATGGCACGCATCGCCGATGGTGAAAAAGAACGGCGTCTCGGCGCGATGGTAGATGATATTGTTCTGCGATATGAGTCGCAAGAAAGAGCACAGCCGATCCTTCAAAAACGAGGGCTCGCATCTGTTTAACTGTGCAGGAAAGATTGTTTTGAACAATCTTTCCTGCCCCCAATTCTCAACAGCATTTTTGAATGATGTTGAGAACAGGAGGCAGGTCCTTGACAGTATCATATATAGTTACACGAAAGAGGTTATGCAATGTACCGACTTGTTCAAGCAGGATTGTTTGGTGCAGGTCTTGTACCGATCAAAACGCCGGATCTTGTCCGTCGTTACAATGAGTGTCTTGAAGAAATAGGGATCTCTCCGAGTAAGCTCACCGTTTTTTCAATTGACGGCATGGGGTGGAGTCCGGAGATTGCAGAGGAGAAAAAAGATCCGTCGTATCTCTCACATGGCGACCCGAACGATCTCGCGATTATCGTATCTCTCAACCAATGGAAGAAGCCCATTCATTTTCCGCGCAATTCGTATGATCGGAATCTCATGGCGCAATATTTTGAGCAGTTCCATGCGATGATCGCAGACATTACACTTTCAGCGTCGCTCTGGCTCGACATGGAACAGGACATTATGCGGTATGAAAAACCGCAGGATCTGCTTGAAGTACATCGGGTTACTATTGTTTCGTCTGCGGGAGAAATCTCAAATGTTGCAGCAGAACAAAAAGGATTGGCGCATGAATACATGGAAGGTGAACATGCATGGAGCAACCGAAATCTGCGAACGAAGATTCAGACGAGCGTAAGGAAGTATGGTGACTTGCGGACACGTAACGTTATTATTCCGCCGATGGTGTACGACGATATGCGCTGCTTCTATACGCGCGCATTTGGTGGCACATTCGTGTATCGGAATAAGAGTTATCAAAAGTCGATCTTGATTGTTGAAGATTCGAAGCATGCTCGGCTTGGAAGTGCGGAAGTTGCGCCGGTCTATCAGATACATGATGAAGCGGTTGTGCGAATGCTGTTTCAGCTTCGTTTGCTCGACGTGAATTTTGACCTGCACAAGGCGCATCCGGAGATCATTGAGCGTGTTTGTGAAGGACTTGCGGCAGACTCAATTTGTCGGAGTGACCCTGCGGTCGATTATATATCTTTGTCGTTGCCTGCGAAAAAAAGGAGAATGGTTGATCTTGGAAGGTCAATGCCGGAAGTATATTTTGAGCTTGAAACGGTTCAGCGGTATTTGCGTGCGGGCGATACTCCCGATCCAGATTCACTTTCTGCAGCAGCACGCCTGCTTTTGTTGCACCCATCGCAGCTTGTGACGGACACACAGCAGGAATTGGTATGGCAGCTCATCATGAAGCTGCAAAAAAATCCTGTCGATGTGCTTCGTCTGTACACAGTGGACAAGATGCACTTCTTTGATCATTACAAAACATGGCCTGACTCTAAGAAGGAGTGGGCAATTAAGGTGATCAAGGATCAGTATATTCCCAAGATGAGCCAGTAAGCTCTTACTAAAAAGGAGGTATGTATGTCCTATTTGTTAAGTAACTTGATCGCGACGACGCTTGAAATGATTGCTATCGGATCATCGCTTTATATCTGCGATATTGAGCAAAAGTGGTGGGTGTATCGAATACTGCTCTGGTTTCACCGGAAGTGGTACGACATGACGCATGAACATCCGCTGCCAGAAGGCAAGGTTCATCTTGTGTATCGTGCTGGCATTCGTTCGTGGGTTTCCATTGCGTGGAAGCTCATGCTTATCGAGCCTGCGATGGGGTATCTGTCGTGGCTTGTGTTTGGAACACGTGTTGAATTCAAGGTTGAAGTACTCACCATGCTCCCGCATCTTTTCGGGGTTCTCACTGGATTTTACATAGGACCCGCGGTGAACTATCTTTTTCAGCGTCGCACGAAGGTGATCGATACTATGGAGAAGATGGAACAAGAAGGAATTGGCGAGCATGTGAAACATGTGCGAGATGCGGCGACAGAAGGAATCATGCATGTGATCTTGCCTGATAAGCAGAAATCTGTCGAACCCACGGTTGCGAAGCGTGTTGAAGATCCATTCGATCCTGATAAAATTATCCGAAACTTTCGTAAAAAGAATCGGAGGGAATAGAGCTATGAGCGATGAAAATGCTCGTACGCCTGAAATGATATTGCCGGGAGGAGACAATTCTTCTCCGCGCGGCAAGCTGTACTGGTTTTTGCGACACGTGAGGGAATACCTTGCGCATGCTGTAAGACACCATTGGTTGATCTGCACGATAAGCGTACTCGTACTCATCTTTTTGATGGTGGGTACGCGGGCGTTCTATCATCACGCATTTCTCCAGCTTTGGAAAATGAGTTTTCTGATTCTCGTTTGTGTTGTATTTGGTGCACTGCTGAAATGGGTACACCTGGTGCATCGTTTCATACACTTTTCGTGGAAGAAAAAGATTGCTGTAGGAATTCCGCTTGCAGCTCTCGTTTGTTCTGTTGTGTTTTGGGGCTACGATTCCTACTGGTATGTGGCGCTTTGGTATCGCTACACAACTCTGAAGATCGTAGATGTCGATTTGTTGCCGCTTACTGATTTTGACCGTGCGCTTCCGCGACAGGTGATCGTGACGAGTATCAAACAGACGATGCATGACTCGAGTGTTCAAACGAGCATACCGAGCCATGTTCGTCTGAAGGAAAACCTGTATGGATGGTCGTATGCGATTTTGCCAGGAGACAGATTGGGCCTTCGGTTGGCGGGCAATATACGAAAAGTGGGTTTCCTGCCTTCTCATTCACAGAAGCTTAACATTGAAACTGCAACAGAGGATGTCTGTTTCTCTACGGCGGAAAATCTTCTCTTTGGTAAGAATACGCGAACGGCGACCATCTGGAGCTTTAGTCCCTGGCGTTTTTTTCGGTATGAACCGGAGCAGATTTTCTTCGTCAAAGACGATTCCGGAAAATGGGTTCAAGTTGTTTCGCTTAAAAAATGGAAAGCATTCCCATTTCCCGTTGCAGTATTCGGCGGCGTTCAAGTGATACCGCAAGATTGTCATGGTTTTCTCTATGATGCTATGCGGGTATTCAAAGGGGCAGGGTACTTTATTCCTGCAGAAGAGGTGCATAAGCACAAATTTCTCCACGGACAGAATACGCTCGCTGATTCTATCTCGGTGCACATTGGCGAGAGTTTTCGGTTTCAGAATGGATTTACAGTGCCAATGCTCACACACCGCGGCGATATTCGGTTCCCGGTATTTCCCGATGACCTGAATCAAATGCCGTATACAATGTTTTTTCGGTTCGATAATGTTGCAATCGAAGACAAGCTCATAGACTTTATCGCTTTTGAACCGTACAACAGAGATTTGCATGGGTACAATACAAGTCTCTACATACCTTCTGATGGTACGCCGATCGTGTATCGGTATCGGCATGCTGATAAGGGTGAAGCATATGTGGGGTACAGTGCGATTTCGGGATATGTACAGCAGAGTCGGCCGACGAATGATTGGACGAGCACGACGCGCGCTGTCGAACATCGGCCGTACCACAAAAAGTTCAATGGTAAGCACATTCCGTTTACGTTGACGACCGTTGTTGTCATTGACCCAAAAGACAAAGGGAAAATGACAGCGTCAGGAAAACCCTACTCTGTGATCACATACCCAATTGTGGAGGGATATTCAATCTGGCTCGAATCTGATATGAGCCACTGGGATGAAGAGATCGCTTTAAAATTCAAAGATCTATTGCCGGTGCCAGCAGTACTTCCTCCGACAGAGCAAGAGTAGAAACTGTTCTTTATGTTACGAAAGAAAGGCACAACACACGGGCGCAGATACATATTTGTATCTGCGCCCGATTTTTTTTGCAATATATTACGAATCTGTCAATATAGCCGAGTCAATTTTTTATGGTAAAACTACGCCTAGTTTTGTACTTGCACACATTGCACTTTTATAGTGTAGTGTGCGTATTTTGAAAGGAAAAGAATAGGAGAGAATCTTCGTGGAAAAGGTCTTGGAGTATTCGCTTACGTCGAAAGAAGCCGAGCTGCGGCTTCAAAAACATGGCCGCAACGAGTTGCCTGAAGTGCAAACCGAATCCATGTTTTCAAGGATTGTAGGTTCTGTCTTTGGAAATGCGCTCATGTCCATTTTGTTTTTTGCAGGTTGCATTTCTCTCGCGCTTGGTGTTGTCGCGCATGAATCTATTGAGATTCTCGCGGGCTGCATCATCTTTTTTCTCATTGCTGCTAATGTGTACATTGGCATATGGCAGGAGAACAAAGCTCGAAAAGAAACGAACGCATTGCGCAAGCTGGGCATGGCAAATACGCTCGTCATCAGAAATGGAGTTCCGAAAGAAGTTCCGGTTACGGAAGTGGTGCCCGGTGATCTGCTTAAGCTCACGACAGGAAATGCGGTGTGTGCTGATGCATATGTTGTATATTCTGAAGAGCTTTGTATTAATGAGTCGTCGATCTCGGGAGAGAGCGACCCGGTCTTGAAGAGGGAAGCGAGTACTGATCGCGAGCGCTCTGTGCCAACTGATGTGGATCTTCACGACACGCACGTAAGTTCTGGAACGACCGTTACAAGCGGTATTGGTTATGCGGTTGTGCTGACGACGGGCGTCAACACGCGGTTGGGCAAGCTTGTGCAGACCATGCAGGAAGAAGAACAGCCGCCTTCACCGCTCACGATTGAAATGGAAAACATTGCCGAGAAACTCGGACAGCTTATCATGAGCCTCTGTGTTCTCACGGTTGGCATCATGCTGTACCAGGGAGGTATTACAGTTTCGATTACAAGTCTTGTTACGCTTGGGCTTGGCCTCCTCGTCATTCCAATGGTATGGGAGATTGAGCACGCATGGCAGAAACGATTACTGATGTTGTGCGGACTTGGAATATTTTCTTCCGGTTCGTATTTGTTCTACAGTCATGGTCACTCGTATTGGGTCTTCCACGAGATTTTCATCTTTGCGGTTGCACTTGCGGTTGGCGTCATTCCCGAAGCACTGGTAACGCTTATCCAGCTTGCATTGCAGACGGGTGCTCGGCTGATGTCGCGACTTTCTGTTATCGTGAAGAACTTGCTTGCTGTGGAAACGATCGGCTGCGTCAACTTCATTTTTACAGATAAGACAGGAACGATTACGCAGAATAAAATGACTGCGGTGAAAGTGGTTTTGTCTGATGGTAGTCGAGATATTTCAGTAACGGGGAACGGGTACGAAGCACAGGGTGGTTTTTTTGACCCCGATGGTTTGGGCATCGATCCAGTGTGTGCAGGGGATCTTCTGAAGTGTGGACTGTATTGCAGCACATCTGAAGTTCTGCGCGATGAACGGGGAGAACGTTTTGTCGCCGGAAAGCCAACGGAAGGCGCTCTTTTAGTTCTTGCTGAAAAAGCGGGCTATCTCAAAGATCGTGCGAATTATCGGACATTCGAGTTCGACTCGGATCGCAAGATGATGAGTGTTGTTGTTGATGCTGATCAAGATACAGAAGTGCGGACTGTAGTGGTTTCGGAAAGCAATGGTGGGTACACTGTCTATGCGAAGGGTGCCCCCGAAATGCTTTTTGAACGGATCACACATATTTCTACAAGGCTTGGTGTCATCGAATGTACCAAAGATATGAAGAAGCAATTTCTGGCGAAGTCGCAGGAAATGCAAAGGGATGCGCTTCGTGTGATCGCATGTGCGCTCAAACATACTGGCGAAATGCCGCATGATGTTCTCGAGGCGGAAAACAGTCTCATTTTTGTCGGTCTCATTGGGATCATGGATCCGCATCGGATTGAAGTGCCTCCTGCCGTACGTGAGGCGAAGCGTGCAGGTGTTCGCGTGATCATGGTTACGGGTGATGCTCCTGATATCGCTCGTCGTATTTGTATTGACGTTGGGTTGTTTGAGAAAGGGCGTGAGCATCAAGTCATTCTTGGATCTGAAGTGCAGACGATGAGCGAACTTGAATTGGCAGCTGTGCTGAACTTAGGTATTGATATTGCGTTTGCGCGGACAAAACCGGAGCACAAGGCGAAGATTGCCTCCGTAGCGCAAGATCATCTTCATGCTGTTGTCGCGATGACGGGTGACGGTGTCAATGACGCTATTGCTCTTAATCGCGCAGATGTTGGCATCGCTATGGGCTCCGGAACTGATGTGGCAAAAGAAGCTGCCGATATTGTGCTTGCCGACGACAACTTTGCATCTATTATCAAAGGGATCGATTCAGGCCGGCGCATTTACCGGTGCATTCGGAACGTTGTGTACTTCCTGCTTTCGACGAACTTCATGCAAATGGGTGTCGTCATGTACAGCGTTCTTTTAAACTTGCCGGTGTTTCTCTCCGCATTTTTGTTGTTGATCATTAATGTTGGCACGGAAACTCCACCGGCATTCGGTATCAGTACTGACCGTACGGGAGATGATGTGATGGGAGAGCGTCCGCGTCCAAGGGACAAACGCCTTCTCGATGGAAAGTTTCTCGGCAAGAATACGATGCTCGGTTTGTTCGGGTGCGTAGCGGTTATCCTCGGATATTATTGGGTAACACAGAATCCCTACAAGCTGATGAGTGTTGCGTTCTTCATCATCGTGGCGTCACGCATGGTTCTAACGTATAGCATGCGTTCCGACCGACTCATTTTTCTTGATGGTTTCAAGAATCAGTGGATCAATGGGTCGCAGCTTATCGCAGGATTTTTCTTATGGCTCGTGTCATTCTCTTTTGCGACACGATTCATTCTGAAAGTTCCTGCCGATGTTCCTGCCGAAACATTCATGCTCAACTGGGGCGATATTTCCAAATGCCTCACACTTGTTCTGTGCATGATTGTTCTTGAAGAGATCCGAAAAGTAATTGCGGTCGGAATGTCCCACCGCAATGACAAGCGCAGAGCAGTGGTCGAGCATGCTGACCAAAGCTGTTGTGCTACTCCTACTGTATAGATTTTTTATTCCCGCACTGAATTATTCAGTGCGGGAATTTCCTTTTTAATAAAATGAATTCATAAATGTGTCAATATTGTCATAAATACATTTGCATTGTACTCTTCTACGCGGAGAAGTGTTGGCAAATGTGCGCAACACAAACGTTTTTTGAACTCTTTTCAAACAAGGAATCGAAACATGCAGCTCGTGCAAAAAGGTCAATCGGCTCCTCTCCCACAGCTTACTGGTCTCACAGTTACTCTGCGTTGGTCGGTAGCGGCGGACTTTGACATTGCCGCTCTCTATCGTCGAGCAGACGGTACCGAGGGTCTTGCGTATTTCGGCGAGCGAAGTGTGGACGGCCTTGCTCTTTCGGAAGACAAGGGTGTTGGCGACACCGGCGGTTCGAATGAAGAAACGCTTACAGTGCATGACCTCGCGGGCAAGACCGAAGTCCACCTGCTTTGCTGGGACTACGGCAGAGTACAGACGGGTGCGAAGGCGCGATTCAGCGAGAGCGATGTGAGTATCGACGTTGTCGACAATCACGGTACGCATCACAATGTTCGGCTCGAAGCCGGCCTTCTCGGCAATGTGTGCGCCGTAGCGTCTATCATGGTAGATACAACGGGTGCGCGCCTCGTCAACGTGAGCAATGCCGGAACGCTCAAGGGTTTGACCGACACCGCGCAACTTTGGGCGGTTGTGAATCCGTAGGAAGACATACGATCGTGGACTGCAGATGCGGTCTACGATTTCTCTCGAGTAAGATATATCTCAACAAGGAGTGAGGCAATGGTAGCATTGGCAACAAAAGGCCAGTCAGTCGGCCTTCCGTCTGGTTTCAAGAGGCTTACCGCTTCGATGACCTGGGCAAAAGGTACGGACTTTGACCTGGCAGCTTGGTTTGTGACAAAAAATGGTCGCACAGGCCTCGCGTATTATGGGAATCGTGAACAGCCGGACGCACAAGGTTTTGTGCAATGGCTTACCGCAGCTCCCTTCATGAAGCTCTCTGCCGATGCCGGACAAGGCGACAAGCAAGACAGCGTGGCTGGCAACAAGGAAGAGCTCGTCATCGCGTCTTTAGAGAGTTATGCAAAGGTGTATCTCATTGTATGGGATTACACCTGCGTCCAGGGCAAGTCTGCAGACAAGGACGGACCAGCGGTCGCAAAGGGATCGCCCGCTCGCTTCCAGGGAAGCAATCTCTCTATGCGTCTTACGGACGATCGTGGTATGGATCATGTTGTGCAGTTCGAGCTTGCGAAAGGCATGGTTGCACCGAAAGCGAACGTTGGTCTCGTCGCGATTCTCGACAATACGGGAACGGAAACACGTCTGACGAACTCGAGCCATATCGAACTTTGGCATGGTTTGAGCGACACAGAACAGTTTTCAGAGTTTGTGAAGCATGCTGAAGAGCAGCTTACTGCGTGGTAAACATTTTACGGAGCGAGATATCGCTCCGTACTACATTCCCAAAGGAGAATGACGTGGCACAACTGTTACAGAAAGATCAGATTTTGCAAGATAAAGCGCCGCAGGTTTTCAAGCTCGTCCAGAAACTCGATCCGCTTCTCGCGCGAGTAGGTCTTGCGGGGCATATTGCTCGCGCCGGTGCTTGCTATGATGTCAGCGGATCTATGACAAGCATGTATCGTCGCGGTGCGGTTCAGGAGTTGGCCAACAGGAGCGGAGCGCTTGCGCACCGTTTCGATGACAATGGCGCTCTTGATGTATTCCGATTCAATACGCGCGCAGAGTATGTCGGCGAAGTTCTTACTTGCGATCTGTCCGGATATGTCGCCGGTGCCTTTCGGAATATCGGTGGCGGCACGTCCTACGTGAATGCGATGAAAGAAGTTCGGAAGTTTTACTTCGGAGACAGCGGAAAACGCAGCACGCCGTTTTCTGATGGCAAACCCCCGGTATACATGATGTTCTATACCGATGGCCAGCCACAGGATGATCGCGAGAGCGATATCATTGACCAGATCCGCTGGTCTTCGTATGAGCCGATTTTCTGGCAGTTCATCGCCCTCGGCGTTGATTATTACCCTGGACAAACGGTTAAGAAAACGAGCGGACTGTTCCGTAAGACTACAACCGAAGTTGCCGTGGAATGCCCTCGTGAGTTTGCGTTCTTGGGATCGCTTGACACACTCACAGGCAGATATGTAGACAACGCGAGTTTCTTCGCGATCGAATTGCCCGAGAAAATCGAGCCTGAAGATCTTTTTAGCCGTATGATGATCGAATACCCGAACTGGTTGAAAATTCCTGAAGTACAAAGGATGCTCGCGTAGCATTCTAAGAGCCTATCTCCAATCTAACCGCCACATAAGGCAAAAGATTAGGGCTTGTTTACTGAAATATCCAAATTTCTGCTGCAAATCACCCATTTCTCGAAAATGTATCTCGATACGTTTTCTCAAACTGTGTCATTTTCGCTCGAAATTTGAACATTTCAGTTAAACATTAGATAGGAGATAGGTTCTAAAACAAATACCCGCAATTCGCTCTAAAGCGAATTGCGGGTATGTCTTTACACAACTCTTCGTTGGTTTCGTGCATCGAGTGCTGCATCTCTGTAACACTGGTGAAGGGTAGGGTAGTTAAAAGCAATATCTTCGGTCAAAAAGTTGATCGCTCCTCCGTCAACGGAAGCAGCGAGTCCCATAACCATTTGCGCCGTATGGATGATCTCTGTCGCATTGGTTCCGATGATGTGTGCTCCAAGCAATTCCCCGGAGTCTTCGTGGAAGATCAATTTTAATATGCCGATACTGTCGCGTTGCAGCTGACCACGTGCAGTATCACGGTACTGTGAGACACCCGTAACGTACGGCACATGTGCATGTGTCAGCTCATCCTCGGTATGTCCAACCATAGCGATCTCTGGAATGGAGTACACACCAACAGGAACGGGAACCTTTGTTCTCTGACGCCGATCAACGAGTCCGAGTGCATGGAGCATTGCGCGCCTGCCTTCGTTCATTGCTGTTGCGGCAAGCATGAATGATCCGCTTACCACATCTCCGGCCGCGTAGATATTTTCTACGCTTGATTGGAAATGTTCGTTGACTTTGATACGTCCGCGTGGGTCAAGATCAACACCCGCAGCTTCAAGACCAAGGGAATCGGTAACACCTTCTCTACCGATGGCATAGAGGAGCATGTGCGAACCCAAACTTGAACCGCTTGATTTCAGAACAACCTTAACAGGGTTTTGAGTACCGTTGCGAACAATGGATTCAACTTCTTCTCCGAGGCGCAGCTTAATGCGCAACTCGGATTCCATATAATACGCGAGTGCTCGTGAGATGCTTGCATCGAATCGTCCAAGGAGTCGTTCACCTCGATCGATGAGGGTCACGCGGACGCCGAGCCGGGCAAAGAGGCAGGCATACTCTACTCCGACAACACCTCCACCGATAACAATCATGTTCTTGGGGACTTCGCAGAGTGAAAGAATACCGTCAGAATCGACAATGACATTTGGCTCGAAAGGAACGTTGTCCGGCCGAGCAGGTTTGCTTCCGGTAGCTATCAGTAAAAATTTTGCTGATAGTGTTTTGTTATCAGCTCCTTGTACATGAACAGTATGCGGGTCAGTGATCGTTGCACATCCATCGAGAACGGTGATGCGATTCCGCCACAACTGGTTCTCGATGGTCTTGATCTCTTTTGCTGTTACTTCACGTGCCCGAGAAAGAAGATTATTCATACTGACGACACCACTATTCGGATTGTCTTGGTAATACGATGCAGCTTCGCGAAGTGATTTTGAAGGAATCGCATCTTTGGTGATGCAGTGTCCGCCACAGGTGCCGCGCTCGATGACGAGTACGCGCGCACCTTCTTTTGCCGCCTGCAGAGCGCCAGCACGTCCTCCTGGGCCTGTGCCGATGACAATGACGTCATAATCGTATTTTTCTTCACGCATGAGGCTCTCCTAGGTCAGATATCTGGTTGCAAAATATCAATTTTACTTGCAAAACTATATCATCAAATATGAGCGTAGTCAATTTTCTGGTTGTTTTTTGACAGCATATGATATGCGTGCTATATTTCGTTGAGGCAAGAAATGGATTTTGTATCTCAATTCCACCAAAGGAGAAGTTTGTGGGAAAATATGCCGGCAAGACACACGAGGAAGTACTTGCACTGGTGACTGCAGACGGCGTTGTAGATGATGACGAAGTTGCTGAACTGGCCGATTATATTTACGCAGACGGTCACGTGGATCAGGCCGAGTTTAATCTGGTTGTTGCAATTGACAATGCGACACAGCAGAATAGCGGTCATAGTGAAACGTGGCCCGAGCTGTATGCGGAAGTTGTTTCCGACTATGTTCTTGGTGATGAAGATACACCCGGAGAAGTGAGTGAAAAAGAGGGTGCCGAGCTTGTTGCAGCGTGGGAAGGTGATGGTGTTTTCAGTACCTGCGAGAGAGCTGCTGCGGAGTCCATTCGTTTTATGGCTGAAATGGAACTTCCTGCGGTGCTCGAAAATTTCGGGCTAAAGGTGATTTCTAGGTGCCAGATTTAATGTATTATGGCTCTATTAAGAGCTAGTTTGGCTAATATTTAAAATGAATTTAAAAAAACGACCGTAAATGCCCTCGATGTGGCATGTGTGGGGTGAAAAAAGAT
>OBEQ011841551.1_pt1 | contig 26307 bp, 26 predicted proteins | sample 1670901 | NCBI WGS metagenome assembly OBEQ01 (sample SAMEA104232315, study PRJEB22302) | groundwater metagenome | biome: forest; feature: aquifer; material: groundwater | place: USA | collected 2011-08-07 | depth 5.4 m | reverse complement strand
TCAGTCGCCAAGGAGAAGGGACGACGTTTACCGTGACCCTGCCCATCGCGGACGGACATGGTTAAACCGCGCGTGTTGGTGGTGGAGGATGACCAAGCTCAAGCTTCCATTCTCCGGGATATCTTGGTTTCTCAGGAATATGAAGCCGTGTTGGTTCACACTGCGGCCACAGCCATCAAGAAATTGGCTGAGGAAACCTACGACATTGTTCTCACTGATTTGAAATTGCCGGATCAGGACGGGTTGAGCGTCCTGCGCGAGGCCAAATCCCGGGCGCCGGACGTCGGGGTGATTTTGATGACCGCGCACGGCACCGTGGAAAACGCGGTCGAAGCCATGAGGGACGGCGCAGCGGATTATCTGCTCAAACCCTTTTCCAAAAGCCATCTCCTCCTGGTGGTGAAGCGCGTCTTGGACCAACAACAACTCGGGCGGGAAAGACTGGCGTTTCAAGAGGAAATTCACCTGCGTTGGCGGGAAGGCGAGTTGATCGGTCAATGCCCGCCCATGCAATCCGTCTTCAAGCTCATGGCCCAAGTGGCGAAATCTGACGCCGTCGTCCTCATCACGGGCGAGACGGGGACGGGCAAGGAGCTGGTGGCGCGGGCCGTCCATCACCTCGGCGTCCGGCGTGAACGTCCCTTTGTCGCCGTCAACTGCTCCGCTGTGCCGGAAGGGTTGATGGAAAGCGAATTGTTTGGACACGAGCGCGGGTCGTTCACGGGCGCCGAAACGCGGCGCCTGGGAAAGTTCTCATTGGCGCACCAAGGCACCTTGTTCTTGGATGAAATTGGAGACATGCCCTCTGCCATGCAGGCCAAGGTGCTCAGGGCCGTCCAGTTTGGAGAGTTTGAAATGTTGGGGGCGTCCCATCCCACGCGGTCGGACGTGCGGATCATAGCCGCCACGCATCGGGATTTAGGGGCGGAGGTAAGGGCGGGTCGTTTTCGGGAAGATTTGTGGTACCGGCTGAATGTGTTCCCGATCCACCTCCCCCCGTTACGAGAGCGGGCTGGGGATATCCCCCTGCTCGTCGCGCAGGTGTTGGAACGACTGGCTCGTCGGAGGGGGGTTTCTTGCCGGATGGTGCCGCCCGCCCTGCAGATGTTGGCGCAGTACCGGTATCCCGGCAATGTCAGGGAATTGGAAAACATTTTGGAGCGGGCCGTCATTTTGTGTGAGGGAGAGATCATCGGACCTGAGCACCTTTGGTTTGGAAAGTCCGCCGAAGGGGCGGTATCTACCGAGGCGTTGAAAGGCGCCCGCAATCAAGCCGTGGAATCCACGGAACGCCACATGATTCTTGAGGCGCTGGAGGCTTCCGGTTGGAATCGGGTTCAAGCGGCGAAACAACTCAAGATCGATTACAAGACGTTGAGAAGGAAGATCACCAAGTACCAGTTGCGCCCTCGGCAGGACCAGCAGCCTCGGGCATAAGAGCCCGGAGCCTCGGGCGATCATGCCCGATCCTCAGAAAAAAATCCTTGCTAATTCACCTCTTAGGGCGTTCACATCTTGGCACGTCACTTGCTCTTTGATGGGGTGTGATTGAGAAGATCACGGGAGGTGAAGACCCAATGAAATTCTTGAGTACGTTTGTCATCGCGGCGTTTGGCTTGATGAACTTGGCGTATGCGGGAGAGGGGATGACCACCACTCACGCGAAAAAGAAAATGCACAAGGACACGAAGGTTGAAATGAAATCCGACGCCGTTCACGCTACCGGCGAGATGAAATCGGAGACGACGCCGACGGCCCATGGTGAAAAGCCGGCCATAAAGCGCGTCAAGGGGAGAAGTCACAAGAAAGCCGAAGAAAAGAAAGAAGGGAAGTACGTGGAAGAAAAGAAAGAGGAAGCCCCGAAAAAATAACGAGGGCGGAAATTAAGCGGCACGGAAGGGCCCTTCTTCCGTGCCGCCTTTTCCGGGGGAGGAGCCGATCATGGGTAATACCACCAAGACGTTTCAGGCGTATGCGGTCTTCGTGCCGGACATCAAGGGGCTGATCAAAGAGAAACAGTGGTCCGAATTGAAGTCCGCGCTACGCAACCTCAATCCCATTGATGTGGCGGGGGGATGGAAGTCATTCACGCCCGAAGAACAAGTGATGATCTTCAACCTGCTGAGCGCTCGCCACGCCGCCGTGGTATTCGAAGAATTGGACATGGACGAACAACGTTACTTGCTTTCCGCGCTGAACGAAGAAGGCGCGGCGGAATTCATCGAGAAGACGGATCCCGACGCCGTGACCCATTTGTTTCGCAAGCTTCCTCGCCGACTGGTGAGGACCATGGCGAATTTAGTGAAGGTGGAGGAAATGGCACGCGTGCTCCGCGCCGCGTCCGATTATCCAATGAACACGGCGGGAGCCCTCATGCATACAGGTACCATCGTCCTCAGCAAGGAGATGCGCGCGTTTCAAGCGTTGGAGACGATTTTGAAAGTGTCCAGAGCCAAAACCCAAGAAGAGGGCGTACTGGCCACCGTCTATGTCGTGGACGCCGAGCGCCGATTGTTGGGAGGCATCTCACTGCAGGAATTGGTTTCGGCGCCACGAGACAGCCTCATCGCGGAATTTATGAAACCCGTTCAACTAATCAAGGTGCGATCCATTCTGGATCAGGAGGAAGTGGCTCGCCTGTTTGCTAAATATAACCTTGTCTCGGCTCCCGTTGTGGATGAAGACGATCGGCTGGTTGGAGTGGTATTGGTAGACGACGTATTGGATATCATCCAGGCTGAAGCCACGGAGGATATGGCGAAGATGGTTGGGACCACCTCGGAGGCCGTGTCTTCCAAATCTTTGTGGCATGTGTCGTCATGGCGAGTGTCCTGGCTGCGTTCCCCTTGGTTGACCGTGACCTTGTTGGGGGAATTCTTGGTGTCTTTGGTGGTCAGACATTTTGAGCCGGTCCTTCAACATTATGTGGCCCTGGCCTCCTTTATGCCAATTATCGCCGCGTTAGGTGGGAATGTGGGATCTCAATCCGGCACCATCGTGGTGCGGGGCCTCGCCACGGGGGATTTGCGCCCGGGGGATATGCGTCGTGCCTTGGCTCGCGAGTGTCGAGTAGGTGGGATGATCGGTTTGTTGTACGGGGCGTTGGTGGGCGGGGCAGCGTTTGCCATGTACGGAACCCAGTACGGCACCGGGTTTCCTTTTGTAGTCGGAGGCGCTGTGCTGGTGTCCATCTTAGTGGCGGCATCCATGGGGGGAACGGAACCGTTCCTGCTGCAAAAGGTGGGGCTTGATCCGGCCACAGCCACTGGTCCGCTCATCACCACCGTGACCGATTTTGTCAGCATCACGATCTTTTTTACTTTGGCGGTCCTGTGGTTAAGATAACGAAAGAGGTGAGTGTCCCTTCCGTGAGGGCTCGGTCTGAACCCATCCGTGTGGTTCGGCGCTTTTTGGTAGAACTTTCAGAATATCCGCATCTGTTTGGCGCCAAAGAAAAAACGTGGTGCCTCCTCGCTGGCGCCTTGGGCCTTTGTTTGGTTACCCTGGCGGATGTGGTCACAGGGGAGAAATTAGCCTTCTCTATTTTTTATTTGGTTCCTGTGGGATTCGTCGCCTGGTTCGTGGGACGGCCAGCGGGGTTGGGGTTTTCGCTGGTCGGCGCTGGCGCGTGGTTCCTGGCGGATTGGATCACCGGGCAACGCTATACCCATAGTCTGATTCTTGTCTGGGATGCGGCGGTCAGACTGGGATTCTTTTATCGTCGCCTTGCTCCTTTCAACCCTTTCCGACATTCTTTACGAGGAACGCCAGCGGGCGCGAACGGATTTTTTAACAGGCGTCTTGGCGCCGCGTCACTTTTATGAACTGGCCGAACGAGAGCTCGCACGGATGCGCCGATCCCATCAACCTCTGACTTTGGCCTTCTTGGATTTGGATAACTTCAAGCAGGTGAACGATACGTTAGGGCACCGATCCGGTGACTGGATTTTACAACAGGTAGGGGAGGCGCTGAAAACCCAGATTCGGGAAACCGACGTGGCGGGTCGTCTTGGAGGTGATGAATTCGCCATGGTATTGCCGGACACGGATGAGTTCGCGGCAAGAAACGTCCTGGAAAAGATTCGGCTGCGTTTACAAGCGGTGTCTCATGCCGAGGGTTCGGCGGTCTCCTTTAGTATGGGTGCGGTGACTTGTATCGTGCCGCCTTCTTCGGTGGATGAAATGGTCAAGATGGCGGATCTCATGATGTATGAGGTCAAAAACCACGGGAAAGGCGCAATTAAATACCAGCGGGTGTGACCCAATCATAGTTGGCGGTTGAACCTCAAGCCACGATCAATGACAGGTGGCTCAATAAATCCTTTCGAAATTTATTTGGTGCAGGACGAATAGGAATGGCAACAGGCAAAAGAACCGGTAATTCTTCTTGGCACTCCAAGTGCCACACCCTATTATCTTAACCACTCATGCCTTACCTCAAAATCCTCAGATGATTCACCACGGAATCGTGGCATGGATCCTCGGACATGCCTACCTGGGTCTGTTTCTTTCTTTGGTCCTGGGGGTCGCGTTTCTCCCTCTGCCTGACGAAGCCGTTCTTGCCATGGCCGGATCTATGGTGGCTAATCACCACCTCCAGTGGATACCCGCCCTCGTCACATGTTGGATGGGCGCCTGGTGCGGCATCACCTTGAGTTATGGGACAGGCCGCTTACTCCCCCTTCGCTGGATCAAGCATCCCGCGTTCCATCGGGCAGAACAGTGGTATCACACCTATGGTCCTTGGACACTCTTTACCGGGTATTTTGTGCCGGGTCTGCGTCATCTGACCGCCCTCGTGGCGGGAGCTTCTCGCATGCCTTTTCCCACCTTTGTAAAATACGCTTATTCAGGAGGCATGTTGTGGTCAACCAGTCTGTTGGTGGCCGGATATTTCTTAGGACGGGAATGGTCGCTACTGATCGAAACTTGGCACCATCATTTCGTTCTGATCTCGCTCACGGGAGTTTTTTTAGTTGGAGCGGGCGGACTCATCATGTTGCGACGGGCCGAACCCAATATGTACCAGGACAAACAGGCGAGGCCACGGTGAGGGAATCGTTGAATGTCCTGGCTCGGGCTTTCAAACGAGAGCTGGCGGTGTATCGTCGAGTGCTCAAAGACCCCAGGACCCCGCGCCTCCCCAAAGTGTTGTTGGGTCTCGCGGTGGGATAGGTGATTGGTCACCTGGATGATCTGGTGATTGTCCCATTCTTGGTGTGGTGGGCGATCCAGCTGATTCCGTTTGAGGTGATCGAAGAGGCTTGTCGAACCTCAAACTCATGATTCAGCGAGCAATCGCCGAAACTCCTCCACCTGCTTCCCTTCCTCCATTCCCGTCAGTCCCCTCAACTGCCGTTCCCGTATCTTCCCGCCCCCGTCCTTCGTCTTGAGCTGATACTCCTGAATCGCCGGATGGAGCTCGATCACCTATCGTCTTGGTCGGGCGGTTCTGAGGACGTGTTTCAAGATGAAACGAGGGTCAGGCGGAGGCAAAGGCCGGAAATTTCACAAATCCGGTGACACAATACTAATTTCGTAATAGGAGATATAATCTCCTCATGTGCGCCCGATATACGATCAAAAATGGAGTCATGGTGGCAATTCCTCGCTTCAGCGTAAAGGCGGAGCGGGCGGCTGATTTCCCACCCCGGTTTAACGTGGCTCCTTCGCAGAATGCCCCGGTGGTGCTCTGGGGAGAGGGAGGTCGAACGCTTGAACTCTTTCGGTGGGGACTCATTCCTTCTTGGGCGAAGGACGCGAAGATCGGTCAAAAGCTCTTTAATGCCAGAGGCGAAACGGTTCATGAAAAACCCTCGTTTCGGAACGCCTTCAAAAAACGTCGAAGCCTGGTCCCGGCGGATGGGTTCTTCGAATGGCCTGAGAAAGGAGAACCTGCCCTGAGCGGAGTCGAAGGGTTCCCGCGCCGTGTACGCCGGAAAGACGAAGGTTTGTTTAGCTTCGCCGGTTTGTGGGAACAGTGGACCTCCCCAAAAGGGGAAGAGGTGAAGTCCTACACGATAATTACTACCGAACCCAATGAATTCATGGCCCCCGTTCATGACCGCATGCCGGTGATATTAACCTCTGATCAGGAGGATGAATGGTTGAATCCCGAAACCCCTCAAGACCGGCTCATTTCCCTTCTTAAAACCCGAGAATGGGACGATATGGAGGTTTACACCGTATCGAAATTGGTCAATTCTCCCAGGAACGACTACCCAGAGGTCATTGAACCGTTGGCCATCGGAGGCGATTTACAAAACACCCCCTAGGGTAAGGGCGGATAGTTACTTGGAGCCTACCAGTTCTATTCTCTTATGAAATTTCTGTGCTAAAGTAAAACGGATCGGTATTTCATCATAGATAAACGCGCTTCTCGACATTTGTGCGGGGAATTCATTTTCAGATCGAACCAGGAATTTGTGAAAACGTAATCAGGTTCGAGAGATTTGGTAGGGATAAATTCCACTTCCGAACGGGTCAATGTCGCAGAGCGATTTGTAGCTTGAAGGGGCCGAACGAAGAAAAACGGGGAAATCTAAGATATCTCAGGTATAATCATTTTGGGTCTGTGAGTAAGGCCTATGCGTCTCTCAGGATGTTTCCTTCCATAGGTTGGATGAGTCCTGAGGGTGTGGCGCATAGGGGTCACAGGCCTTTTTTATTACTTGGAAGGCGGGAGATAAATACTTTCGTAGGAAATTCGATCTTTGAACATATCATACCAGGCGGTATCCCCGCGTTCGTATTTTCTGAAAATGCCCCAGGAGAAGAGATCGACAGCTTGTAGGCCGCGATTTTCCCATGAATGATTATGGAAAATTTCAAAGGGAAGGCTGAGAGGCAAACTCCCCTCAAGTTGAACCATTAAATACTGATTCATGGCCCGAATCTCCGGCGGGGCTTTTCGGCGGTCGAGGGTGAGGATAATTCGATCTCTGGCTTGAAGGAAGGAGCATTTTTCAATGAGCGTTTTGGCGATAAAGTTGTAAAGGCGCTCAGGTTGTTGCTGAAGATAGTCGTACACGCGGTTCTTATTCAAGACTACGGTATAAATTGAAAAGTCAGCCTTTATCGCTTGTCGGTAGAAATACTTTTTCACGGCAAGATCAGTTTTTGATCCTTTGAGTTCGTCGAGCAAGGGGTGGGGCACACGGCTTTTAAATATCTTGTGATGAATGGTTCGATCAACAGCCTTCTCAAGAAATCGTTGATCCCTGGTCGTAGGAATCACCAACAAGCAAATAATGAAGAAGCGAGAGGTGCCTCCTTTGGTGAGATCAAAGCCTAAATCCCCGGATTCGTCCAGAAATACGTACATAGATGGTTCCTACTATAACGTGCGCGGCGAGAGATGTTCGCCTCGAACTAACCAATTCGATTTTCTTGTGCGTCTTGTGTCCCATGGTGAACTGAACCGGGATTTCATCATAGATAAACACGCTTCTGGACATTTTGGCGGGGAGCCAAGCAGGAGCCAAGCAGGACTCGAATCTGTTTTCTTGTAGAGCTATGATAATGTCCGAGTATGCCGAAGATCGTGTCTGATCAGAAAACCGTCAAGCAGAACATCGCTCATGTGCTCAGGCTCATGGATTTCCTTAACGACCGTTATCTGGCGAAGGGAAGGGCCAGGACCCGAAAGGATTTTCAGCGATTCTTCGACATCTACCAAATGCTCGGGACAGCATGGGAATATTTTTCTCTGCAATGCCGACATGGCAAGGGTTTTCGGAGAGTTCGAGATGGCCACCAGGCGTGCTGGATCTGCGGGAAGATCCGAGGTGCTCCTCAGACCGAGGTGCTCTTGAATGTTAAGGGTCCCAAGGTGATTGGCCGTTTCGTTCCTTCCCCTCCGCGCTCTGTGAAGACCCGTTCCAGCGAAAAAGCCGCCATGGTAGTGGACGACGCCATCCGATTTCATGGTGCTACCCTCAAGGTGCGGGTGCATCACAGTTATCCGTCTCGACTTTTCAAAGGCAAAGATTCCATCGCGATCGCCAAGGACAGGATCGTGGAGCTGAAAGAGCGTGGCGTGGGGATCAGCATTGACGACCATTTGGTGAACGTGGAGTGGCCGGGGGGAAAGAGGCAGCGGGGGAAGATCTATGGAGGGCTTGCTTTCGAACTTCCGAAGAAGCTCTTGGCGAAGTTCCCGATTCTCTTTTCCTATGGTCCAAGAGGTCAGTTCTATGGTCTAGAATTGTTCCGGCCGTCTGCGAATCAGTCCCGCCGGAGGACATCGTGAACAAGTCAGTTCGATACGCCACTTCGCAGTTGACCGAGGATCAATACGAGCCTGGCTCGAAAGGGAGAGTCCTTAAAAATCTCCTCGGCATCACTACACACTTCGTTCCAACCGTGGGGGAAGAAGTGATTCTCCGCTATGATGAAAAGGCCCGTGAAGTCGTGGGGCTGACCATTGATTAAAGGATCACATTTGGATCACGTGATCACCAGGATACGGTAAGTGGCTAACACGTGTTATATATGTTATATAAATCTGAACAAGGGGGGAGCAGGCCATGCGAGGCGAAGGTTTCCGTGAGCCCGCAGTAACCTATCCCCGACGAAGGAGGGGAGAAGCATGGCCAAGCTAGCCATTGAAGTCGGAGCGAAAGAAGCCAACGGGGGCTCCGTGACCATGCTCGACGTGGACGGCATCATTGACGGGAGCACGGTGGGAGAACTCGAGGAACGTTTCGAACAACTGAAGCAAGGCGGACAAGCGCGCTTCATCTTCGACTTTACCGACCTCGAATATATCAGTAGCGCCGGCATCGGGTTTTTTATGAAGGAAGCGGACGCCGCCAAAGAACAGCGGGGCGCCATCGTGCTGATGAAACTCTCCCCGCGCGTGAGCCGGATTTTTGAGCTCTTGGATCTCCTGGATTTTTTTTACATCACCGATTCCGAATCGGACGCGCTGGCCAAGATGGCGCCACCCGCCTAATCATGGCCGAAAAAAAGAAGGAAAAGGGTGATGTGTCTATTCACCTGTCCCTGCCAAGTGATATGGAATTAATTTCCTCCATCCGCCAGTTCGTCGGACAAGTGGCGCGCAAACAAGGCTTCGGCGAAGAGGACGCCCACGACGTGGAGATCGCCCTCTCGGAGGCCCTGACCAACGTCGTGGAGCACGGCTATCCTCCCCATAACACCGCCTATCGCGTGGATGTCACCTGTGAAATCGACGCGAGCAAATGCGTACTCATCCTTCACGACGAAGGCAAGGTATTCGATCCCGTCTCGGCGACTATCCCGCCCATCAGCGAGCAGCGTCGCGAACGGGATTTCCATCTGGGCACCTTTTACATCAGGCGATGCATGGACGACGTCCATTACGCCACACGGGCTCAAAAAAACACGCTCACCATGACCAAATTCCGCGGCGGCGGCCGCCCTGCCAAACTCACCGCGGACCGCTAACACTCTCCATTGCAAATTGTAGATTGCAAATTGCAAAATGACGCGCCAAAAACTGTGGAATTTTTTCAACATCAAAATATTCAACAATGGACCTTAATCCCTCCATGGCTTAGGTGCTTTTCGTCTAATTTGCAATGTGCAATTTGCAATTTGCAATTTTATGGTTATGTCTGATCCGTCAGAAACTTCCGATCTCGTTTCGCGCCTCAACCATCAACACGAGGAACTGAAGCGCGCGCATGAAGAACTCCGCCGCTCGTACGACCATGTCCTGAACTCCGACCCCCCTCAACGCCTTCTGTCCAATCGACTCCTGGCGCAAAACCTTCAAGACCTGACCCAACAACTCGCCCTCCTCCATCAAGGGGTCCATCGGCAAATGGACGACGCCCCCGTTCCCCTTCAGGCTCCCCTGACGGAGATGCTACACGTCATCCTATATAGCCGCGGCGTGGTCTCCAAACTTGGTGCCCTGCTTACTCCGCCGCCGTTGTCCAAAACCCTCCAAAGCTCCACCAAGGTGTTGGATCACGTGTGCCAGATCGCCCAAGAACGTCTCGCCCCTCGTGAAATTCATTGCGAGAAACGGTACGCGACCGATCTTCCACCGATGGCCGTAGACCTGCCCGCGTTCACGGAGGCCGTCATCAGCTTCATCCTGGCCTTGAGCGAGCACCTCCCTTCGGCAAGCCTTCTCCGTCTTCAGGCGGAGGTCGAAGAAGGTCTCCGCCCGCCTGAAGCGAGGCTCGCCGGAGGCGGCCTTCTCGTGGTCACGGTCACCAGCTCCGCGCCATCTTTAGCGCCGGCCTTTCTCCTTGAGGGAGTCCCCGCGTGGGGATTATTTGCCCCCCATCAAATTCTCGAGGCACACCAAGCTTCCGTACAGGTGGAGCGAATCGATGATCGACTCCAATTAACCTTTCGCCTCCCTTACTCCCTCCCGACTTTGCGCGTGGAAAAAGCGATAGTCACGACCATCCTCATGGTGGAACCTCAACCCGACGTGGCGGCTCCGCTCGTCAAATTCCTGAGCCAAGAAGGCTTTCACGTGCCTATCGCCATGGACGGCCCACACGCCTTGAAGCTGATCGAGGAGGATCCGCCGGACATCCTGATCGTTTCTGAATCCCTGTTGGAGCGTGAAGGACTCGAATGTCTCGCCGCCCTCAAGAAGGCCGATCCGTTACTCCCCTTGGCCCTCCTGTCGGGCTATGAACTCACCCCGCTATCGCAACGCGCGCTGAACGCCGGCGTCTTCCAGGCCGTGACGCGGCCTTTTCGCAAAGAAGAGGTTCTCGCCCTCGTGCAAAAAGGCTTGGAACTTCGCCGTGTGAAACAAGAAATAGATCTCCTGCGCCAGCAAGTCGCCGCGCCCGCGGAAAGCGGGCTCGTGTTGGGGGACAGTCCGGAGATGAAGAACGTCATGGACGTCGTCCTCCAAGTGGCCCCGACGGACATGACGGTCATCGTGCAAGGTGAGTCGGGGGTGGGGAAGGAAGTGATGGCACGACTCATTCACCGGCACAGCCGTCGTGCCGCCAAGCCCTTTATCGCCATCGATTGCGGGGCGCTTCCGGAAAGTTTGGTGGAAAGCGAACTCTTCGGCTACGAACGCGGCGCCTTCACGGGGGCTGACCGAAGGAAGCTCGGCCACTTTGAACTGGCTCAAGGGGGCACGGTATTTTTGGATGAGATCGGCAATCTGAGCTTGGGTGTCCAAGCCAAGCTCCTTCGGGTCCTTCAGGAACGCCGAATCCAGCGGCTGGGGGGACGGAAGGAAGAGGCGGTGGATGTCCGGGTCGTCACCGCCAGCAATGTGGATCTGGCCGCCGCCGTCAAAGCTGGCCAATTCCGGGAAGATCTGTACCACCGTTTGAACGAATTTACCGTGCACGTCCCGCCTTTGAGGTCACGCCCCAACGATATCCTTCTTCTCGCCGAGGTCTTCCGCCAAGAAGCCAACCAAGAACTTGGGAAGCGGGTCACGGGGTTTTCCCCGGAAGTGTTCAACATGCTGAAAGCCTACCCCTGGCCGGGAAACGTGCGGGAACTCAAAAACACCATTAAACGTTCAGTCCTCTTGGCGGACTCCACCGTCCTCCCCGAGCACTTGGAAGTCACCCTGAGGCTTCGCCAGCCGATGCGGCCCGCGTCCTCATCGCCTACCACGGCGAACAGGTCGGTCAAAGCCTCTCCCGAAGCCTTCGGCGTGAGCGCTCCGTCGAACGCCTTCCCCCACACCGACCCGTCCGAGCTCAAGCGAGCCGCCAAACACGCCACGGCGGAAGTCGAGAAGCAACTCATTTTGGAGGCCCTCCAAAAAACCCGGTATAACAAGTCGGAGGCGGCCAAACTCCTCGGCATCGACCGCACCGCCGTCTATTACAAAATGAAAAAATAGGGCATGACCCTATGAAAACATGATTACGTTAGGAGTAGATCTTCATGCCCGAGAAGCGCGTCTCATTGTGCTCGACACCGATTCCGGCACTCCCTCCATCGCCCATGCCGGCACCTTGTCATTCCCTGAAGGATTTCTGGCCGATGTCATGTCAAATCACCCTCAACCCCTCGTGCACGCACTTCAGGATCAAATAAATATTTGGGGACTTCGGCCTTCCGCCTGCGCGTTCACCGCTTCTCTGGCTTTAATGCAACATCCACGAGTCACGGAAGCTCTCATCACCTGTGGACAAGCGCTCGGCGTTAAACGGCACCCGTTGTTGACCGAGCCTCTCCCCGCCATCATGGCCGCCCTTCAATACGAAGCGCGCCCTTGCATCACCATCCTCGTCCACGAAGGGATTACGGAAGTGGTGGGCCTCGGAGAAGCCGGAGAGCTGATCCACGGCTCTCCATGCCCAACTCCCCTGGATCAACTGGCGCTCGAAATCTGGACGCCTGAAACACCCGGACCCGCCCTCAGCGTCTGGTTGTCGGATGTCGTTCGACGCGTCGAACGATTGAGCGCTCAAATGGAAGCCTCGCCTTCGGGGGACAAAGCTCGCGGCGGCGGCCCCTCGTCACTCCCCGTTGTCGTGCTGGCGGATCAGGTGGCTTTCCCTTTTCTCGTGGATTTATTGGCGCATCGCCTCTCATTTCCCGTGAAGTGGCCCACGCCGTGGACCGCCTTCAAAACCGGAGAAGCGAGTCCCGCCTTCCTCACTCTCATGGGACCCCTGCTCATCCCCGCGCTCGGCACGGCCCTGCTTTCGGCAAAAACCAGAGATGCCGAGACCACGGTCCGAAAAGAGTCGCCACGAAACCGGGCGGCCGCCACCACCCGGCCTTTTTCACTAACATCTATTCTGGCGCTCGGTTCGCTGCTTCTTTGGTGGCCCCTGCTCGCCTGGTTAAACACCGAACACGCTCAACTGGCCCAGGCCATCATTCAAACCCAGGTCACCGTCGAACAACGACGGAATGACGTGACACGATTAGAAGGATTGGAAGCCTTTGTTCAACAAACCGAAGCGTCGCAGGGCCCCGCCCCCGTGGGTAGCGCTCTCAAACCCATGTTAAACATCCTCCCCTCCTCGCTGTACATCACACGATTCGACCTTCGCCGCGAGGCTCTCGGAGGAGCAGGTTCGCCGGAAGTGCGTGTTTTTGCCCAAGGATTGACACGAAAGCCCGACGACGTCAAGAAGTGGATCGCCCACATCGAGCGTCTCGGTATTTTTCAAGCCGAGCCCCCGAACTTTCAAGCCATTAAACCCCGCACGCGCTTTCACGTCGTGTTCAAAAGCAAGAGTCCGCCCTCGCCATGAAATCCCGCCTGCTCACCGTCGTGATGATCAGCCATCTGGTCGCGGGAGGCCTTTGGGGATGGCCCTTAGGGCAATCCACCTCCGAGCAACGGGTTCTCCTGAGCGCCTTGGAAGAAGAATCCCACGAACTTCGCCAACGTCTTACCGAACTTCCCCTGCTGGAAGTTCGCGTGGGACGTGCGTTTGAGGCCTCCCGTTCCGCCCAATCCCTGGAAGCCGGGGAGCGATTCCACCGGCTCGCTTCGGCCCTCACGGAATGGAGCGATCTCGCCGAAGTAGAGGTCACTGCCCTGCGCGCGGTCGAAAACACCGACACGCGCCTGGCGTTGGAAGCCGAGGTGCAAGGGCCGTCCGCCTCGGTGATCAAATGGATTGAGCTGGCCGAACGCGCCATGCCTCCCGTGCATGTGACGGATCTCTCGCTCCGTCGTGTCGCCACACACGTAGTGGCTTCGCTGAAACTGGAGGCGATTCCGGCGGTCCACTTTGATTCTCCCCCGACCTCTACCGGTCCCTCATGGCCCGTGGATCCCTTCCGTAAAGACCCTTAAATTGGCTACCATGGAGTCTATGATCCACGTTACGCGCGTCAATGGATCGGAAATCCTGGTCAATCCGGACCAGATCCAAACTGTGGAGCGGCACGGAGACACGGTGATCGCGCTGACGACGGGAGATAAAATTCGTGTGAAAGAAGGCTTGGACGACATCGCCGAGAAGGTCTTAATCTTTCGAGCGGAGATCATCAAAAGAGGTCATGAGCGCTCGTGATTGTAGTAGGATCACGATGGCGCGAACGATCCCGAGCGTAGCGAGGGAAGGGAGGAACTAACCCATGGATATCGCGACAGTCGTCGGCGTACTGGCCTTTTTGGGCTTATTGGCGTTTACCGCGATGCACGCGGGAGGGGGGGTCAAAGTCTTCGCCCTCTTCATCAACATGGAAGCCATCCTCGTCGTCATGGGAGGCACCTTTTGCGCTCTGCTCGTCAACTATCCGCTTAAACAAGTCCTGGGCACTTTCAAAATCTTCATGAAGGTCCTCTTTTCCCAGGAAGAAGACGCCAGTGAAAGCGTGGTGACGTTTGTTCAATTGTCCGCCAAAGCCCGTCAGCGCGGCATCTTGTCCCTGGAAGAAGACCTGAAAAGGCTCAACGATGACTTCATGAAGCGGGGCGTCCAATTGGTCATCGACGGCCACGATCAGGAATTCGTCAAGAACATGTTGGAAACGGAAATCGACTTCATTCGGGAACGCCATAAACTCGGGCGTGAAATTTTTAACTCACTCGGCGTGTATTCGCCCGCCTTTGGTATTATCGGCACCGTGTTCGGCATGATTCTCATGTTGAACTCCATTGATAACGTGGCCGAAGTCCCCAAGAAAATGGCCGTGGCGCTCGCCGCGGCCTTCATTGGCCTCGGCACGGGCTATCTCCTCTTTCTCCCGATGGCCGGCAAGCTCGGCCGGCGCAGCGAAGAAGAGCTTTTTGTGAAAGAAATCATCATTCGGGGCGTGCTTCTGCTTCAAAATGGCGTGAGCCCCATGGTCATGGAAAACAATCTCAAGGCGTACTTGGAACCCTCCAAGCGCGCGCTCTTGAAAAAAGCGCCCGCGCCAGCCGGACCTCCCACCCCCGCTCCCGCCCCTCCCGCATGATAAATCATTTTTCCCCCCTCCCTTACCCTCCCCACCTGTGGGGGAGGGATGGGGTGGGGGGTATCCATGGCCTTTAAGCGCATTAAGGGCATGATCTCCGAGAGTGACCCGCGGGTCTCTCAAATCGGCCACCCCGGTCCCCCGTGGATGATCAGCTACGCGGATTTGATGACTGAGCTCGTCGCTTTTTTCATTATTTTGTACGCGCTGGGCGCCGCCCTTGACCCGAAGACCAAAGAAGCTCAAGTCGCCGCCGAACAAGCCGGCAAAGACGCAGGGATGAAGGTAGAAACCCAGATCACCAAAGAAGGCGTGTTCATCTCCGTCGAAGAACAAACGGATAAGCCCCTTTTCTCCAGCGGCCAAGCCTCGTTGAGCGCCGACGCCGAAAACGTCATCGCTAAAATCGCGCCCATCCTGAAAAAATTCCCCTACGACATCGAGATCCAGGGACACACGGACAATGTGCCCGTCGGTCGGTCTACTTTCGCTTCCAATTGGGAGCTTTCCACCGCCCGCTCTACCTCGGTCGTCCGATATCTCATTGATCATCACGAATTCCCACCCAACAGGCTGGGGGCCATCGGCTACGGCGAGCATCGGCCACTCGTGGAAAACGACACCCCTGAACACCGGGCGAAAAATCGCCGTGTCGTCTTCTTCCTGAAAACCCAGATCCTGGGGGAGAAAGACAAGAAAGCCCAGGCCGCATCGGAGACTGCAACAGAAGCCGTCCCTACCGCTTCCTCTCCTGCCGCACCAGAAGAGCGTCCGGCTCCGGATGCCACCGGTCCTATAAAATGATAGAATCTTCCTTCTCATGAACAAACTCGCCCTCAAATACATCGTCATGTTATTGGCCATTGTGATATTGACCGCGGGGGTGGTGGGCGGAGGGCTTTATTGGAGCCTCTCGACCGCCCTCACGACCCGTTTACCCGACGTGGCCGAGCGCTCGCTGACCCGCTCTTTACTCATGGGTGATATTAATCAAATCCTCTTCGTCATAGGCCCCATCCTGTTAGGCGGCGTGGCGCTTTTCAGTCTGCTGATTTTTCGAAAAATCGCCCAACCGGAATACCGGCTGGCCCAAGCCCTTCAAGCCATGGCCGAAGGCAATTTTATCGAGCCATCCAATGCGGGGGATGCAGGAGAGCTGGCCGATCTCTCGCGGCTCGTGGGCCAAGCCATGGATAAACTTGGCGGCATGGTACGAGAAGAACGCCAGATCACGAATCGCTTGCTGACGACGGCGGGATCATTGCTTCAAGAACTGGAGAAGGGTTCCCACGATAAAAAAAAGCTCCAGGAATTGGCCCAAACCCTCCTTGACCAGCTCGAGTCGCTTCAAATTTTGAATACCCGTTACCAAATCAAATAGCCCTCATGGAATTTCCCTGGTCTAAACCGAAGCCGACCGCCGACGACAAGCGTGTGCTGATCATCGACGACGACAAGGAAATGCGGAAAACCATCGAGTTGTGGCTCAAAGCCAGCGGGTTTATCAGCTTAGAGGCCCGCGGCGGGCGGACCGGGTGGGAGATGATCCAAAAAGATTTGCCCGATTTAGTCATCTTGGACGTCAGAATGCCCCAGCTGAACGGATTCGAAATTTGCAAACTCGTCCGGTCCCTGGAAAAAACCCGGCATATTCCCATTCTCTTGCTCACGGGCTTGGATACGATGGGAGAAGTGGAGCAGGGATTTGACGCGGGTGCCACCGATTACATTGCCAAGCCTTTTGACTGGGACCGCCTCGAGAAAAAAGTCCGCACCCTCCTCAAGCTCCCCGATCCTCCCAAAAGTTAAAAAAGAGGTAAGAGGTAAGTAAAAACCATAACACCGGGTCTGGAATTTTTCTTATCTCTTACCCCTTATCTCTTACCTCTATATTTTTTAATTCGGGGCTGGCGGAGGCCACGGGCGAGAGACTCGGATCCCACTTCAAGGCGCGCTCCAGCGCTTCCCGGGCTTTTTTGGCATCGCCTTTCAACGCGTAAGCTGAGGCCGCGTGCAAATGAATCGAGCCGATAGACGGTCCATGTTTGAGGGCTTCCTGATATTCCACGAGCGCGTCGTCGTAGAGCCCTTTCTTCGCCAGCGCCAACCCCAGATATTGGTGGGCATCCGCATATTCCCGGGCCAGCGTCGATTGGCGCGATCGTTCCGCCCGATGCCCGGACCACCATCGGTAGCCCCCGCCGCCGCCCACCACGAAAAGGCCGACCCACAAAAGGGCCAGGACGGGCCAATTCCGCGATTCTGTTTCCACCCAAAGCTCCGCTTCGCGTTTGGCGGAACGTAATTCTTGAAGAGGGATGAGCCATTCCGCGGTTTGACCATGGAGTTCGCCATTGGTCTTCAGCGAGGCGCCGGGTACGGTCACCCGGACGTGGAGAAGGAGGGGCCGCGACATGATACGTGACATCTCGGCGGCGAATTGCATCACGGGAGATTCCGGTTGCCCTTCCCCCGAAGAGGGCAGGAGTCGCTCCCGGTAACGGGAAACTAAAGCGCTCCACGTCCGCTGAGTCGTCCACGAAACCGGCGAGTCGGCATAGGACATCTCGGCAGGCGAGGCGAACTCCCCCACGATTTTCACGTGATACGATCCGCCTTCCACGAATTCCATCTGCCACTTAGTTCCGGAAAAGACGTTTTGGTGGCGCTTGACGGTTTCCATGAAGAGGGGATCGGTGACTAACTCCACCACGCGGGTGCAGGTGCCGTTGGGCCGGATCACCGTACTCATCCGCACCAACGGGGTCCCGGCGACATCCACCAGGTACAGGCTGGCCACATCCAAAATATCGATGCGGCCGTCGCCGTTCGTGTCCTGGCGCCAACTTTGAAACAACAACTTGCGACCGTCGGGATAAAACGCCACCACGTCGTTATCGTTTACCTGACCCACGATCGAAACCGGTTCCCCCTTGGGGTCTGATAACGAGAGGATGGCGATGCCTCGCTTGCCGGTCCCCACGACGCCGCCGGAAGCCTTCTTGCCCGCGGCACGGGTGACCCGGCTCACCGCCAAATTCTTGCCGTCCGGAGAAAACAGTACGGTGCCATATTCTTCTTCATCTGAGAGGACCTGGCGAGCGCCTTGGGGATGATCCAGCGGCACCACCATCACGGCGGCCCGGTCAAATGCGTCCACGTGGCCGTCGCCATTCGTGTCCCGGCGTTTGATAAACGCCGCGACGCCCCGACCATCCGGCTGAAACGCCGCAAATTCCGCATCCGCTTCCGTCGGCGTTAAGCGCACCCGCTCGTGGGACGCGACCGAGACGGCCATCAAAATTTGGTGGCCGCCTTGCTGACGATTAAACACGATCCAGTGTCCGCCGGGACCTACGCGGGGCTGAGAAACGCCCCTTTCCGAGGGACCCATCATCGATAACCTCTCAAGTCCCTGTGGGACGCCTTCCGCGGCATCCACCAAAAGGTTAGGGTCTCCGCCGGTTAGTTCCAGCCGGTACAATCCCATGCCGTCGCGGCGGTCCACCGTGCCGTCGCCGTTCATATCCGTCCGAGGACTCAACCAGACAATGGCGCGACTATCCGGCATCCATTGGGGAGAGAAGTTTTCAAATTGGTCGTTAACCACTCGACGTTCCTTTTTCGTGGAGACCTCCACGATCCACAGGCTTCGCCGGTCCTGTTTGGTGATGCGGCCGTCGCCGTTGGTATCCGTGCGAAAGCTTTCAAACAGGAGGTGCCGACCATCCGGGGACCATTGAGGAGAGACACAGTCAAACTCTTTCGCCGTGAGCGGCGTCTCACGCCCTTCGGATAAATCAAACAAGTACAAAATGCTGTGGGAAGAAACGGCGCCTCCCGTCTGCCACCCCAAATACACGAATTGGGTCCCGTCGGGAGACAGGACAGGCGACCAGTCAATACCCTTGGGAAACGTCATCTTGAACAACTGCTGAGTGCCCGGGAGTTCGGAAAGACGTTGAATAATTTCACGGCTGGGACCCATGCGGAGGAGGGCGGAAAACCGCTTGAACGCCGCCTGGCGTTCGCCCCGCTCCACGGCTTGCGAAAAAGCCGTCACCGCCTCCGAAAACCGCTCCACCTCGAGCACCGCTTTCCCTTTCTCCGCATCAGCGGTGCCAGTGAAAAGAAGTGAAGAGAAGTGAAGGGAAGTGAAAAGAAGGGCGGTGCGAAAAACATTTTTACGGTTTTTCATTTCTTCACTTTAGTCCACTTTGATTCACTTTTCTTCACTTCTTTTCACTTTTTTCCACTGATTCATTTGCCGATACAAAAAGTGGAAAATATCCTTCCCAGCACGTCCTCGGTGGTGACCGCTCCCACAATGCTCCCCACCTGATCAAGAGCCGCCCGAATCTCCAAACTCACGAGCTCTTCCGACCCTCCCTGAACCAAACCTTGTTGCGCCCGCAAGAGCGCCGCTTCAGCTTCTTTGAGCGCGTGAATATGACGAAGGTTGGTCACCAACGGAGGTTCTCCGGCCTCAGGGGTGTCCGCCCAACGAAGCTTGGTGATTTCGGCGATCAGTTCTTCAAGGCCTGATTCGGTTTTCGCCGACACGGCGATGACTGGCCAAGCGCTTCCATTTTGAACTATGGCGGGTTCAATGACTTGAGGAAGGTCCGACTTATTCATCGCCACGATCGTCCGACCCTTGGGCAAACGGTTTCTAACCGCCGCATCCTCTTGATGAAATGGCACTGAGCCGTCCACCACCCAGAGCACCGTATCCGCCTTCTCTAAGATCACCTCGCTTCGGCGCACACCCAATTGCTCGATTTCATCAGGCGTGGAGCGGATGCCGGCGGTGTCCGACAACCGCACCCACCATCCGTTGAAATTCGCTTCCGCTTCAATCACATCTCGAGTCGTGCCAGGCTCCGGTGTCACGATGGCGCGATCCTCCCTCAGCAACGCGTTGAACAAGCTGGATTTTCCCACATTGGGGCGCCCCACCAAAGCCAGAGACAAGCCCTCCCGCGCGAGGCGTCCTCGAGCCGAGTCGGAAAGCCAGTGTCGAACGATCCCGAGCATCTCGTCGCACCGCGCCCGAGACGCCTCAACGCCCAACAAGGCGATGGGTTCCTCGGAAAAATCGATGCTCGCTTCGACATGCGCCAACCAATCCGTTAAGAGATCGCGAAGACGATGAATTTCCCTGGAGAGTCTTCCCTGCAATTGGCGAAGACCCGCTTCCCACGCAAGATCCGTCTTGGCGCGGATGACATCCGCCACCGCTTCGGCCTGGGCCAAATCCATCCGGCCGTTTAAAAAAGCCCTCTGGGTAAATTCTCCGGGTTCCGCCAGACGCACGCCCGACGCGAGGACCGCTTCCAACAATTTCTTGGTGGCCACCCGTCCGCCATGTCCCGAGATTTCCACCACGTCTTCGCCCGTGTAGCTATGGGGACCTTTCCAATAGGTCATCACGACTTCGTCGACGGGCGCCGCTGTCTCGGGATGCACGATCCAACCATGGTAAGCCCGCCGTGGCTCCAGGGTCTCAATCCGCAATTCGCAATTCCTGGCCTGAGCAAAGTCGAAGGCTGCAATTTGCAATAAGCGTCGTGCGCACTCCAATACGTCGACACCTGAAATGCGCACGACGCTTAAGGCCCCTTCTCCGGTGGGGGTCGCCACGGCCGCGATCGTGTCGCTCAAAGCGTCTTCATCACCCACCATTGTTGACCGATGGAGAGGATATTTTGCACGGTCCAGTACAACACTACGCCGGCGGGCAGATTCAAGAACATGAACGTAAACATCACCGGCATGATCAACATGATCTTCGCCTGAGTCGGATCAGCCACTGGCGTCATCTTTTGTTGGACAAACATGGTCACACCCATCAACAACGGCAGGACGTAATAAGGATCGGCTTTGGAGAGATCCTGAATCCATCCTACAAATGGTTGGCCTTGAAGTTCCGCCGCGTTGACCAGAATGGCGTAGAGCGCAATGAAAATGGGAATCTGCGGCAGCATGAGCAAACATCCCCCGAAAGGATTCACTTTGTGCTCGCGATACAGGCGCATCGTCTCTACTTGAAGCTGTTGGGGATTACTCTTGTGGCGCACTTTCAAATCTTCGATCTTCGGTTGGAGCGCCTGCATTCTCTTCGTGGATTTGAAGCTCGCCTGAGCCGGCCACCATAAAATAGCCTTGATAATGATCGTGAGCAGAACGATCGCCACCCCATAATTACGGGTCCAGGCAAAGAGCGTGTTCAAACCCATCAACAGCCAGAGGCCCAGCCAGGAAAAATTGAGCCCCAGGATTCTTCCATAATCCAGGCCGTGTTCCAGCAAGACCCCCGGCGCTTTGAGATCTTTGTAGGTTTGGGGTCCTCCGAACACCCGATATTCAAATGTTTTTCCCGAGCGAGGTCCGATTTCCGCGTCAGGATAGGTCACGCCAAGAGTCACGGTGGTGTCGCTGGCGGACACTTCCCCGAGCGCACGAACCCCCAATGGAGGGTAGAGCGCCGTCATGGCAAATTTCTGGGAAAAAGCCAACCATTTGAAAAACGATTCTTCGTACGTCTTTTTGGCGGTTAGTTTTTTGATCCGCTCTCGGCCCACGGAATCCGACTCCATCACGTTCACGTAGGCGTCGTCATGCTCCAGTTTTGTCAGGCCTCTCTGCCACGACACCGTGACCGGTCCCGCGAAAGCCCGGGCCGTGGGATTATACAGACTGACCTTTAAAGCCATTTCGTACGTTCCGCCTTTCACCTCGATGGTCTTCTGTACGACCAGGCCGGATTTCAATGCGCCCTGTAACACGACGGTGCCAGAGGCGTCTAAGGCACCGAGGTTCAGTGAGGGGACCGAAGAGGTGTAGACCACTGACGCGTCGCGTTCGCCCGCCAGGTCAAACGCCATGGGCGCCGCCGTGGGATGTGGAGGAAGGAGTTCAATGGATTGCCCTTTTTCATCGTGATAGGCCAACATCTGCCACGAAGTGAAGCGACCTCCCAACGTCGAGAGGCTGAGGCGCAACAACGGAGTCGTCACCACGACGGAAGGCGCGAGCGAACTCTCCCTAATGCCTGTGGAAGATGTGGAGGATGTCACAGCTTTTTCTGTATGATTCACATTATTCACATTGTTCACATTGTTCACATTAGTCACATTTTTCACGTTTTGTTGCTGGGGCTTGGGAGGCGGGAAAAGAAATTGAAAGAGCATCAACACGCCCATCGAAAGTGCCACGGCCAACATTAGGCGCTTCTGCATCAGCTCATCCTCGGAACCGGATCCACGCCACCTTCATGAAACGGATGGCATCGGCCAAGGCGGCGAACGCCCAAATTCAACCCTTTCCACAGGCCGTGAATTCGGAGAGCCTCTTCCATATATGCTGAACAGCTTGGGTGGAACCGGCAACACGGCCCCCACAAAGCCAGTCCGATAGACCGGTAAATCCTAAGAGTCCATATCGCTAACGTGGTCATACCAAAATGCCTGCCCGCTTGGCGGTGGCTAAAAAAGCCTGCTCCAACTCCAGAAAAGTGGCTCGCACAGCGGGGGGCTTACCCATGACCAAGAGAGAGGCCTCGGGATCCAGGAGAACTTGGTGATGGCGATAAATCTCCCGCAATCGGCGCTTCAAATGATTTCGAATCACGGCTCCTTTCACTCCTCGGACCACGTTGCAGGAAAACTTCTTTGCCTTTGACTCTACTCTTGGGGTCACCACCATGAGCAACAGCGGGTGATGACCTTTTTTAGTCAACGGTCAAACGATGTCGTCCCTTGCGTCGTCGGTTGCTGAGCACGCGACGGCCGCCCGGCTTGAGCATGCGCAGGCGAAACCCGTGCGTACGCATCCGTTTGCGACGGTGCGGTTGAAATGTTCTCTTGGGCATTGGAAAGGAAGTATAGCAAAAAAACTTTTTCCAAAAAAGGCGAATCTTTTCCCCTTTAGGCGTTGACACCTTCCAAACGAGTTGTGTAACATCACCACTCCTTTCTCAAGCAAGATAATTTTAATCATAGGAGTGGTGGATGACGGAGTCGCTTTCTTCTGTATGGAAAAAGTGCGTAGTCGCGCTCGGCTCCACACTCCCCGCCCAACATCTCGACACCTGGATTAAACCCATGAAACCCCAACGCCTCGATCAACAACGTCTCATCGTGGAAGTCCCAAGTCCCTTTTTCAAGGAATGGATCACTCACCATCACCAACCTCTTATTGAAGCCACGCTCGAGCAAGTGCTGGGTTACAAGGTCCATCTTGAGCTGTTGGCCGCCCCGACCCGGAACGACGGATTGTCGCCGATTTTCCATCAACCCAAACTGGCCACGGCGCCGGACCCCATGATCCTCAAGGTCGAGGAAACCCCTAAATACACCTTTGAAAATTTCGTGGTGGGGAGCGCCAATCGCTTTGCCCACGCGGCGTGCATGGCGGTAGCCGACGCGCCGGGCCGCTCCTACAATCCCCTGTTTATCTATGGGGGATCCGGGCTCGGAAAAACTCACCTCCTGAGGGCCGTGGGTCACTCCCTGTTGGTCCGCACCCCCCACACCAAAGTCCTGTGTCTGACGTGCGAAACATTCATGAATGAAATGGTCGCCTCGATCCGAGGGGGACATGAAAAAATGGTCGATTTTCGTAAAAAGTTTCGGCGCGCCGATGTGCTTCTCATTGACGACATTCAATTTTTAGTGGGGAAGGAGGGCACGCAGGAAGAATTCTTCCACACCTTCAATGAATTATACGAATCCGGGCGGCAAATCATTGCCACCAGCGACAGTCACCCCAAAGACATTTCCCTGGAAGACCGCCTGCGCTCACGATTCGAGATGGGACTCATCGCGGATATTCAGGTCCCGGACTATGAAACGCGGGTGGCCATCCTTTCGAAAAAGGCCGATCAGGAACGCATCGCCGTCTCGGAGGACATCCTTCGGTATCTCGCGGCCCACGTCACCAGCAATATCCGTCAATTGGAGGGCTCGCTCGTTCGGCTGATCGCTATTTCCACATTGTCCAACCGCCCCTTGACGGCGGCGTTAGCCGAAGAGGTCACGAAAGATCTTTCCGGACGCTCGACGCCGGCCATCACGGTGGAGATGATCAAGAAAGCCACGGCGGAATATTTTCACATGTTGCCCGTGGAAATGAATTCTAAGCGTCGAACGAAACAACTCGCCGCCGCCCGCCAGATCGCCATGTATATAGCCCGTGAGATCACGACCTGTTCACTCCCGGAAATCGGCCGTTCGTTCGGCGGACGCGACCACACCACCGTCATGCACGCCTGCGAGACGGTGAAAAATCGGTTATCCACAGAGGCGTCCACGGCGCGTCAGGTGCAAGAACTTCTTGAACGCCTTCAACTTCCGAAACATTCGTAAAAGTTATCCTTATTATCCACACCACTACTACTATTTCTAGTCTTCTTTCTATATAATACTTCTATTATCTTTCCCAAACAGGCGGTGTGTATAAAGTGAAAATCTTAGGCGAACGCGATCAATTACTCAAAGGCATTCAAACCGTCGGTAATATCGTCAGTGAAAAAAGCTTATTACCCATTCTATCCAATGTCGTCATCGAAGCGGTGAACGGGGGAATTCAATTGCTGGCGACGGACTTAAAAACCAGCATTGCCCACCACATGACCATTGATGTTCTTCAAGAAGGGGCGGTCACACTTCCGGCTAAAAAATTAGCGGACATTATCCGTGAAATGCCGGATGGGAAAGTTGAACTCATCGTGGAAGAAGGATATAAGGCGAGGATTTTTTCAGGGAAAACTCGGTTTCAAATTCTCGGTTTTTCCAAAGATGATTTTCCAAAACTCCCCTCCATTGAACAAGGGGATCAAGTGACGATTCCCGCCAACGTCCTCAAAAAAAGCATTCAATCAGTGGTGTTTGCCGCCGCCCAAGATGATACGCGATTCGTATTAAATGGATGCTTGATTACCGTTGCCCCCCATTCGATGCGAATGGTAGCGACGGACGGTCATCGGTTGTCGTGGATGACCTTAGAGGTGAAATCGAGCGCTTCCTGGCAAGTGATTATTCCCACCAAAACACTTCGTGAATTAGCCAATGTGTTGGGGGATGACGATGCGCCCGTGACCATGACGCACGGAGATAATAAACTGGAGTTTTCCTTCCAGCACACTCGAATCGTGGCCAGCCTCGTGGAAGGTCAATTTCCTAACGTGGAAGACGTGTTGAAACGTCCGTATACCTTTCACGTGAAATTTGACTCCCACGCGTTCTCTAAATCCATTAAACGGGTGTCGCTGGTCGCGTTGGATAAATCCAATACCGTGACATTTCAATTTCGCCACAACCAACTCACGCTGATCGCACAAACCCCGGAACTCGGCGAAGCGCGTGAAGAGATGGAAATTCAATACGACGGCCCTGACGCCAGCATCCTCTTGAACTATCGGTACATCGTGGATGCGATGAAGGTCATCCAAAGCGAGCGCATCACCTTCGGATTGAACGACGCCGCGAGCGCCGTCTGCTTGATTCCGGAAACGCCTCAGGAAGGCTGTCACATCATCATGCCGATACGATCTTCCTAGAGGCCACATGCACTACTCTCTCGATCGCCCTGAGCCAAGGCCCGCCCTGAGCCTGTCGAAGGGTCGAAGGACAGATTAAGCTCATGCGTCGAATGTCGCGAATTGATACCATTCTTCCTCGCGTCCTTTCTTCCCACCGTCTTTCTTACCGACTCAAGGAATATGAAGTGCTGATTAAGTGGGCGCAAGCGGTGGGCGCGCCGGTGGCCAGCCACACCTCCGCGGTGGATATTCGCCGGGGGGAGTTGCTGGTCAAAGTGGACCATCCCGTGTGGTCACACCAACTTTCTTTGCTGAAGGGTTCCCTCATGACCAAGCTGAACGAAGTGGTGGGAGCCCCCGTCGTTTCTGATATCCGCTTTTCCCTGTAATATCGGTTCCATGCCCAAAACGAAGTTGAAGCCAAAGATTCAAAAGGCACCCCAGCCGCCTGAGGCGCGCCAAGGGCGGCCCGTTGAAAAAAACGGCGGTCCTAAAGCCAAATCCTCCGAGTACGGGGCGGACCAAATCCAGGTTCTGGAAGGATTGGACGCCGTTCGTATGCGTCCCGCCATGTACATTGGCACCACGGGCGTTGAGGGGCTTCACCACCTGGTCTACGAAGTGGTGGATAACAGTATTGACGAAGCGTTGGCAGGACACTGTAAACACGTGGAGATTATTATTCATCGCAATGGATCGGTTTCGGTGAAGGACGATGGGCGCGGGATTCCTGTTGAAATGCACAAGGGGATGAAGAAATCCGCTCTCGAGGTGGTGATGACGACCTTGCATGCGGGGGGTAAATTTGACCGCGATTCGTACCGAATCTCCGGCGGATTGCACGGTGTGGGCGTGTCCGTCGTGAACGCGTTGTCCGAGTGGATGGAGGCCGAAGTCCATCG
>OBEQ010912288.1_pt1 | contig 26312 bp, 22 predicted proteins | sample 1670901 | NCBI WGS metagenome assembly OBEQ01 (sample SAMEA104232315, study PRJEB22302) | groundwater metagenome | biome: forest; feature: aquifer; material: groundwater | place: USA | collected 2011-08-07 | depth 5.4 m | reverse complement strand
TGAATAATCATCAATTCTTGGATGCTGTTGCGGTTGCCATGATTACGCCAGGACCCGTTGTGATTACCGTGGGATTTATCGGCTACCTCGTTGCAGGATTTCCAGGGGCATGTGTTGCGGCCTTTGCAACATTTTTGCCCTGTTACCTCTTCACAATTATTCCTGCGCCTTATTTCAAAAAGTATGGCAAGAAACCCGCCATTTTGGCTTTTGTAAATGGGATCACGGCGGCGGCTGTGGGAGCCATCACAGGAGCCGTCATTGTTTTGGGCAGAAAGTCCATCGTAGATGTTCCGACGGTTTTAATTGCCATAATGACAGCCGTAATCCTTTGGAAGACTAAAAAAATTCCGGAGCCTTTATTTATTCTGGTCGCCGCAGGGATCGGATTTGCTATTAAATTTGGGGGTCATTTGTGAAAAAAATTTTGGTCCAACAACAAGGCAGTTAAACAGGAGGGTAAGCCGATGAAGTCGTTCAAAATGGTCGTAACAGGGTTGGTTTTTTCGCTGTTTCTTGTTTTCGCTCATGCGGGTCTTTCGTTTGCGGAACACGAAGAACACAGCACAGATGATATAAAGACGCTTAAAGACGCGGCGGCGGCTCTCAAGGCATCGAACCCCGATCTTTCCGAAAAATTAAACAAGTACGCGGATCGGGAAGCAAATGAAAAAGAGGAGGCCGAGGAATACGAGAGAAACGAGAAAAAATAATACACCGCTCGAAATAGAAAATAGGCTGGGTTGAAGAACCAACCTGGCCTATTTTTTTACCAATTTCCTTGGGGAAGGTGTAAAATATTTTGCAAACGTCTCCTTCTGGGACGTCGTGTAATTCTTCACAATTTCGGTAAACGGTAAACAGGGAGTTTAAAATGAAACAACTTGCCAAATACAGCGACGACGCTTACGCGTTGCTGCGAATCGTAACGGGTTTTATGTTCTCATTTCACGGAATGCAGAAAATTCTCGGTATTTTAAGCGATATGCCGCGGCCTGCGGTGGGATCTCAAATTTGGATCGGCGGGGTCATTGAACTCTTTGCCGGCCTATTGGTTATGGTGGGTCTTTGGACCCGCTGGACGGCTTTCCTCTCGAGCGGCGAAATGGCCGTGGCTTATTTTCAATTCCACTGGAAGTTCCAACTTGGCTCCAAGTTGTTCCCGGCGATCAATCAGGGTGAACTAGCGGTTCTTTATTGTTTCGTCTTCCTCTTTATCGCCTGCCGCGGCGGCGTAATGTGGTGTTTGGATCCGAAAAAATAATTTCTTCCCTCCAGCGCTTCTTGACTCAGATTGTTAAAAAGCTATAATTATACGGAATCTTTGTAACACTGAGGAGCAATGGCAATCTCCGTTAAAATAAAGTATTGTTTGTTTTCCTTTGTTACACTAATTCTTTTTTTTGCCTCGGCCGAACTCGTCTGCCGGGTCCTCTTCGTCTGTCCGGGTGCCTGTGATTTTGTCGAGCGCCGTATCATTGAACAGGGCCTCACGAAGTTTAAGGCCCGCGACGAATTTCGCATACTCCTCTATGGCGAATCCACGATGCAAGGAGACGCCCTTTACCCCAAGTCCACGATAGAAAAGTGGATTTCTATTTATCTTGAGGATCTGCTCGGCAAAGATGCAGCCGGAAAAGTAAAAGTTTATAATCTGGCCCGAATAGGTTCGAATAGCCGTTTTATCGCGAAGTCATTTTTAAACACCGTCAATTACAAACCCGACTTGGCCGTGTTTTATATCGCGCACAACGACTTTGTACAGCTTGACAACAGGCACACCAACTTTAACCCACAGCCGCTTGTCTTCGGCCAAAAAGGTTTTCTTAAGCATTGCAGCCGCCGGCTTATCAAGCAAAGTGCTTTTTTATCCGAGTTGACAAGGCTCCATATCCGGCTCAAAATCAAACAGCATGCCTGGGAAGATCAATTAAAAAAAGAAGACCTGCCGCTCATAGAAACTTGGGAAAAATTTTACAACCCCCAGTACGATTCGATCACCCACGGTTCTTATCTTTTTGAGGCCATTTTTTCGAATTGGGTAAGAAATATCTATAAAACCATTCAAGCGGCTCGGCAGCGGCATATTCCGGTTATCTTCCTGGAGAGCGTCTCCAATCTTAAAGAATACCCGCCGAATGAATCTGTTCATGGCCTTTCGTTAGACTCGCTTAAATTGTCCGAATGGGAAGTTTCTCACAAGAAAGCGGAAACGCTTTTTTCGAGCAAACAGTACAAAGAGGCCGCCGTATTTTATTTGAGATGTCTGAAAATCGATCCGGAATACGCGTTGACCTATTATCGCCTCGGACAGTGTTATGAAAACCTGTCGGAATTCAAAAAAGCCAACGAATTTTATTCGGCAGCTAATGATAAAGACAGAGTGCCGCTCAGGGCTCCCTCGGAAGCGAATGAATTTTACGACAGCCTCGATAAGGCTCATTTTAAGGGAATCACCGTCATAAAAACCAAAGAAGTATTCGAAAAATCGTCACCCAACGGTATTATCGATAGCCGCTTGCTTTTAGACACGATGCATCCCGCAATCGAAGGACAGGCTTTAATCGCGCTTGAGATCGTGAAAAAAATTTATGATCAGGGGCTCGTCGCTCCCAAAGAGTCCTGGCATTGGAATGGGCTTGGGGGGACGGAGGATTATATCCGTCAGCTCGGCTTGGATAAAGATTTTGAATTCAGTATTTATTTGAACAAAGCTATTTTTGTCGGAAGATTTTATGATAAGGCCATTGAGTATTCCAAGAAGGCCTTGGCCATTAAACCGGATTCCATCGAGGCCAAACGAGAATTGGCCTGGACTTATTGGCGAAAGGGAGATAAGGAAGAAGCCGTCCGTCTCTATGAAGAAATGTACGATCAATTTCCTGAGACTATCCTAAAAGTCTTTAAAAAATATCCGGATCTGGGCGCGGAGGTGTTAAACGCAAGACGCCGGTCTTCTCGCCGGATGCCTTTGGAGACTATCCAACCGTTATAGGTTTTTAAAAACACGATGCCATTCACCCAGAAATTGCTGCTTCATCTGCATTCGATTCCATTGCTATTTGTCGTGATAGGGACCTCCATCGCATTGGCCTGCATGACAACACTGACCACTCAACTCGTTGTGCCCTATAGCAAACGCAAAAAGAACCCTATTTCGACGACCATCCTTTTTGGCGCGAACACTTTGATCTATTCCATATTATTGACGCTGGTTTTGTTCAGCGCCTGGGTGGGTTTCGAAAACGCGCAAACAAACGTACAAAAAGAGGCTAACTGCTTGGTTGAACTTTCCAGGGACACAGAGGCTTTTTTGCCGGCGATTAAGCGGGAGATACATCTCTTGTTGGAAGAATATACGAAATCCGTCATCAATGACGAATGGAAGAGTTTATCCAAAAGCCAATTAAATCCGTATACGACTGAAATTGCGAAAAAGATATGGAAAGCCTATAGCGGTTTTTCGCCCAAAACAGAAACAGAACAAGTTTTTTTGCACGAAGCGGTCAACAAGCTATATGAATTACGCGGGTATCGCACGATACGTTTATTGGATTCAAAAACAGGCGTTTTTCCTGTATTGTGGCTGCTGATGCTGTTGGGAGAAATAGCCACCGTTTTCTCCATTGCCCTTTTTGCCGAGGATTTAAAATCGAGCCTGGCCGTGATGTTTTTCTTCGGATTTTTAGTGGGCATTATCTTGTATGCGATTATCTTATTCGATTATCCTTATACGGGCGATTTTCACGTATCTGCGGACCCATTAAAGCAGATGCTTTTATATGGGTGAGCTTGAAGGATCTCAAGCTTTGTGAATTCATTAAAGGCTTTTTCCCTAAGGCCTTTTTTCTTGATATTTTAGTCTCGAGTATATAGAATACACCCACTTAGTCAGTTGAAATAAAGCCGATAGCTGTTGTCCTATTTATCAATAAAGAAATTAATTAGAGGTTTATATGCACAGGCTTAGAAGAAAGTTTTTGTTCGTATTGTCGGTGATCGGCGTTGTTGTTTTTTTGAATTCATTCGCGTTTGCCATCGAAACCCCGGAACCCAAGTCCGGCGGCAAATTTTTCCAGTATAAAGGCACTCGTGCGGATAAGGGATATCAGGACCAAGGCCGCCCCGGTGGCCCCGTGTATGAATACGGAAAGGGGCTGCTTTTGGGTCCCGTTCTGGTGAAGCCCGCGATCGAGTACAGCTCGCGCTGGGAAAATAATATTTTCTATACCGAAAACGGCAGAAAAGATGATTTTGTCCAGTCGCTCAAGCCGGGCTTCAGAGCCGAGCTTCCGTTCGGAGGCGGGCAGCATCTTGTGGCGGCGGGCTACGAAGCCGACTATCAATGGTTTGACCGCTTTCAAAAAGAAGACCACATAGATCATACGGTATTTGCGGGCGTAGACCTGAATTACGTTCCATTCACGCTTTCGGTTAGCGACACCTTCAAGCGGACCGAGAACCGGGCGAACACCGAATTTACAAGCCGTGTTTTGAGAGATGAAAACAATGCCAGTGCTCTTTTGGAGATTCCATTTGCAACTTTCTTTCTTGAGACTGAAGTCGAAGATTACGACATCAACTTTTTGGATGTCGTCAACAGCGCGTTTGATTACCATGATTTCGATATTTATCAGCGAGTGGGTGTGGACATTAGCCCACAAACGCAGGTTTTGGTGGAATATGGGCATATGGATATTCATTATTGGCAAACCGACGACCGTGACGGTGATGCCGATCAGGTGATGCTGGGTCTGCGCGGCACGCTCACGCAACGCATCAGCTACCAGATCTGGGGCGGCACACAGTTTCGTATTTATCATGACAGTACGAGACCTGATTTTAACGGTTTTGTGAGCCGCGCGGCGCTGCGTTATGACATTTCCGAGACCAATTTTCTTACTTTGAAATTTAACCGCAATCCGGAGGAGTCGACGTTCGACAATCAAAGTTTTTATGTCCGGAACCAGGGGACCGCTGAATGGAAAAAACAAATAGCCGAGCGGCTCTATTTGGGGATGGATGTATCCTTGAGCTATAACGAGTATTCAAGGATCACCGAAACCGGCACGCAGTCAAGAACGCGCCGGGATTATGTGTGGGGGGCAGGCGCCGGCTTGGAATATTTCATGCCCAATGATATCGTTTCCTTCTTCGGAGAGTACCGTTACAACGCGCGGGACACGAACCTTCATGACTTGGGTTATGACGCTCAGTCGTTCAATGTCGGCGTCCGAGCGCGGTATTAATATAAAAACACTTCCTTATATGAAATTTAAATCTTCAGAGAGAAGAGCTTTTTTAAAAGCTCTTCTCTTTTTTTCTTTGTGTTGCGCGGTGTTAAGCCCAAAAATTTATGCGGCCGAGGAACGGCTCAAGGCGCAGACGACGGATCCTTCCCAAGGCCCGTTTGCCTATGTCATCGGCCCGCAGAATGTTCTGCAAATCAAAATATTCGGCGATGCCTCCGCCAGTCAAATTTACCGCGTGGATGAGCTCGGCACCATCAAGCATGCCCTGATAGGATCCGTAAAGGTTGGAGGCTTGAGCGTCGCCGAAACGGAGAAGCTGATAGAGACAAAACTGGCGGATGGTTACATCATTGATCCGCGCGTCACGATCTTTGTTCTGGAGCACAGCCGGTTTTCAGTGATCGGCGAAGTCAAAAAACCGGGGACTTTTGAGATCTTAGGCAAGGTCTCGATTATTGAGGCCATTTCTATGGCCGGCGGCTTTACCGGCGTAGCCAACCAGCGCGACGTGAAGATTATCCGCAAACAGAACGGCAGGGAATCTACCGTCAATGTCGATGCGACACGCGTTACCGAAAAAGGCGATATTTCGGCCAATGTGTACATCGAGGCGGACGACGTGATCGTCATATCCAAGAGCTTTTTCTAAAATCCCGCGATGGCCGAATTTTCATCGTCACAAGAGATTAATCTTCTGGATACCCTGCAGGTCCTCCGCCGCCGCCGGTGGGTTCTTATCAGTTTCTTTGTCATTTGCTCTCTGACTGTGGCGTTGGCCACGTTTTTAATGACGCCGCTTTACATGGCCAAAACACGGATCATGATTGAAGCGGAAAACACCAATGTCTTAAACGCCTCCGAGTCCTCGGCCGACGTCAGCAACTACAATATTTTTGAAAATTACATCGAAACACAGATCGCGTTTATTAAATCCGACCGTATCGCCGGAAGGGTTTATGATGAGTTTAAACTGGCCGACATGCCGCGGTACCATAAAAAAGAGGGCCTCGCGAAGATTTTTCAGAAGAAATTTTTAAACGATGTTGTTCTTGAGCGGCTTAGGGACACGCGCATGATCGAGGTTTCGGTTTACAATCCCGACGCTAAACTTTCCGCGGATATCGCTAACCGTCTTGCCGAAGTGTATGTGCAGGAGAACTTGAGCCGCCGCGCGCTGACTTTTATCCGCAATCAGAGAATGGCATCGCTAAACGCTGAATTTTTAAGGCTCCAGTCTAAATTTGACAGTCTTTCCAATATTTACGGCCCCAAGCATCCTGACATGATCGCTTTGAAAGAAGAGATCCGTTTGATGGCCCAACGCATCCAAAACGAGCGTTTTGGCAAACCGGATGAAACGGACAAGTCCAAAAGGCCCAACGCCGAGGAGCAGGCGCTTCTCGAGGATACACTGCTTAAAATTCAAGAAAATTCGGTGCTTTCGAGTTCCCGAATGAGCAATATCGGCATTGTGGATAAAGCGATCGTGCCGCGCGAGATCGCTAAACCAAAACACGTGCTCAATGTTATTTTAGGCATTCTCCTTGGTTTGGTCGGAGGCGTTCTTCTGGCGTTTTTAGTCGATTATCTTGATGATACGGTGAAGACAGATGATGATCTGAAAAAAAATACGGGCGGCGTTATTTTTCTGGGTTCGCTTTTATCGGAACCGGGATCCAAAACAAGCGCTTCTTCCCAGAAGAACAAAGACCGTCTGGTTTACGAGCATCCGGATTCGGCTTCGGCGGAAGCTTACCGGCTGCTTCGCACGCGCGTTCTTTGGTCAATGTCTAAGGAAAACCCTCCGAAGGATTTCGCGGTCTTGAGTTCCATGCCCGGCGAAGGAAAAACGACCGTGGCTTCTAACTTCGCGATCACACTGACACAGCTTAAACCCACAACACTTTTAGTGGACGCCGACATGCGAAGAGGCCGGCTTCATGAGGCTTACGGTCTGGACAATGATAAAGGGCTTGGGCAGTACCTGACTGAAAATCTTTCTCTGGATGCCGTGATCCGTAAAACTGAAATACCCGGTCTTTCTGTTGTCACTTGCGGTCGAAGCGTCATTGATTCATCCCGGCTTTTCAGTTCCGACAAGATGGATGAATTTATACAAAAAACCCGCGCCCGTTTCGACGCGGTTATTTTTGATACGCCTCCCTTGACCGTCATCTCGGATGCGAGTATTTTAGCCGCCAAATTGACGGGCGCCTTGCTGGTGACGCGCAGCAGTCTGACGCGCACGCAGGTACTTCATAAGGCGCTTTCCATGATTAAGGAATCGGGCATTCATCTCCTGGGGGTCGTTTTTAACGACTCAAGCTCGGGAGACAACCTGTCCTATAGCAAGTATTATAATGATTACCGTAAGAAGTAGCTTCTAAAGCTCGCGGTATCCCGATGATTTCTTCCGGACCCTCCAAGACCGGGAACGTATCGTTTATTCTATTCCAGTTTTTTTACCTCGCGTCCATCTTATGGCTGCCGATTTATTTCGGCGCCGTACATCTCTGGAGCCTCTCGTTTGGGGTGTTTTTCCTTTCTTTTTTCTTCGGCGTTTATTTTTTAAGTATATTATTTTCAAAAAAACCGGTGGTTATTCGATCGGGATTATTTTTGTGGATCACCGCTTATTTTTTAGTGTATGTCCTTTCAGGTGTCAAGAGCTCTGTTCCGTCCCGGACTCTGACGGATGCGCTAAAGCCGGCGTCAGCGGCGCTCGCCTTTTTTTCGACACTTTATTATTGCCGCCACCGCAAAGATGTCGAGCGCTTGTGCCTGGCGATGGCTTTGCTCGGCGGCGGTCTCTCAGTTTTTGGGCTCTTGCAGTTTTTGGGCGCTTTGCCCAAGGATTGGTGGGCCTACAAGAATTTTTTATCCGCCACCTATGTCAATCACAACCACTTCGCGGGGCTTCTTGAGCTTCTCCTGCCGGTTTCGCTGGGATTTTCGCTGTGCCAGGACGACAAGGCAAAAAAGTCGCTGGTTCTTTTCATGTGTGTTCTCATGGGCGCCGCGTTTGCGTTGACCCTTTCCAGAGGAGGCTATGGAGCGATTCTCACCGGTCTCTTCTTTTGGGTCCTTCTTTTGTCCAAAAGGGGGGCGGGAAAAAAATCGTGGTGGGTATTTTTTTCATTTGTTTTTCTCGTGGGAGCCGTTGTGATGGTTTTCGGATGGGAGCCGATCGTAAATCGCTTAGGAACCTTGAAATCAAACGCCCTTGAGACGGACCCGTATCATCGGTGGTTTATATGGAAAGGGACGCTCGATTTGATAGCGCACTTTCCTTGGTGGGGCACCGGGCCCGGGACTTTTGAGTTTGCTTTTTTGAAATTCAGACCTGCGGGGTTCCAGTATTGGAGGCCTGTTTATGCCCACAATGATTACTTGAATCTTTTAGCGGACTGCGGAGTGTTTGTTTTTGCCGCCACCGTCTGTCTTTTTGGAAGCGTGGTTCGAAAAGCCGTCTGCGTCATTCGCCGGGAAGAAAGCCGGTTGAAAACCGGCGTCGCGGCCGGAGTCTTGGCGGGATTTGTTTCGCTGGCTGTTCATAGTTTCACCGATTTCAATTTTCATATCCCGGCAAATTTCATTTACGCGTCGGTGATGGCGGGGATGCTCTTTTCATTGGAAGAAACCCGCTATTATGGCTCTCTTTTTTTCGACAGGTTGTCGCGCCTGCTTTTGTTGGCGCTCGCGGTATTTGTTTTGGCCGCCGGCTTTCTTTTAGGGTTTTCAGATTATTTTCTATGGAAAGGCAAAGCGGCGATGAAGAAAGTAGATTACAAAACGGCGCGCGGATATTTTGACCGAAGCCTTTTCTTCAACCCGGGAAATGACGAAGTTTATTTTGATCGCGCGCTGATCCGGGCAAGGATGAAAGAGCCCTTAGGGGCGGTCTACGATTTTGACAGGGCCATTCTTCTTAATCCTTTTGAGCCTTATTATGATTTTGAAAAAGCCAATACGATTGCGGGTCTTCAAAATTTTAATCTTAAAGAAGTGTCCCGCGTCTATGAATCGGCCATTTCCAAAGATCCGAATGACGCCGATCTTGTTTATTCTTCGGGCCAGGGGCTTCTCATGGCCAACTCAAGCCGTAACCCTTTCCTTGAAACCCGGGCGCTTGGGATGTTAAGAAAAGCCGTTTCTCTGGATGAAGGGCATCTGAAACACCTTTACCCGCTCTTGTGGAAGCGATACAAGAGCCTGGAGCCTCTTGAGGCTTTCGTGAGTTTAACGCCGGATCGGCTTAAAGTTTTTTCCGGTTTTTTGGAATCCGAAGCGCTTTGGAAATATCACCGCAAGTATTACCTGGAAAGTTTAGGTATTGACCCCTGGGAGAGCGCCCAAACAGGGCGCGGCTTATCGTGGAAAACTCGGGACTCGTTTATTTTGGATGATTTTAAAGTGAAAGGCGGGGGAACCGTTTATTCGGGCAGCGTCTTTTTTTGCAACGGTGAGGTTCAAAGAAAAATCAATATCAGCGGCAACATCGCCCGTATTCTTATTCACGCCAAAGGGAGTTCGGCCGCCAAAGTTTATCCTTACCTTGTGATCACGCTGGATGATAAGGTCATAGACTCGATGTATCTGAATACGGGCTATTTTGCCGATTTCTACTCCGTTTTAAAAACAAACCCAAGTGAGCATACGCTGGGCATCCGTTACGCGAATGATTTTGTTGAAACCAAGGGGTTGAAAAGGGATAGGAATGTTTGGATCGACAAGGTGGAGATCCAATACCCTAGATAAGGACATTTAATTTCCAGGCCCCTTGTAATTTAATCAAAAATCATTATAATTTAGTATTATTAATCAATAATAGACAAAAAAATGGATCCCCGCCCGCGGGGATGACGTAACCATGCTGAAAGAGCGCGCTGAATTTATACGAAATATCTTATATATCAATGATCTTCTGATCATCACGGTCAACTTTTTTTTCGTCTATTATGTCTTTGGCCACATCCATAATTTTTATTCTCATGATTTTTTTCCGGGCATCCAGCTTATCCCCGTGCCCGACGCGTTGGACCTTTACCTGCGGGCTTATTGGCTGGCGCTGGTAACCTGGGCGGTCGTGCTCAAAACGCAGGCTGAATACCACATCCGTCTTCAGACTTACCGCAAGATCATCGCCAATGTTTCTATGACCTGCGTTTTCTTTATAGGTTTTTTCACCAGTCTCGGATTTTTGTTCAAATTTGAGTTTCTAAGCCGCGCCTTCATGTTTGTTTACACGGGTTCCTGTTTATTTTTGATTTTGATGTCGCGTTTCGCGACGATGACGATCGCTTATTATGTCAGGAAAAAAGGCCGCAATTCTCGAAATCTCCTTGTGGTCGGCACCGGCCGCCGCGCCCATGATTTTTTGCGTTTGGCGGAAACGCACAGGGAATGGGGCTATCACATCGTCGGTTTTCTCGACCGCGAACCCGAAATGATCGGAAATAATCTGGACAACTACAAGGTGATAGGCACGTTGAATGATCTGCCCAATATTCTGGACAAGCACGTCGTAGACGAAGTGGTTTTTGTCGTGCCTAGAAACTGGCTCAAGGAAATAGAGAAGAGCATCCTTTACTGCGAGGCCGTCGGGATACCGGCCACTTTATCGACAGATTTTTTCGATCTTGAAATCGCCTCGGGAGTCCCAAAAGAAATGAACGGTTTCACTTATCTCACTTTTGAAACAAGGCGTTTGAGGGATCCCGAGCTTTTGGTTAAAAGGACACTTGACATCGCGCTGTCCAGCGTTGTTTTGGCGCTGACAGGCCCCGTTTTTTTAGTAACGGCGATCCTGATCAAACTGACCTCCAAGGGCCCGGTTTTTTTTAGCCAAAAAAGATGCAGCCGGAACGGGAGGGAATTTAAGATTTACAAGTTCCGCTCGATGATACCGGACGCCGAGGCGCATCTTGAGAATCTGAAAAAATTCAATGAGATGAAAGGCCCGGTTTTTAAAATGACCGACGATCCGCGGCTGACGAAAATAGGCAAGTTTTTGAGAAGGACAAGCCTGGATGAATTTCCTCAGTTTTGGAATGTGCTAAAAGGCGACATGAGTCTAGTGGGTCCGCGCCCCCCGATCCCCGGCGAAGTCAAAAAATACGAGCCTTGGCAGAGAAGGCGGCTTTCCATGAAGCCGGGCATCACCTGTATCTGGCAGATCTCGGGCCGCAATCAGGTTGATTTCGACGAGTGGATGAAGATGGACCTTCAGTATATCGACCGGTGGTCGCTGGGGCTTGATTTAAAGATTATTCTTTTAACGGTGAAGGCTGTTTTGACAAGCCGCGGCGCTAAGTAATTAAACGTCAAAAAACAAGCCCCAGACTTTTGTAGTCTGGGGCTATTTATTTTTGCTTCTTATGAAACTTAGTTAGTCTACTGGGTATTTGAGATCGGCGTTGGCGTTGGCGTCGGAGTATCTGTCGGTGTTGCAGTCGGCGTGGGGGTTGGCGTTGACCCGTTATCGTTATTAGTCTGGTTGGTTCCCGGAATATCGTTCAGTCCCGCTGCTGTTTCCTCGCCGAGATCCAGTTCCTGACAATCGCAGGCGTTGACGTTGTATTCCTTGTCTTTAACCTTTACTGCGATACTGCCGGTGAAACCGCAGCCGCCGGCGGGTTGATTGGCATCCGGAAGAGGGTTGCCGTCTTTGTCTTTCTCATGCTTGAATATCTTGTCCACTCCGTAACAAAGATCGAGGGTGCCGTTTTCCGCGTCGTATTTGACCTTGGCTTTCTTTTGGCCTTCCAGCTCAAAGGACATCTCGGCGTCATTGTTAAAAACCTGAACCGGGCCTTTGTCATGAAGATCGACGGTCAGCTCCCCGTTTTCATTGAAACCGAAATCCACATCCGTGCCGCGGATGGCCGCGACGGCCGCCGAGGTGACCACTTGAAACGGCTTAGAAACCTTTTCTTTATCTACTTTTCCTTGCAGGTTGCCGATACTAAGCTCGATATCCTGGGATTCCGGCTCGTCTTTTACGATAAAAGACGTGTTGGGCTCCACTTTAAAGGAAGCTTGTTCTCCGAAAACCAGCGAGCACGAACCGTTCTTTGTTTTGACGGCATCGCCGCTATTCACGGGAGTATTTTGGTTAATGAGTTTCCAGGCATCCGCCGCATCATCGGCTGAATGCAAAAACACTTCGCCTTGAAGATTTTCAAGGGTCGCCACGGGAGCGGCGTAAACCATTTGAGAAAGGCCCGCCGCTAACGCCGACAGGACAAAAAACCGGGTCGCTTTATTCAATAAAATCTTCATTGTTGTTGCCTCTTTTGTACTATAAGTATAAGTTTTTTTGTGAGTTTTGAGACTGATAGGGGCGAGTATACATGAAAAGTATCAAAATGGCAAATTCATTAGAAAACATTTTTATCTCCCCAGCGCTTTGTGGCAATAGCGTTTTTGGCCGTCGTAAGAGTAATAGGGGATATAAAACCCTTCTGAGAAATCGCCTTGTTTCCAGAACCGTTTTTGGATTGTAGGATCCAGGACAAAGGTATCGCTGTTCTCATCAGTATAAGTCAGCCATACGTGGTATATTCTGTCGATTTGTCTATATTTTCCGATCACAAGGCGGGCGTTGGTGTATCCATTTTCCTTGAGTTTGGCGTAAAGCCAAACCGCCTTGTCATGGCAGACACCGGCGTGCCGTTCTTCGGTTTCCTCAGGGGTTTGCCAATGACCATTGTTGGAAGCATAACGGAAGGATCTTGCCTGCATGAAAAGCGACCAAACGCTTTCGCCGGAAGAGTGAATGGAGTCCGGGATATTGGATTCAAAGACATGAGAGCCGCTGATTTTTCTGTCGAAAGGCGTGGCCGGAACGGTGTTTCCTTCGTTTGAGAATGAAGACGGGAACGCGACTTGTACGGAAAATAAGCTTAAGAGCGCCCAAATAATTCCGATGCGGCCGGTTCTAACTAAAGGGTGGTTTTTCATGTTGATTTCTCCAAAAAATGAGCCCTACGATCTTGAGAAAGTAGGGCTGCTTTTTGAAGAAATCACTCAAGTTCTTATCACGCTAGAACCAGCAGCGGCAACCCGGCCGCCCTTCTACTTATCTTGTTTAAGTAGCGAGGACCCGTGGCTTTGCGTCCCACCTTCTCAGATGGTTTGCTATTATTAAATCTTTACTAAAGATCAATAAAACTATCTAATAGCAAGTATACATTATCAATTTTAAATATCAAGTCTGACGGCGCTTTTTTGAAGCGTATTTAAGAACTTGCCAAAGCCTGCCAAGCTTGCCAAAATACTTGAAAGCCGCGTCTTAGTCGTGTACTTTTTAAGTCTATTGTTTCAGGCCTTAAGTAAAAATCGTCACCGATAACAAAAGCCGATCGCCGGAGTTTTATGAGGAAGAAATTTTTGGTGTTTGGAAGCCTTAAGTAAGATTGAAGAGCCCGAGATCCGCGAGGTCGTTGCATCTCTCAAGTCCGGCTGGATCGGGACGGGCCCCAAGGTCAAAAAGTTCGAGGAGATGTTTGCCGCGTATAAGCGCACTCGTTTTGCGATGGCGGTCAATTCCTGCACGGCGGCGCTTCATCTTTCGATGCTTGCTATAGACTTGAAACCGGGCGACGAAGTGATTGTGCCGGCGATGACGTTCGCGGCGACAGCCAACGCGGTGATTCACGCGGGCGGAAGACCTGTCTTTGCCGACTGCGAAAAAGACAGTATGAATATCGATGTTGAGGATATCCAAAGAAAGATCACTAAAAGGACAAAAGCCATCATCCCGGTCCATTTCGCGGGAAGGCCATGCGATATGGGCGCGATCATGGCTATCGCCAAAAAGCATAAACTGAAAGTCATCGAGGACTGCGCGCATGCGATCGAGGCCGAGTATCACGGCAAAAAAACGGGGACATTCGGAGATTTCGGGTGTTTCAGTTTTTACGTCACAAAAAATATCATCACCGGTGAAGGCGGGATGGTCGTAAGCGAGAACGAAAAGTACGCCGAAAAAATCAAGGTCCTGGCGCTTCACGGCATGAACCAAGACGCGTGGCGCCGTTTTTCGGACAAAGGTTATAAACATTACGAGATTGTTTACGCCGGTTTTAAGTACAACATGATGGACCTTCAGGCCGCGATCGGAATCCATCAATTAAAAAGGATAGATACTTATTGGAAGCGCAGAAAAAATATATGGGAGGCCTATAATAAAGCGTTTAAGGAGCTTCCGGTTTTTATCCCAAAACCGCCCGAGCCCCGCACGCGTCATGCATACCATCTTTATACGCTGCTGTTGGATACCGATAAACTCAATATTACGAGGGACCAATTTTTGGAGAAAATGACCACCGAAGAAATCGGCGTGGGTGTGCACTATATCGCGCTCCATCTGCACCCTTATTATCAAAAAACGTTTGGCTATAGAAAAGGCGATTTTCCAAACGCCGAGTGGGTTTCGGAGCGCACGGTGTCATTGCCGCTTTCGGCGAAGCTTACCCACAGCGATGTAAGGGACGTGATAGCTGCCGCAAGGAAAATCTTAGAACAGCCTGACAAACAATCGGCCCTGAAAATAGAACTCCCTTGATAACCGGGAACTTATATGGTATATATTGATGTATGTTTTAATACATATAGATGTATTAAATTGACAATTTAAGTGTATTAAAACAGTCATATGAAATCCTACAGACAGGGCAAGAACGAATTGATCAGCGCACTGGAAGAATGGGATAAGTTTATTCCGGGCGGCAGGATTCATTTGATTGCCTGCGGCGGCACAGCTTTGACTTTGCTGGGCTATAAAGAGTCAACCAAAGACGTTGATTTTATGGTGCCTGTGGAGAGGGAGTACGGGAGGCTTATCCAGTTTCTTATCAAGGCCGGATATAAAGAAGCGTCGGGTTCAGGCTGGAAATATCCGGGGCAGGATATTGTTTACGATTTGTACAAGGGTAAAAAAGTATTTACTACGGAGCTTCTCGATTCGCCCTTAAAAGAAGGCGGCAACAGAAAGATACTTGAACTTAAGAAGATTTACCTCGGAGTTTTGAATCCCATAGATTGGATCATCACCAAGATGTTTAGAGGCAGCGGGGCGGATAGGGAGGATTGCCTGGCTCTGGCCGGACATGAGCCGGTCAATCTTGACGAACTCGAAAAAAGGTTCAAAGAGACCGCGAGGTACGATATGAGCGAAGAGAGGGTGCTCAAAAATTTAGAGTTCATATTGGAAGAATTTCGAAAACTTCAAAGAAAGAGAATATCAAAATGGCGAAACTGACAAAAAACGATCTCTTCGAAGCGCTCGCCCAGTACGGTTATGAGCTTCGTCAGCCGGCCCGCGCCTACAATGCCGAAGACGTGCTACTCAATCTGGTGAAGGATCATGATTCACGGCTTTTGGAGGGATTTCCCGTCGCCTTCAGAAACGTTTTGAGCAGCGGGTATATGGCGCGAAATGGCGGGGAATTGAGCTTCTATAAGAAGCTTTCTGAAAAGGAAAAAACGAAACTTTTATACCTGTTGATTTTAACCTATCTGCTTTTTAAGCTTTATGGGGAAGATAAGGCGTATCTGGCAAGATTGGAAGATTTGCTTTCAAAAGTCTCAAGCGCTTGGAGAAAAAATTTAAGCGGGGTCGAGCAAAAGTTCAATCATTCGGAGCCGCTCAAACTGGACAACGTTCTCTCGGTTTCAACGGAGAGACTAAAAACGCAGTTTAGGAATTATATCCTGCATTCCGGATCCAAAGGACGGGCCAGATTCAAAATGGACATGGAACTCGAACTGCTTTTGTCCGAGTTTTTTACGCCGAGACAAAAAGATCTATTAAAGAAGCGTTTGAGCGGCGAAAAATTTTCCAAAACGGAGCGGGAATACTTCTATCGCGTCGTCAATAAGCGTCTCAGAGCTTTATCCAACGAGCATTTGTATCAATTTGCAAAGTCTGCGGGGGCTCATGCGGCATGAATTTAAACAGACTTTGGAGTGTTGGTTTTTCAGAAACGCCTGCCGCTTTCGGCGAAGCTGACGGATCTGAATATCAAAGATGTGATGCACGCTGGTAAAAGATCAATTTAAGGAGATGACTCCGGGATGATATCCATACGCCAAAGACTCTTTAAAGGCGCCGTTTGGAACGCGATCGCCCAATTCGGTTCTCAAGGAATTAACTTTGTGGTCCTCATCATTCTCGCCCGGCTTTTGGATCCTACGGATTTCGGTCTTGTGGGAATGGTGACGGTATTCACGATTTTTTTGGGATATTTTTCCGAGTGCGGCCTTACTCCCAGCCTTGTTCAAAAAAAAGAGGCGGACGAAACCGATTACAACACCGTGTTTTGGAGCACGGTGGTTTTTGCCGCCGCCATTTACGCGTTTGTTTTTTTATGCGCGCCGCTCATCGCGGCCTTTTATAAAAATAACAGCTTGACGCCTTTGATTCGGGCGCTTTTTATGAGTTTCCTTTTTTCGCCATTTGGATTTGTGCCTGAAACGATGGAAAGAAAAGGGTTGCATTACCGAAGAATCGCGTTAGCAGATCTCATGAGCTTGACGGTATCCGGAAGTCTTGCGGTGAGCCTCGCCCTTCTTGGGTTTGGCGTGTGGAGCCTTGTTTGGCTTGAGGTGGTGCGCGTTTTTTCAAGGAGCCTTTGTTTGATGGTCCTCGTGCGGTGGCGGCCCAAACTTATTTTTTCCTTCGGCAGGCTCAAAGCCCTCATGCGAAGCGGCGCACATTTCACAATGGCCAACATGATCTCTTATTTTGAGAGCAATACCGACTTTCTGATCGTCGGGAAATTTCTCGGCGCGGAGGCGCTTGGCATTTACAGCTTTGCGTTCCGTATCTCTCGCTATCCTTTCATGAAAATCTGGGGCATCTTCGGGCAGATGCTTTTCCCGGCGTTTGTCAATTTCCGTGAAGACGTCGATAGGATCAAAAGGAATTTTGTCAAAGTCTCGGCCTTCGGGGGCGTGGTCCTTATGCCGCTGGCGTTATTTCTTTTTTTCGGCATGGAGTCTTTGACGAGACTGCTCTTCGGAATGAAATGGTTCGCGATCGTGCCTCTTGTGAGGACGCTTGTCGTGTATCTTCTCTTTGACAGCGTGACAATGGCGGACTATTCGCTGATGATGGTTTATAACCGCATCAGGATCGTGAACATCATCCGGATCGTCGGCTCCGTCTTTCTTTTTGGTTTGGGATATGCCGCATCCATCCGGTTCGGTGTGATCGGAATGGCGGCGGTTTATACGGGAATTGCGCTGGTTGATTCCGTTATTGTCAGGTGTTTTGTATTGCGAGAACTGAAGGTAGGATGGGGCTGGAGCTTAATGCGTCTTAAGCCCATCGGCGCGCTGGCCTTGGTGTTGATAGGATTCGGTTCGGTTTTTTTCGTTGCATTTCACGACAGACTGCCGGATCTTTTGTTTTTGGCGGTGATGGCGCTCGCTCTGGGTTTAGCCGCGGCGATTTTTCTGATTAAACAACGGGTCGTCGATTTGAAAAATCAAACTTTTCGTTTGGATGCGTTGGCCGATGTCGCATAACAAACCTGCGATTTTTTTTCTAAAGGCATTTTTGCGATGAAAAGTAAGCTGGAGAAGGTAATCCGACGATTTAAGGAAGTCTCTGGGCCGTTTGGTTTTAATGAGGCGGTGGCGGATCTTTGGACTCATTTCATGAAATTCTTGCTGAAAGGCCACCGTCATTATGCCCGTTTTTCGGATTATCCCTATCCTATCTGTCAACGGTTAGGAACAAGCGATGATAGGGTTTTCGAACAGGTTTTCGGAGATAGGCAATATGCCTGCATGGATGATACCGCCAACGTAAAAGTGATAATGGATTGCGGCGCTAATATAGGATTGGCGTCTCTTTATTTTTTAAATCGATTCCCTGAGGCATTCGTCGTTGCCATCGAGCCAGACGGAGGGAACTTTAAAATATGCAAGCTCAATCTGAAACCCTACAGGCATAGAACCCGCTTGTTGCATTCCGGCGTATGGTCGCATCAAACAGGGCTTAAAGTTCTTCGCGGGCTATATGGGGATGGAAGGGAGTGGGCGACCCAAGTCAGTGAGATCCGGGACGGGGAAATGCCCGACATCATGGGAATGGATATCGGTTCTGTATCGAAAGATCTCAGTTTGGATAGGATTGATATCCTTAAAATCGACATTGAGCGTTCGGAAGTGGAAGTGTTTTCAAAAAATTATGAGAACTGGCTTTGCAAAGTTCGCAATCTCGTGATTGAATTGCACGACAAGGAATGTGAGAACGTTTTTTTTCGGGCATTGTCAAATTATGACTATCAGCTGACGCGCGCCGGGGAATTGACGATCTGCAAAAACCTATCGCTAAAACAGAAACCATGACGGCTATTTCTTTAAATCCACTGGTCAGTGTGGTGGTGCCTTCTTACAACGGAGAGAAGTATTTGGAGGAGGCACTTCTTTCCATTTTTGGACAGACCTACCGTCATTATGAGGTCATTGTCGTTGATGACGGTTCCGCGACGGACGCTGTGCGGCGGATATGCGAAAAATACAAGGACAAAATAAGGTATATACGGCATCAATACAACAAAGGACTGTCGACCGCCAGAAACGAAGGTATCATGAAGAGTAAAGGCAAATACATCGCATTTTTAGACGACGACGATGTATGGCTCCAAGACAAACTTGAAAAACAAGTTGCATTTTATGAAAAACTTGAAAGCCAAGAAAATCGGATAGGTCTTGTTTATTCAGGACTCTGCGTCATAGACGAATCGGGGAAAGTTCTGCATAAGGGACTCTACAGTTCGGCAGGCAACAACTATCCCAAAATCCTGTTTTTCGATTTTGTCGGGACCCCGTCTTCGGTGATGACCAAGCGGTCTGTGCTTAATCAAGTGGGTTTTTTCGATGATGAGATGCGGGGGCGCGAAGACTACGATATGTGGATACGTATCGCCAAGAAATATCCAGTTTATTCGCTCAATGAGTTTTTGACGAAATACAGAGTGCGCAGAAACACGCTTTCGAAAAATCCCGATATAATGGTTTCCGGATTGGAAAGAATTTTTAGAAAAGTTTTTGCTGAATGCTCTGACATGGATCTAAATAAAAAAAAAGCGCTTGAGCTTAGGGTCTGCAGGGAAGCTGCCCTGCGCTTCAAGAATGCCGCCTATAACCGGCTTTTTATAGAGCGAAACGCTAAAGCCTTCAGGCAGCTTGTTCAGCGCGGTTTGTCATACGATCGGTCATTGTATGGAGTAAAGACTTTTTCTTACTATTTTCTCTCTTTTTTCTCGGTTGGTCTTTGCCGTGTTTTTAGAAGAGTGAAGCCAAGCCGGCTTTTTTATGATGTGTTGGTGAATGTGGACCATTTAGACCTTGAGAGCTGGCCGAAAATGTATATGGCTTGAGTTTCGTGGATAACCCTCTCGTCAGCATCATCATCCCTAGTTACGGCGGGGAGAAATACCTCGAGGAAGCGATCCGGTCTGTGTTCGCGCAGACTTACCGTGATTATGAATTGATCGTCGTGGATGACGGCTCACCCTTCGCTGGTGTTGCGAGGATTTGCCGGAAATATGAGGGAAAAGTAAATTATGTCCGGCAGGAAAATGCGGGCCAGGCCGCCGCGCGCAACACGGCGATCGTCAAAAGCCGCGGCCAATATGTCGCTTTTCTCGACGACGATGACGTCTGGATGCCTGAAAAACTGGAAAAGCAGGTTTCTTATTACGAGGAGCTTGAAAAAAACGGCAAGGATGTCGGTTTGATTTATTCCGGTCATGAGCATATCGATGAACGGGGTGGGCTCATCCACCGCGTGCTTCTGAGGTCGAGCGGAAAAAATTACGGGGCTTTGATCTTTATGGATTTTGTCGGCACGCCTTCATCGGTTATCATCAAGCGGGCTGTTCTTGACGACATAGGGTTGTTTGACGAAAAGATCAATAACACCGAAGACTATGACTTGTGGCTCCGTATCGGGCGCAAATACGAAATTTATTCCGTGAATGAATATTTAATCCGGTACCGGAACTGGCGCGGCTCCGCTTCCAAAAACGCGGCCCTGAAAATACGTCATCATTACACGCTTCTGGAGCGGGTCATCATGGCTGGAGACGAAAACGGAAAGCCGTTCGATGAAGGCACGCAAAAAAGGCTCCGGAGACGATGCGACCATCTGGCCGCCGTTCGATGGAAAACAGCGGCTTATGAGCATCTCTATGGCAAATCCGATGGTAAAACTTTCAGGGAATATATAAGGAACGGCTATGCCGCCGACAGATCGCTTTTTGGACTCAAGGTCCTTGTTTTTTACCTTTTATCATTCATTTCTCCGGCTCTTTGCAAGGCGATCAGAAAATTAAAAAAGGACCGCGCGCACGATATCATCGTGAATGTTGCGGACTTAAAATTTTGAAATACCATATCCTCATGGCCGGCCTCGAGGAAAGTTTTGAGACCGAGGGCCTCGGAAACCGCTCGACATCGCTTGCGAAAGCCTTGAGCCGCCACGAGAGCGTCGAAAAAGTTTTAATTATAAACTGCCCGCGCGCGTGGGGCGGACGGCTGTGCGAGAGACGGCTCGGGCGAAAAAGGGTCGAAGAGCTTTACCCGGTGATCCGGAACGGCGCGGGGTTTTCGGTGATGAGGCTCACTCCCAAACTCTATATGCTCAATACGACGGTATTTTTTCCTGAAACCAGCGGTTTTTTTTCAGAAATCGAAAGAAAATGGGCCGGCAAACGGATAGCCCGGCTAGCGAAAAAATTGGGCTTTGAAAAGGATGTGCTTTGGATAACCAATCCCAGAATGGTGGATATCGTCAGTGAGGTGCCCTCGCGCTTGCGTTTTTTTGACGCGATCGATGACTTGAGGCTTCATCCCCAGCTTCAAAAATTTAGCCGGAGCATCCGAAAGACTTATGAGTGGGTCGAGAGTCAAACGGATTTTATCTGCATCGCCGCCGAAGCGCAGAGGGGCATGTTTCCTAAAAATACCAATCTTTTTTTGATGCCCAACGGCGTCGACGGGATATTTTTAAGCGGCGAGCTTCCAAAAGTTCCTCTGGATCTGGCGCGCATCCCAAAACCGGTGGTGAGTTACGTGGGCGCTTTGCAGGAAAGAATCGATGTGGGCCTTGTGTCAGCCATCGCGGACACACTGCCAAACGCTCATTTTGTTTTCATAGGCCCGGAGCTTTCTCCTTCGTATTTTGAGACGTTGAAGAAAAAGCCCAACGTTTATTTTTTGGGGCCCAAAAGGTTTGAGGAGATTCCCGCTTATATCCATCATTCGGATGTTTGCGTGATCCCTCACAAGATCGATGCGTTTACCCGTTCCATGAATCCGCTTAAAATATACGAATACCTTGCCTGCGGAAAGCCGGTGGTTTCGACGCCGGTCGCGGGTGTTGAGCCGTTTAAGCCATACATCACACTAGCCGATGACCCGGCCGCGTTTTCACAAGCCATCCGGAGAGCCGTCTCTGAAAATAGTTCCTCGCTTGAAGAAGAACGCAAGCGCGCTGCGCTCGAACATTCCTGGGATAAACGAGTGGATACTGTGATCGGTAAAATACATGAATAACCTTTCACGGTGGATCACTGTCGCGGTGGTTTTATTTCTGATAGTTGGCGGTCTTTTGATCGCCGCAGTGGGTTCCGCGGGAATTTTGCTTAAGGCCATTGTTGTTTTGATTGGATTCATGTTTTTAGTTCACTGCTCTACAAGGCTCGGCGCTGCCGGCTTATTTTACGCTTATATCACGACGCTTTTTTACGCGGACTACGCGAAGCTCGTTTTCCCGTCGCTGCCGATCGGATTTTTTCCGGATGCCGTTCTGCTCGTTTTTCTTCTTAGAATTTTTTTGTGGGAGCCAAAAAGAGCCAACGCTGTTTTCTTAAGCAAGGAGTTTTTCGTCCCCAATGTTATCGCCGGGATATATCTTTTGTTTAATTTTCTCCAGATCTTTAATCCCGCCCTGCCTTCATTTCTCATGGGTCTTCAAACCTTTCGGGCGGTTTTTAAGATTGTCATCCTGTATTGGGGCGCGCTGTGGGTTTTGGATTCGGAGGACAAAGTTTATTCTCTGATAAAACTTCTTGCGGTGAACAGCTTTTTTGTTTTCCTTTTCGCGTTCAAGCAGATTTTTTTAGGATTTTCAAGATATGAGCTTGCGGTTTACAATCCGGGAGTGATACGGAGGATTTATTCGTTTTCAACCAATCCTGCGGTTTTTTCGCTGGTCCTCGGCATGGGTATGATTTACTGGTATCTCGAGGCGCTTTTTAAAAAGAGATTTTCCACGCTCTTTATATTGCTTGCTTTCGCGATTGTGTCCGCGATGTCTTTTCACCGTGCGCCTCTTTTTGCCAGTTTGGCCGCGATCGTTCTGATCACGGCCCTTAATCTTAAACAGTGGGGATTTTTTGTCAGTTCAAATCTTCACAAGGCGCTCTTCTGGTTTTTCACGGTGATCTTAACCGTTTCTTTTATTTTTGTGGCGCCCCTGCCGCCGCGATACGCCGAGATGCGAGGGGAGATTCTAGACCGTTTTGTGCGCGCCAAAAAAGGCGTTCAAGAAGAGGGCATGCAGGTCCGGGTAAAACAGCTTGCTCCAGCCATCGAAGCGATTAAAAAATATCCGCTCGGCGGTGGGCTGGGCTACACTCAGCTTCGCTTTGGCAGTAAGCTTGATGATTTCGCCTTTTTTAAAGGGATCTACAACGCCAGCTACAAAGTGAATCTCCCGACGGGAACCGGTGACAATACTTTCCTGTCGGTCGCGATTGAAACCGGCTGGGTAGGTGTTATTTATTTTATCTTTGTGCTTTTATACGGCCTGTTTTCTACGGCGAGCAAACTTCTGATCGCGGAGACCTCCTCCGAAACGCGCTATTTTCTCTCTTTTTCGTTTGGACTCGTGGCACTCGTGAGTCTTTCGATCATCACGAGCAGCATTTATTTCCTGGTGATGGCGGGGGCGCTGTTTTGGCTGGGACTTGGCCTGGCCCAGGTCTCGTGGAAGATGAGAAAGGTTTAAAGCGTCGATGGATGTGTCGATCGTGGTTGTGAATTATAATTCATCGCATGTTTTGCCAAAGTGCCTGGATTCGATATTTTATTCGTACACGGCTTTGAAATATGAAGTGATCGTGGTGGACAACGCTTCCTCTGACGGCGGAATAAAAATCCTTAAAGAAAAATACAAGGAGGTCCGGTTTATCGAGTCGTCCGCCAATTTGGGTTATCCCGGCGGGGCGAATCGGGGTGTGCGGTGGGCCACCGGCCGCGCGGTGCTTTTGCTCAATCCCGACGCCCAGCTCAATAAAAACACGCTGCAGGTTCTTTACGAAAGGCTGATGAGTTCGGCCGTGGCCGGCATCGCTGGGCCCAAAGTGTTTTACGCGGACGGCACGCTCCAGTCAAGGGAAGTGCCTAAAAAATCGCCGGCGTTGTTTGATATCTTTTACGACGTGTTTTATTTAAATCGTATTTTAAAGAATCATCCCGTGATCAACGCATATTACGGAGCCGGTTTTGATTATGAAAAGGAGCAGCGCGTTGATGTGGTCCACGGCTCCTGTTTCATGGTAAAAAAAGAAGTTTTTGAAGCGGTCGGTTTTTTAGATGAAAAATTTTTCCTTTATTTTGATGAGTTCGATTTTTGCCTGCGGGCCGCCCGCGCGGGCTACCAGTCTTTGTATGTTCCTTCGGCATCCATTGCTCATCAGGGCGGAGAGAGCGCTAAAAAATGCGGCCGGAAAAGAACCTGGTTTTATTATGACAGCCTGATTTATTTTTTCAGGAAGCACTATGGATGTGGACAGGCGTGTGGTTTGTATCTCATCAATTTATTTGGAAATTTTTTCAGGCTGTTTACCATCCCTCTTCACATTTTAAAAGACAGGGATCTCGAGCGAGCGAGGGAGATTTTTTGGGCAATGGTTTATCACTTGGATATCAGGCATTTCATTCGATGACACCCGAGCTGTCTTTGATCAGCGTGATCATCCCCAGTTGGGAACGAAGAAGCGATATTTTACTGACCCTTGCCAATCTTCGGAAGCAGACTTATCTGCGGCGGGAAATCATCGTGGTGGATCAGGCCTCCGCCGACGGCGGCCCGCAAGAGATTGAGAAACAATTTCCCGAAGTCAAGCTTGTCCGCCTGCCCAAAAACGTGGGCCCCGGCGCGGCGAGAAATACCGGAGCCGAAAAAGCTGCCGGGGAGATTCTCGTGTTCATAGACAACGACGATGATTTGGATGAGCGGGCGTTGGAGCGTGTGGTCGAGCGTTTTCGTGAGGATACCGGCCTTGGAATAGCGGGATTTAAAATCCTTAATTTTTATACGCGCGAACTTGAGCCCATGTCCTGGAGCTATCAGAAAAACAGGCTGAAGGACTCGGACAGCGAGTTTGAGACCTATATTTTTTGCGGCGGCGGCTATGCGATGCCAAAAACTGTTTTTGAAAAAGGCGCTCGGTACTGGGAGGAAATCTTTTGGCTTTCCGAAGAAAAAGAGCTCGGCCTTCGCGTGGTGAAGATGGGGTATAAGATTATTTATTGCCCGTCAGTGAAGGTTTATCACCGCGCGTCTCCGGAAAAAAGGCATTTGAGCGGCAAGCGCAATTTTCTCGGATTCAGAAATTTTTTATGGATCACCTGGAAATACTATCCGTTTTGGGCGGCGGTTAAGACCACGTTCTTGAGCGCGGGCGCTTATGGAGTGAAAGGGATCCGGAACGGATACGCCTTTTGGATCCTCCTGGGTTTTATTTCCTCATTTAAGCGCCTTAACATTTTATTTACGACAAAAGACAGGCTTGGGCGCGAGGCGTGGGCACGTTATAAAAGGCTTTCCGATAAAGGGCCATGGTGGGCGGTCACCCAAAAACTTTTTACCGAGAGGTCCGCTTGAAACGGTTGAAAATAGTCCATATCCTTCCTTTTTATGATCCGGTGATTGGCGGCATGGAGGAGTTGGTTAAAAACATCGCCGAGTCTCTGGTATCCAAGGGGCATGAGGTGGATATTTTTACCGCGGACTCAGGCCATCGCGGGAAGTTCCTCGGAAGGCCTAAGACGGAAAAGATCGGTGGCGTGAATGTGTTCCGTTTCAGGCCGCTTTTTCAGTTCGGTTTCATAAGTTTCTTTCCTGGTATTATCCCGGCGCTTTTCAAAAAAGATTACGACATCATCCATCTGCACGCGTACCGCCATTTTCATACGGAGATTGGCAGCTGGGTCGGCCGTTGGCGCGGGATTCCGACTGTGCTTCACGGCCACGGCCCTTTTTATTATCAAAATATTTCCAGGTTCAAACTTTTCTGTTACCGGTTTTATGACAAACTTGTGAAACACACTGTTTTAAAAAACGTGAGCTCAATCATTGCGTTTACCAAAATTGAGAGGGAAGCTTACATCGAGCGCGGAGCCGATTCTGGAAAAATCGTGATCATCCCGAACGGGGTGCGGGATATTTTTTTCGGGAAATCGGCGGGCGGCGGCTTCCTGAAGGTGCAGGGTTTGTCCGATAAGAAAATCGTTTTATCGGTCGGGCGTATTCACCCGAATAAACGGCTGGATGTTCTCGTGAACGCGTTTGCCGAAGTCTTGAAGCATGAGCCAAACGCGTTTTTGGTTTTGATCGGTCCGGACGGCGGCGGTTACGCGGCGCTGGAAGCGTTGGCGAAGAATTTAAACTTAGGGCAGCATTTCAAGTGGCTTGGGGTACTGGAGAGCCATGAAACGTTGGCTGAGGCTTACGCTTCCGCTGCCTGCTTCGTGCTTCCATCGGACTACGAGCCTTTTGGGCTTGTGATGCTTGAGGCGATGGCAGCCTCGAAGCCGGTGGTTGCGGTCAATACCGGCGGTCCGAGCGAAATCATAAAAGACGGTGAGACAGGTTTTCTGATTGAAAGGGGAAATGCCCGTCAGCTTGAGGAAAAACTCTTATTTTTGCTCAAGAACGCGCAAGTTGCCCGAAAGATGGGTGAAAGGGCCGCAAAAAAAGCGGAAGAATTTGGTTTAAGGCGGATTGTGGACAAGATCGAGGAAAATTATTAT